>Ga0210388_10004664_pt1 | contig 10732 bp, 6 predicted proteins | sample IncBWC19OmetaG_FD_155485 | JGI IMG/M metagenome (GOLD analysis project Ga0210388, IMG submission 155485) | Forest soil microbial communities from Barre Woods Harvard Forest LTER site, Petersham, Massachusetts, United States - Inc-BW-C-19-O ...
GCAAAACACGCCTCTACATTCATGCCATCCCCCTCGTCTCGGTGCTCGTTGCGCTGACCACAGCGTGCAGTAGCAGTAGTAGTCCCAACTCGTCACCGGGCAACACCACGCCGGTCTCGGGAACGATCACCGGCGACGGGATGCCGTTCGTGCCCGCTGACATCACGTACTCGCTCGTCGACGGCGGAGCGTCGTTGACACTGCTCGCGGCCACGCTGGTCGACGAGGGTGCCAATGGCGTGTACTGGGTGGTCGCGGTGCGGAACGACGACACGGTTCCGCTGTGCTTGCCGCAGGTCAACGCGGCATTCCCGACCGCTGCCGATTTGGATGCGGGCAACCTGGGCGGAGAGGCGATAGTACCGGTGCAGGGCCCAATGCATCAAACCAGCGCCGACGGCGCGCTGCCCTGTTTGGAGCCGGGTGATGTTGGGATGGGCGAACAAGCCGTCGCCTTTTACAGCGGCGGTGACCCGAAGGTCGTTGAGATCGACTATCAGCCGCGCGGGGTTCTGATTCCCGATGCCGTCAAAGTGGGCGACTTGGCTGTCGAGAACGTGAAGCTCGCGGGCACCTCTGCCGGCACGCTCGTCACCGGCAGCGTCGCCAATCACGCCACGACCGATGCGCCCGGTCCGGAGCTTTACCTATTTCCCGTCGATTCCGGGGGCCGCCCGTTCGACTTTGGCTACGCCAACTCAACGATGGATCTCGCAGCGGGCAGCAGCTGGAGCTTTCAGCTCACTGTGCCCGAGCCGGTCAACAAGTATGTGACGTTCCCCGTGTACGGACAGCAGCAGAACTAGGCATCGTGTGCTTCTGAACGCGTTTCCAAAGCGCATTCTGTCTTAGCGCGAAGCCGCCGGAATGCTGCTTACTACTAGCGGCATGGTGAGCCTGACCGACGGGACCCTTCAGGCCTCATTCGCGCCCTGTTCAGCGTCGTTCTTGAGCAGTCGACCCAGCGTTTTGATATCCACGGCGAGTTTCTCGGCAGTCTGCATGCGTCGTCCTCCCAGTGTTTCGAATGCCCATGTGGCATAGCGCGACTGCATGTCGCGGATTGTCAGGATCTCTCCCTGGAAAGAGAGTGGAGCAGAACCGCGTTGACCGATCGCCCGCGGCAGTTCTTCGGCTTCGACCTCCCTCGACCGACCGAGAAGAACCATCCGCTCGACCAAGTGTTCGAGCTCTCGAACGTTACCAGGCCAACGATGATCGAGAAGCTGCGCGAGTGCCGGCTTGGAGAAGCCGGCAACGACGGATTGCGGATGCTTCTGCTTCGCCTTCTGCAGAAAATGATCGAGCAACGCAGGGATGTCCTCGCGGCGATGTCGAAGCGCCGGGATCTCGATGCTCACCACGTCCAAGCGGTACAGCAAATCCTCGCGGAACATGCCGCTCGCGACTCGGTCGTGAAGGTCGCGATGCGTGGCCGCAACTATTCTGACGTCGACGGGCAGTTCCCTGTTTGCGCCCACGGGCCGCACGGTTCCGCTCTCCAAGACATGAAGCAGTTTGGCCTGTAGCCCTGGCGAGATTTCACCGATCTCGTCGAGGAACAGCGTGCCTTCGTTGGCGTCAGAAAATAGCCCAGCGCGATTGCTCGTCGCGCCGGTGAATGCGCCTCTCACATGACCAAAGAGCTCGCTTTCCAATAGATTTGCGGGCAGCGCGGCACAGTTGACCGAGACGAATTGGCCGCGCGCGCGCGGACCCTGCGCGTGCAGCGCGCGCGCAATCAACCCTTTGCCGGTCCCTGTCTCACCATATAAGAGGACCGGGGACGTCGCCTGAGCGAGCCGCTCCACCAATTCCCGCAGGGTGCGCATCGCCTCGCTGCTTCCGACGACGTTCGCGAGCCCAAGTTGAGCGCGCAGCGCGTTTCGCAACGATACTGTCTCACGCCGCAACTGAGAATCCTCCAGTGCTCGGCTCAAGAACAACACGAGCTCATCGAGCTTGAACGGCTTCGTCAAGTAGTGAAACGCCCCTTGCCGGATCGATTCAATGGCGCTCTCAACGGCACTATATGCGGTCATGACGATCACTGGCCGCGCCGGAGCGGCGGCGCGCGAGAGCTTGAGCAGCTCGAGCCCGTCGATGCCCGGCATGCGCAGGTCAGTCACCAGGGCGTCGAACGAGTCCTCGACGAGTCGCTCGGCGGCGTCACGGCTCGACGATAGAGCCACCGCGTCATAGCCGTTCTCGAGCAGGCCGTCGGCGAGCGTTTCGGCCATTGACAGCTGATCGTCTACGATGAGCACTCGCGGGCGAGTTTTGCTCTTGGGCTCAGGCATCGATTGGCTCCGTGGCAGTTGGAAGCTCAACGCACGCTCGCGTCCCGCAATGGCCCTGCCTGGCCGCGATACTGAGCGTGCCGCGATGGTGTTTCACGAGCTCATTGGCTATTGCTAGACCCAACCCCGTGCCTTCGCCCACCGGCTTGGTCGTGAAGAACGGGTCCATCATGCGTGCTGCGGCGTCGGGACTGATCCCGGTTCCGTCGTCGGTAACCACGAACGCCACCCGCTGTCCCTCGGCCAATATCCTCAGCTCGACATGCCCGCCCGGTCTGCAAGCGTCGCACGCGTTCAGCAGGAGATTGACCAGGACCTGTTCCATCAGGCGGGGTTCGCAGGCGACTTCAGGCAGCTCGGTCGCGATGGCGGTCGTCAACCGCACGTGCGCCTTTGCAAAACGGTGCTCGACCAAATCCACCGAAACATTGCCTAGGATTTGGGGATCCACGTGTCTCATGCTGGGCGACTCTCCGCGTGCGAGCGAGAGAAACCCCCGCACGATGCCGCTGATGCGTTCGGCTTGCTGAGCGATCGCTTCGACCGCACGCCTCGACCGTTCGTCACCGTTCGAGCGCGAGAGGAGTTGCTCGGCGCGGCCCAGAATGACCCCTAGCGGTGTCGAGACCTCATGCGCAATACCCGTGGCGAGCGCGCCCATGGTCGCTAACTTGTCCGCCCGCACCAACCTCTCGTTTCGTTCTGATTGCACCGACGCCACAGCCAGCTCCTGCGACAGCAACATTCTCTTGCGTTGATTTCTCAGCGCCAAACCACCGAAGGCGAGGACGAGGCCCGAAGCGACGACGACGCTCAGCGCGAGTCGCAACTGCGCGAAGACCTCCCGGTCGCGCTCGCGTTGAGCGCTGGCCACGACAGCGATGCCCCACAGCCCGGCTCTGCCAGCATCGACTTTGGCTAGCCCCGCCATCGCTGTTCGCGCGGGTAGCCCGAGGCTGGCCGCATCACGGCGGCTCAGTCGAAGCCATGAAGCGCCACTCGCGAGGCCGGCCTCGATCGGCGGCGAACGAAGGATTGAGCCGTCCGACGTCGCAAGCCCCAGGCCGAATGGACCCTGAACGAACAGGCGAACGAGATGCGGCCGCTCCGCGGCGCGAGCAGCCAATAGGAACTCCTTGGTCTTTTGCGCCAGCTTTAGCCGGGTCTGCACGCTGGCTTCGGAGGTGTCGCTGACTCCTAGGACAGGAAGAGTGGAGGCGTCGGTCTGAACGAGTTGGGATGAAAGAGCCGTGCCCATTGTCCGCGCCAAAGCAGTTTGCTCCCCGGCGAAGTCAGCGAGAGCCGCCGCGAACTCCCTCTGCTCATCGAAGTAAGCCGCAAGCGCGACGGCGCCTATGGCCAGCGCCATCCAGAGCAATAGCGATGGCGTCCTGACTCTTCGCGCCAGTGATTCCGCGGGCACCCGGTCGGGCGAGCGGCGTACGGTGGCGGCGAGCTCCATCTCACGTTGCCCCAGCAATAGTGAGGCCAACGATGGAGGCTGCTAATTGTCCGGTAAATCTCGCCTGTGCGGAAAAAACGCACTGGGAAATTTTCCCGGTCGAGTGGGAGTTTTTCCCACTCGGCCCAGGCGCCAGATTCCGATTTTAGCTCGTTTTGCGGGAGTCCGCGGCGTGGCCCAACAAGTGCTTAGCACGCCGCGATGACTCGCTCCATTTGTGTCGCCCGGCGCGTTCCGAGCTTCCGTCTCCGACCGCGGGCACTCGCGCGCAGCACCGCGCGCCGCGTTCGTCGCCTACTGCTCGCCGTTGAATTCTTCGGCGGCCTCATGGCGGGTGTGTCACGAGTGCGCGCTCAGGATGTGGCGCTGCCTGATGCGCCTCGCGCCATTACGTTGCCCGATGCGCTCGCATACGCGCGTCTTCATCAGCCGGCGATTCGGGCTTCGATAGCGCGCATTGCAGCTCAACGGGAGCAAGCACGGATCCCTAATGCGCAATGGCTACCGACGATTGGCGTGACGGCGCAGATCTTTGCGGCGACGGCCAACAACACCACCGGAACTTACGTGAATACCGATGTCGTGGACGTTCCGCGCATCGGAGCCACGCGGGCAGTCTCGCCCGCCGATTCGACCCTCAAGCCTTCTGCCACGACTTTCGTTGGCGCGGGCATCACTCAGGAAGTGTTCGACTTCGGCCGCATCGCCGCCCAAACGGCCGCCGCTGATGCGCTGGTCGAAGTCAAGCAGCGCGATGCCGAGACGGAACGACTCGATATCGCATTCAACGTCGAGGAAGCGTTCTTTGCCGTGGACGCCGCGAAGGCGGTCCTGCTTGCCTCCGAAGGGGCTTACGAGCGGGCACGGGTTCACCGCGAGCTGGCCTTTGCTGGCGTGAAATCTGGTCTCCGCTCGCCGATCGAGCTCACGCGCGCCGAGGCGGACCTGCAACGTTTCGATATTGGTCGGATCCGAGCGCGCGGTGGTGTGGCGGTTGGCCAAAGCGTTCTCGCGGCAGCGATTGGCGCGCCCGAAGCCGCGCTCGACACCTCGGGGGCGCCCATCACCGTGGCGGACATCCCCGCGCTCGGCGTTGCCATGCAGGAAGCCGCTCGACGCGATCCGATGCTGCGTGCCGCGCTTGCGCGACTCAAGGCGCAGGAACAACAGACCCGAGCCGTCGGCGCTGAAATGCGCCCGGACATTTCGGCAACCGGGACGATCTCCGGTCGTGCTGGAGGCGCGCCGCCGTCGAGCGGAACGGACCGAGTCGAGGGCAATGGGTTCTTGCCAGCGGTGCCCAATTGGGACGTCGGGTTGGTGCTCAGTTGGCCGCTGTTCGACGGCGCGATCGACGCAAGACGCCGAGCTTCCCACTCGCTGGAAGAGGTGCGCCGAGACGAGATCGATGTCGCTCGTCAAAACTTACGCGCGAATGTCGAACAGGCGTACGTCGCAGTGGATGTAGCGCGCTCGGCTTTACCAGGCCTCAAGCGCGCTGCGGACGCGGCGCTCGCCAATTATGCGCAGGCGGATGCCCGCTTCAAGGCGGGTCTCGGCACGAGCGTGGAGCTGGCGGACGCTGAGGCACTCCGGGCTGATGCAGAGATTCAGCTCGCCATCGGCACATTTGACCTGGCGAAGACGCGCGCCGCACTCGGTCGCGCAATTGCGGAAGGACTTTGAGGTGACGATTCCCACAATGACTGAAGACCCCCCGTTGGCGACCGACGACGCACCTCCTGTGCGCAGAGGTGTCGTTCCGATGGCCATCGTCAGCTCGGTCGTGCTGGTCCTCGTCCTTGGCGGCGTCATGATGTGGCGTGCGGAGAGCAAGACGAACAAGGTTGCTCTGGCAACGAGCGCGAAGCCGGTTAGTTTCGTCGTCGCGAACGGGTCTAGCTACCGACCAACCCGCACGTACATCGGCACGCTGGAGCCCTGGCTTCAGGCCAGCGTCGGACCACAACTCGTCTCCGCTTACATCGATACAGTGCTCGTGCGCCCAGGAGCCATCGTCAAACGGGGTGAGGTCCTGGCCACACTCGATTGTCGCGACGCAAGCGCGGGTCAACTCGCCGTCGCGAGCCAGGCCCGTGCTATCGACGCGCGGCAGCAGGCTCTGGCCAACGAGTCTTCGCGCACACAGGGCTTGCTCGATGGGGGGTTCGTCTCGGCGAACGAGGCCGAGCAAAAGAGCGCAGCCAGTGCGGAGCAGTTGGCGCAGCTGCAAGCGACCAAGGCCAAGCTCGCGAGCAGTGCACTTCAGGTCAATGACTGCGTTTTGCGAGCCCCCTTCGACGGCGAAATCGCGAAGCGTTCGGCCGACCCCGGAGCGTTCGTCCGGCCCGGCTCTTCGATTGTGAGCGTCGTCGATCGAGACACGATTCGAATGACCGCTGATGCGCCGGAAATCGACTTCGATGTCGTCGCCCCTGGTAACAAGATCACGGTTCACGTGTACGCGACCAATGAAGATCGCGTAGCGGTGATCGCACGCCGTGCACCCGCCGCCGATCCCTCGACGCGGACCGTTCATTTCGAAATCGACCTGGCGGACCCGCAGCGCAACATTCCAGTCGGCACGACCGGTGAGGTTCGGGTCGAAGTGGGTGCGCCCATCGCTGCCACCGACGTGCCACTTTATGCCGCAACCCTCCGGGGTTTGAAGGCGACGCTATTCGTGATCGACGGCGACACGGCTCACCAGCGAACATTTGCGGTGAAAGGGGAGGCGGGCGGGCAGGTGTACCTCGACACCTCGCTGGCAGCAGGCGCACACGTGGTGACCGAAGGCCGGGCGCTACTCGAGGACGGAGACCAAGTTCTGGCCAAGGAGGTGTCGGAGCCCCCGCCTGTCCTGCAAGCTCCGCCCCCCGCAGTCTCGGCGCCGAATAGCCACGAGACTCGTCCATGACGGGCCTGTCTCTGCGCAATCCGATTGCGATCCTGATGCTGTGCATCGGGCTCATCGTGTTTGCGGCCGTCGTGACCCCACGCATGAGCGTCGACACGTTTCCTGAATTGACGCCTCCGGTACTGATCATCGGAACGCTGGCGCCGGGGCTCGGACCCAAGGACGTCGAAAAAACGTTGACCTGGCGCCTCGAGAAATACGTCAGCGCGACACCTGGCGTGGACCACGTCGAGAGCGTCTCTCGCAACAATCTGTCGATCATCTACGTTTGGCTCAAGTGGGGGACGGACCTCAACGCAGCGCAAACACTCGTTCAGCAGCAAGCGGCGTTTGCCATGGCGGCGGTGCCCAAATCGCTCGGCGTGCTGCCTCCGTTCGTGCTCCAGTACGACCCGTCCAACGCGCCGGTGGTGCAAGTCGTCGTCACCGGAGAGGGGTACACGGGTCCTCAACTTTACGACTATGCGTTCAACAGCATCGAGCCGCTTCTCGAGGGCATCCCCGGGGTCGCCAGCGCAGCGCCGGACGGTGGCCGCATGCGACAGATCAACGTGGTCGTCGATCCCGTGAAAGCGCAAGGGAGAGGCATCACGTCGAGTGACGTCGCCGAAGCCGTCGCCAAGTCGAACGCACTACTGCCCTCTGGCGAATTCATCTCACCCAAGTTCGACGCAAACGTCTACACCAATGCCATTCCGCAAAACGTTGCGACGATTGGCGACGCGCCGGTGAAGGTCGTGGACGGGCGCCCGGTCTACATTCAAGACGTTGCAAAGGTCGAGGACGGTGGCACCCCTGCGACCCAATCGGTCGCCGTGAATGGCAAGGAGGCGGTGTACTTGAACGTGCTTCGCATCCCCGGAGGCAATACGATCCAGATCGTCGACGCCGTCAAAGCCGTCGTGAGCGGCCTGAAGGACCTTCCGCCGGGCGTGCGGGTCAAGGCGTACTTCGATCAGTCGACCTTCGTGCGCACGACGTACCATGGTTTACAGCGGGAGATCATCCAAGCGCTAGTTCTGATCGGACTCGTGATCTTGATCTTTTTGCAAAGCGTTCGCGGCACCCTGATCGTTTCGGTCGCGATCCCGCTATCGTTCGCGATCACGCTCATCGTTCTATACGCTACGGGCCAAACGCTCAATGCGTTCACGCTCGGCGGTCTCACCCTCGCGATGGGACGCCTGGTCGACGACGCGGTCGTCGTCTTGGAGTCAATTCACCGCCACCAGCGCATGGGCTTGTCCACGCGCGAAGCGGCCCTGCGCGGTGCAAACGCGGTGGCTCTGCCGGTGCTCGCATCCACGCTGACGACAATGGCTGTCTTGCTGCCAGTCTTGCTGTTGGCAGGGCTTGCAAAAAAGCTATTTGCGCCACTCGCACTGACCGTCGCGGTGGCGATGATGGCTTCCTACTTCGTTAGCATGGCGGTAACTCCGGTTGCCTGTCGCTACTTTCTGGGTCATTCGGAGCACGGTAGAATTGGCAAACTAGTCGAGGGCGTCATCGACGGGGTCGCGGATCGATACGCACGTCTTCTTCGCCGCGTCCTGCCCTTCCGCTTCACCATTCTCGGTGCTTCGCTCGTGCTCGTGGTCGCGAGCGGCTGGGCGGCTGCGCGACTTCCGAGCACGTTCTTTCCGGAGATCGACGAATCGATGGATCAGATCTACGTGCGGTTTGCGCCGGGAATTTCACTGCAAGATGCCTCGGAGCAGCTGAACGCGATGGGCAAGACGCTTTCGCGGCAGCTGCCCGAGGGCACGGTCGAAATGGTCATCGCCAATGTCGGCACGCCGCAGAATGCCAGAAGCGCGATCGTGAGCCCGAACGTTGGCCCGCACACCGGCTTCCTGCGGCTGGCGTTCTCGGACGCCGAACACCGGAAGATGTCGCAGTCGGACATCGCTACGCGAGCGCGAGCCATCTTGACCAATGAGTATCCAGGGGTGGAGACGCTCCAGTATCCGGGCGGTCTCGTCGCCAGCGTGTTTGCCAATGGCTACACCGCACCGGTCGTGATCGAAGTTCGGGGTGACAAGCTGGAAGAGCTCTCCGCGCAAGCCGACGCGATTGCCGAGGTCGCTCGTACTGTTCCAGGCATCCGCGACGTGCGTTCGTCGCTTCAGATCGATTATCCGGAGATCCGTGTCGAAACCGATCGAGAGAAGGCCGGGCTGGTCGGGGTAACACTGAGAAAGGCGGCTCAAACTACGCTCGAAGCGACACTCGGCAACATCAACACGCCGAGCGTTTGGATCGACTCTGCCAACGGCCAGTCCTACTACGTCGTGACCGCTTACGATGGAAAGCGCGTGCTCGATACGCAGGCATTGTCACAACTGCCGGTGCGTGTCAGCGAGGACGGCATGCCCGTGACGTTGGGTGCCTACGGCCAAGTTCGTCGATCGGTGGGCCCGATTGCCGTCGAGCGCAATCAGTTGCAGCGAGCGGCCCATGTTCTCATGCAGGCGGAGGGCCGCGACATCGGTTCGGTCTCTTCCGATCTCGAAAGCGCTCTCAAGCGCGACCCTCGCACCAATCACACGAAGTTCGACTTCGTCGGGCAAGTTCAGTTGATGCGCACGACATTTTCCGGGCTCGGGTTGGCGCTCGGTCTTGCCGTGATGGTCGTGTTCATGATCATGGCGGCGCAGTTCAAGTCGCTTCGACTGCCGTTCGTGATGCTGTTCACGATCCCAGTATCACTCGTGGGTATTGTCCTGGCGTTGATGGCAGCGGGCCAGGGCTTTTCGATCACCGCGCTGATGGGTATTCTGATGGTCATTGGCATCGCGGTCTCGAATGGAATTCTCCTGGTCGACGACGCGAACAGGCGACTGAACGAGGGCATCGACAAGGCAGAGGCGATCGTCCTTGCTGCGCGTTCTCGCTTCGTGCCGATTGCGATGACGAGCATCGCGACCGTCATTGGCCTCATCCCGACGGCAATGGGTTTGGAGCGCGGCTCCGAGGCGAATCAACCTTTGGCTCTCGCCGTGGTCGGGGGACTGACGTCGTCGACTATCTTGTCGCTGTTCCTCGTCCCGGTCATGTTTCTATTCTTCGCGAAGGTTCAGGTCGACGCGGAATACGAAGCGCCTGCACTGGGTCACACGGGCGAGGCGCACGCATGACCGAGCTCTCGCTGCGCAATCCAATCGCTGTCCTCATGGCGGCGATTGCGGTGATCGTGTTTGCCGCCGTTGTCACGCCTAGGATGAGCGTCGACACGTTTCCGGAATTGACGCCGCCAGTGCTCGTTGTCGGCACCATGGCCCCCGGCTTGGGTCCCAAGGACGTCGAGAAGACGCTCACTTGGCGCATCGAGAAGTACGTCAGCGCGACGCCTGGCGTGGAGCACGTGGAAAGCGTTTCGCGCAACAACCTGTCGATCGTCTACGTGTGGCTTAAGTGGGGCACGGACCTCAATGCCGCGCAGACACTCGTGCAACAGCAAGTTGCGTTCGCGATGAGCGCCGTTCCCAAATCGCTCGGCGTATTGCCGCCATTCGTTCTCCAGTATGATCCATCGAACGCACCAGTCGTGCAGGTTGCGGTCACTGGCGGGGGGCTCAGCGGTCCACAGCTCTATGACTATGCGCTGAACTACATCGAACCGATTTTGGAGGGGATCCCCGGCGTTGCGAGTGCATCGATCAACGGCGGCCGTCAACGACAGATCAATATCGTCGTCGACCCTGTGAAGGCTCAGGCGCGTGGGATTACTTCGACGGATATTGCAGAAGCCGTGCGCGACTCGAATGCGTTGCTGCCTTCCGGCGAATTCATCTCTCCGAAGTTCGACGCGAATGTGTATACGAACGCCGTTCCGCCACGTGTCAAATCGATCGGCGATTCGGTGGTGAAGTCGCACGACCGCGCATCCGTCCTCATTCGCGATGTAGCCAGGGTCGAGGATGGCGGCGCGCCGGAGACGCAAGCCGTCGCAGTTGGAGGACAAAATGCCGTATATCTGAACGTCCTGCGTGTGCCTGGCGGCAACACGTTGGATATCGTCGATGCGGTGAAGCGAGCCGTCGCGGAGCTAAG
>Ga0210388_10004665_pt1 | contig 10732 bp, 7 predicted proteins | sample IncBWC19OmetaG_FD_155485 | JGI IMG/M metagenome (GOLD analysis project Ga0210388, IMG submission 155485) | Forest soil microbial communities from Barre Woods Harvard Forest LTER site, Petersham, Massachusetts, United States - Inc-BW-C-19-O ...
CGAGTTTCCCCGATAAATGGACGCAGCATCTTAAATCTTACGGGAGCTGGGAGCCAGCGAAGCAGCAAAAAATCTCACTGATTCAAGACTGTGCGGGGGAGCTCCGAGCTCGCAGGTCCTTGCGGACCGTGGCTTTAAGGGTACTCGTTACCTTCGGTCGTTGCCCGCCTTTCTAACCCCCTCATATAATCCCGGTATCCTGCGGGGAATCAAGGAATTGGTGCGCATGTCTGAGGCGACGGGTGCCGACCGCAAACGGCAGGTTCAAGAACTCAGCATCTTCCACGATGTGGCCAAGGCGCTGACGTCGTCGCTCGACCTCGATTCCATTCTGCAAACCATCATGGAAAAAATGGCGGAATACTTCCGCCCCGATACCTGGTCTCTTCTGATGGTCGACGAAAAACGCGAAGAACTTTACTTCGCCATCGCCGTCGGCGATGCCGCTGAGGCGCTCAAGAATGTCCGCCTCAAAGTAGGCGAAGGCATCGCCGGATGGGTCGCGAAGAACGGCGAGCGGCTGATCGTTCCCGACGTTCACAACGATCCGCGCTTCACGCGTCGCATTGACGACACCACGCAGTGGGAAACCCGCTCGATCATCTGCATTCCCTTGAATTCCAAGCATCGCGTCCTCGGCGTCATTCAACTGGTCAACGTCGACATGAAAGGCTTCGGCGAGGAAGAGCTCTTCTTCTTACAGTCGCTGTGCGATTACGCCGCCATCGCTGTCGAGAACTCCCGCGCCGTCGAAAAAATTCAGGAACTCACCATCACCGATGACTGCACCGGCTTGTACAACGCGCGCCATCTTTATAAGACGCTCGAAACCGAGGTCTACCGCTCGTCGCGTTTCGGCTACGAATTCAGCGTTCTCTTCATTGATCTTGACCACTTCAAGCAGGTCAACGACACGCACGGCCATCTCATCGGCAGCAAGCTGCTCGCCGAAATCGGCTACCTGGTAAAAGCGCAGCTTCGCCTCATCGATTACGCTTTCCGCTATGGCGGGGATGAATTCGTGGTTCTGCTCCCACAGACGGGAAAAGATCAGGCCTTGCACGTCGCCAAGCGTCTCCGCGACGCGCTGCGCGCTTCCATGTTCTGTAAAGAAGAAGGCTTGAATCTGAACGTGCGCGCCTCGATTGGCCTCGCCACCTACCCGCACGACGCTCAATCGCCCCACGACGTGATTCGCCAGGCCGACGAGATGATGTACCTGGTGAAGAACACCACCCGCGACAATATTGGGATCGCGCAGCGTGGGGTGATGAAGTAGGCGGCTGATCACCGGTAGTCGGCGCAATCGCCAATTTCAACAACCGTCCCTATCCGGTGGGGGCTGGGACTTTCCGACGTTTAGACATCGCGTAGACGGCAGATTCATCTTCGATCGCACGGAGCATTGAGTCACGCGACGGTGTCCATCCCAATTTCGCTTTAGCATAATCCGAAGAGACCGCATGACTTTTCGTCAATCCGCCGGCAATCGGTGTCAGCTGCCTTGCTTCGTCCAAAGAAATGCTCTTCGGATCCCCCTTAAATCTCATAGCTCGATGGATCGAAGCGGCTACTTCCTTCGTGGAGATGTTTTCGCTCGCAGCATGAATAACGCGCGCGTTTCGAGCCCTCTCCAATACCAAACAATACAACTCCGCCAGGTCCTCAAGATGTACGGCAGAGAAGCAATTCCGACCAGGGCCGATGTATGTACCCCGTTTGAAACGCCACGACAAAGGAATCCAGTTGTTCAGAACCTCAATTCCCAGGCTCTGGCCGCGACCATGGATGCGCCAAGCGGGGCGAATGATTAAAGCCCGGGATTTAGAAGGGTGAGACATTTCCTCTTCAAGACGAAGCGCCCAACCGAAACCCCGCATTGGGTGAGGAGTAGCCTCTTCCGTGGCGGGTATTGGCCCCGTGTCTCCTAACACTGCGGCGTGGCTTGTCACGATGAGAACCCTGCCGGAGAAATCAAAGGCCCGTTTCAGTAGCGATGGTCGCAGTTGCTCGATGCGAACCCTCTTTTTGGGGAACGTCGAGGGAAACTCAGTATCTATCACCGCGTCGGCTTTCGCGAGCAGACGTTGCGGACCATCATCCGTAATCTTGCCCAATATGGGGCTCAAGCCGTTTTTTGTAAGGTTTGGAATTAAGTTAGGGAAGCTCGTCAACACGTTCAGCGTGTGACCTTGCTTCACTAGTCGGCGTGCGATCACAAAGCCGAGCCCGAGTTCGTGCCCGCACAAGAAGACGCGCATTCGTTGCCCGCGAGAGAGTACACGAACGATGGTCTCTTAGGGTAGTGGGCGTAAATCGTGATATCAATCGCAACTCGGCTGATCGCTAGTTCTCGGTTGCCGGTTTCCGGTTCTGACCTTTCTCCAGCTCAATCTCCTTATCACTCGCAGGACGCGGCGCATCCTTCGAAGGCCGCCATGCCGCCCCATTCGCCGGCGCATTCGGATTCACTCCAAAATCCCAGATAAACAAATTCACGCCATCTTTCCCCAACATTTCGATCAGCGCATACTCACCTGGATCCAGGCTCGTCATCGGCGTGACTTTGATCCAGCCACCAGTCATCAACTGCGAAGTCGTCGGAACGAGTTTCTCTTCCTGGCTCACCTTGCCGTAGACGGCAATCTTGATATCGCCAACGATCCGCTTGCCACCCTTGCTTTGCATGCGCACGATCTTGAAACGATCAAATGGCATTTGTGGTTGAACCGGCTGAACGGGTTGAACGGGTTTGGCAGGCTCGCTTCCCGACGCGCTTTCCTCGTCCACCAGATTGACGTAGATCGAAGGCACGCCCACATGCGACTGCACAGTGGCATGGTTCCCAGCAACTTCAATGGTTTGCTTGGCGCTCGAGATTGGGTTGATCGCGGCCCGAAGAATATTGCCCTTTGTGTTCCTGTTCACTTCTCCGCCGTTCTGGTCGATGGGCACCAGTTCCGGCTCGCCCTGAAACGTATCCAGTAGCAGCACTCCGCCATCATCAGGCAAGCTCAGCCCGGGCACTACCTGCGGGCTACGCAAGCTCTGTTGGACGCGTTCCTCCTGCAGTTCTTTATCTAACGCGGCCGCCTCTGGCGTGGACGACCCCGCAGCCCGGTCTTTCTCGTATTTTTCGGTGGCCGGCCAATCCACCAGTGACTTAGGAATCTCCTCCCACTCTCCACGCTCGGCGCTCAAATATCGCACCCGGTCGCCCTTGACTTCATACTTGGTGACCGACTGGTAGGAACCATCTTTCAGGATGATGCGCTTCGAAAGTTCCTGGGCAGAACCCCGCTGCGCGGCCAATAGCGCGAAAACCACTACCAGAAGTTTGCCAACGACGAAGCGGTTCATAGTCACAAGACACGTCCTGGCGCGGATCTTCGCTTTCCAATGCTTTGGATGCCGAAATCCGCATCCGGAGTTGATCACAAGCCCACGATCTCTCCCGGTTGGGACTTTCCACCCTATCCCGTGTTATGCAGACCGGCCGCGATCCCGTTGATCGTCGCCCCGATCGCGTAATCCAACGTTGGATCGGCTTCTCCAGCGCGCTTTCGGCGCAGCAGGTCCACCTGCACCAGGCTCATCGGATCCACATATGGGTTCCGCAACCGGATCGAACGCGAAAGCACCACATTCTTCTCAAGCAACTCCTGTTGGTCTTTGATCGCCAGCACGAGCCGCCGGGTCCGTTCGAACTCTTCCTGCAGCATAAAGAAGACGCGATCCCTCAAGGCCGCATCGGGAACCAGTTCGGCATACAAGCGCGCAATCGTGAAGTCGGCCTTGGCCATCGCGATCTCCACATTTCGGATCAGACTCGCGAACAGTGGAAAATCCTTCATCATCGACCGCAACACCGCCTCACCACCCTGGCTCCTGAACCGCTCCAGCGCATAGCCAACGCCAAACCATGCCGGAACTGCATGCCGGCTCTGCATCCACCCAAACACCCATGGAATCGCGCGTAAGTCTTCGAGCCGCCGTCCACCACTGCGCCGCGCCGGGCGCGAGCCGATCCGTGCGTGCTCCAGTTCGTTCACCGGCGTCGCCAGCTCAAAGTATTCCAGCACGTCTGCGTTCTCCGCAATCTGATCACGATAAAACGCGAACGCATCCTCAGACATCGCCTCCATCGCACCGTCCCACTTGACTTGCTGCTCGGGACTGGCTTGTGAGGGTTGCACCAGCGCTTCCAGCGAAGCCGCGATCATCAGCTCCAGATTCCACTCGGCCAGCACAGGGTCAGCATATTTCCAGTTGAGCACTTCGCCCTGTTCGGTGATCCGAATCTCACCCGAAAAATCCCCCGCCGGCTGCGCCAGGATCGCTGCGTGTGTCGGCCCTCCGCCGCGGCCGACCGTTCCGCCCCGGCCATGAAACAAGCGCAGCTCCACGCCACACTCCCGCGCCACCCGGTGCAGTTCGTGCTGCGCCTTGTGCAGCTCCCAGGTGCTGGTCAGCATACCGCCATCTTTATTGGAGTCGGAGTAGCCCAGCATGACTTCCTGTTTCCGGCCCCAGGAATCGAGCAGCGGCCTATACTCCGGCGACCTCCAGAGCCGGCGCATCACTGTGCTCGCCGCGCGCAACGCTTCGATCGACTCGAACAGCGGCACCGGCATCAGCCCCGGATCCTCTCCGCTTGCCGCTACCGCTACATTGCTCAGCGCGGCCAGCTTCACCACGGCCACAATGTCCTCTTCAGATTGCGTGTTGCTGATAACGAAATGTCTTATCGCGCCCGGGGAGCCCGTTTTCTTCATCTCCGCAATCATGCGCATCGTTTCCAGCAATTCAATCGTCGCTGCGGACAACCGTGGAGGCAGCACACTCCCCTGCGATCCGCTAGCCGTCGATAACTCGCCCAATGCATCCTCGAGGATCTTCGAATGTTGGCGAATATCGAGGGCATGCAGATGGAAACCGAAGGTCCGCACTTTGCGCTGGAGTGGGTCCACCAGTAACTCCGCCAGCCGCTGTCCGCGATGCGCCACCAGGCTGTCGCGAATCAATTCCAGATCACTCTCAAACTCGGCCGCATCTTCATAAACCGTGCCAGACGCGCCGCTTCCCCTATCTCTCTGCAGCCGCGCTCCCATCAGTTCCAGAAAATAGCGATACAGCTCCGCTTCCGTGATCTGCTTCCAGCGCGAGTGACCTTCGCCCAATAACGCTTCGTACTGCGTAGTTCGCTTCCGCAGCTCATCCGAAACGCCGATGCGCCGCATCGACATGCTCAAGTGCCCCACCAGTCGCCCGATTTCGGCCCGATAGTGATCGATGATCATGTACCGCGCCATACGCAGCGCATCGCGCGTACACTCGGCCGTCACGTGCGGATTCCCATCCCGGTCACCGCCAATCCACGAACCGAAATTCAGTAGCTCGGGAAGAACCGACTCGCGCATTGCCGGCAGCTTCTCTTCCGTGTAAGCGTCCCTGACCGCGTTTTCCAGCTCCCCGTACAAGCGCGGCACGGTCTCGAACATCACCATCGGAAAGTAATCGAGCCCCATGTAGATCTCGTCGCGCACAGTCGGTTTCTTCAGCCGCACTTCGTCCGTTTGCCACAAGGCAGTAATCTCCGCCAGCATCTGCGACTCCAGATCCAGCGCCTCCACATGCGCGAGCGGCAGTTCGTCCAGGCGCTCGAGAAAACTCGCAATGCGCCTCCGTTTCAGCCGCACCGTGTGCCGCGTAATCTCGGTCGGATGCGCGGTGAATGTGGGCGTGACGCGAACCTTTTCAAGCGCCCGCAATACTTCATCGCGCGACAAACCGCTGGCCTTCAGGCGCGACAATGTCCCGCGAAACGAGCCTTCAATCGGCGCTTGCCCAGCATTTAGCCGTGTCGCCCGGCGGCGCCGCTTCCGGTGATTCGTCTCCGCCAGATTGGTCAGCTCAAAATAAATGGAAAACGCCTTGGTGAGCCGGTACGCATCCTCGACCGGAAGGCGCTCAATAATGGATCGTGCCTGGCTGAGAGATTGGTCCGATGAAATCTCGGAGAGATCAGGCGAATGCCCGGCGGGCCCCGCAAGCACAGCCGTTGAACCGGCTAGCCTCTCCCGGTGCTGGATAAGCAACCGGCGCAGTTGCTCCACCACGCCGAAGAATGCCTCGCCTTCCTGTTCCACCAGAACGCGCCCCAGCAAAGTGCCGAGCGAGCGCACATCCCGGCGCAGCGGCAATTCTTTTGCAGGGTCCCCAGTGCCGGCAGAGAGCTCCGCCAGCCGCTTCCTCGGATCTTCTTCCCCCCACAGCGAAGCCTCGGCCATGGAACATTGTAACGGAACGTAAAGAGATCCCACCTGGTGCCTGACCCGTCGCTCAATGAGTCTGGTACTCCCGGCATCTACGCCAAGCAACCTTAAAACACCTAGGCTTATCTTACGAACTTAAGACTGAAGATCAGCTGTGGTTGCGGAACCTTCTCTGCAAACCGGTGTTTCAAGCAATAACCGGTTCGTGCACTAAAATCTTTTGTTTAACTGCAAATTCTCCTGAGGAAAGGCTGCACCATGAATTGGATTAGTAGCATCCGCACCTTCCCGTTGAGCCTGACATTGCTCGCGCCCATGTTGGCATTGCCAGCCATGGCGGCCCTGGGTGGCGACGTCGCTTCCGTCCAAAAGGACGCCGCCCAATTCAGAGCCGAGATTCGCTCCACCCAGAAATCGGGTTACGCCGTCCACGAAATGCAAACTTCCGGCGGCACCTTGGTGCGCGAATATGTCTCGCCCGCCGGCAAGGTTTTCGCGGTCGCATGGCAAGGACCGTTTATCCCCGATCTGCAGCAACTCCTGGGACCTTCGTACGAGCGCTTTATCGCGGCCGGTAAGAATCGCCACGGCGTGCGCGGACCACTCGGCATCAACGAGTCCGATCTCGTTCTAGTTTCGGCCGGCCACATGCGCTCCTATACCGGCAAAGCTTACATTCCACAAATGCTACCCGAAGGAGTTCACGCCGATGCGATCCAATAAGAAGAAGTTCTCGTTACGCGCCGTAGCCTTGGCCGCGGTGGTCGGCTCGCTGGCATTGGCATCGGCTTGCGGCGGCAGCGGTAGCAGCAGCAATAACAATAACGGCGGCAATACGGGCGGCCAGGTCATCGCCGGCCCCGGCCCGAATGTCGTCACCCTCGTCGCCGACTCCGGACCAGCGTCCTTGGCGAATCTGCCCCAACCTTTCGCTTACCTCAACGGGTCCTTCATTAGCGTGAATGTGTGCGTGCCGGGGACAAGCACCTGCCAGACGATTGACCACCTGTTGGTGGACACCGGCTCTTTCGGGTTGCGCCTGCTCGATTCGAGCAGCGGCGGTTTCTTCAACCGCGCACAGGTTCCGCTCGTGCAGGAGACGGACAGCAGCAACAACCCGATCGGCGAATGCGTTCAATTTGTCGATGGATCCTTCTTCTGGGGTCCGGTCGCAACGGCTGACGTAAAAATTTCGAGTGAGGTCGCCAGCTCTGTCCCGGTCCACATTGTCGGCGACGCAACCTTTACGGCGGCCCACTCCGTTCCGTCAGATTGTTCGTCGAATGGAGCCGGCACCGATGCGGATACGCTTGCCAGCCTTGGAGCCAACGGAATTATTGGCGTCGGGAACCTCCAGTACGACTGTGGTTCCGGCTGCGCACCCGGTTCATCACCAATTCCGCCCAGAGCTTATTACTCCTGTCCCACGACTGGCTGTATCAATGCCCTTGTTCCACTCGCACAGCAGGGTCAAAACCCAGTCGCTCTCTTTGCCACCGACAACAATGGCGTGATTGTCGAACTTCCCGCGCCGGGTTCCAGTGGCGCCGGCACTTTAACTGGAGCTCTCGTCTTTGGAATCGGTACCCAGAGCAACAACGCCTTGGGAAGCGCCAACGTTTTGACGGTCGGGCTGGGACAGAGCAATTTCCTCGACATAACCACGACATACCAGGCCACACCATACTCCCAGAGCTTCATCGACAGCGGCTCCAACGCCTACTTCTTCCTCGATTCCAATGCCACTGGCATCTCGCAATGTGGCGACGCGGCCAGCTTTTATTGCCCGAGTTCCACGCAAAATCTTACTGCGACGAATGCGGGACAGAATGGAACGAGCACTACAGTCACCTTCAGTATCGCCAATGCCGACAATCTGTTTAATTCGTCCAACGTCCTCTTCAACAACATCGGAGGACCCAACTCCGGGGTTTTTGATTGGGGCCTGCCGTTCTTTATGGGACGCAACGTTTTCGTTTCGATCGCCGGAAAGACTGCTCCCGGCGCTTCGGGTCCCTACGTCGCTTACTAAACCTGACGGCCTCGCTCAGCCCCGCGATTCGGACTGAGCGAGGCTAATCAGTAGTTTCGAAGTGAATTTCTGGAGCCCAGCCACCCGAAATAGCACTCTCGCCCCACGCCTTTCCCCCATTCCCTTCCCAAAACTTTTCTGCCATAATTGATCGTGCACCCCAGCCTGCACAATTTTCCAAAACAACTTAGAGCGAGGAACGGATGTCGGCAAAGTACATCTTCGTGACGGGCGGTGTTGTGTCTTCTCTCGGCAAGGGACTGGCCGCAGCCTCTATCGGCTGCCTGCTTGAAAGCCGCGGGCTTAAGGTCAACCTCATGAAGTTCGACCCGTACTTGAACGTGGACCCAGGCACCATGTCCCCGTTCCAGCACGGCGAAGTCTTCGTTACCGACGATGGCGCCGAGACCGATCTCGACCTCGGCCACTACGAACGCTTCACCCACGCCCGCCTCTCGCGCGATAACAACTGGACCACTGGCCGCATCTACGAGCAGATCATCACCAAAGAACGCCGCGGCGACTACCTCGGCAAGACCGTGCAGGTCATCCCGCACGTCACCAACGAGATCAAGGCCGCCATGAAGAAAGTCGCCCAGGATGTCGACGTCGCTATCGTCGAAATCGGCGGCACCGTCGGCGACATCGAGTCCCTTCCTTTTATGGAAGCCATCCGCCAGATGCGCCAGGAACTCGGCCGCGAAAATACGCTCTTCGTCCACGTCACCCTCGTCCCATTCATCGCCGCCGCCCAGGAGCTCAAAACCAAGCCCACCCAGCACTCCGTCAAAGAACTGCTCAGCATCGGAATTCAGCCCGACATTCTGCTTTGCCGCACCGATCGCTTCCTCGCCAAAGAGATCAAGAACAAGATCGCTCTCTTCTGCAACGTCGAAGACGAAGCCGTCATCACGGCCAAAGATGTCGCCTCGATCTACGAAGTGCCCGTCGTCTTCGCCCGCGAAGGTGTCGACACGCTTGTGCTGAAATATCTGCACCTCGAAGCGAAGGAGCGCGACCTCACCCAGTGGGAAGAACTGATTCACCGCGTCTACAACCCGAAAGCCGATGTCACAATCGGCATCGTCGGCAAATACGTCGAATACGAAGACTCCTACAAGTCGCTCAAAGAAGCGCTCGTTCACGGCGCGCTCGCCCACAACCTGAAGCTGCAGGTGAATTGGATCGAAGCCGAAGGCCTCGAAACCCCCGATAAAAGCTACGAAGCCCAACTCGACGAATACGACGGTCTGCTCGTTCCGGGCGGCTTCGGCAAGCGCGGCATTGAAGGCATGCTGAACGCCATCCGCTACGCGCGCGAGAAGAAAGTCCCGTACTTCGGCATCTGCTTGGGCATGCAGACCGCTTGCATTGAGTACGCCCGCAACGTCTGCGGCCTCGCCGATGCCAACTCGAGCGAATTCGATCCCGCCACGCCCCATCGCGTGATCTACAAGCTGCGCGAATTGCGCGGCGTCGAAGAACTCGGCGGCACGATGCGCCTCGGGGCGTGGCCCTGCAAGATTGAAACCGGCACGCTCGCCCACAAAGTCTACGGCCAGACCGAAATCAGCGAGCGCCACCGGCACCGTTACGAGTTCAATCGCGAATATGAAGGGACGCTGACCGCCGGCGGCCTGCGCATTTCTGGCTCAACTCCCGACGGAACCTACGTCGAGATGGTAGAGATCCCCGACCATCCTTATTTCATCGGCTGCCAGTTCCATCCCGAGTTCAAATCAAAGCCGCTCGAGCCCCATCCGCTGTTCAAAGCCTTCGTCGGCGCGGCCTATGAGAACGGCCAGAAGCGCCGCGCCCTGAAGGAAGCGGTCGAAGCGGAAATGTTTCACCGGCCGGAAAAATTAGCCAGAATGTAGCAAGGCGACTCCGCATACTGGCTGAATGTCGTTCTTGAGGCAGCCGTTCTTGAGGCAGCCGTTCTTGAGGCAGCCGGTCTAGGCAGCCGCTTTTGAGACAGCGCTGTTCTCGAGGCAGCGCTGTTCTTAAGGCAGCGCTGTTCTTAAGGCAGCGCTGTTCTTAAGGCAGCGCCGCTTTTGGGTGGCGCAGCGCTTTAGCGCTGCGATAAGATCCAGCCCAAACAAAGGGGCTTTAGCCCCTGAGGTCGGCACTGCGATCCTAAGTTACATTAAGTAGCCGCTCGTCGACCGGGCGTCTCTGGCAGTGCTCGGCGATCTCAGCGTGCTCTGCAGTTAAAAGCTCTCCATGGCTCTTTCCTTCCAATTCGACAACGTCCGCATCGGCTCCGGTTCACTCTTCCTCATCGCCGGGCCCTGCGTCATCGAGAGCGAAGACCATGCCATTCGCATGGCCGAGATCATCAAGGGCGTCACACGCTCGTTGAACCTCCCCTTCATCTTTAAAGCCTCCTACGACAAGGCCAACCGCACGTCGCTCAAGAGTTATC
>Ga0210388_10004667_pt1 | contig 10731 bp, 6 predicted proteins | sample IncBWC19OmetaG_FD_155485 | JGI IMG/M metagenome (GOLD analysis project Ga0210388, IMG submission 155485) | Forest soil microbial communities from Barre Woods Harvard Forest LTER site, Petersham, Massachusetts, United States - Inc-BW-C-19-O ...
GCTTCGCCTTTCTATCGCCCGGAGGCAATTGGGTGGCACGGCGATTTTGCGACATACGAAGATCGGCCTGAGCTCAGCATCGTCTACATCACACGGCCAGACCCGCGCGGCGGGCACTACGGGGCATGGCGGCTTGCGTCAGTCGAGCGGGTCATCGAATCACTTCGCGCTTCCAGAGGCGGTCAATCAGCATTTGAACTTCTGAGTAATGAAACCCATCCGTTCACCTACGCGGATAGCGAAGCGCCTCGCTGGTTCAAAGTCATTGAAAATCGACCGAATGGAAAACTCGGACTCAGGTTCTATGTCCCTTCGCTCCGTCGAGGCTGCATTGCCGCGTATGGCGAGATCCCGCCTCGCATTGCGATTTCGCTTGCGGCCTTGGAGCGTGCAGCAGATGATGTTGCTGAGGTTGTGCCGACACAGGAGGGGTCCTTGCTCATTGCAAGTAACTGGTTTGCCTTGCACGACCGTGTCCGCCAAACTATTAGCCGCCGCCAGCCGAATCGCGAAGCGCTGCTCTGTTTCGTTGCGAGGGGTTTCGCCACAAAGCCGTGATCGGCAGCTTGGCAACTGCGGCCCACCCATGCGGTCAGGCAGGACAAAACAGGAGTTGCTCCTTGACCGCAGCAGCTTAATGAAGAGGCGGGAAAACTGTCGACTGGGCGCAAGATCGATCTGGGCCCACCTGTACGCGGGTGAAGCCGCTGCGATCGTCTCTGCCGGTCTGGACTTCGACTTGGCTATCTTTGCCTTAATCGAAGCCGAAGTAAGCTCTGCACCCCATCCACGTCCAGTTTTGCGGAGGCAAAGCTCGCACTGAGTAGCTCATTGGGAAGCATTCCGTCCCACTTCTCGCTGGCTTTGTTTTGCACAGTCGAAGCGAGTTCTACTGGGTCTATGGCCGGCTGATCCGCAATTTCCTGCAGCATGTTTCGAACGGATGCAACAGATGCGTTCTTCACGGGGATGGAAAGACCGCCGTCATAGACAGTCCGCTCGCCCCTTGCTTGAAGCATGAGGGTTAGCGTGTCTTTAATGATGTCTCCACACCAGGGAAGAATCTGTACTTCGCTGCCGTTCTGCAGGATCCACTCTCGATCAAGCCCCATGCGTAGGTAGTTGGCGCGAGCGCCATCGAGAAGTTCCTGTCCTCCAGGATCGAGGAATGGAACAGGAAAACTGGAGCGGAGGATGTTTCTTATCTCCTCCCGAACGCGGTCGTGAATTTGGGCCCCCATCGTATCGCTGAATTTTGGCACTGTTCCGCCGGTTGCTGGCTTCACCTGAACTACCTTGTCTTCGGTAGAAACGGAAACGATCTGCCAACGCCTGCCTGCGAAGATCATGTAAGAATCTGCAGAGAGAGGGCGGCTAATTGGCATCGAGCCGAGAGTTTGGTTGCCGTTTACGATGCTGTACTCTTCCTCGGAAGCGAATGCAGCATAGAAGGAGTAGTGTTCGGTAATCCGTTCTCCGAAGGGAGCGAGGAAAATGAGGCCAGTTTGGTCTTGGAAAATAATATCTCGCCTGCCAAGATCCCGGAGGAGGGAGGCGAATTGTGCGGAACTCACCGCGCCGAAGGGACCCTGATCGCAGAGCACGTTCCAGAGCTTTGCCGCGCCCACGCCGCCATATTGGGAAATCGTGGAAAGGATCTGTTGAACTAACGTCGAGGCGTGAATCTTATTGACTCTGATAGGCTCATACCACCCCTCAGCAAGCAGCCGAACCATCGCGGCAGTAGTTAGAATATTCTCGCGAAGCAACTCGGAGATTCCCGGGTTATTGGATTCCTCTTCGATACAATAACCGCGCAAGATCATGGGCTCTCCCTTGCGGCGGCCCGATCGTCCTAGCCTCTGCCGCAGGCTCGCAACCGAAGGTGGGGGGCCGATTTGGACAACGCTCCTGACAGGTCCAATGTCGATGCCAAGTTCGAGTGTTGAAGTGCAGATCGCCGTGGCGGGGCGATCGGTCCTCTTAAGTGCGTCCTCGGCATCTTCGCGCACGGCTTTTGAGAGATTTCCATGATGGGGGAAAAACTCGTTAGGGAGTCCCATCTGCTCGCAGGAGTTGCGGAGGTAATCAGCATAGTATTCAACCTCGCTGCGGGCGTTTGGAAACACAAGATTGCTGGTTCCACGAAGCACCCTAAACAGATCTTCGGCTATGGACGAACGCGTCGAATCGACTGAAGCATTTCCCGGGCCCGCGGCCGGCTCAAGATAGCCTCGAATCATGACTTTCAGATCGCTTTCGCCACCCTTGCTATCAATGATGCTTACCCTGCGGGTATTGTCCGGCCGAAGGAAGGAAGCTGCCCCACTCATGTCTCCAAGCGTCGCTGAGAGCCCGATTCGCATGACCGGCCGGCCAAGAGCAGTCTCGATGCGATGCAGGAGCGACTGGAGTTGCTTGCCGCGTTCGGTGCCAATGAAGGCGTGAAGTTCGTCAATCACAATGTAGGCGAGAGAGGAGAGGAGGCCGGCTAAGCCGTGACCGCGGCGACAAAGCAAAGCTTCCAACGACTCCGGAGTGATCAACAGGCAGCCATTTGGTGCCTTTAGAAATCGTTCTTTACGCTGCTGACCAATGTCGCCGTGCCAAGGCGTGACCTCGATCTCCATCTTTTCAGTCAATTCGTCGAGTCGGCGCCACTGATCATTGATAAGGGCTTTGAGTGGCGAAACATAGATGGCGAGTGGTTTTTGGGGGGCAGGCGCCGCCAGGCGAGTGAGGATTGGAAAGAAGGCAGCCTCGGTTTTACCCGAGGCCGTCGTCGCAGCAATGATCACATCGTTGCTGCCGTCTAGAATAAGCGGGATTGCCCGCTCTTGAGCGTCACGAAGCTCAGTCCAGCCGGAAGCCCAAATCCATTGTTTGACGCGGCTGTCCAGAAGCTCGAAGCTGCTCGGTGGTTCAGAGCTTGAAGGTGGTGAATTCATTCTCTCCTGTGCCGGAATTGCCAATCGTGCCCGGGTCCACGTCCTCCACCTCAAGGTCTGCGCTGCCGCCCATATCTTTCTTGACCTCTATCTGGCCAGTCAACTGCTGCCAGTCAAGGCTAGGATTCTGTTCCAGCACGGAGAGGAGGTTGACCCACGAGGTGATCGTGGTTCGGGGCGTACGGAAATACGCCTCGCCTATCCGCTGGTAGCAGTAGTCCATAAAAGCCTTTTGCCCGTCCTCGGCGATCAAACTGCGGGAATCGTCGCCGCAGATATACACGGTTTGGATTTTCCCCAGAAGTACAAGAAAGTCCTCAGGTGTCAGGCTTGAAAGCTTCAACACAGGATGATTGAAGTCAATAACCCCGGCGCTCTTGGCGAACATGTTTTCAGCAAGTCGCGATTGCAAGGCACTGTACGAGAACAGACCACGCCGAGTGTCGTTCAAGAACTCCGGGGTGCCTCCCAGCAGGAATCCAAGCCCTTCGACATTGCCTTGGAGGGTGTCATTCAGCATGCGAAGGATCTGCTCGTAGTTGGAATCCCGTGCCTGCCGGCTGGAAAGCTTATAGAGGTTGACCATTTCGTCGAGACAAACGAGTAGCCCCGCGAATCCGGAAAGCCTAACAAAAAGGCTCATCAGCTTCAGCTGGTCGTAAAAGGACGCATCATCGACAAAAGTCCTGACACCAAGCGCGTTCCGCGCGTCGGTTTTGGTTGTATATTCTCCACGCAGCCATCGAATTGCATTAGCCTTAAGATCTTGATTATTGTCTCGTGCCGCTCTCCAATAGGTTTCGATCACGTGCGCGAAATCGTAGCCGTTGACCATCTCCGACAACCGCTCCAGCTTCTCATGGATGACAACATCGACTCCCAAGTCCTTCGCCCTCGCCTCGCTTTCGGCCGTATAGATGAACTTCTCAACGATACCGGCCAGTGCGCCGCCTTCAGGTTTAGATTTGGTCGAGATGTTCTTGGCCAGTTCTGCATACAGGGAGCGGGCTTGGCCGCCGCTGCCGTGGAGGCGACGATCGGGGTTGAGGTCGGCAGAGGTTGCAACCAGTTTCTTCTCGAGTGCGATTGCGCGGATCAGGTTTAGGAAGAAAGTCTTTCCGCTTCCGTAGTCGCCGATAACTAGGCGAAAGGCTGTTCCGCCAACAGCAACTCGCTCAAGGTCTTTGAGCAGGCTCTCGATTTCATTGGAGCGGCCCACCTGGATCAGGTGCTGACCAGCATTAGGTACAACACCGGCTCGCAATGCCTGGATCAGCGCATCGCGGTCCTTGGGGCGGATGTTCATGCGGTCTCCTTAACGATCAGGTCGCAATTGATGTCGATCGGGTCCTCTCCCTCGACGATTGGAGAGTCAAACCGGTCGAATGCGGCGTCGTTAATTCTCTCGAAGGCGCCATCTATCATGAGGCCATGGCCAGAGCATAGCAGCTCTATTTCGGGCCGGGACCACTGCGGCTTTGACAGTAATGCTTTGAGCAAGTCAGAGTGCTCAGGGTCAAGCCCGAGAAGAGTATCTTGATTCTTCGAATCGGCCGCCTCCACGGGCTCGTCGGTCGAATCAAACACCTTATCGAGAATGGTTGAGATTCTCATCGATTCAGCACGCAGGGTGGCAATTCGCGCTGGGTCGAATTGAATCTCACCTGGGACAGAAACTGCTTTTGTCGCGCCGATGGCACTTGCCGTGGGATGCATTTGAGCGCTGTGAATCTTGCTGTACAGAATGACCCGTTCCAGGCCGAGCATCTCGAAAAGCCCTTCCAGTGTCCGGATTTCGCTTGGATCGACCGTTCCGTCGGCCGCAGCAACTTGTACCAGAAAGTTCCCTATGCTTTCGCGAACGTCGCCGGCAATTTCGTTGATCTGCCTTTTCAAACGCGTGGTTGAGGGTGGGTATTGTCTGTAAATGGCCAGTCTCGCGCCTAGTCTTCGCTTCTCGTATTCGGGTAGATCGATCTCGGAATCCAGATAGTTGAGGATGGTTGAAGCCTCCGTATCGCTGAAACCTTCGCTCGAACACGCCACGATTGATGCAAGGTGAAGAAGCAGCGCGGCCCCGTTGAATTGTTTGGAGACAGAGATGCGTTTTTCCAGTTCTTCGGAAACGAAGATGGCCACAGGATCATCTGGCCCAGGGAGTTCAGCCCCTAACCGGGAATCCGGCTCCATTCCGAGGCCCATCGACGCAAGCTTCTCGATGAAATTGTTCAAGCGCATTCGTTTCAGAGTCGCAACGGGAGGAGGAAACCCTGGCAGTTCCCTGAACCGCATCACTTTGGGGGAATTAGAGCGGAAGTCCGCGTACATTTCACGAATGCCAGAAGGCCACAAAGCCGCGGGTAAGATACCCAATCCGGAGAATGAATGGCATTCTTCAGGATTCCCGGCTGCAAAAGTGGAGAATTTGCGGGTAACCCCGCTGGCTTCATGCCCGATCTTCAAGATTCCTTCCATCGCTTGTTGATCCAACGTTACGTCGGGTAAAGGGATCACGATCCCCGTCTCCATTGAACCCATGAGACTTGCATTACCTAAGTGGTGGTTAACTGAGATATTGGAACCCGTTTGAGAGAACGTGATGCCCTCGCCAAAGCACTCCTTGTATTTATGACTAAACACTTGGTGGCCGAGCTCCGCGAAAGGACCCTCGGCCGAATCCACTCCCCCGTAAGTCGTCGAAGTGTAAAGGCAATAAGCCCATTCCGCGGGCAACGGCCGCCCAGCCTTTGCATATATACCGGCGGCCACCTTGACATTCAAATGCCGGGGAGGCCTTTCGTTCAATTTCGGTAAAGGCGGGAAAGTCTCCAGATCTGCTACTGCGATGTTCTTCGCCTCGATATAGTCCAACAGTGACCCAGAGTAGCTGCCAAACGTTCCTCGATCGCCATAGATGCCGGCCAGTCGTTCAATCTCGGCGCGGATCGTATCGATTTCGGGTGTAATCTTGCGATCGAAAGATGGCAGGGTGAACAGTCTCTTCTCAAGCCCGTAGAAAAAGAGAAACACATAACCGATATCAGCCTGCGGGTCGGACTTTCCCGTCGAGAGCCAGCTCAGGTAGGCAGCACGGGCCTCAGGCGAAATTGAACTATAGCTAGGCCAGTAACCCATCAGGCGTTCGTGACAACCGGTGGGGCCGGCGATGGGAAGAGTTGGATCAATGACCGAGGGTTCCGGGCCCGAGCGGTTTAGGTCTAGATGTCCGAGGTAGAACAAGCCTCCCGGAACTGTGTAACCGCAAACGGCAACGTCCCTTCCAGCAGGAACCCACAGATTTGACCCTTGGAATTTCTTATCGGAGAACGCCGCATCAACCTTGAACGTGATGGTCTGAATGGACGGTGGGCGGATTGCTCTAGTCGGAGCCGCCGGCTGAGAGGAAATCGGTACAGAAACGGGTTCAGTCGCACCGGGAGCTGTTTTGAGGGGTTGACCCGTGCCAGCCTTTCCAAGGTTTTCGGTCAGGGCCCGATCATAAAACTCACGGTTTTTGTTGAAATCAATCAGCAACTCTTCAGTCGAGACAGCATCGTGGGCGATCTTAGCGCATACCTCAATGCAGGAAGTTACTGCATCGTATGGGCTTGGTGACGATGGGGCACTGCCTAATTCCCGGCACAGACTCTCCGCTTCTTTAGTCCCTGCCGCGATCGCTTCCTGGTTGAGACTTGCCGTTAGCCAATGTGCAAACTTGGTTTTCTCAAGCGCGTTTTGGAGCCGTTCCCCATAAACATTCGCCTGCTTCTGATAGAGCTGGGATTTCTCGCCCAGTTCGAATTCGAACTGACGGATACGATAGATCGCTTCAATCAGTGGTCGTTCCTGTGTTGAGAACGGTACGCAGGGATGGGGGACCGGCTTGTTCCATGAATCGCTTATGACGGCAGCAGCGGTTGACGCTATGTTTGCGGCGGAAGATGGCCCAACACCTCGTAAACTCCCCAAACGACCGGCATCCCATCCCCTTACGTCCGCGAGAGTGTAAAGACCAGCTTGCTTTAGAGGTTGAAGTAGGAGACCTTTTCTGAAGTTCCGCAGTTCGTCTACGGAAATGACCCGCAGCCTAGCGATCCGAACCTCATCAACGTATTTCGCTGCTGCGCTACGGATGCCGTCCCGAAGAGAGTAAGAGCGACTTTTCAGATTCTCAACAGCGGCGTTGAAATTGTGTACCGACTTTCTAACTCGACGGCGAAGACGCGAAACAGGCGAGAGTGCATATGTGGCCCAGAATACGGCCGTCGTGATCGACACCAGGAAAACGAATATGACAATCAGGGTCATTTGAGTTTCAGTTTCGTCACATGTGCTTGATGGGCTTGATCAATCGAAGGCCCCAAAAGCTTTATTGAAAACCTCTTTCAGAAGTAACGGTAAAGAAGAGCGGATGCTGCATGGTCTGGGTCTTCTGGCGTGAGGGCCGGCAAGAGTAGTCAGGAGCCCCAAAGCTTGTTTGTCCCAGCTCGTCGGATGGTTGAGATCATAGCATCACCGCAGAGAGCCTAGGCATTCCGAAATGTAGGGTAGTGTTCGGGATTACGATCGGCTGAGAAGCTTGGCTGCGTCAGATAGCTTCTCAAACTCGGAGACCCCGCTCCCAACATAAACATGACCCCATTGATTGGGGCCCTCCAAGACACCGTACCTTTCATCAAAAGGCCCTCGGAACAGCCGACGATCAAGAGGCACGTTGGCATACGGATTTTCGTGAACGCGTACGCGGACTCGATTCAGCGAGAGATCGCGATCTGTTCCCGCTGATTCCTCCACCGCCTGCCGATATTCCTCGACGCCCAAGTCACGTCCCAGCTCCTGTTCCCGATCGTTTACGAAAAGGCGGAAGCGTTTTTCTCCAATTGCGTATCGCTCGACGACGATTACGGCGCTGATGATCGCATTTTCCGGCGCCAGCTGTTTGGGAGGCGCTTTCTCTCGCTGAGTGCCTCCCTGAGTTCTTGAGGGATCAGGTGGCTGAGTCTTCGCGGCCGGAGAAGGGAAGGTGAGATCACCGAGCATCGCACCCATTACAATCTGCCAGCTGAGGTCAATTCGCGTCTTGTCCGGATTCGGCAGAATCAGGCAGCAGCAGTGTGCTCCCAAATCCTTGAATCTCCTTCTCGCGGCGTTGAGCTTCTCGCGGATCGGACCGTATGGATTAGAAGCACCGCCCCGGACACGACTGTCCTCCAGCTTCGATGTGAAATCTTCCACATCGAGCAGTACTTCCGCCCCGTCCGCGCGCAAGCGATAGTCCGGCCGGCTGCTGCTGTTTTCGACGACTGGCTCAACCTCGACGTCAGTGAGCCCGTGCGATCGCAGATATTCTTTCAGCAACGATTCCGATGGAGTTCTGACTGGCTCAGGTTTCTCATCTGCTGAGCGGACTTCGAATCCCACGGCAGCCAGAATGCGGGTCGCGTCCATGGTCGTGAAGTCGACGAGCGGAACCTTGAGAAGTTCCGACACGACTTGCTTGGGAGAGAATCGACGGCCCTGGATCCGCACCCAATATTTGTCGATGGCTTTCGGTTCCAGGCGAGCGACGAGGCGGGTGATCTTTTCCGAATCGATTTCGTGATTGACTCCATTGAGGCGAACGGTCTTTCTCATGCGCATATTACATACTCCTGTATATACTATAGATAATTTGTAGGTAACATTCAAGTACTATTAAGTGATTCAATATAAACAACTTATATGTGATTACCAAAGATAGCGGCCAATTTGTAGCCGATTTATCTATGTGCTTTGTATACTGTTGATGTAGGGAAAGAAACGTTATGAATCAGAAAGAAACGTCGAACGCGCAGATTGATCGCACTCATTCCTCCGGGGAGCCGAGGCGAATCGCTCCTGGAGGTCGGCACGCGTTCGAGACTTCTGTGGTAGAGCCGACTGTGAAAACAGTCGTGGAGGTGAGTTTTACATAAGCTCTGAAACTAAGCGCCCCCGCGTTCGAGCGCGGGGGCAAACCATAAACCTGGCTGGTTGAGAGCCCGGAATATAGCTCTGCCATATTGTCCACCAATTGGCGATCCGGTGCAACAAGCAGCCCCTAACCAAAGCCAAAGGAGGCTGCCATGTCGTACGAGACCACTATCACTTGCCCAAGCTGTAATGTTGAGTTTCCTCTTACGGAAACTCTTGCCCAACCCTTTATTGCCGCTGAGCGTGCGCAGATTCAGCGCGAGACGGAAGAGCGTGTTGCGGTGCTGAAGGAGCACGAAGAGGACCTATCCCAGCGCCAACAGGCGCTGGCGGTCCTCAAGCAGGAGCTCGATGTTCGCCAGGCTGATATTGATGCCGCGGTCGAACAGCGGCTCCAGGCTGAACGAGACGTTCTGGCAAAAGCTGCTGAAAAGAAGGCGGCAGATGCCTACAACGTCCGGCTGCTCGCTGTCGAAGAGGAGTTGGCTCAGAAACAAGCCAAGCTCGCTGAGGCGGAAAGCACCGAACTTGCCCTGCGCAAGGAGCGCCGCATCCTCGAAGAGGATAAGCAGCGCCTCGAGCTCGAAGTCGAGCGTCGTCTTGAAGCCGAGCGCTTGCGCATTCGCGAAGCCACCCAGAAAGAAGAAGAGCAGAGCTACCAGCTGAAGTTGTCGGAGAAGGACAAGCTCATCTCCGACATGCGGAAGCAGGTCGAGGAGTTGCGCCGCAAAGGCGACCAGTCTTCTCAGCAGCTCCAAGGCGAGGTTCTGGAACTGGAGCTCGAAGCGATGCTTCGGACTGCCTTCCCGATGGACCAGATTGAGCCGGTCCCGAAGGGACATTGCGGCGGCGATGTCGTACATAAGGTCGTCGGCTCTAACGGCCTTCAGTGCGGCACGATTCTCTGGGAGAGCAAACGAGTGCGCTCCTGGAGTAACGATTGGCTCGCCAAGAACCGCGAAGACCAGCGGCTCGTGGGGGCCAGTGTCGGCGCAATCGTGACTACCACAATGCCAAAGGGTGTCGACGCTTTCGACCACCTTGACGGCGTTTGGGTTGGAGCGGTGCGTTGCACGTTGCCCTTAGCCAAAGCGCTCCGTCATGCGTTGATTGAGGCAGCGATGGCGCGGGTCATCACTCAGGGCCGCGAGGGAAAGATGGAGCGGATGTATGAGTACCTCACCGGTCCACTTTTTCGCGGGCGCGTGTCTGCCATCGTTGAGGCGTGCGTCACGATGCAGGAGGACCTCGAAGCTGAAAAGCGCGCCTTCACGAGGGCCTGGGCCAAGCGGCAGCGTCGCCTGGAACTGCTGATTACTGGGACCGCCGGGATGTACGGCGATTTTCAGGGAATCGTCGGGCGCTCCATGCCCGAAATCGCGGGACTGGACGTACCGCAGCTCGGCGACGGCATTGGCCTGGAACCGTGGGACGAGCCGGAGAAAGAACCCGGCTAGACCGACGTAAAGGCAGGATGGCGCCCGCGAGGGCGCCACTCCTGATCAGTCTGCGACCAACGCACACATTCAAAAGGATGAAGGGAAAGGAAAAGGTTATGGCGAGTTCTATCAATATATATGGGGTGGCACAGCGGTCAGGTCAGAAAACACGTCGCATTGCCAGAAAAGAGCTCTGGCAGTCTGCGGACGCGGCACGCTTCCTGTTCAAAGGGCAGTGCTACGACGCCGGATCGGGGATTTTCCGGGCCTGCGATCTTTGTGGCGAACCGATTCGCCTGGTCTATGTATTGAAGGCGGTCGAAACGGCTACTCATCCCTTTTCTCCAGAAATTGCCAGGCTCGATGTCGGGGAATGCTGCTTCGAGAAGATT
>Ga0210388_10004669_pt1 | contig 10729 bp, 10 predicted proteins | sample IncBWC19OmetaG_FD_155485 | JGI IMG/M metagenome (GOLD analysis project Ga0210388, IMG submission 155485) | Forest soil microbial communities from Barre Woods Harvard Forest LTER site, Petersham, Massachusetts, United States - Inc-BW-C-19-O ...
AGGTGGAGGAGGCGATCGCTCCGGGTGCGACGGGGAAGGCGGTGGCTTCGGTTTCGGCTGGACCCGCGTCGAACGCTGGGGGCAAGAAGAAGCTGTCTTATCTTGAGGCGCGGGAGTTTGCAGGGATCGAGGCCGCAGTGGAGGCGGCGGAGGAACGGCTGCAGAGGGCGCGACATACGATTGAAGATCCGGCGGTAGCGGTGGACGCGGTGAGACTGACGGCGGCGTTGGCGGAGATGGAGGCGGCGCAGACGGAGGCGGACGGGCTCTACGCGCGGTGGGCCGAGTTGACCGAAAAGGCTGGGTAAGAAAAAGTTGCAGTGCTGGCGCATGCACGCAAGCCGGGATGTCGGCGGTGAAATAGAGCGTGCCCGATTTTGTGATGTCTTTGAGTTCGCGTCTCCACTTTCTACTGCGGACTGGCTGGGTTCGCGATATTCTCGTTGCATATGAAGACATTTATTGTTTGGGTGATGGCGGGTTTGTGTGCGCTGCCGGTTGCAGCGCAGGTGGCGGAACGGTCGCATGTTGTGGTGCTTCATGCAGCGCGGATACTGGATGTGGCGGGTGGAAGGATTGTGACACCGGGGGAGGTGCTGGTGGAGGACGACCGGATTGTTGCGGTCGGGGTAAAGGTGGATCGACCGGCGGGCGCCGAGGTAATCGACCTGGGAGATACGACCCTAATGCCGGGATTGATCGATGCCCATGTGCATCTTTTCTTGCATCCGGGGGCGGAGGACCTGCAGACCGTGCAGGAGAGTGTGCCGGAGCGGACGCTGATTGCGGCAGGGGCGGCGAAGGCAGATTTGATGGCGGGCTTTACCGCCGAGCGGGACATGGGAAGCGAGGGAGCTGGATGCGCGGACGTGGCAGTGCGGAATGCGATCAACAAGGGACTGATACCGGGACCGCGGATGCGCATGAGCTGCAACGCGATCGATCTAACTGGAGGGCATGAGGACGCGATTGGATATAACCCGGCGCAGAAGGTGCTCTCGAATGCGGACTACGCCGATTCGAGTGAGGAGATCGTGAAGGTGATGCGGGAACAGCGCAAGATCGGAGCAGACTTTACGAAGATCTACGAGACGGGAAGGGATTCGTTCAGGGACGGGGTGTTCAAGACGCCGTATCAGTACACTGAGGCAGAGTTGGCTGCGGCGGTGAAGGAGGCGGAGAGGCTTGGTGGTGGAGTGGAGTCGGGGCGCGGGGTAGCGGTACATGCTACGGGAGAGCCGGGAACGGGATTTGCGGTGGCCGCGGGGGTGGCGTCGGTGGACCATGCGTATCAGTTGAGCGACGCGACGATGAAGGCGATGAAGGAGAAGCAGATTTACGCGGTCCCTACGTTTGCGATCGCGGAGTACTTTGCCGATCATGCGGCGACTCCGGAGAGGGCCGCTCGCGGAAGGGCGGAGCAGGCTTATCATGCCGCGGAGTTTAAGAAACAGCTGACGGCGGGGGTCCCGATGGCGGTTGGGAGCGATGTGGGGCCGTTTCCGCATGGAACGCAGGCGCGAGAGTTGGAGTTGATGGTGGAGTATGGGATGAAGCCAGCAGCGGTGCTGCAGGCGGACATGCTAAATGGAGCGAAGCTGCTGGGTTGGGGCGGGCAGATTGGGGAGTTGAAGGCTGGGTACTTTGCCGATGTGATCGCGGTGCCGGGAAATCCGCTGGAGGACATTTCGGCCACGACGAAGGTGGGGTTTGTGATGAAGGGCGGGGTGGTTTATAAACGGCCTTGAATTTGGACAGAAACAGCAGATTCCTCCGCTCCGCTGCGGAATGACAAATAAAACACTGCTTTGTCATTTTGAGGGTTAGAACTGCTCGTCGGCGGAGGGGCCGTAGAGCGCCGGGACGGCGATGTCGTTGAGACGGAGGTAGACGCCTAGCTGCGCGGTGTGATGGATGAGGTGATCGAAGCACATCTGGCGGAAGGTGAGTGAGCGCGGGTTGTTGCAGATAAGATGCTCGCCGAAGCGGAAGGGCCAGAGTGCGGAGAGATGCTCGTCGGAGGCGGCGGCGAGAGAGGCGCGGCATTTGGCGGAGCATTCGTCGAGCTGCTTGAGGGCATTCTCGCGTGTGGTGAACTCTAATGACATATGTGGGCGTTTGGAGTTGGCCATGTCCATGCCGTCGTCTACGAGGATGTAGTAGCCGAACATGGTGATGGTGGCGCAGTGCATGGCCAGTTTGCCAAGGGGCATGGATTTGTCATGACACTTCCAGTCGTTCTTGCCTTCGGGGACGCGCTCGAGGGTGCGGCGGGTGTTGGAGATCTCGATGTCGTAGTCCTGGAGGAGGATTTCAGAGATAGTCATGGATTTGTTTCCTCGATTTATGAAATTCGCTTGTAAGCCGTCGGTCGTGAAATTAATTTTCTCCAGATCAGTCTGGCAATAACTACAATTCCGAAATAAAAACCGCCATTCACGATACTTGCAATCCATGAAGCGATTGCTTCTTGTGTCGCTGTGCCGCCATGGACCCCGGTAATCAAAAGGCGCACGATAAGTCCGGGCATCAGTGGATAGAAGAGAAGATTGAAAGCTCCGCTCCGGTCAAAATAAAAGTGGCCGCTGCAACAAAGAGACCGAGCAGCAATGCCAACGAAATACCAAATTTGTCCACCGAGGCGAAACTAATTCGGCTTTGCGCCATTGATTCCAACCTTTATAAGCCAGTGATGTTGAAGCCGCAGTCGACGTAGGTGATTTCTCCGGTGATGCCGCTGGCCAGATCGCTCGAGAGGAAGAGGGCGGCGCCGCCTACTTCGAGTTGGTCGACGTTGCGGTGGAGCGGGGCGCGTTCGGTGACGGCGTCGAGGATTTTGCTGAAGTCGCCGATGCCGCGTGCGGCAAGAGTCTTGATGGGGCCGGCGGAGATGGCGTTGACGCGGATGTTTTTTGCGCCGAGCGATGCCGCCAGATAGCGAACGGTGGCTTCGAGGCCGGCCTTGGCTACGCCCATGACGTTGTAGTTGGGGAAGACCTTGGTTGAGCCGTAGTAGGTGAGGGTGAGGATGGAGCCGCCCTGGTCCATGAGCGGAACGGCGGCGCGGGTGACGGCGATGAGGGAGTAGACGCTGACGTCGTGGGCGATGCGGAAGTCCTCGCGGGTGGTGAGGAGGAAGTCGTTCTTGATGGCGTCGGCAGGAGCAAAGGCGACGGCGTGCACTATCGTGTGTAGGGTGCCGTAGGTCTCTTTGAGGGTGGCGAAGAGTGCATCGATCTCGGCGTCGACGGAGACGTCGCACTGGTATGCCTTGGCGTCCTTGAGTTCAGGGATGAGGGCATCGGCTTCTTTCTTGAGGCGCTCGTTCTGGTAGCAGATGGCGAGTGTGGCGCCGGCTTCCGAGAGCTTCTGGGCGATGCCCCAGGCGATGCTGCGTTTATTGGCGAGGCCGAAGACGACCGCGACTTTGCCTTTGAGATCAATCATGGTGTTACGAGTTCCTTTCAGATGCGGTTGCGACCTAAAGGATAGCAGTGAGGGTGGGCAAGTGCTATCGCGGGAGTAGATCGCTGCGACTTGAGGGGAGGATGACGTGTCCCAGTTCCGCTTCTGCGTCTTTCTCGTGGAGGAGGACACGGCAGCAATTACGGCCCGCGTTCTTGGCGTCGTAGAGGGCCTTGTCGGCGCGGGCCAGGAGCGGGCCTGCGATTTCGCCGGGGGCGGCCTGGGTGATCCCGATGCTGATGGTGAGAGGCAGCCCGGCACCCGGTATGGAGAGTTCCTGCACCGACTGCTCGATCCGACTGGAGACGGCGAGGGCGTCTGAACAGGAGGTGTGGGGAAAGATAACGAGAAATTCGTCGCCACCGAATCGGCCAAGGAGATCATGTACGCGCAGACGACCTGAGATGGCTGAGACGACATCACGCAGGGCGGTGTCGCCAGCTGCATGTCCAGCATAGTCGTTGATGGCTTTGAAGTGATCAATGTCGACCAGCGCGATTGAGAGGCCGTGGCCGCTGCGGCCGGCACGCTTAAGTTCGGCATCGAGCTTCTGCTCGATACCGCGGCGGTTGAGGACGCCGCAGAGCAGGTCGCGTTCCGACTCGTCTTTGACGAGGGTGAGTAAGTCACCGCAAAGCATGAGCAGGAAAGAGAGGCCGATGAGGAAGGCAAAGGAGACGCTGAGGAGAACCGAGACGGTCTGTAGGACCGCACGCTGCTCTCGATTTGGCATGACGCCATACACGAGCAGAAAGAAGACGCGGTTCAAAGCGAAGATGGCATAGCCAGCCATGAGATAGGCGAAGACCTTTAGAAAGATCCGGTCCGCTGCCTGGCGGAAGATCTCGACTGCGATAACGCCGCGGACGAGAAAGAAACTGATGGCGATGACATAGGTGAGGGCCAGGGGGTGGTTGTGGGAAAGGACAAGGTATCCGGTCAGGGCAGATGCGACGGCGGTGAGGATCCAGGCGTAGCGGATCTTACGAGGACTCTTGAAGAAGTGAAGGACGCCCGTGTAGAAGAGCACAAAGGCGCAGAGCAGTAAGCAATGGGCAATAACAACCGAGAGGAAGGCTGGGATGGAACCGGACAGTAGCAGAAGGACGTTGGCGATGGTTGCCGCGAAGAACGCAAGGGTGACGGCGCCGGCGCCACGAAGGTAGGGGTAGATGACCTTCATGCAGCAGAACACGATCGCATACACGAGCGTCAAAACAATCTGACAGCCGAGAAGGGTGCCGACATCTACCGAGGAAATGAAGGACATTCGGGGGCCTGTGCCGATTGTATGCGTAGCGACTTGAGAAACAAGTGAACTTGAAGCTGCAGAATCCAGTTAGATGCTGCAATTTTAGTGAGAGGAGGTGAGCCAGTCGTATTGGGCTTCGGAGATGGGCACCACCGAGAGGCGAAACTGGCGGAAGAGGATTGAGTCTTTGAAGACAGGTGCGTCGCGCATCTCGGCAAGAGTATGTGGGTGCTTTACTGGGTTGCCGGCTTTGATCCTGACTTTGGGGTCCTTGAGGTCGGAGTCATCGACGGAGACGACTTTAGCTGTGCCGACGGCGACTTTGCCTTTGCCGGAGTGGTAGATGACGAGTTTTTCGCCAGGCTTCATGCTGCGAAGGTTTATGAGGGCCTGGGGGTTGGAGATGCCGTCCCAGATGGTCTCGCCGTCGCGGAGGAGGTCGTCGTAGGAATAGGTGTCGGGTTCGGTTTTGAGCAGGTAAGGCATCGCGGTCAGCTCCGTTCCGGGAGGATCCCCTCCCTGGCAAAATCGTGCAAAGTCTTCGAAGAAAAGGACTTAAATCTGGACTGCTAGGACAAAGTCCCTATTTTCAATGGGCGGTGCTTGTAAAGTCTTCTAAATAAATAGTTTATTCTTGTCTGTTAATACACGTCGATTTCGAGTGCTGCCGTGTTCTTTCGACGAGTATAGCCCGAGGGACGCGGCGGTTCCCTAGATGGAAGACGAAGGTTGCGGTTGGCGGATTGCGGGAGATTTGGGTGGTTGTTATCCGCCAAGGTCGACAAGATTGACCTTGGCAACTGGCTGGCCTAGGAAGTTGGAGCCGAGGCGTTGGAATTTTTCGATGGAGTCTGTTGCATAGAAGGTACAGTTGGGAGTCTTTTCTTCGGAGCGGTGAGTCGCTAATGCTGGGTGAGCGGCCACGGCCCGGGCGGTTGCGTCGGCGGAGTCGACGACGATGAGGGGATGGCCGATGGTCGCGAGGACGCGACGGATGGCTGGCTCGATCAACGGGTAGTGGGTGCAGCCCAGGAGGAGAGTCTGGGCGTTTGGGGCTTCATTGAGTGCTTCGGTCAGGTAGATACGTAGAACTTCATCAGTGACGGGGTGGTTGATCCAGCCTTCTTCTACCAGAGGAACCAGGAGTGGGCAGGCCTTTTCGTGCGCTGCAAGGTCGAGGGCGTTTAGGGCGTGGGTGTAAGCGCGGGACCGGACGGTGGCGGCAGTGGCGAGGACGAGGACCTGGTTTTGGGGGGAGAGTGGTGGTGGACTGCTCAACCCCACGTTAGCGACGATAAGACCGTCGCGAACATGGGGCACCCGGGGTGGCGGTGGTAGAGAAGCAGATTTCTCCACTTCGCTGCGTTTCGGTCGAAATGACGATTCTTGAAAAGGTGGCGTCGATTGCAGGGCGGCGTGGGCGCCGGGTTGGACTACGCCGATCACCGGGATGGGCAGGGCCCGCTGGATGTCTTCGAAGGCGAGGGCGGTGGCGGTGTTGCAGGCGATGACGAGGAGGTCTGCGCCCTGCTCGTGGAGGAACTTTGCGCTGGAGACGGCGTAGCGGGCGACAGTCTCGCGGGACTTGGAGCCGTAGGGGAGCCGGGCGGTGTCGCCGAGGTAGATGTAGTGGGCGCCGGGGACGAGCGGCAACAGCGCGCGGAGCACGGTGAGGCCGCCGAAGCCCGAGTCGAAGACGCCGATGATGGGGGACCTTGTCTGGGTTTCTGTCATCTGGGTTTTTGTTTGAGTCATGTTTACGGTGTGGCCGGGGTTTCGATTGGCGTGATGGGTTTGGCGCTAGTGTCGGTGGCGGGGTAAGTGCGGAGGAGGTCGGCGTGACCGGCGAGTGTGTCGTGAGGTTGGCCGTCGACCAGGAAGCGGATGGCGGTGATCTGCGGAAGGGCCGCGTGGAGGGTGCCGATGATGGATTGCACGGTGAGGGCTTCGACCTGGATACCGGAGGGGTGGTTGTTGATGAACTCACCATGGAGGTTGATGACGGCTAGCTGGCCCGGCTGTCCGCCAGTGGCTGGTTCTGGATCGGTGAGGAGGAAGACGTCGTCGACGGCAGGGCCGCTCTGGAGCGGGTGGGCCGAGCTGGGGAGAGCGTAGGCGGCCAGGAGGTGCTCGAGCAAGGCACGGGCACGGACGGAGGGTTCCTGGGGCAGGGCCAGTGATTCGGTAGTGGGAACGATAGAGGCGTCGGCGTCGCTGGCGATGTACAGGGTGATGTCTTCGGTGTTGGCCGAGGTGGGGGCGGCGATGGGAGTGGCGTCGTAGGACGCGGAGAGACGCTTCTGGGCCTGCTCGCAGCCATGGAGGAGGAAGGCAGCCATGAGGAGGATGCCGGCGACGAGGCCCCAGAAGAGAATGCGCTGGTAGCGGGGGATCATTTTGCGGCCCCTATGGCCTGAATCTGGTGGTTGCGCCAGGAGATCAGGGCGGCGGCGATGGCGCGGACGATACGTTGTTGATATGCGGCGTTGGTGATGGGCGTGGGGTCGGAGTCGGCGGGGACGAGAGGGGCGATCTCGATGGCGACGGCGGGGCAGGTTAGGTTATCGATGGGGCGGACGGAGGCGCGGCTGAGGATGACGGGGAGCTTGGCGTGCTGGAGGGCGAGGCCGATCTCGTTGGCGAGGTTGAGGCTTTGGGAGACGGAGCTGGCCTGGGCGGAGTTCCAGAGGACAGTTGGATGGGGCCCCTCGAATTCGTCGGGCGGGGCGAGAGTGGAGGTAATGATATGTACGCCGTTGCCGCTGTCGGTTGCGTGAAGGACGAGGCAGGCGGTGGGATGTGCGTGGTTGGCGATCTCGGCGCGCTGGTCGGTGGTGAAGGGGACGGTTGGGTCTGTGTCGCGGGTGGAGATGATGGTGAAGCCGTCGGTGGTGAGGAGGGCGCGGAGACGGCCGGCGAAGGTGAGAGTGAGGTCTTTCTCGAGGAGGTTGTTGGAGAGGTGGGCGCCGGTGTCGGGGCCACCGTGGGCGGCGTCGAGGAGGACGGTGGTGCGGGGTATGGGTTGCTGGGCGGAAACGGCGATAGGGAGCGTCGTCAGGACGGCGAGGGTGAGGTGCGTCGCGATTTGTCGATGGGGAGAGATCAAGGGAGTCTGGTTGATTGTAAACGCGGAGCGGGACGGTGATGGGAAGGTGTCTCCGGTGGCGACGCATGGCGTGAATGGGCGTGTAATAGAGCGGTCTCCCCGTTCGACTATGCTCAGGGTTCGATAACCCACCCTTCACGATGAGACTGTGAAGGATGGGCCACCCGGGTTGCTGGGTGTTTGGAGCTAGTCGAGGGCGTAGATAGCGAGGCCGCTGAGGAGCTTGGGGTAGAAGTCGGTGGATTTCTGTGGCATGACTTCGCCGGAGAGAGAGACGTCTTTGAGCTGGTCGAGGGTGATGGGCTTGATGAGGAAGGCGATGTTGGCTTCGCCGGATTCGACGAGCGCGACGGCTTCGACGGCCTCGCGCAGGTATTGGATGTTGCCGGTGGCGCGAATGCGGTCTTCGGTGAGACCGAGCAGGTGGTCGAGAACGACGGTGTGGAGCTGCGCGACGCCGAGCTGGCGCTGTCTTGGGGGTAGGTCCTTGAGAAAGGGGCCGATGGCCTCTGGTTTGGGGGTGAGGAGGTAGTTGCCGTCGCCGGTGGCGGCGATAAAAGAGTCGCCGGGGGATTGGTTGAGTTGAGCCATGAGGTCCGATGAGGACGAGGCGGCGAGTTCGGTGATGTTGTAGAAGGCGCTGGCTTTGGTGATGAAGTCGGGAGAGGAGAAGTTTTCGATTCCGGTTACGACGCGATGGGTGGGCAGGATGGTGATTCCGGGAGCGTCCATGTTGACGAAGGTCATCATCATGGCGGCTTCGGGGAATGCGGGGACGGGCAGGTGGGTGGGGTTGAGGCGTTCGTCCTCGTCGAGGGGCTGATTGAGGGGAAGTTTGAGCTGGGCGCCGCGCTCTTTGGCATAAGTGACGGAGGTCTCGTAGCGATGGTGGCCGTCGGCGATGATGAGCTTCTTGTCGGCCATGGCGGTGAGGAGGAGATTGATGAGGTTGGGATCAGTGAGCTTCCAGAGTTTGTGGACGACGCCGTACTCGTCGGTGATGACGAGGTCGGCTGGGTTGTCGTCGAAGCCGTTCGGAAAGGAGCCTTGAAAGATGAGTTTTTCCGCGGTGAAGGCGGGGTCGGAGTAGAGCATGTAGATCTGCTCGCAGTAGGCGCGAGTGGCTTTGAAGAGGGCGAGACGGTCGGATTTGTGCTTGGGGAAGGTCTGTTCGTGGCGGTAGACGACCTTGTCGGCGTAGTCGTAGAGGTGGCCGAGGGCGATAAAGCCGCGGCGCTCGCGGACCTCGGTGGTGCCGGGGACGGTGTAGGTCTGGGAGTAGCCGTAGACGGCCGGCTCGGACTCTTCGGCCAGGACGTGCTCCTTGCGCCAGTCGTGGAGGTACTGGGCGGCTCGGGTGTAGACGTTGTTGTTGTCGTCGTCACCGGGCTCGTGTTTGCCCAGAATGATACGGACGAGGTTGTAGGGGCTGGCTTCGTAGTAGCGCTGCTGCATGGCCGGGGTTATCTTGTCGTAAGGCTGGGTGACTACTGCCTCCATTTTGACGCGGGCGGGGTCGTAACGGAGGGCGCGGAAGGGGTAGAGACGGGCCATGCTGTTTTGGTTCTCCAGACGTCTTAGATATATAGGGATTGTACGGGTTGGAGGGTAAAGGAGGGTTAGGAGGCCTAGACGGAACCGGAGGGCCGTGAAGGACGTAGGGGAGAGTATTGGGAAAGTGGCTGCGAGACAAAACTCTGACAAAAGGCGGTATGCTCAGGTCTATTATTTCCATGCATGAAGCATCTGATGGGCTACAGCCGATGTGGGTTAGGGACATGAACGATGGGCGGAATGAGGTAATGGGTCCCGTTGGTTGTGCGACGGTGGTCGAAGAGGCAGACCGGGCGCGGAATGTCATAGGTGCCGGTATGGACATCGATATGCGAAGCAGAGACGGAAGACGAAGACGTTGGAGCGGGTCGCGACAGATCGTGTTGGGGGTTGCGCTGATCGTCGTGGGCGCGGGGTCCTGGAGTATTGTGGGGGGCGTGGTTTGCCAGGCGCAGGAGAATCCGCTAGGGGAGGTGCATACCCAGCCACCGCCGCCACCACCGAAGACGCCTGAGAATACGAAGCCTGTGATTGAAGGTGCGGAGAATGCTGCTGCGCTGGCGACCTCAAGACGTGATGCGCGAATCCGGGTGGACGTGAACCTGGTGCTGGTGCCGGCGACGGTGACCGACCCGATGAACCGGCTGGTGACAGGGCTGGAGCGGGAGAACTTCCAGGTGTACGACAACAACATCGGACAGGTGATCAAGAGCTTTTCTACGGAAGATGCGCCGGTGACGATTGGCGTCATCTTCGACCTGAGCGGGAGCATGACGTCGAAGTTCATGCGGGCACGGAAGGCGTTGAGTGAGTTTTTGAGGACGTCGAACCCGCAGGACGAATTTTTTGTGGTGGGGTTCAACGACCGGCCTGCGGTGATTGTGGATTACACGTCGGACGTGGACGACGTCGAGGCGCGGATGGTGATGTTGAAGCCGGAGAACAGGACGGCGCTGATCGACGCCATTTATCTTGGGGTCGACAAGCTGAAGCAGGCGAAGTATGAGCGGAAGGCGCTGCTGATCATCTCGGACGGCGGAGATAATCGGAGTCGGTATACAGAGGGCGAGCTGCGGCGTGTGGTGCGGGAGAGCGATGTGCAGATCTACTCGATCGGGATCTTCGATCAGTATGCGCCGACGACTGAAGAACAGCTGGGGCCGGTGCTATTGACGGACATCTGCGATATGACGGGCGGACGGCTGTTCCGGGTGCTGGATATCAACGATCTGGGGGACATTGCGTCGCGTATCAGCGCGGAGCTGAGGAACGAATATGTGATCGGGTACAGGCCGTCCGAGGTGAAGCAGGACGGGAACTGGCGTAAATTGAAGATACGACTCGTGCCGCCG
>Ga0210388_10004673_pt1 | contig 10718 bp, 9 predicted proteins | sample IncBWC19OmetaG_FD_155485 | JGI IMG/M metagenome (GOLD analysis project Ga0210388, IMG submission 155485) | Forest soil microbial communities from Barre Woods Harvard Forest LTER site, Petersham, Massachusetts, United States - Inc-BW-C-19-O ...
CATGCTGGTGCTGGGGCCGCCCATCTTTCTGGCGCACTGGCCCTGGCTCTGGGTGGCGCCCGTGGCGCGCACGCGGGCCTATGTGCTGCGCCACCTCGATCACGAGCACTACAACTTCGAGTACCTCGGCTACAACTTCAACCAGCCGCCGACCACCACGGCGATGAAGTGGTTGCGTGCCACCGCGCCTTTCGTCGAGACGGGCCTCACCGTCCCGGTGACCACGCTGGCGCTGGCCGCCGTCGGTGCGGGCCTGCTGGCGCGCCGGCGCCGTGGCGCGCCGGTCGATCCCGACAGTGAACAGCAGGAAGCTCCGACGGCCGAGCGCCCCAGCTGGCTGCGCCCGGGCGCCGACGTCGATCGCGCGCCCGGCGCATTCGTCCTCGTCCAGACGCTGGGGCCGCTGGCGGTCCTGGCCGTCCCCTCGACGCCGATCTTCGGCGGCGTGAAGCACTTCCTGGCGGCGATGCCCTACCTGGCGGTGATGGCGGGGATCGGCCTGGCGGCGCTCGGGCGCGCGGTGCGGGACGCGCTCCCGGCGGCCCGGGCGCGTTGGCCTCTCGTCACGCCTGCCGTCGTCCCTTGGGCCTTGGCGCTCCTCGTCTGTCTCCCGGCGTTGGTGGAGACGCGCCGCTCGCACCCCGACGGGCTCGGGCACTACAACCTCCTGGCGGGCGGCTTCGCCGGTGGCGCCACACTCGGTATGAACCGCCAGTTCTGGGGCTATTCGGTGCTCCCGATGCTCCCCGATCTCAATCGCCGCGTCCCCCAGAACCGCAGGCTCTATTGGCACGACACCCTCTCCGACGCGATCTCGATGTACAAACGGGACGGTCGGCTCTCGCTCGAGGTCGGGGACACCGGCTTCGGCGAGGAGGGCATCAAGCGTTCGGAGATCGGAATTCTCTTCTACGAAAAACACTGGGCCAAGTACGAGGCTTGGTTCTGGCAGTCCTACGGGACGACCCGCCCGATCGCTGTTCGTGCGCGCGAAGGCGTCCCGATGGTGACGCTCTATGGGCGGGGGGCACGGTGACGACGTCGCCATCCCCGGCCGAGGGCGCCGCCGAAAAGCCGGCCCAGCCCGTGCCGCTCGCAGGCACGGCTTCTTCGTCGGCGCCCTGGCGGCTTCGGTTGGCACGGCTTCTCCGCGGCTGGCGCGGCGCCCTGGTCGTCTACCTGGCGTTCACCGGCGCCTACCTCGGCGCATCGGGCGGTCGGCTGCGCGCGCACTCACAGTACAACCACTACGTCTATCTGGCCGATGGCTGGCTGCACGGCCGCCTGACGCTGGCCGGACCGCCGCCGAACGAGAACGACTGGGCGAAGCTCGACGTTCTCAAGCTGAAGGACGGCCGCGAGCTGCGGGGGATCTACGGCGGCGGGCGCATCGGTGGTCCCGCCGATCGCCTCTATCCGCTGCGCGGCGACCCCTTCACCGTACCGGCGGGCTCGATCGCCTCCCGCTCGACGATTCGCCTGGTCTCGTTCCCCCCTTTCCCGGCGATCCCGATGCTCCCCTTCGTCGCGATCTGGGGGCTCCACTTCAACGACGTGCTGTTCACGGCGCTCTGGGCGGGGCTGAACCCGACGCTGCTGTTCTTGCTGCTGCGCGCGCTGCGCGCCCGTGGCCTCTCGCGCCGCAGCGAGGTCGACGATCTGTGGCTGACCGCCATGTTCGGCGTGGGTTCGGTCTACTACTTCTGCGCGGTGGTGGGCGAAGTCTGGTTCACCGCGGAGATCGTCGCCGTCACGCTGTCGATCGTCTACCTCTGGGCGTCGCTCGAGGCGCGCCGGCCTGTGTTGGCCGGGATCTGCGTCGCGCTCGGCTTCGCGACGCGGCCACCCTGGCTGGTGCTGCCCCTCTTCCTGTTCGAGGCGGTGCGTGCCGTGGGCGGTCGCGACGGTCTGCGCGATCGGGGGTCGCGCCGCGCGCTGCTCTCGTCACTGCTCAAGTTCGCCGCGCCGATCGCCGTCGGCGGGGCGGCGCTGGCCGTCTACAACTACGCGCGCTTCCAAAACCCGTTCGAGTTCGGGCACCGGTTCATGCCGGTGCAGTGGCAGGACCGGATGTTCCGCTTCGGTCTCTTCAACTACCACTTCCTGTCGCGCAACCTGGCCGCGGCGCTGGTTCTCCTGCCGCGCATCATGACCCGTTACCCGTACGTGAAGGTGAGCCAGCACGGCGTCAGCCTCCTCGTCACCTCACCCAACCTGGCCTACACGGTGATGCCGCAAGAGCCGAGCCCGCTCACCAAGGCGCTCTGGATCACCATCCTCACCACAGCGCTCCCGTCGCTGCTGTACCAGAACTCCGGCTACGTGCAGTGGGGCTATCGATTCAGCCTCGACTACATGATCTATTTCATGGTCCTGTTGGCGGTCGGCAACCGCCCGCTGACCAAGCTATTCCGCGCGCTCGTCGTCGTCGCCTTCGTCATCAACCTCTTCTTGGCGATCGGCTTCGACCGCTACACCGAGTTCTCTTACGACGACAGCTTCTTCCCCCACGGGAACAACTAGACCTCAACCAGGACCGCTTTCAGGTTGAGGCGAGCTTCCCGGGAGGCGATCGCGGTCAGCGACCGTGGATGTGGAAGCCGCCGCCGCCGTGGAAGCCGCCGCCGCTGTGGAAGCCGCCGCCGCCGCCGACGCGCGGAGCAGAGTAGGGGACCGCTGCGCCGCCGTGCCAGCCGCCGCCCGGGACCCCTGCACCACCGCGGTAGGCGCCTGCGCCGGCCGCAGGCGCGCCGCGCCAGCCGCCGCCGGGCGCGCCTCGGTAACCGCCAGCGACCGCCGGGGCGCCGCGCCAGCCAGCTCCGACGGACGCAGGGACGCGCGCGATCGGTGGGGCGGCACGGAAGCCGCCGCGGAAGTACCGCCCGCCCGCGTAGAAGCTGGGGTAATAGCTGCGGTAGTAGAACGAATAGAACGGCCAGTAGGCCCAGAAGAACGGATCATACGGACCGTTCCAGTAGTACCAGGGACCGACCACCGTGAAGGACGGCGACCACGGGCGCCACCAGTGGGAGTGCGGGCCGACCATGAAGCACCAGCCGCCGCCGTACTCGTCGGCGATCGGGTGCGCCCCGTAGTAGCTGTACGACTGTCCCGTGTAACCGAAGTCACGCGGGTCACCAATGAAGTAGTAGCAGCCGTTGTGATACGAGAAGAGCCGCAGATCGAACGGCGCGTAGTTGTGCACGTGCGGGTTCGGCGAGGCTTCCCAGCCGCCGCCCGGCGCCGGGTGCGGCCCGCCGAAGCAGTAGCCGCCGCCCTGGACAGGGACAGCCGCGCCCTGAACGTTGGGGGGGATGGGATAGTCCTGCTGCGGCGGTCCCTGCTCGGGAGCGGCCGCCTGCGTGGGCATCTGCTGCTCCGGCGCCGGAGCAGCCTCCTGCTGCGAAGGGGGCGGGGGAGGGGCGGCCTCCGCCTGAGCGTGGGCCGAGCCGGCCCCGGCGATTCCGAGGCCAACCATTCCAACAAGCGCCGATAGTGAGCTCTTGAGACGCATGACCACCCTCGAAGAAGCAAGCGGCGCGCCCACCGAGGGCGGCTCGAACACCCGGACATTGTAGCACCCTGAGGTCGAGCCTGCCCCGAAGCGTGCCTCTCGTTCACAGCGTGCGGTTGCGGGGCTGTCGATTTCAGCCTAGCTTCCACCGTCATGCCGATCGACGTCCAGCTCAACGATCTACTCAAAGAGGCGATGCGCGCCAAGGACAGTCGCACCACCGACTGCATCCGGATGATCAAGACCAAGCACATGGAGCGCCGCACTGCGGCCGGGTTCAAGGGGCCGCTCGATGACACGCTCTGGCTGGACGTGATCACCGCCTATCAGAAGCAGCTCCGCAAGTCGCGCGAGGAGTACGTGGCGATCGGCGCGCGCGGCGCCGAGGCGATCCCGCAGATCGATTTCGAGATCGGGTTTTGCGCGCGCTTTCTTCCCAAGGCCGCCTCCGACGACGAGACGCGATCGATCGTGCGCGAGGCGGTCGTGCGGCTCGGCGTCTCCGATCCGAAGGCCGCCGGTCGTGTCGTGGGCGAGATCATGAAGGCGAACAAGGGGAAGCTCGACCCCTCGGCGGTGAAACGAATCGTCGACGAAGAGCTGGCGCCGCCGCAGGGCTGATCTTCACTGGGCTGACAAGGTGGCGCCGGGCACGGTGCCCCCGCGGCGTCAGCGTCGGGCGTGGTGGGCCCCGGACAGGTCGGTCCGCTCGGCGATCCACTGCCGCACGGCCGCCAGCCGGGGCGCCAGATCCGGGATCGCCGCGTAGCCGTCGCGCGCTTCGTTGGCCAGCTCCAGCGCGTGGGTGCGATCGGCCTCGGAGGAGCCCCAGATCGCCCGGGCCAGGGCGAACGCGGTCTCCTCGCGGGCGCCGCCGTCGGTCACGTGGGTGGAGCGGATCTCCCAGGCGCGCTCCAGCACCGCGCGTGCGTCGAGCGGCCGCCCTTCGGCCAGCGCCACCTCGCCGAGCACCGTCATCGGATCGGCCAGGAACGGGTGGTCACGACCGAGGGTCTTTTCGAAGGAGGCCTCCACCGCCGTCACGTCGGCCCGCGCTTCGGCGACCCGCCTCTGCGCCACGAACGCGTGCGCGCGCTCGAGCAACGCCGCGTTCACCTCGTAGGCCTCCGCCGGGAAGACCGCGCTGGCCAGCTTGAAAGCGCGCGCGGCCGCCTCGCGTGCCTGGTCTGCGTCGTCCAGCATCAGCGCCGCCTTGGAGAGGTTCACCAGCGACGCCGCCAGGTCGGGATGCGCGGGCCCGAGCGCCTGCTCGCGAACCGCCGCCGACGAGGCGAAGTCCGTCTCGGCGCGCCGCCACTGTCCCTCGGCCGCCTCGAGCGCGCCGCGGACGTTGAGGAACCAGCCGCGCAGCCGCTCGTGCTCGCCCGCTTGCCCGAGGGCGACCTCGCCGAGGGCGGCCCATCGCTCCCCGTCGGGGAACCGATGCTGGAACGTCCCCACGATCGCGGCCAGCTGAATGGCGGCCTCCGCGGCGAAGTCATCGAGGTGCAGCGTCCCTGCTCGCCGATAGGCCTCTTCGTAAAGTGGGATCGCCCCTTCCGGATCGAAGGGGGAACGAATGCGTGCGTCGACGAGCAATGTCTCCACCAAGAGCGGCTCGTCGTTGGCCGCCCGAACCTCCGTGGTCAGCGCGCCTATTGGTTCCAGCGACTGCCAGTCGTGGCCCGCGGCGGCGCTGGCCCGCAACGTCAGCAACCGGCCGGTCAGCTGCTCGGCGCGGGCGCGCAGCTCGGGATTGGCCGGCGGCAGCGGCGCGCTTCGCAGGGCGACCGGATCCCCACACCCGTCGATGCGCGCCAGCGACGAGACGGCGGCGATCGAGCGGCGGACCACCTTGGCGTCGGCGTGCGCGAGCACGTCGGTCAACGCTGCCAGCTCGGCGCGCCGCCGATCGAGGCAGCTCATGCGCGGGCCCGTCGCCCCCTCCGCCGCGCCGCCGGCCTGCTCACAGGTCGCTCGCGCGGCGCGGGCCCAGTCGTCGGCGTACCCGTCGAGGAGCGGGCTGACGCGCTCGAAGCGTTCGCGCGCATCGGGGACGTCATTGGCGACGGCCTGAAAGGCGGCCCGCGTCTCGAGGCGCATCCGCCCGTCCGCCGTCGTCTCCCAGACGTTCGCCAGCTTCGGTGCCGGATCGCAGGCGGCCACCCTGCGGGCCCGCGCGCGCCAGAGGACGCCTCCCCCGACCACCCCTGCCAGCGCCAGCCCCAGCGCCACGCCGAAAGCGGCGCTGCGCGTCGGCCGCCTGGTCGGCGCGGCGGTGAGCTCCTCGAGAAGCGCGTTCATGTCGGCGAATCGACGGGAGCGATCGACCGACAGCCCGCGCAGGAGCGCAGCCTGGATCCGCCGGGGGACGCGGCTCCGCAGGGGCCCGGCGCGCGGCCGTCCGGCCAGGACGTCGCCGCGCAGCTCGAGCACCGTCGCGCCTTCGAACGGGCGCGCGCCGTGCAGCGCCTCCCAGAGGGCGACGCAGAAGCTGAACTGATCGGCGCGCGGGTCGACCGTCTGGCCGACCATCTGCTCGGGCGACATGTAAAGCGGTGTCCCCAGGATGGCCCCCGCCTTGGTCAACCGGATTTGCTGGGCATTGCCTGAGCCTCCGGCGGCGGCCAGGCCGAAGTCCATCACGCGGGCGCTGCCGTCGCGCGCCACCATCACGTTCTGCGGCTTGAAGTCGCGGTGGACGATCCCGGCGCGATGGGCAGCCGCGAGGCCGCGGCCTGCCATCAGGAACAGGGAGAGGATCTCGCTCGTCGTGCGGGCGTGGTGCGCCAGCCACGCGGCGAGCGTCTCCCCCTCGACCAGCTCCATCGCCAGGAACATCCGACCGGCGGACGAGCCGACGTCGTAGATCGCCACCACGTTCGGGTGCGACAGCTTGGCGACCGCCTGCGCCTCGCGCGCCAGGCGCGCCGCCTCGATGTTGTCGGGGCGGGCATCGGCGCGCAGGATCTTGATGGCCACCCGTCGATCGAGCTCGGGATCGTAGGCCGCGTAGACCTCCCCCATGCCGCCGCGGCCGACCAGCTGCAAGAGCCGGTAGCGTCCGACGGCCAGCTCCGGCGCCGGCGCGCCCGGCTGGCCGGTGCGCGAGGGGGGCGCCGCCACCGCCACCAGCGTCGCGCAGGCAGGGCAGTCGACCAGATGGCGCTCCACAGCAGCGAGCGCGGGGCCGCGCAATGCGCCGTTCACAAAGGCAACGACGGTCTCTTCGTCGAGACAGTCCATGAGGATCGCCGGCGTCATTATCGCAGAGAGCGGCGGTTGGAGGCGAGCCGCTGCGTCTTGGCCCCTCTCTCTGGTAACTTACCGACTCAATGGCGGGGGCGAGCGAACCGCAGCTGGCCGGAATTTACGCACGAACGTCTCCATCCGCGCGTCTGCCGGCCGACCTGGAGTCGCGTCTGCGGGCGATCGTCGCCCGCGTCGCCCAAGCCTGGCCCGATCTGACGATCGATCCGACGCGATTGATCGAGAGCATCGCCCGCGCGGCCGGCGACGACGTCGAGGGGGGCCTCGCGGCTCTCTACGTGGAGGATCTGGCGCTGGCCGCGGCCTGCGCCGGCGGCGCGCCGAACGCGCTCGCTCACTGCGAGCGGCTCTGCGCCGGGGCGATCGCCGCCGCCGTTGCGCGCGTCGATCGGAGCGCCGATCTCCGCGACGAGGTCCGCCAGATCCTCTGGCAGCGGATCTTCGTGGGGACGGCGGGAAAATCGCCCCGCATCCAATCTTACGCCGGCCGCGGACCGCTGGCGGCCTGGGTGGCGGTCGCGGCCCAGCGGGTGGCGCTCGATCTCAGGCGCTCGGAGGCGCGGATGGCGGGCATGGATCCCCGTGCCGACGAGATTCTCCCCACCAATCAACACCCCGAGATCGACTACCTGCGGACCCGCTACAAGGCGGAGTTCGAGGAGGCGGTGCGCGTGGCGCTCGCCGGCCTCCCCGATCGCGATCGCTTGCTGCTCAAGCTGACGATCGTGAGCGGCCTGTCGCACGAGCAGCTGGCCAACATCTACAGCGTCAATCAGTCGACGATCACGCGCTGGATCGCCCGGGCGCGCGAACAGGTGCTGGAGGCGACCGAGCGCGAGGTCTGCTCGAAGCTGGGGATGCCGCCCGGCGAGTTTCGCTCGCTGGCCGGCCTCTTGGTGAGCCGCCTCGACCTCAGCATCTCCCGCGTGCTCGACACCCCCAGCTCGGATTAGCGCGTGAGCGAGCCGCGCTTTGCTCGGCGGAGCTCGTCGCTGGAGGGTGTGGGAGCCCTCCGAGGGTTCCCACCTCAGACGGACAACCTCTCGATGTAGTCGACCAGATCGGGGGGGAGGGGGCTCTCGACGGTGAGCGGCCGCTTCGTCTTCGGGTGAGGGAAGGTCAGGCGGTGGGCGTGCAGCGCGTGGCGGGGGAGGTCGTCGAACAGCGCCAGGAGCTCGGGCGTGACGCCTTCGTCGCAGGCCCGCATGAAGAGCGCCTCACTGGCGCCGTAGAGCTTGTCGCCCACGATGGGGTGGCCGATCGACTGGAAGTGCACGCGGATCTGGTGCTGCCGCCCGCTCTCCGGGTGCGCCTCGCAGAGCGCGTGCGCCGCGAACCTCCGCACCACGCGGTACCGGGTGACCGCCGTCAGTCCGTCGTCCGCCGTCCCCATCATCACGTGCGACGGCGAATCGATCAGCTTGAGCGCCCGATCGATCCGCCCCTCGTCGGGCGGCTGTCCCTTGACCAGCGCCAGGTAAGTCTTCTCGACGGCACGGCGGGCGAAGGCCCGGGTCAGGAAGCTCGCCACTTCGTGACCGCGCGCGATCACCAGGACGCCGGAGGTCTCGCGATCGATCCGGTGGGCGACCTCCATCTGCTCGTGCGGGTAGCGCTCGCGCAGAAGCGCGGTCAGCGTGTTGCGCCAGAACTTGGCGGTGGTGTGCATCGGCAGGCCGGCCGGCTTGTCGATCACCAGCACGCTCTCATCCTCGTAGAGGATCTCGAAGTGGCGCGGGACCTCCGGCTCGATGGGGGCCGGCCGGCGAAGGAGGATCGTTTCGCCGGCGTGCACCGAGGCCGCCGGCCGCACCGCCCGCCCGTCGGAGAAGAAGATCTGCGTGCGGAGGATCGACTGGATGCGCGTCCGCGAAAGTCGGCCGATCCGTCGCTTGAGGAAGTGATCGAGCCGCCAGCCGTCGCACTCTTGCGGGACGACGATGCAGAGCTCGATGATCTCCCGGGCGGCGGGCTCTGTGGTCTCGACCTGCAAGGCCGTCAGATTTTGCTCTCAATCGTGCCCAGGCGGCGATTTTCGTTCGCCTCGTCGACCCGGCGCGCCGCCTCCAGCAGCAGGAAGGTGGTCGAGGACTGAATGTCGTCGACGCCGCCGATGTCGCCGATCAGAAAGTCGAAGGAGCCGGTCCGCCAGGAGAGCGCCTCGTAGACCGCGGCGGCGCCCGACAGACGCGGCTCGTCGCTGTCGGCGCGGACGACCCGCCCCTTGCGCAGGAACAGCCGCGCCACCCCCGACTCGCGCTCGCACAGCAAGATCCCGCTCTTGCGTTCCATCTCCAGCACGGTCAGCACGCTCGCCAGGCCCAGCTGATCGAGCGCGCCGCGCAGCGCGGACAGCGGCCGGTGGCCGGCCGACGGTTTGACTTCGGTCGTTTCGGCCGGCGCCGCTGTTTGCCCCACGAGGGTATTCACTTTCCCGCCCCCGAGAGCTGTAACGACCGCTCGCTCCAGATCTTCCATCCGGAACGGCTTGCGGAGCCGCTGATCGCGCGGGCCGGCGCCCGAAATGGCGGTCGACTGGTCGAGGTCGGACAGCAAGAAGATGATCGGCGCGTCGGCGCAGGCGGGCAGCGTGCGCAGCCGCTCCCACCAGGCCCACCCTTCGATGGCCGGCAACGAGATCGCGGTGAGGATCAGGTCGGGCTTGATCTTGGAGGCGACCACGAACGCCCCCGTCGCTTCGCCCGCCAGGCTGACCTGATGGCCGCGCTGTCCGAGCGCACGGGCGACGATCCGTTGAATCCACGGATCATCGTCGACAACCAAAATCCGCCCCGGCGTCACGTGCGCGCCCTCGAGCGATTATCGCATTTTTCGGGCCAGCTCGCGCGGGGCGGCGTGCGGGCGCCGGTCAGCGCCCCCGAGCCCCTCCTCCTGCTTACTCGTCGTCCTTGCCGTCCCAGCGCCAATTGCCCCGCTCGCGCTCCTCGGGCTTGGGGCGGGTCGAACGCTTCTTTTCGGGACGCTCGCGGCGGGGCGGGCCCTCGCTGGGGCGGGCGCCCGGTGCCGCACCGAAGCCCCCGGGCCTGAAGCCGCCCGGCGCCCGCGGAGGGCCGAAGTCACGGGGGGGGCCGCCTGGGGCGCCGCCGCCTGGGCGAGGAGGTCCCCCGCTGAAGCCGCCTGGCCCACCTGGACCACGCGGCGGGCCGCCTGGCCCAGCCGCCCCGGGCGGACGTGGGCTGAAGCCGCCGCCGCCGGGGCGTGGCGGGCCACTCCCGTAGCCGCCCGCCGGGCGCGGCCCCGCCGGCTTGGCTTGCGCCTCCTCGACGATGATTGGCCGCCCCTGCAGGATGCGCCCGGAGAGCTTCTCTATCGAAGCCTTGGCGCCGTCGTCGGTGGCGGTCTCCACGAAGGCGAAGCCGCGCGGACGTCCGGTTTCGCGATCAAGCGCGACCCGGACGCTGCGCAGCTCAATCCCCTCGCCGGTGAACGCCTCCCGCAACTCCTGTTCGGTGACGTTGTACGAAAGATTACCAATGAAAAGTCGGGTACCCATCTCTTGTTCTGGTGTCTGCTTGCTTGCGTGCTTGGTGCGTGGACGGTCTAGGTTCGAGCTTAGGCGGGGCGGTTGACCTTATCCCGAAGCTCCTTGCCAGCCTTAAATGTAGGCACTTTACGGGCGGCGATTTCAATCGGCGCGCCGGTCTGGGGATTGCGCCCGGTGCGGGCCGCGGACTCGCGCACCGCGAAGGCGCCGAAGCCGCGCAGATCGATCCGCTCGCCTTTGGACAGACCGTCGGCGATGGCATCGATGAGCGCGTCGATGGTGATCTCTACCTGCTGCCTCTGCAGATTCTTCTGCTGCGCCACGACGTCGACCAGATCAGCCTTCTTCATGAGCTTCGTTTTCTCCTGGGTTGTTTTTCTGACTGTTGCCGGAACCGCGAACTGCGCAGCTTCAAAACCCGCTAAAGAT
>Ga0210388_10004675_pt1 | contig 10714 bp, 8 predicted proteins | sample IncBWC19OmetaG_FD_155485 | JGI IMG/M metagenome (GOLD analysis project Ga0210388, IMG submission 155485) | Forest soil microbial communities from Barre Woods Harvard Forest LTER site, Petersham, Massachusetts, United States - Inc-BW-C-19-O ...
GTTTCTGGCAGGCAGTTCAACGGCATGTCAACGAGCGTGGTGTATCCGCCGGCGGCGGCAGCGCGAGTTGCGGTCCAGAATCCTTCCCACTCGGTGCGGCCCGGCTCGTTGATGTGGACGTGGCTGTCGACGAGTCCAGGGAGAAGGGCGTGCGTGCCGAAGTCGCGTACCTGATAGCCCGGAGGAACTTCCGCCCGACTACATACGGCACGGATTTTTCCTCCTTCTTCGAGGATGGCGCCGGGGCGAATGCCCTCGGGCGTGACCACGCGTTCGGAGACAAAGGCCTGTGGCATACTGTCCATGATTCCCCCGCGCGACCAACCGAGCAAGCAAAAATGCCCAGCGTGCCGAACCCAGCTTTCATGCAAAAGGCCATCGACCTGGCCACCGAAAATGTGCGCACCGGTGCGGGCGGACCTTTCGCCGCGGTGATCGTAAAGGATGGCGTGGTGGTCGCCGAGGCTGCCAATAGTGTGACGGCGACCCACGATCCGACAGCGCACGGCGAGATCAACGCCATCCGCAAGGCGTGCGCCGCGCTGGGCGTATTCTCGCTCAAAGGCTGCGAGATGTACACCAGTTGTGAGCCTTGTCCCATGTGCCTGGCGGCGAGCTACTGGGCGCGCATCGATGTGATTTACTACGGCAACGATTGCGATGCGGCGGCCCGCGTGGGCTTCGACGATTCTTTTCTCTACCAGGAATTCAAGCTCGACCGCGAGGCGCGCTCACTGCCCTCGAAGCAGGTGATGCCGGAGCGGGCCTGGGAAAGCTTTCAGGCCTGGCACGAGCTTCCCAACAAGATCGAATATTAGGTCACTCCGGAAGCTTTGCCGGGGGCAGAATTCCATCCAATGGCGACGATCAGTTCGCCAGGCCGAAGGCCAGAGCCATCCACCTGGCTAAAAGTTTTTTTGCATGTTCCTTGGCGGGCCCGAAATCCGATGGCGGTCCAACAAATTTCGCGTACACTGATTTCTCTCAGACGAGGTTGAAAGTCAGGGCGGCCTGCCGGAAAGCGTGCTGCCAGAATCTATTACGGGAGTAAAGCGAAGCATGCCGCGCATCGTTCGATGTTCGCTGATCCAGGCAACCAACGTAGAGCCCGTCGACCGGTCGCTCGACCAGATCAAGAAGTCCATGGTCGACAAGCACGTCGAGATGATTCGCCAGGCTGCTGTGGATGGTGCGCAGATCGTCTGCCTGCAGGAGATTTTTTACGGCCCCTACTTTTGCGCCGAGCAGACGACACGCTGGTATGACTTCACGGAGCCGGTGCCGGATGGGCCAACCATCACGTTGATGAGCTCTTTGGCCAAAGAGCTGAAGCTGGCGATTGTGGTTCCGGTTTATGAGATCGAGGCTGACGGCTTCTACTACAACACGGCCGCGGTCATCGACCGGGAGGGGGTCTATCTCGGCAAGTATCGGAAGACGCATATTCCCCATGTCGCGCCAGGCTTCTGGGAGAAGTTTTACTTTCGTCCGGGCAATCTAGGGTATCCCGTCTTCGATCTTGGATTCTGCAAGATTGGTGTCTACATCTGCTATGACCGGCACTTTCCGGAGGGCGCGCGTGCCCTGGGATTGAATGGCGCGGAGATTGTTTTCAATCCATCTGCTACTGTCGCCGGGCTCAGCGAATATCTTTGGAAGCTGGAGCAGCCTGCGCATGCCGCCGCGAATGGATATTTTGTGGGAGCGATCAATCGTGTGGGGACGGAAGGGCCGTGGAATATCGGCGAGTTTTACGGGCAGAGCTACTTCTGCGATCCGCGCGGGCAGATCTTCGCGCAGGCCTCACGCGATAAGGACGAGGTGCTCACCGCTGATCTCGATCTGGACAAGATTGCGGAGGTGCGCAAGACCTGGCAGTTCTTCCGCGACCGGCGGCCGGATCTTTACGGGGACCTGGTGAAGCCGTAGGAGGCAGATGCACGAACAGCATCCCATCGTCGCGCAAAGATTTCAGGATCTTCATCCGCCGTTTCAGGCTCAGGCTGCCGTGATCGAAGCCAACCGTTGCCTAAACTGCTTCGACGCGCCATGCACCGCGGCCTGTCCCACTCACATCGACGTTCCGAAATTTATCAAGAAGATCGCCAGCGGCAATCTCACCGGCTCGGCGCATGCCATTCTCGACGCGAATGTTCTAGGGGCTAGCTGTTCGCGGGTCTGTCCGGTAGCGGTTCTGTGCGAGGGCGCGTGCGTGATGCACGGATACAACGAGCAGCCGATTGAGATCGGCCGCCTGCAGCGCTTCGCGATGGATGCCTTTCATGCGCGGGGAGGAAAGCTGCCGAGGAAGTCCTCGAGTTCTCAGGCGGGTAAGGTGGCGTGCATCGGCGCCGGACCAGCGTCTCTTGCCTGCGCGGCGGAGCTGGCGCAACGTGGGTTTTCTGTAACAGTGTTTGATCGTAATCTTCTGCCCGGCGGCCTCAATACCTATGGCGTGGCCGAATACAAGCTGCCTGCGCATGCGAGCCTCCGGGAGATTGAGCTGATCGCGGAGCTTGGCGTCGACATGCGCTACGACACAGAGATCGATGCGGAGATGCTTGAGTATTTGGAACGCGAGTATGACTTCCTCTTTCTTGGAGTCGGACTGGGCGCGACACATACGCTTGCCATCCCTGGCGGCGATCATCCCGGAATTCTTGATGCGCTGGCCTTCATCGCCGCGTATAAGACGGCGAAGATCACGAGCGTTAACGGCCGTGTAGTGGTGGTGGGAGCGGGGAACACAGCGATCGATGCCGCCAACGCTGCGTGCCGTCTGGGCGCGGAGCAGGTGTCGATTGTGTATCGGCGCACTGCGGCGACAATGTCGGCCTTTGCATTCGAGTACGAACATGCCAAGCAAGAGGGCGTGCATTTTCTGTGGCAATCGCTACCGGTCCGAGTGCTTGCGGATGGAGGACTACTCGAGTTTCTCCAATGTGTGCGTGTGAATGACGCGCTGGAGCCTGTTGCCGGATCGGAATTTGATCTCGCGTGCGATCTCATCATCCCGGCGATCGGGCAGTCGCCTCTGCTTGAGCTGCTGGACAGCGCTCGCGGTGTGACGCTTGATCGCGGACGGGTGGTGATCGATCGCAAGACGGGGCAGACGGCGAATCCTAAATATTTTGCCGGCGGAGATTGCGTGAATGGCGGCCGCGAAGTTGTGGATGCCGTAGCCGATGGCAAACGGGCGGCGCTCGCGATGACGAGCCGATTGGAGGCAGCGCATGTCTGATGTCAATCTCGCGGTGAATTTTGCCGGCATCGTGTCGCCGAATCCGTTCTGGCTGGCCTCCGCGCCCCCAACGAATACGGGCGAGCAGGTGATGCGCGCCTTCGATGCTGGATGGGGCGGCGCGGTGTGGAAGACCATCGGCGCGCAGGTTACGAACACCTGCTCGCGCTACTCATCGATTGATTGGAACGGCCAGCGCATGATGGGGCTCAACAACATTGAGTTGATCAGCGATCGGCCTATCGAAGTAAACCTGCGCGAGATCACGGAGGTGAAGAAGCGCTATCCCAAGCACGCCGTGATCGCCTCGTTGATGGTGGAGTCGACACGCGAGGCATGGCACGAAATTGTGCAGCAGGCCGAAGACGCGGGGGCCGATGGGCTGGAGCTGAACTTCGGCTGTCCTCATGGTATGAGCGAGCGCGGAATGGGCGCTGCCGTGGGCCAGGTACCGGAGTATGCGGAGATGATTACCGCCTGGGTGAAAGAGAAGGCGCGCACACCCGTGATCGTCAAGCTGACGCCGAACATCTCCGATATTCGTGTGGTGGCGCGCGCGGCGAAGCAGGGTGGAGCGGATGCGGTCTCTGCAATCAACACCATCAACTCCATTACCGGGATCGATCTCGATACGCTTACGCCGCGACCGAATGTGGATGGCAAGTCATCTCACGGAGGCTATTGCGGACCGGCGGTGAAACCGATTGCGCTTAATATGGTCCAGCATGTTGCAGGCAATGTGGACATTGCGATCTCGGGCATCGGCGGAATCGCCACGTGGCGCGATGCAGCGGAGTTTTTTCTGCTCGGCTGCGGGACGGTTCAAGTCTGCACTGCGGCGATGCACTATGGGTATCGAATCGTAGAAGACATGATCGAAGGGCTCGCGGGCTGGATGGGCGAGAAGGGGTTCACGTCCATTGAAGATTTTCGCGGATTGAGCCTGCCGCGCGTGACGGAGTGGAAGAACCTCAATCTGAATTACAAGATTGTCGCGCAGATCGATGAGTCAAAGTGTATCGGCTGCGATTTGTGCTATATCGCGTGCTGGGATGGTGCGCACCAGTGTATCCATGTGGACCGCCAGACCGGAAAAGTGGATGGACCTGTGGAATTGCATCGGACGCCTGCTGAGATTGAGGCCGCGACCCACGCGCGCATTGCGGTAACTCCGATCCCCAAGCTTGATGCGAGCTCGAATGGGAGTTCGACGCACAGAACGCCGCTGGCGCGCATTCCACGCGTGGATGAGACGGAGTGCGTGGGGTGCAATCTTTGTTCGCTGGTGTGTCCGGTGGATCAGTGCATCACCATGGTAGAGGTCCCGACCGGGCTTGCCGCGGAGAGTTGGGATGAGCGCACACACTCCTCGAGCGCGCCACCTGTTCAATTCTGAGAGGAATGCAGCTGCATGGGACTGCTGATACAGAACGGCACTGTTGTCACCGCTGAAACCACAACTGTCGCAGACGTGCTGGTGGAAGGCGCAAGCATCCGCGAGGTGCGCGCGGGAATTCCTACCCAAGGGCACACGATTGTCGATGCCAGCGGTCTCTTCGCTCTTCCGGGAGGGATCGATGCGCATACGCATCTGGATATGCCGTTCGGGGGAACCACCTCCGCCGACGATTTTGAGACGGGCACGCGCGCTGCGGCGATTGGAGGGACCACCACCATCGTCGACTTCGCCATTCAGGCCCGGGGCACGAAGATGCGCTCTGCGCTTGATACCTGGTGGAAGAAGGCCGAGGGAAAAGCCTGCATCGACTATGGATTGCACATGATCGTCACAGACCTTGGTACGTCGGGTCTCGAAGACATGGACGACATGGTGCGCGAGGGCGTAGCGAGCTTCAAGCTGTTCATGGCGTATCCGAATGTGTTGATGGTCGATGACGCTACGATTTTCAAAGCGCTGCAGCAGACTTCGAAGAACGGCGCGCTCATCTGCATGCACGCCGAGAACGGCAGCGTGATCGACGTGATTGTGCAGCAGGCGCTGGCCGAGGGCAAGACGGCGCCGGTCTATCACGCGCTGACGCGACCCACCATCGCGGAAGCCGAAGCGGTACAGCGCGCGATTGCCATGGCCGAGATGGCAGGAACGCCGGTGTACATCGTGCATCTTTCCAGCGAGGATGCGCTGAATCAGGTGCGCGAGGCGCGAGACCGGGGACTGCCGGCGTTTGCTGAGACCTGTCCCCAGTATCTGCTGCTGTCGATTGAAGACCAGATGCCGGGCAAGAGCTTTGAGGAAGCGAAGTATGTGTTCACTCCGCCACTTCGCAAGAAAGAGAACCAGCCGAAACTGTGGGATGGGTTGAAGCACGACCATCTGCAGGTGGTCTCAACAGACCACTGTCCTTTCTGTTTTGAGGATCAGAAGGTACTCGGCAAGGATGACTTCACGAAAATTCCCAACGGCGGCCCGGGTATCGAGAACCGCATGCAACTGATTCATCATCATGGCGTGAACAGCGGCAGGCTTACGCTGAATCGCTTCGTTGAGATCACGTCGACCGCTCCAGCGCGTATCTTCGGCATGTATCCGAAGAAGGGCACGATTGCTGTCGGCAGCGATGCCGATCTCGTGCTCTGGAATCCGAAGACTGAGTACACGATCAGTTCTGCCACGCACAATATGCGCTGCGACTACTCGATGTTCGAGGGCTTCAAGGTTCGCGGAAATGCGGAACGGGTGTATTCGCGCGGCGAGCTCGTTGTTGAAGGCGGGAAATATCTAGGCAAGGCCGGACGAGGCAGATATCTCAGGCGCGATGCCCGAGGAGGCGCATGGCAGTGACGGACGCGATGGAGCGGTCGAGCCTGTCGAACGCCGACCTCGCGCCCACGACCGCGGCTCAGCGGACGTGGGGTACGTACAACTACATTTCGCTGTGGTTCTCCATGTCGATGGAGGTGAGCACCTACATGCTGGCCTCGGGATTGATCGCCGGGGGCATGGACTGGAAGCAGGCGATTTTCACGATCCTGCTGGGCAATTTGATTGTGCTGGTCCCGCTTCTGCTGAACGCGCATGCCGGGGCAAAGTATGGGATTCCTTTTCCCGTTTTTGTTCGGGCGCCGTTCGGTGTGCGCGGGGCAAATGTGCCGGCGATTCTGCGCGCGATTGTAGCCTGCGGATGGTTCGGCATTCAATCGTGGATCGGCGGCCAGGCGATTCATTCGATGCTGCTTGTGCTGTGGCCGGGCGCGGCGGCGGTGTCGTGGACGGTATGGGCGTGCTTCCTCGGCTTCTGGACGCTGAACATGGCGGTCGTCTGGCGCGGCGTCGAAAGCATTCGCTTTCTGCAGAGTTTCTCCGCACCGTTCATGTTCGTGATGTCCATCTCGCTGCTGATCTACGCGTTGGTCAAGGCGGGCGGTTTCGGACCCATGCTCTCTGAACCCAGCCAGTTCCATTCGACCGGCGCCTTCCTGCACTTCTTCTTCCCGTCGCTCACTGCGATGGTCGGCTACTGGGCCACGCTGGCGTTGAACATTCCTGACTTTACGCGCTACTCGAAATCACAGAGCTCGCAGATTGTGGGGCAGGCCTTCGGACTGCCGGTGGCGATGACGCTCTACTCCTTTATCGGCATTGCCGTGACCTCGGCGTCGGCGGTGATCTTCGGTCACGCGATCTGGAACCCGATTGAACTGCTGGGGCGGTTTCATCAGCCGGTAGTTGCACTGCTTGCAATGGTGGCGCTGCTGGTGGCGACGCTGAATGTGAATGTTGCTGCGAATGTGGTCTCGCCGTCGAACGATATTTCGAATCTGAATCCGCGACTGATTTCATTCCGCACGGGCGGTCTGATTACCGGGTTTCTCGGACTAGCCATGATGCCGTGGAAGCTAATGGCGACTTTCCACAGCTATATCTTCGGCTGGCTGGTCGGTTATTCGGCTCTTCTTGGCCCTGTGGCGGCGATCATGGTGACGGATTATTTCATCGTGCGGCGGAAGCAGTTGAGTCTTGGTGATCTCTACCGGCACAACGGCCTTTATGAATACAGCAGGGGTGTGAACTACCGCGCAATGGTTGCGCTGGCTCTGGGGGTGGCGCTGGCGCTCACCGGGCGCTTTGTTCCTGTGCTGCACTGGCTGTATGACTATGCCTGGTTTACCGGATTTTTCATCTCGGGAATCCTCTACACGATCCTGATGCAGGATGTTCGCAGCAAGGCGGAAAGCGGCAGCCTGGTCGGCGAGGAAGCCTAGTCAGCTTTACATCGCTTTGCGTGCGGCGTATCGTCAGAAATTGGGTTCGGGCGGCATCCCCATTGAGGGAGCTGCACTGGAGACGATGATGAGCATTACCAATTTCCGCGGCACCGAGTCTGACTCGGGCAAAGCCGGCGCGAGTAAAGTTACCTTCCAATCCCTACAAGAGAAAAAGCAAGCCGGGAAGCCGATCACAGCTCTGACGGCGTACGACTACGCCACGGCGCGGATTGTCGATGAAGCCGGCGTGGACCTGATCCTGGTTGGCGATTCGCTCGCCATGGTGGTCATGGGGTATGACAGCACGCTCCCGGTGACCGTGGACGAGATGCTGCATCACGCACGCGCAGTACGCCGCGCGGTGAGGAGTGCCGTTGTCGTCGTCGACATGCCTTATGGCTCTTATCACGTGAGCGTTGCGGAAGGTGTTGCGAACGCGACACGCTTCCTGAAAGAAGCAGGCGCGGAGGCGGTGAAGATCGAAGGCGGCGCGACGCGTTGCGAACTGGTCGAGCGCTTAACCGACGCCGAGATTCCTGTGGTCTGTCATCTGGGGCTTACTCCGCAGGCGGTGCATCGGATGGGCGGATACAAGGTCCAGGGCAAAACACTTGCAGCAGCGGAAGAGCTGGTCCGCGATGCCCGTATGCTGGAGGCCGCAGGCGCTTCCGCTATCGTGCTCGAGGGCATGCCGCGCGAGGTCGCGGCGAATATCACCTCACAGCTGCGAATTCCTACGATCGGCATCGGGGCCGGACCGGATTGCGATGGGCAGATCCTGGTTTTCCACGATTTGGTGAATCTCAGCTTCAGCCGTCCGGCGAAATTTGTTCGGCAGTATGCGGATGCTTCGGCGCTCTTCCGCACCGCCATCGAAGGCTACGTGCAGGATGTCGCGGCACGCGCATTTCCCGACGAATCCGAGAGCTATCACCTTCCCAAAGAGGCTGCTGCCGCGCTCCCGCACGGTGCGGCGCTGCTCCGCAAAGCCTGATGCGGATCGTACACTCGATCGCCGAGACGCGAGCGGCGCTGCTTGAGCTGCGCGCGCAGAATCGCACCGTGGGCCTGGTGCCTACGATGGGCGCGCTGCATGAAGGGCATCTTTCTCTGGTCCGCGCTGCACGGGCACAGTGCGATGCGGTGGTTGCAACCATCTTCGTGAATCCCACGCAGTTTGGTCCCAATGAGGATTTTTCGAAGTATCCGCGCACCTTCGAGCAGGACTGCGAACTCCTCGATCGGGAGCGGGTCGACCTGCTCTTTGCCCCTGATGCACAGGAGATGTATCCAGCGGGCGCGAGCACCTTCGTCGAAGTGGAAGGCGTCGGCGACAGGCTGGATGGGGTTTCCCGGCCTGGGCATTTTCGCGGCGTAGCAACTGTGGTAGCCAAGCTCTTCCACATTGTGGGTCCGGACAGGGCATTCTTCGGGCAGAAGGACGCAGCGCAGGTGGCGGTGTTGCGCAGGATGGTCCGCGATCTGAATTTTCCGCTGGAGATTGTCGTGTGTGCGACTGTGCGCGAGGCGGATGGTCTTGCGCTCAGCTCGCGCAATCGCTACCTGTCAGCGGATGAGCGTGTGCAGGCATTGATTCTCCGCCGTGCTCTGGGTGAAATCCAGGCACGCGCGGCGGAAGGTGAGCGCGAGTCATCTCTGCTAATCGAAACAGGTCTTCAGGTGCTGGCGATGGAACCCTACGTTCGTCTCGATTATCTGAAGGTGGTCGATCTCGACACGCTCGAAGACGTTCGGGACACTCGAAATGGGGCTCTCGTGGCCGTTGCGGCGTGGGTTGGAGCCACACGCCTCATCGACAATGTTGTCTTGCCGCCGCGATAGCGGATTACTCCGATTTTGGAGTCGCGGGCGCGCCCGGATGTTCCTGATGCATGCCTCCACCGGGTTTTGGGCTGAACAGCGCGGGCATTGATTTTCCGCGGTGGCAGGTACCGCAGGTGACCGTCTTGTCGGCGGGCGTGGCGTCCGGATCGTTAACGGTAGAGAGATATTTTTCGTTGATTTCGCGCGTCATGCTGATCATGGTGCGTGCGGTTTCCTTCTCCGGCTTGGCATCGGAAGGGAAATTCAACTTGTGTGTCTGTGAATTCTCCGCGTGGCAGAACTCGCACTCCACTCCCAGCGCCTTGGTATAGCCGCGCATCAGTGCCATGAGATCGGGCGTAGCGATGTCCTTGGGCAAAACCTTGAGGTTCGTGGGCTTGGGCATGGGACGGCGCGGCTGCCCCTGAGGCGGCGCACCTGCGGCGGGGGGTGCGGGCTGCGGCTGGGCGTCCTGTGCCGTGGTTGCGGCGGATGCATTGGCGAGAGACAAACAGGCAAAGATCAGTGTGGCGCTGATGAGACCGGCGGCAAAGCTCCGCTGCATGGATTCATAACCTCGATTCATCGAAGTGGTTCGCTTCGCCGTCATTGTTACACAGCTTTGTTGCAAGCCCTGTCTACAATCACGATCCGATGATTCAGACGGACGAGACGCCTGGCTCTTTGGTTCGGGGGCGCCCTCTTGCGCCCCTTCTTCAAATCATTTGAAATACCGGTTGGCATGAGTACGCAACGAATTGCATTTCTTTTTCCGGGGCAGGGATCGCAGGCGGTTGGCATGGGCCGCGACCTGTATGAAAAATTCCCGGTCGCCCGGCAGACATTTGAGGAAGCGGATGACGCTTTGGGCTTCGCGATCTCGAAGCTTTGCTTCGATGGGCCCGAGGAGCAGCTGAAGCTCACCGAGTTCACCCAGCCGGCGATCTTCACCGTTTCCATTGCCGCGCAGCGCGTGCTTGCAGAGAGGGGCGTTACACCGAACTATGTTGCTGGACACTCGCTAGGTGAGTATTCGGCCAATGTGACAGCGGGCGTGCTCTCCGTGGCCGATGCGGTCCGCGCCCTGCGCAGTCGCGGGCAGTTCATGCAGGACGCGGTGCCTGCGGGGCAAGGAGCGATGGCCGCGGTGCTCGGATTGTCTCCGGAAGATGCGACGAAGATTTGCGTGGATGCGGCCGCCGAGAGCGGAGAGGTTGTTTCTCCGGCTAATTTCAACTCGCCGGAGCAGACTGTGATCTCGGGAAGCGCGGCCGCGGTGGAGCGCGCGAGCGCAATTGCCAGGGAACGCGGCGCGAAGAAGGTGGTCGCGCTGGCAGTGAGCGCGCCATTCCATTGCGCACTGATGCAGCCGGCACAGGATCGGCTGGCTCCACTGCTCAACGAGATAACGTTCTGCTCCGG
>Ga0210388_10004676_pt1 | contig 10713 bp, 8 predicted proteins | sample IncBWC19OmetaG_FD_155485 | JGI IMG/M metagenome (GOLD analysis project Ga0210388, IMG submission 155485) | Forest soil microbial communities from Barre Woods Harvard Forest LTER site, Petersham, Massachusetts, United States - Inc-BW-C-19-O ...
GATTGCACTACCCGGACTCTTGCTTTTAATATGTCTTAGCGTGCCGCTCCGCGTCACCGTCATCGGTGCAATCGCATGTACGCTTGCCGCGGTATCCATATCAGCCGTCGCAAGGTCGTTTCCACGGATGTCAACTCTGTTGCCTATCATGGACCCGGCTTGGTTGAATGTTGTACAAGAGCGGTCGCAGTTTCTGTTTTTGCACCTTTGGTCTTTTCGTGATTGGGAACTCAATGCCCGGCCATTCTTTTTTTTGGCATTTACCGCGTTGGCCGTGCAAGACATTCGCATTCGCAAACTCTGTATCGCGGTTGCCGTTGTGGGCATCACTGGCTTGGCTGTGGCGCTGCTCGCCAGCGTGCAGAATCCCGTGGCCTTAATAGTGCAGGGGCAGGCCTGGCGGTGGGTTTGGATTGCCGCCTTCATCAGTGCGTTGTTGGTACCTGCAACAATTTTGCACACTTGGCATAACAGAACGCCCGGTCCTTTGTATGCCATTTTGCTGATTTTGGGTTTGACATTGCCAGTTGACGGTACGGCATGTGCCTCGTTGGCTCTGATCATTTGGCTGACGAGGTCAAACCTCGCTCCTCGCACAGCGGCTTTTTTTCAGTGGGCGTCCATTGCGCTGGCGGTCGGAATTGCGGCGTGGATAGGAATCCACTCTTGGCAAACGGCGGCGGCCGCAACGCAACTACGCGATCTTCCCGGTTTCAAGACTGTCGTCGCGCTTTCTGTCGTCTTTGTTTGGTGGTCGCTGCACAACAGGCGCAGCGTTTTGGTGCCGGCAGTCTTTTGTGCCATCTTACTTGCGTTGTCGATTTGCAGCTTACCGGTCGCGTTCGAGCAATCCCGCACGTTCGCTTCCGCTACGAGCGTAGCCGAGTTCTCGGACTGGGAAGGATCAATTCCACCCACGAGCGCTGTTCTCGTCACCCCGGCCCGCGATGTTGGGACGTTTGTCTGGTTTACCCTTCAGAGGCCAAATTATTTGGCGGTCGATCAGTCTGCAGGCGTGGTGTTCTCCCGGAAGACGGCCTTTGAGATTCAACGCCGATCGCAAAACCTGCTGCCGGTCATGGACCCGAGCTGGACAATATTAACTCATCTGCGCACAGATCCCGGTAAGCCCGTCATAGACGTCTCAACCCGCCCGTTGACGGCCGCGATTCTAAGGCAAATTTGCGAGGATTCGCAGCTCGGGTTTGTCATTTCGCCACAAGATATCGGGTTTGAGCACTTGCCCCACACAAGGGCCGGGCCATGGATGGGCTGGAATCTATACGACTGCCACAGGGTGCGGCTGCCGAGCGGGGCAAATTGAAGGTTTTAATTCAAGAGGCGCTCGCATATACCGCCGTCTCGGCCTTCGCGTTGCTCGTCGACATCGCGATTTTGTGGCTGCAAGTACGCTATTTTGCATTGTCGTATCTTCTGGCGGCGACCGTATCCTTCTCTGCCGGTCTGGTGATCGGATATGCCTTGTCCGTTAAATTTGTGTTCAAATATCGCAGGCTTAATGACAGGCCGCTCGAATTGGCCAGTTTTGCCACCATTGGCGTGATTGGCCTGGCAATCAACGCGGGCGCGATGGTTTTGGGCGTCAGATACCTTGGCGCGCAATATCTGGTCGCGAAATGCGGAGCGGCGAGCCTTACTTTCATTTGGAATTATTCAGCCCGCCGACAGCTTCTTTTTGTTCGGCGACGCGCGGCCATATAAGAAACAACGTGTACTTAGACGAAAAGCACAGAAAAAATGCCGTTATCTGCGGCGCGGGGCCCGCGGGCTTGACAGCGGCCCTCGAATTGCTGCGCCAGTCCGATATTACGCCGATCATTTTTGAGGCTGACACTCAAGTGGGGGGAATCTCCAAGACAATCGACTATCGCGGAAATCGCATGGATCTCGGGGGACACCGATTTTTTTCGAAATCGGATTGGGTTATGCGGTGGTGGCAAGACATCATGCCCATTGCACAATGCTCGCCTCAGCAGGCTCTACGCATTCACTACCGAGGCGCATCGCGGAGTTTGGTGCCGGAAATCGCCGGATCAGGAGACACGGAATCTGTCATGTTGGTCCGGCGACGGCTATCCCGCATTTTTTATCGCCGCCGCTTTTTCGATTATCCCTTGGCTCTCAACGCACGCACGTTGAAGAATTTGGGAGTCATGGAAGCTCTCAAGATCGGCCTGAGCTACGGCAAAGCACAACTGACGCCCAAGGTGGATGAAAGGTCGCTGGAGGATTTTTTCATCAACCGATTTGGAAATAGACTCTACGGAACTTTCTTCAAGGCGTACACCGAAAAGGTATGGGGGGTGCCTTGCGTTGAGATTTCGGCGAAATGGGGCGCCCAACGAATCAAGGGGCTTTCGGTTTCAAGAGCGCTGATGCACGCTTTCATGAGCCCGTTTCGCAATCCAAGAGACACCGGACAAAAAGAAACCGAGACTAGCCTTATCGAGAGATTTCTCTACCCGAAATATGGGCCCGGCCAAATGTGGGAAGAAGTTGCGCGTCGCGTCCGTGAACGCGGAGGGCGAATTCATCTCCGCCACCGAGTACAGGGGATTGAACACAAGGGCGGAAAAGTTGCAGCCGTCAATGTCTTGGACGAACTAACTGGAACCGTGCACCGCGTCCGCTGCGACCAATTCATATCGACGATGCCTATTTCAGACCTCATCGCATTCTTGAAACCTGCCGACGTGCAGGTTCAACGGATCGCGAGCCAACTCCCCTACCGCGACTTTATGACCGTTGGTCTGCTGCTACGTCGAATGAAGTCGACGACCGACAAAAAGGACAGCCACGCCAATGGCATGCCCCCGGATAACTGGATATACATTCAAGAGTCCGACGTGAGAATCGGACGCCTTCAAGTTTTCAATAATTGGAGCCCGGCTATGGTTGCGGATTCCCGAACAATCTGGCTGGGCTTGGAATATTTCTGCCGTGAAGGAGATGATCTTTGGGCCATGGATGACGGTCGGTTCGTCGACTTTGCGGCCGGAGAGCTTGAGAAAATCGGCTTGCTCGAGCGTAAGGATGTGATCGATGGCAAGTTGATTCGAGTAGCTAAGGCTTATCCCGCGTATTTCGGGACCTATGGCGAATTGGACCGGGTACAGGATTATTTGGATCAGCTCAGGAATCTTTATCCTATCGGAAGAAACGGAATGCACCGATACAACAACCAAGATCACTCCATGCTGGCGGCCAAAAGCGCCGTCGATTCAATCGTCCACGGGAGCCCCGGCAAACATGATATCTGGGGTATCAATGCTGATGATGAATACCAAGAGCTGCTTAACGACTCCTCGTAACTGGTGAGCGAATCGGCGTCGTGAGTTGTGCTTTGTGGAACTCGGTTTAGAATCTCCCAGGATGATCGCACTGACTTACTTGGCGGCGCCCCGAGCAACGAGTTCGAATCATTGGAACTGACTATCCTCATGCCATGCCTTAACGAGGCCGAAACCATTTCGGCCTGCGTCCGCAAGGCGCGCGACTTTCTCAAGCAAACTAGTATTAACGGAGAGGTGCTCGTCGCCGACAACGGTTCTACAGATGGGTCGGCTGATCTCGCTTTTGCAGCGGGTGCACGAGTTGTTTGCATTTCCGACAAAGGCTACGGCAACGCGTTGCGAGGCGGAATGTGCGCCGCTAAAGGCCGGTTCGTGATCATGGCTGACGCGGACGAAAGCTATGATTTCTCCCAGCTTGGCGATTTTGTCGAATCCCTCCGGGCCGGCAATTTGATGGTCATCGGCAATCGCTTTCATGGCGGTATCCGCTCTGGAGCGATGCCCTCATTGCATCGTTATATTGGCAATCCGTTGCTTAGTTTCGCCGGCAGACTTTTATTCTCATCCGGGATTGGCGACTTTCACTGCGGGCTTCGAGGCGTGGATCGCGAGGCTGCGCTGCAATTAGGTCTCCAAGCGCCGGGCATGGAGTTCGCGAGCGAAATGATCGTGAAAGCCACGCTCTCCGGTTGGCGGATCACCGAGGTACCCACTGTCCTCTCACCTACCGGACGCTCGCGCGCGCCGCATTTGCGCACTTGGCAGGATGGGTGGCGCCATTTGCGTTTTCTCTTGTTGATGAGCCCCCGATGGCTCATGTTGTACCCTGGCGTACTTCTGATCGCTGTCGGCGTGATCGCGCAGATAATGATTGCCCGCGGCACGATACTAATAGCCGGCGTCGGCTTCGATATTCATACCATGTTGTACGCCGGCGGCGCTGTCATTCTCGGAATTCAGCTCATATTGTTCTCGATATTGGCACGCGCCATCGGCGTGCTTAAAAACGTGCTTCCGATGAGCCCGTCATTGGCGCGCTTCTTGAAAGCATTCACGTTGGAACGGGGCATTCTGCTCGGATTTTTTCTCAGTATCAGCGGACTCGCAATGGCGGCATACTCTCTGATGAGTTGGGCGCAGGCCCGTCTGGCGGCCCTCGACCCCTCCATAGTGATGCGCGTGGCCATCCCATCCGTGACCTTGATGATTGCGGGCGGGGAAATCATTTTTTCGTCATTTCTGCTGAGATTCATGGATATTCGCGCGCCCGGCGCGGGCGACTCATGAGTCCTCGTTACCAGGCGTACACGAACTCATGGCTCTAGGAGCGGCAATCCGCCGCGCCCTAGGCCCGTACCTGTCCCGTCGGGTCGGTCGGTTCTACCGAGCGATTTATGTCGATCTGGCGAAGGTGGCAGCTGCGCTAGCCCCTGTACTGCCGCGCGACGCCCACTTGCTCGACGTTGGCGGCGGCGATGGCCAGCCCCTCAATCACCTACTAGCTCTTCGAACCGATCTAACGATTACAACACTGGATCTCGCACCAGTCGTCGGACAATGGATTGAACGCGGCTTCTATTCCCGAGTGAGGCGCCTGCCGGGCACGAGTCTCGAGGAATACCTATCGAGGGGCTTCGCGGTTCCCGATGCGATCCTGATCGCGGATGTTATGCACCATATTCCCCCGGCTGCGCGACACGGATTCCTCGCTTCAGTCGGAGTGCTTCTCGACCGCGCCCCCAAGCTGCTCATAATTGTAAAAGACGTCGAACCCGGTTATTGGCGCGCATTGTTCGGTTATTGGTCGGACCGTTATATCACCGGTGATCGGCATGTCAGCCCCATCTCGATGGAAAACGCGACCCTCCTCTTCCAAGAGGCGCTGGGGCCTTTACATCGCGAAGATACAGGTCTTTTCAGGGCTGATAGCCCGAATTACGCCATCGTCTTTTACCGGTAGAACCGAATGACTATAAAATTTCTGTTCATAGCGTTCACCATTAATTCCGTCATCAGCCAGTTAGTCCTGCGACGCGGCTTGCAGGATTTCGACAGCCCCACCGATTTACTAGGTCTGCCCCGCTTTATCGGCAACGCCGTGTCATCGCCCTGGATCTACGCGTCCGTTACGCTGCAAGTGCTGAGCTACGTGATGTGGATGCTGATCGTCTCTCGTGAGAGACTTGGTGTCGCCACCGCGACCGTTGGCGCAGGCTTCTACACTTTGATGGCCCTATCTGCGTGGGTTATCTACGGTGAGACACTTTCGCCGTTGCAGTGGAGCGGTATTGCGCTCGTCACCTTGGGCGTCGTTTGCATCAGCCTGGGCGGTGTAACTCCGTAGACGGAGTTTGCGTGACGGAGGACTAATGAAGGCGGAAACTACGGTAGTCACTCTGATCGACGGCGTAAGAGTGGTCGTTCCAAACTCGCTTGACTTGATCACGCCGTACGTTCTGCGCGAGCAACGGGACTTCTTCGAAGATGAATTGAATTTCGTCCGCAAGCTGCTTGGCTTAGGCCAGAGAGTCATCGACATAGGCGCCAATTTCGGCGTCTATACGCTGCCAATGGCTCAAAAAGTGGGGCCCTGCGGCCACGTGTGGGCATTTGAGCCAGCGTCTGGTACTGCGCAGATTTTGGCTGAAGGAATCAAAGAGAACGGCTTTGCTCATGTGACGTTGGAGCAGAAGGCGGTCTCAAGCGCACCGGGCATCGCTCAACTCTCGCTACAGCGGCACTCGGAGCTCAATTCGATCGTCCATGGTCAATCGGTGGCGGGGGAGAGTGAGTCCGTATGCACGGTGACTCTCGACGAATGCATGGATCGGTATCGCTGGGAGGACATCGAATTTGTCAAGATCGACGCCGAAGGCGAGGAGAACAACATCGTAAAAGGAGGCCGCCGATTTTTCGCGAATCTGTCGCCGCTTGTTCAGTACGAGTTGAGAAAAGACATTGATATGAACTTTGTCCTAATACGTGAATTCGCCGCGCTAGGCTACAATTCCTATCGTTTAGTGCCGGCGTTAAATGTTCTTGCTCCGTTCAACTCGGATTCGCAACCCGATCCCTATCTTCTCAATTTATTCTGTTGCATGGCTGACCGGGCAGACCGACTGTCGGATCGAGGTCTGTTAGTACGCTCTTCGGATTCCCCCGGAACAAACGTAAACCATCCCTCCGTAAAGTATCACTGGCAGCAGGCGCTCGCTCACCTCCCGTATGCAGCGAGGCTCTCAGCCACATGGGGAGCAGCCGAAAAGAGCGGCAATAGTACGGCTTTGATTCAAGGCTTGTCGCTCTACGCCTGTAGTCGAGATTCGGCGATATCGCCTTTGGAACGTTTTCGGGCTCTCGAAGCCAGCTACTTGGTTCTCAAAGGGGTGTGCGAACGCGCGGCCACGGGGTTGAGGCTTTCGAGTTTCGCACGGGCGGCGCACGACTATGGCGAACGAGCCGTGTCCGTCTCTGCGCTTAGGCAATTGCTCGACTATGTTAAGCAGGCTGGGGTAGACACGACCGAGCCATTTCTACCGCCCTTGGAACGATTTGATTCGATTTCCTTTGGCGACGAACCGGCTCGCTGGCTCGTTGCTGCGGTTCTCGAGCAGCTTGAAAAACGCGATAAATTTTCCTCGTTCTATGGCGGCCCGAGTGCGCTCGAGCGACTCGAAGACATCCACGCGCTCGGACATGCGAGTCCTGAGATGGAACGTCGCCTCGATTTGGTTCGCCGGCGTTTCAACAAGCCTCAGTAAATATTAAGTAGCCCGCGCGAGATGCTCACGCCACGCTGTTTGTAGAACTTCTTCGAAGCGGGCAGCGAAACTCTTCTCGTCGCGCAGAGGCGACCGCTCAAATCTTTCCCGCAGGCCCCTCCGCATCTCTTCAAGCCGTGGCAGATCGCTGGCTAGCCCGACCGCGATTTCAATGTATTGCTCTGGCGTAGAAGCGACCAATTCGCCGAGACCAAGCGTGCTAAGAATACTAAGGCCGCTGCGCGAAACGCAATTGAGACCATGCAGCGATATCACCGGCACTCCCACATAGAGTGACTCGCAGGTCGTCGTAACACCATTGTACGGATAGGGGTCCAGGGAGATGTCGATGCCGTCGAACTGCAAACCGTAGGGCAACTCAGGTCGAAAAGGTGTGCAATCGATACGATCGGTTGTCACTCCCGATTTTCCCAGTAAAGCGACGATCTCTGCGAAACGTCTTGGACTTAGAATGCGATTCAAGGATAAACGCGAGTCTGGCAACCTCATTAGAATCTGCGCCCAGCAGCCAAGCACCGTATCGCTGGCCTTTGTCAAGTTGTTGAAGCTACCGAACGTAACAAAGCCCGCACTACGCGCAGGCAAAGGACCTGCCCGCGGCGGCTCGCCAAAAGGCCGAAAGCACCATTGCGAATCGGGCAATCGCAGCAGACTCTCCGTGTGCCACCTGTCGGCTGGATTGTGCGGATCAGTTAAGCCATCTGTGATGCGGAAGTCCATCGTGGCAAGCCCCGTTGAGTTCGGAAATCCTAGATAAGTGATTTGTACGGGGGCCGCGCGCAGCGCAAAAACGGCAAGCCGGTTCGACGACGTATGTCCTGAAAGATCGACGAGGATATCCACCCGGTCAGCCCGGATCAGCTCGATCACCGATTCGTCTGTTAATTGCTCGATGTCGTGCCAAATATCCGCGCATTCGCGCAATCGCGCGGTCACCGTATCTCGGAGACTCGAGTTGCTATAGAAGATATACTCGAATGCATCGCGATTGCGGCCGCTCGCTACGGGTTCAAAAAAGTGCGCGACGGAGTGCGTGCGAAAATCTGCGGAGATGAATCCCACGCGCAACCTGCGACCGACGGCGCGGTCAGTCGGCACACGCGCGACCATTGCGGGATGTTGCGCTGCAAATCGCGCGCCCCATTCGCGAATTGCTGCGGCAATCTCCCCGGGACTGATCCGATCCGAATAGTGAAGGGCCATGATGAATGCTGACTCTGCGGTAACGTATGTCGGATCCAAATGACAGGCGGCAGCGAATTCCTCGATCGCCGCGTCTATGTATCCCCGCGTCAAATGGCACAGTCCCAAGTTATAGCGGATAACGTGGTTTTTTGGCGCTAGATCTCGCGCTCGTTCGTAGTAGTCCGCGGCGCCATCTAGATCGCTCAATTCAGTAGCTGCATTACCCAGCATTAACACCGGCAAGTGGGAATTGGGGTCCAGTTTTGCGGCCCTCTTAAATAAGGGAACCGCAGCGGCAACGCCATGTTGCTGGCGTAGTCGCAAACCCTCGTTGATGAGTTCGTCTGTACTCTGGGGCGCGATAGCCGCTGCTTCAGCACTCTCAATGGCCCGGTCCGACTCAATTGAGTGACCCGCCGCCCCCGCAAAAAGGGCAGTTTGGATTGCGCGTGCAGCGCGTCCGAAAATTCCGCCCGGCTTGCTAGTGCCGGTCATATGTCCGGACACCTAAGGAATTTTGGCCACATCCCGATATTGTACCGACGCCTGACAAATACGCATCAAAAACCCAGCTTAGGTGGGCTTCTGCCGAGGCTCTGCAAGGCGTTCGAAGTATCGTGCTGCACAGGAGGTTGCGCATTTACGGTCATAGGCCGCGAGCGCAACGTGGCAAAGATCGAGCGATCCATAAACCTCGTGGAGGAGTGCAGCCAGCTTGAGAAGGGCCTTCGGTTCGAGGTCATCGAAGCGAGCCAAGTCGGGAACGTAAACCGCGTCTGACCATAGCATCTGACTTAAAGCAGCATTCGGATCTCCATTCACCATGAGCGGACTGTAGGTGCGCCCAGCAATGCCCAAAAAGCGGTGGAACATGAACCCTTGGCTGCGCAGAAGTTGATCGACCTCTGCAAATAGAGGCTGTCCTTCGTACAGCGGAACAAACTCGACTTCAGTCTGAACGATGAGGCACCCTCTCAATGACTCAATCGCATTCACTAGAATCTCGGCCTCGCTGCCTTGGGTATCGAGTTTCAGTAAATCGCAATTCTGGGCTCGGATCTCGGCGACGTCATCTAACCGAATGGTGTTCACTTCCGGGGTTGCGACAACTTGCATGAGTTCAGCCAGATTGCTAAATTGCTGCGCGATCCGTAGGTTTGGTCGAAGCAGGGACGAGGTCATGCCTGTATTCGTAACGAAGAAAGTGCGTCTTTTACCATCGGCGACTGCGTAGGGAAGGTATCTTCTGCCCGGCAACGCGAGCGCGTTCAGCTTCTCGCATTCAGCAGCCTGCGGTTCGAAGCCGATGACGCTCAGTAGCCCCATCCTGCTAAGTCGCGCGAACGGATCAATGGCCCCCTCCAGCAACATGGCTCCGATGTCCACGACTGTCATCTGTGGCGGCATTTGTATCTCTTCAAACAAGAACATTCTTCTCTCCGTGGCTCTAAAATCGGATCGGTTCACATTATCGTTTCGATCACCTTAGGCGCACCTGATTGCGGTGGTGGTAAACTGCGTAGAGTCCATCCACAACGGTGCCCCCTATACGCGATTAGCGAGATAGGAAAACCTATATGCGGCGGCGAGTGCGGCTGCAACCGGCCTCGGCCAAAAGGTATCAAAAAGCGCTCGATCCTCGCGCTGCCGCTCGCGATTTTCGATCGTGGCGGTGGTCGCGCTCTCTGCGTGCACCCCCTTCGAAACCAGCGCTTCCTGAAGGTAAACAAATCCGCCCGGTCGGCGTGCGAGTTGGACCCAGGCCATCCAATCCAAGTTGGTACGAAATCCGCTGGGAAAGCAAAAATCAGGAAGCGCCAAGCGATCGAACATTACACTGGGACAGCAGATCGGGTTGCCGAGTGACAGCAAGCGCTCTTTATCGCGCGCGCTCCCGATACATTCGCGTCTGCCGAATGCCCTTCGGCAAAGCGCGCGCTTAATTCGGAGATTGATATTGGTCGGTCGCATGCCGCGCGGCGAGTGCTCAGAGTAATCGCAGAAAGCCAGAACAGCCCCGTGATGCGCGCGAAGTGCACGGCTCAGCCTGGACACGTAGAAACGACCAAATAGGTCGTCTTGATGCGCAATCGTCACCAATTCGGTCGTTGCCGCCGCAAGAGCAAAATTCCAGTCCGAGGCAATATCGATGCGCTGCGGATTGATGCGCAGCGGTAACGAGTGGTGTTTTGCAACAGCGTCAAGCTCTGCGGACGGAGTGGAAGTAGTGATCAGGATTTCGCTTTGCCTTCCGTCTTGAGCAAGGAGAGATTCGATCAGAGCACCGAGACTCGATGCTGCCAAATAGACCGGAATGACGAATGTATGGTTCATGGGCAGGGTGATCAGCGTCGCTCGGGGCTTCCCGTTTGACTTGAAGCTCCGTGGGGGGGGGGGCCGACTTTTCTCGCTAAGGACCACAAAACATTGAC
>Ga0210388_10004677_pt1 | contig 10712 bp, 6 predicted proteins | sample IncBWC19OmetaG_FD_155485 | JGI IMG/M metagenome (GOLD analysis project Ga0210388, IMG submission 155485) | Forest soil microbial communities from Barre Woods Harvard Forest LTER site, Petersham, Massachusetts, United States - Inc-BW-C-19-O ...
CCGCCAGCCGGGCTTCATCGAGGCTCGCACCGGGCTGTTCACGCGGCTCGACGGCAGTATTGCCCCAGTCATTCTAGCTCCCGACCAAACATCCGGCACGATCCTCGGCTACCGCGACGGGCGCGTCACGGTTGGTCTCGATCGCTCCCTGTGGCGCGTGTACGGCGCGCTCTCGCACACAGTGCAAGTCGACAGCGCGTTCACGTACGCCGGCCCCTTGGACCCAGATTTGCACTTGGTGGTGATCTCCTACCCCGAGGCATTCTTGACACTCGATCTGCGCGATCAACGCGTCCATCCGCACAAGGGCGCTTACTTCAGCACCGACTGGCAATTCGCGGGGGTCGGCGGCAGTGCGGAGGACGTGCGCATGCAGAGCGAAGTGCGCGGCTACCTCCCGCTCAGTCACAAGCTGACTCTCGCCGCGCGCACCACCGTGGGGCTGCTCTTTCCAGAGAACTACGGCGGCACCATCGAGGCAGCCGCGCACGGCGCGGATTTCAGTGGCACCCCGGAGGGGCGCGCCAGTTGGGTACGCGACATCCAATTGATGTTCCTACGCGGCTTCTTCTCCGGTGGTTCCGGTTCGAACCGCGGCTACGCGCTGCGTGAAATTGGCCCGCACGGCATCGTACCGCAAGCTAGCTCGACGCTCGCGAAAGCCTGCGACCCCACCACTCCGACGGGTGACACGAGCTGCGATTTGCCGCTTGGTGGCTTCACGTTGTGGGAAGCGTCACTCGAGCTTCGTTTTCCGATTTCGGGCGCGTTCTCTGGTGCTGTGTTCACGGACACGAGCGACGTTTCGGATCGCAAAGTGGACTTTCGTTTCGACCGGCCTCACTTGAGCGTCGGCGTCGGTTTTCGATACGACACGCCCGTCGGCCCGATTCGGCTCGACACGGGTTACCGCGTGCCGGGTTTGCAATTCCCCGCCGGCTCGGTCGATGAAGGCGTGCCGGCAACCACCTTCGGTTTGCCCATCGCCGTCTCGTTCGGCATCGGAGAAGCATTCTGATGGCGCCGCCTCGACCCAGACACGCCCGGCTGAGGAAATACCTGCGGCGTGCGTTGCTCGCGCTGATCGGCCTCGTTCTGCTGAGTGCGTCGTTATTCGTTTGTTTGTTGGTTTCTCTGCGCTTCGCGAGCGTGCGCGGCTACGTCGTGACGCGCGTCAATTCGGCTTTAGCGGGCTCTTTCAAGGGGCGCGTCACGCTGCACCACGTGCAACGCCTCGGGCTCCTCGGCATCGGCGCGGCGGATGCCGAAGTGTTCGACCCAGCGGGCCGGCGCGTGCTCGACATTCACGGCCTCGACGTGCGCCTCAGTCTGCCGGCCCTCGTCTGGTCCGAGCTGACCCATGGCTCGAGGCCGCTCACGGTGCGGCTCCGCGCGGTGGCACTGACGCACGCCGAGGTGCGCTTGATTGACGACGGCACTGGCTCGCCAACCCTGGCCGACGCGTTTCAGCCGAAGGCCCCGAGCCCACCGAGCACGGGCCCCGGCACGAACGTCATGATCGATCGACTCGAGCTCGGTCACGTCTGGACGCACGGCGCGCTCTCGGGCACGCCAGCGCTCGACGTGGAGCTCAAGGACGCACTTGGCTCCCTGCGCTTGGACGCCAACGAGACGGCACTCGTCCTCACGCGGGTGAGAATCCGCGCGCGCGGTTTGCCTCAAGGCGTCGATCCTGTGGGGGACCTGCAAGCATCACTCAGCATCCCCGCGGCGCCGGCCAAGCCACTCGGCGCGCGCGCGCACTACCAAGGCAGCGCCGCGGGGGTCCCGCTGCTGCTCGATGCGAGTTACCTCGATTCGAAAATTGACGCTGATTTGCGGGCCAAAAGCGTCACTCCCGAGGCGCTGGCCAAACTAGCACCGGGGCTCGAGCTCCGCTCTCCGGCTTCCTTGACGGCTCATGTCGCGGGAACCCTGCCCAACTTGCACGGCACGTTCACGCTTGGCCTGGGCAAGGGCAACATCGAGGGGGACGTCGATCTATCGCTGAAGGACGACCTGAGCGCGACGGCCAACGTGCGTGCTCGCGATCTCGACGCTCGGGAGCTGAGTCGCGCTGCGCCCGCGTCCCGCCTCGCCTTTGCGCTGCACTCCACTGTGCTCGTGCCCAAGAGCGGTCCGCTCACGGGCAGCTTCGAGCTCACCAGTGAGTCCTCGGTCGTTTCAGCGCAAACGCTGCCCGCCATGTCGATCTCGGGAACCTTCTCGAATGATGCGCGCACGCAGCAAGCCCACGCCGAGGTGCACGCAGCGATCGCCGAGCCCGGCGCACAGACCAGCCTCGATGCGACGCTCGAACGCAGCCTTCGCACCACGGTCGAATTTAAACTCGCGACCGCGCTAAAAAACCCGCCGCGCTTGCAAAAAATGGCGCTAGCGCGCGGCAGCGGCGAGCTGCAAGCGCAAGGCAGCTATCTGGTCGAAGCACAACGCTTGGACGCCGACGTTAGCGCCGATCTGCGCGATGTTTCTCAGGGCGCGAACCAAACTGATCGCGCCAAGCTGCGGGCGCGAGTGAGCGGCGTGCTCCCCCACCCCAACGCCGACATCCGGCTAGACCTGGCTGACGCTACTCTTGCGGGGCAGCACATCGCGAACGCACAGCTCGCGTTGCGCGGCTCACTGTCCCGCGTCGCGCTCAGCGCTGAAGTGGCGATGCTCGTGCCACAACGCCACATCCAGATCAGCTCGATCCTCTCGAACCAGCAGGGCATCGCGCTCGATCACCCGAGCGTGAACCTGCACCAGGGCGACACCAACCTGAGGCTCTCCGCCAAGAGCATTCAGCTGCTCGACGGGCGCACCACGGTGGACAACCTGCACCTCGAAGGGGCCGGAACCGCGGACGCCTCATTCGTCTATGGCCCGGGCCTCGCGAGTGCGACGCTCGAGACGTACCAGCTCGACCTGGCTCGCCTGTGGCGGCTCGTGGACGCGAACGCGCCACTCCACTCCGGCACGGCCACCCTCAGCGTACGCTACGATCAGAAGTCGCGCGCGCCGCACGCGCAGCTCAAGGTGCGCGCTGAAAATCTGGTCATCAATCGCGTTTCCGGCGGCGCGGTGGACGCCGATCTCAGGCTCGAAAATGGGCGTCTCGCCGGGACCGCACACGCCAATTTGAAGCAGATGGGTCAGCTGACCTTGGAGCTTCAGGAGCTGCGCGGCGTCGACTCGACGCACCTCGACCCGGCCCGCATGAGTGGAAAGTTGAGCCTCGAAGGGCAAGTCGACCTACGCGACCTGGGCGAGCTCGCGCCGAAGGGCAGCGAGCTTCCGGTCGCGCGCGCGCGCGGTACGGTCAAATATGACATGGCCATCGAACGCGCCGAACCAGGCGCCGGGTTACCCAGCGTGCATGTTCACGTCAGCACCAAGAATTTGCAGCTCGCAGGCGAGCGTCGTAGCAAGACCAACCTCACCACGAAGCAAGAGGCGCTCGACGCCGCGCCCGCGTCGGTCAAAGGCTTGGACGTAGATCTGGACTTGAAGCACGCCGAGACCGGCGAAACGGAGCTCGACGCGAGCGTGACGGACGAATACGGCGCGCTCGGTGCGCTCAGTATCGAGGCCAAAGCAACGCCGCGCTTGGCGACTGCCGCAGCCGAGCTCGTCCGTAACTGGCGCGAGCTCCCAATCAACGTGAAGCTGACCGTACCGCGACGCGACCTCGAGCAGCTCCCGATCCAAGTCAGGCCCGCCGGGCTCGGCGGCGTGCTCTCCGGCACGCTCGAATACGACGGCACGCTCGCCGCACCGCAGCTCAAAATCGCGGGGAAAATCGAGAATTTTCGAGAGAGCGAGGCGCGTGACCGAGGCGTCGATCTGGAGTGGCAGGGCGCCTATTCGGGCACGCACGGCACGCTCGGCGCGACGGCGAGCACGGCTCAACGCCAGGTGGGCAAAGCCGATCTCGACTTCGATACCGCGATCGCAGCCTGGCTCGACGTGAGCGCTGGCAGCACGCCACCGCTCGATGCCAACGCGCGCGTCGCGCTCGACGGCTTTCCGATCGCACTCCTGCCCGGCACTCGAGCCAGCCAAGCGGACGGCGCGTTGAGCGGGCAAATCGAGCTGCAGCACTTGGGTAAGAATGCGTCGCTCGACGGCAAGCTGGAAGCCAAGTCGTTCAAAGTCGCGCAGACCGAGCTCGGTCGTATCGAGGTCGAGCTCTCGGCCAAAGGCGCCAGCGCGAAGGCCTCGCTGCGCATCGAGGACCGCCAAGGCGTGACCACGGCGGAAGCGCATTCCGGTTTGGCCTGGGGCGCGAAGCTCGTGCCCAGCGTGCTCATACCCGCCGAAGCGCAGCTCCGTGCGAAGTCATTTCGCTTGGCGGCGGTCGCGCCATTCGTGACATCGACGTTCGGCGAGCTCGACGGCAAGCTCGATGGTGACTTGAACGCGCACTTCAATGGCGGCGCGCCGGCTTTGGACGGCCATGTCGACATCGAACAAGGCGTCGTGCAAGTCGCTTCACTCGACCAACGCTTCGACGAAATTGCAGGTCGGGTCTCGCTGGTGCCGGGCAAAGCAAAGCTCGAACGACTCTCCGCGCATGCGACGAGCGGCAAACTGACGGTCACCGGTGCAGCCAACTTCGCGGGCCTGGATCTGACCGACGCGGACGCCCACGTGCGGATCACGAAATCGGACGCGCTCGCCCTCTCCGTGGCGGGCACCGAGCTCGGAGATTGCTGGGGGTCGATCGATGTCAAGGTGCAACCAAGCACCGCCGACCGCTCGGGCAAGATGGCAGTCGACATTCCCGAGCTGCACGTGCGCTTGCCAGACACCGGCGGCCAAGACGTACAGGCGCTCGATCCAGCAAAGGACATTCGCATCGGCACCGAGCAGCGCGACGGCGACTTCGTGACCTTGCCCCTGCAGCCGCTGACCGACAGCGAGCCGGCCAAGAACGTGCGGCCGATGATCGTCGACCTGACGCTGGGCGATCAAATCTGGATTCAGCGCGGGGACGCGACGAAAGTTCAACTCTCTGGCAAGACCGAGCTCACGCTCGGCGATCCAGCGACCATGACCGGGCAGATCAATTTGCGCGGTGGCAAGCTAGACGTATCGGGCAAACAGTTCGAGATCGAGAGCGGCACCATCACCTTCACGGGCGAGCCGGACAACCCGACCATCGTCGCCACGGCGCGCTGGGACGCGCCGGACGACGAGCAGCACCGCGTGTACGCCGACTACAGCGGCACCGTGAAAAATGGGAAAATCGTGCTGCGCTCGGAGCCACCGCTCACTCAGGACGAAGTGCTGAGCCTGCTGCTGCTCGGCTCGCCGGACGGCTCGCTCGGCGGCCCGAGCACCGGCGGCGGTAGCACCGCGGCCACCGCCGTCGGCGCCGTGGGCGGCGCGGCGACTCAGGGCCTCAACAAGGCGCTGTCCAACATCTCGTCGCTCGACGTGAGCACGCGCGTCGATACGAGCACGGGCAGCGCCCGCCCAGAGCTCGTGGTGCAACTCTCGCCCAAGGTCTCGGCCAATATCACGCGCGCGATCGGTACCCCCGCACCCGGGCAGCCCCCGGATATGACCTTCCTGACGTTCGATTTTCGGATCCGCTCGCGCTGGTCGCTGTCAGCACTGGTTGGCGACCGTGGGGAATCCGGTCTCGATCTGATCTGGCGCCGCCGCTACTGAGCGTCACGGCGCCGACTCGCGCGCGCACCCCAGCGCCCGGCGCCCGCCGCGCAGAAGTCACACCAAGCTGTCGCAGTGAGGCAGCTTGCGTCGGAGCAAAGCCCGAAAACCCCAGGAAAACACCGCCCAAATGCCGATCCGACGTGGCATGTCGCTTGCTCAACCGAAGCACGCACACAGCCGTGCGAACTGAAATCGATATCGAAAGATATCCAGGGAAGGAAGCTTCAAAATGAATCTCAGCAAAGCCTTGTGGACCGTGGGCTCGGTGATTGGCGCCCAACAGGCAGCGAAAGCCGTACGCAGTGTCGAATGGAACGACATTCTGGGTGTGATCGGCCTGGAGCGCCGTCCGAGCGCATTCTCGCGCGCCCTGCCCGCCTTGGGTTTGGTCGCTGTCAGCGCCGCGATCGGCGCGGGTGCGGCATTGTTGCTCGCTCCGAGCTCCGGTCAGGAGCTGCGCGCGCGACTATCGGACGGCCTCGACGACGTGAAGAACCGTCTCGACGACGTGAAGGGTCGCGTCAACGACAAGATCACCGACAAGATCAGTCAATACGAGAACCACACCAGCAACTCGACGTCCTAAGTTGCGCCATTCTTTCGTGCTGCTCGCGCTGCAAGCGGCACGTGAGCATCGACCCCGCGACGGCACTAAGCAGTGCGCCGCGGGGTCGGCGTTTTGTGGATGGGCGCGCGCGAGCCGGGCCGTGCATCGAGCGGCAGCTCTTGCTGCCGGCCCGAAAACGCGCCGCGCTCCAGCTCGGCATTGAGCTCCGCGCCGTAGACGACGATCAACGAGGAAACATAGAGCCAAAACTGCAGCACGATGACGCCAGCGAGCGCACCGTAAGTGGAGCTGAAGCTCGTGAAGTATTGCACGTACGCCGAATACACCGCGCACAGGAGCACCCAGAGCAGCGCCGCCGCGGTCGCTCCGGGCAGGACCATGCGCACGCTGGGCAGCGGACTTCGCTCGGCCGCGTAGCGGTACAATACGCCGAAGCTCAGCCACGCGCCTCCAGCCATCGCCAGCCATCGCAGCGCGACCATCGCAGCGCCGATGTGCAGGAAGCTCAGCGCTTTGGGCAAAATAGCGATCACTGGAATGAGCAGGAACATGCCCAACATGGCCGCCAGCGTGAACGACACGGCAACGCCGCGGCGTTGGAAGAAATTGCGCCGCTCCGGTAAATCATACGCCACATTGATCGCGCGCACCAAGACCCCCATCGCCGAGGACGAGCTCCAGAGCACCGCCAAGAGCCCCAAGATCATGCTCAAGCTCAAGCTGCGCGAGGGCCGCGCTACGAACTCGGACAGCTCTCCGATCACGGCGTCGCGACCGGACGCAGGCAGCGAGCGCGCGATGCCGTAAATGGCGTGCTGAATGGCGATCGGGTCAGCGATCAGTCCGAATAGCGAAACCGCCGCCAAGAGCGCGGGAAACAAACCGAGCACTCCGTAGAACGCCAAGCCGGCAGCCACGATATCAGCGTCATCGGCGTCCGCCTCATCGGAGACGCGCTTGAGCAGCGACCATAAGCGCTTGATTTTAGGCTTTTCCACGCCGGATGGAGTGCACGAACCGTGCCCCCGAGCGACGAGCGAACGCGCGCGGGCCGACACTCGCGGCCTGCGACGAGACGCCACAGCTGCGACTCATTTGCCTCAGCGCCAGCGTCGCGCGACCGACATGGCCGCGGCAATCAGGCCTTTTTTCTCACGCAAGACAAATCTCTGAGCAGCGCGAGCGACGCCTTCCGCGTTGGGACGCGCTGGCACGCGAGCTGCAGATTGGGGCCCTACAACGAGCGCGACGACGAGGGCTATCACCTAACGGAAAGTCTGAGCGATGAAGATCTTCAGTTGTTCGGCGTGCAAGCACGTCGCTTTCTTCGAGAACTCGCAGTGCGTGCGTTGTCGGCACGCTCTGGCCTACCTTCCCGATCGCGGCGTGCTGAGCGCGTTGGAGCCAGATGACACCGACACGGCAGCGCCGGCCGGAGCCAGCGCTCGGTTCCTGGCGCTCGACCCCGCAGCGAAGGGCGCGCGCTATAGGTTGTGCCAAAATTACGCGACGTTCGCGGTATGCAACTGGGCGATCCCGGAATACGACCCGAACCTGTTTTGTCCGGCGTGTCGCTTGAATGAGACGATTCCGGACACGTCCGATCCGGGTGCGGTCGACTCTTGGCGGCGCTTGGAAGTCGCCAAGCGCCGCTTGGTGTACACGCTGCTTGCGCTCGGCTTACCCCTCGAATCGAAGGAAGATCAGCCACATAGAGGCCTCGCTTTTGCCTTCAAAGCAGATGGAAATGACGGTCAGCGTGTGCTCACTGGACACTGCGACGGCCTCGTAACGATCAACGTCGCCGAAGCAAATTCGGCAGTGCGCGAGCAGACGCGCGTCGACATGGGTGAGCCCTACCGAACCTTGCTCGGTCACTTTCGCCATGAATCAGGGCACTACTATTGGGACGTACTGCTCAAGGGCAGCGACCAGCTCGCCGAGTTCCGTGCCGAGTTCGGCAATGAAGAGGAAGACTACGCCGAAGCGGTCAAGCGGCACTATGCCGCGCCGCAAACGGATTGGTCCCAAAATTTCGTCAGCGCGTACGCGACCATGCACCCTTGGGAAGATTGGGCGGAAACCTGGGCGCATTACCTGCACATGGTCGACACGCTCGAGACGGCCGAGAGCTACGGCCTGGCGTTGAAGCCACGGCCGCTCGGCGGCGCGACGAGCGAAACCGTGGTCACCCACCGCATGCATTTCGACGATTTCGGCGCTCTGATCGCGGCGTGGGTTCCGCTCACGGTCGCGCTAAATAGCTTGAACCGCTCGATGGGCTTGCCGGACTTGTACCCCTTCGTGCTCGCAGATCGGGTGATCGCAAAGCTTGGCTTCGTGCATCGCGTGATCGAGCGGAGCGCCAGCGGAGTGGAGCCGACAGTCACGCCGGCCCCCGTCCGCGTTGCGTCTTGAACACGGGTCACTCAAGCGTGCGCGTCAGTCGCGCATGAAGTGACACGTGTAGCCGCCGGGGTGCTTGTCCAAGTACTTTTGATGGTAGTCCTCGGCAGGCGTGAAGGGGCCGGCGTCCACGATTTCGGTCACGATCGGACCGCGCCAACTCCCGCTCTCTTGGGCCTTGCGCTTGGCGCGCTCAGCGGCCTCGCGCTGCGCCGGCGAGGTCACGAAGATCGCGGAGCGGTATTGGCTACCGCGATCGTTGCCCTGCTGATTCTTGGTCGTCGGATCGTGCATCTTGAAGAACCACTTATCGAGCAGCTCTTCGAACGACAGGCGCTTCGGGTCGAAGACGATGCGAATCGACTCTGCGTGGCCCGTTCCACCCGTACGCACCTGCTCGTAAGTCGGCTTGGCCGTCGTGCCGCCTGCGTAGCCCACCTCGGTTTCGATCACGCCTGGGATTTTACCGAGGATGTCCTCCATGCCCCAGAAGCAACCGCCCGCGAGGATGGCCTCTTCGACCGTGGCTTCACAGCTCGCGGCTTCGCCGGGGGCCGGAACCGCGCACGCGTTGTCGTGCGCGACGACTTCTTGATGAGTCGTTTTGCCGTCGCCAAAGAGCGCGCGGTACTCGCCGTAACCCGCGGCCGAAAGCTGTGCGACCGGAATGAAGCGCAGCGACGCTGAGTTGATACAGTAGCGAAGACCAGTCGGACGTGGGCCGTCCTCGAAGACATGACCGAGGTGCGAGTCGCCGTGCTTCGAGCGCACTTCCACGCGGCGCCGACCGTGGCTCAAATCCGGGTGATCGACGACGTTCTCGGCTTCGAGCGGCTTCGTGAAACTGGGCCAACCGGTGCCCGAGTCGAATTTGTCCGTCGAGCTGAACAGCGGCTCGCCGCTGACGATGTCCACGTACAAACCGGCTTCATGGTTGTCCCAGAACCGATTACGGAAAGGCGGCTCGGTAGCGTCGTGCTGCGTGACTTCATACTCGAGCGAGCCCAACCGAGAACGCAGCTCGTCCGAAGAGGGCTTGGAGTAAGAACGCTCTGCCATGGGTCTGATTCCTTTCGCTGGCGATGCTTTGCGCCAGCCTCAGTAGTACGCGCGCAGATCGTGCTCGGTTACTGCTTGCGCGGGCAGCGTACCAAGGTTTTGCGCGGCATTCTCAAGCCTGCCGAACGCCCTCGAGAACGCAAGGCCGGATTTGCGCGCACGTGCAGCGTCGCGCGAATTGTAGAACTTGCGCAGCTGGTGCAACAAAGCGGCAGCGGCCGAAGAGCGGATCGGGAAGCCGCACGCGCGGCACCAAAAAATGTCCGGCCGACGCGCCCCCGACGCTTGGCAACGGGAGCCGACTCGCATAGTCCATGAGGGTGTCTTCCGAGTCGCACCCCGAGGCGTGGCGTTGCGTGCACGGCGTGCGTTGGCGCCTGCTCGAGAGCTACGCGCTGGCGCGTCAAGAGGGGCTCGCGAGCCCCATTGGCCTAGTCGCTGACGTGCGCCACCCGCGCGCTGCGCAATTGCTGCGGCAGCTCCTGCTGTCACAGGCTCACGGTCCTACGAGCGGCGTGTATGCCGGCTGCGCAGAGCGCGGAGCCTTGTGCACGGCGCTCGTGGCAACCTCACCGAAGCTCGCCGAACAGTTGTTTGCGCGTGCCGACGAACCGGGCTCGTGGACCGCGCTCGTGCTGCTGCAAGATGAAGAGGTCGTGCTCAGCGCGAGCTGGCAGGAGCTCATTTCCGGTGTGAGCGCGCGGGCCAGCGTCGGGCAGCGCAGCGAACGCCGCCGTTAAGAGCGCCGCGAACTAGGCGCCACGCGGTCAGCCGACTCCGCACGGAATGCAGCCTTCAGATAGACCTCGGCCACCTCGGACTCGTCGAGCAAGCCGACCACGTGCCCAGCTCGATCCAAAATGGGTAGCTCACGAAGCCCGTTGGCGACCATCCGCTCGGTGGCGGTGCGCAGGTCGTCATCCGGCCGCACGGACACGACTGGCTGCATCAGATCGGCCGCAAGCGTCCAGCGCGCGTCCGCAAATTCGAGCGACAT
>Ga0210388_10004678_pt1 | contig 10711 bp, 11 predicted proteins | sample IncBWC19OmetaG_FD_155485 | JGI IMG/M metagenome (GOLD analysis project Ga0210388, IMG submission 155485) | Forest soil microbial communities from Barre Woods Harvard Forest LTER site, Petersham, Massachusetts, United States - Inc-BW-C-19-O ...
CGACCGCCGGCGTCGGATAGACCGTCGGATCGTTGAGAATATCGGGGTCGACGAAGGCATTCGCCGCCAGGTTGTCGTTCGCGTAGTGGATGTCGTTCGTGACCGCCGCGATCACCCGCGGCTGCATCATGTAGTCGAGAAACAGGTGCGCGGCCTGTGGATGCGGCGCGCCGGCGGGAATCAGCAGTGCATCGAAAGAGCCGTTCGCGCCCTCCTTGGGCACCGTGAACGCGAGATTCACCTCGACCCCGGCCGCCTTGGCACGGGCCCGCGAGGCCGCGTAGTCGCCGGACCACGACATGGAGATACAAAACTCCTTGTTCGCCAGCCCGTTCATGTACTCGGTGGAGTCGAACGCCCGGATATAGGGTCGCACGGCCATGACGAGCTCCTGGGCCCGCTGGTAGTCCTCTTTGCGCGTCGTGTTCGGATCGAGGTGCAGATAGTTGAGCGCCAGTTGCAACACGTCTTCGGCGGAATCCAGCAACGTCACCCCGCAATCGGCAAAACGCGCCACGATTGCCGGCTTGAAGAGCATGTCGAGGCTGTCGAGCGGCGCATCGGGCATGCGCGCCTTCACCAGGTCGACGTTATAAGCAAAACCGTTGACGTGCCGCAGGTAAGGCATCGCGTACTGGTTGCCGGGGTCGGACCCGGCCTCGATGGCGAGAATGTGCGGATTGAGATTCTTCCAGTTCGGCAACCTGGCGCGATCCAGCTTCTGGTAGATCCCGGCCTTGATCTGCCGGCTGAAGAAATCGGTCGACGTGCTGACCACGTCGTAGCCGGAATCGCCCGCCATCATCTTGGCTTCGAGCGTCTCATCCGCATCGTAAGTGTCGTAAACGACCTTGATGCCGGTCTCCCGCTCGAAATCCGCGAGCGTGTTCTTCCCGATGTAGTCCGCCCAGTTATAGACGTAGAGCAGCTTCTCTTCGGGCGCGCCCCGGCCGTCAGCCGTTGCATGCGGGTCCGACCCGCAACCACTGATCAAAGCGGTAGCCACAGCGACAGCCAGCAGACGCATTGGCGTCATTATGCTCACATCCGCCCGAAGTGTTTGCGCACAAGCTGGCGTCGGATATTATTGGCACGATAATATTATCCAAGCAAGCTGCCGGCACGCGCGGGCGCCTCTTCAGCCGGCGGCCGCCAACTCGAACAGACTGGTGCCAATGAGATCCAGCACCTGGACCCCCGCGAGCGTCGTGAGAATCCAGCGCCAGCGCACGATCCCGATTTTCCCCGAACTGGAAACCCGGCTCTGGAGGACCTCGATCGTGAGTTCCACTTCATCTCCTGGCCGCAGTGGATTCGGCCACTTCACCTGCTCGAGCCCCGGTGAGCCGATCGACTCCGAATCGGCGAGCACGTGCGTCACCAGGAGTTGCATAGCAATCGAACAAGTCAGCCACCCGCTGGAGATGAGCCCAGCCCACCGACTTTCGGCCGCGCGTGCCGGATCCGTATGAAACCATTGAGGATCGTAGCGGCGTGCGAATTCGAGAATCTCCGCCTCGGACACGCCGCGACGCCCGACGGTGAGCACCATTCCCGGCTTGAACTCGACGAATTTCATCACGCGGCGATGTACATGGCGGTGACACACTGTATCACCATACAATTCCCCCGGCGGCGGCCATCGTCCTAAGCTCCGTTCCGCCGCCCTCTTCAGGAGACCCCTTTTCGTGCAACCCGCCCTGGTGGTTTTCGATCTCGACGGCACGCTGATCGACAGCGCCCCGGACATGCACCGCGCCGTGAATCTCATGCTGGCCGATATGGGGTGTCCGCCCCTCTCGCTGCCCGAAATCAGAACGATGGTCGGCGACGGCGCCTCAGCCCTCATCGCGCGCGCGTTGGCGGCACGTCAGTGCGTGACAGCCGACCCGACCAAGGCGCTCGCACAGTTTCTCGAGCACTACGAGGAGAACCCAACGGCCTTCACCCCGACCTTTCCCGGTGTGCCCGCAACACTCGAGCGCCTGCAGGCGATCGGCCTGACACTCGCGATCTGCACGAACAAGCCGACACGCCTCACGCACATGATCCTCGAGCGTCTGGGCATCAACCGGTTTTTCGTGCGAGTCATCGCCGGCGACACCCTGCCTTTCCGGAAACCCGATCCCCGCGCGCTGATCGAGGTTCTAAACGTGTTCGGCACCCCCCCGGCGGCCGCGATAATGGTCGGCGACAGTGAAGTTGATGCAGCAACCGCGCACGCCGCGAACGTCCCCTTCGTCCTCATGACTTACGGCTATCACCGTGGCCCGATCGACGGAATATCCAGCATCGCCACCCTGGACCACTTCGCCGAGCTCGCCACCCTGCTCCACGCCTGACACCTACCTCGTTTCCTCCACGCCACTCGAGCGCACCCGATCTGAATGCCGCGGCAACCGCGGCGGCTCGAGTTGTTTCAACCACCCGAGCAAAGTGGCCGCCAGCGCGATACGGTGGTCGGAGAACGAGTGATCGGTCGGCAGCGCCACTTCGGTAAGCTGCCCGGCGGGCCCCTTGCGCACCGAAGCTGCGAGCGCGACATCGTCCGCGTGCAGGAAATCATCCGCTTCCACCACCAACACCGGGCGCGAGCTCCACAAACTCGCGTGCGCCACGACGTCCCACGCCGCGGCATTCTTCTTCGCCTCATCCAACAGCCCCTCGGGGCTTGCGCCGCTCAAAGGCCCGACGTCACCGCGAAACTCCTCGAGCTGCTGTTTGTCGAGTTGCGGCGACGGCCTGGTCGCGAACACCCCGGGATTCCACGCAGCAATCAGGGCAGCACCTAACACCATGTCGTCGTGTTGTGTCGTGATGGCCGCCAGGAACCCGCCCATGCTGTGCCCGATGAGTGCGAGCCGGTGCGGATCGATGGCGAGCCGCGTCACGTTCTCAGGTGCCCGCAGATATTCCAGCGCCGCGTGCACGTCCTCGACGCAGTTACTGAAGGAAAAGCTGCCCCCGCTACCCCAGGCGCCCCGATAGTGGAAGATCAACACATTCCAGCCGGCGCGGCGGATGATCTGCGCCAGGTCGCCGTTCTGCTCGAAACCGGGCAGCCCATGCAACAGCACCACCGTAGGATGAGAATCGCTGCCCGCCGCGCGATAGAAAACACCGAACATCGAGGCGTCGTGGCTGGGTATCGTGAGCTGGTACATCGCGGCCGGATGAGCCGCGTCCCGCGCCGGGTCGGTGGTAATGGCCGCATCCACCGGTGTGGGCAGTGGGGCCGCCGCCGCCCGGCTCGCCAGGAGAACCAGGAATACGATCTGGGGAATCTTCACCGTTCTAGGCTCCGCTGGACCTGCCCCGCCTATGATAGCGTGGCCCGGTGCTGCGGAGCCGAACGAGCGCGGCGAACTCGCCGGCTAATCGAGTTGCCCGAAGTACACCAGCGTGCGATACGGGAAAAGCACCTTCCCGGCGCGCCGGTGACGCTCGAAAAGGTTCCGCAAGCCGGCGATCATGGGCTCGTGCTCGGGATGGCCGGATTCCGGGGCGTACGAGGACGACATCAGCCGCCCCTCGAGCCCCGCGTAATCGAAGCTCTGTCGGTTCGGAAACACCGCGCTCTCGGGGCGACGACCGAAGAAATCGCGCATCTTCGACTCATCGGCCCGCATTTCCCGCACCCGATCGTAGTCGGGGGCATGACGCCGCAACAAAGCGTCGTACTCATCCAGCAGCGGCACCGCCTCGACCGGCCGTTCGTTCCAAATCAGTGCGACCCAACCTCGCGGCCGCAGAATACGCCCCAACTCGCGACGCGCCTTCTGTACATCGAACCAGTGGAACGCCTGGCTGGCCGTGACGAGATCAACACACGCATTGGGCAACGTTGTTTCTTCAGCGCTCCCCGGAACGCTACGAAAACGTCCGTAGTCGCTCAAAAGCCGCTCAGCCGCCGCGCGCATGTCGCGATTCGGCTCGACCGCAAAGACTTCGGCGCCGGTCTCCAGCAGCAGCTCGGTTAGAATGCCCGTGCCCGATCCGACGTCGGCGACCGTGGAGGTTGCAGCAAGCCCGCACCTCACACTCAGTAACTCCAGCACGGCGGCTGGATAACTGGGCCGATACTTGACGTAGTTGTCGACCCGGCTGGAGAAGCGCTCGGTGGAGTTCAGCATAGGGCCGACATTATGACTCAATCGCAAGATCCGGGTGGTACCGCGGCCTGCCTGCGCTAGGCTCGGCAGCAGTACCAAGGTCGCGGTGACCTGATTTCAACGCAAATTGGCCAGAGCGTGCCCTTGCCAATTGCTTACAACGCGAGAGAATGTCGCCGCGCCGTATCGCCCCAGGGAGAATGGTTCGCATGTCGTTGTCTGAGCTCACCACGGCGCGTCCCGTAACGATCACGCCCGCACCTGCTGTCGCCGCCGGAACCGCGCGATGGCTGACACCCGTCGAACTGACGCTGCTCGGCGCTATCTGGGGCGGATCATTTTTGTTCATGCGCGTTGCGGCGTCCGATTTCGGCCCGTTCGCTCTCGTGGAGGTCCGCCTCGCGCTCGGCGCCATTGTGTTGCTGCCGTTTCTGTGGCGTGCGCGCGCGCAATTCACGCCTGGGCTGTGGCTGCACCTCACGTGGATCTCAGCCATCAACTCGGCCATTCCATTCATCCTCTTTGCATGGGGCGCGGAACGCGCGCCGGCGGGTATCGGCGCCATCACGAATTCCATGGCGGTGATGTTTGCCGCGTTGGTCGCATTCATATTCTACGGTGAGCAGATCGGACCCACGCGCGCGGTGGGAATGCTCGCGGGCTTCGTCGGCGTCGTGGTGTTAACGAGTGGCAAAACCGCCGGAGCCAGTGTCGCCCCCGCGGCACTCGCCGGCACGGGCGCGGCTTTTCTCTATGGCATTGGTGTGAATGTCATCCGCCGGCATTTGAAGGGAATTCCGGCCGGCGCGATTGCGGCCGCGACCCTGAGCACCGCGAGCCTGTTAGTGGCACCGTTCGCCATCTACAACTGGCCGAGCCACGCTATTCCGACAACGTCATGGGTGAGCGCGGTACTGCTCGGCGTCCTTTGCACAGGCACAGCCTTCGCGATCTACTACCGCCTCATTCACCGGATAGGGGCACCGCGCGCCGCCGTGGTCACGTATCTCGTACCGCTGTTTGGGGTGATCTGGGCGTGGCTCGCTCTGGGAGAGCCGCCCACAGTAACAATGGCGGCCGCCGCCGCACTCATCCTAGGCGGCGTTGCTCTCAGTCAGCAGCGCGCGGCGAGACCGTAGCGACTGTTGCCCGCACTATCCAGCCGTGGCCGCACGCTCGCGACGGGTGCGAGCACGGCATCCGGACCCGGCTCGAAAGCAAACGAAACTGACGGCCGATCGCCCGCATCGCCGAGACTCACCCGATGCGCGGCTGCGACATAATGCCCTTGAGTCAGACGCTCCAACACCGGCCCGACGTAGCACAACAGCGCACTCGGCAGCGCCGGAACATCGATCCACTGACCATCGAAGTGGACCTGTTGGCCCTCCGACTCTCCTAGCTTCACGATCGTCAGAAATCCGCGATCGTAGGCGTCATCCGCATCGGAGCCGGCGACGCCGGCAAGCGCGGCCTTTTCGAGCGCCACCCCGGTCCGAGCCACCTGACGGTCGCGAATCCGCAGCGATGTCACCGGATTACCGCTGTACCGATCGACAAAAAAACTGTCGTCCAGGTGCAACCCACGCGCCATGGCGGTCATCAGCTTGTGGCCGAGCCCAGTCATGGTCGTGGTGTATTCACTGACCGCGTCACGAAAACCCGGCAGGTCGCCACGCGAGTCCGCGCCGCGGCCCGTCGCGCGCTCCTCGAGGGCGATGTACTTCCCTCCGAGCTCCAGCAAAGAGTCGATCAGAACCGGGTCGACATCGTGACCCAGGATCTGGAACAACCCGAAGGTGCTGGCGGCCCAGTCAACCTGCGCCGCAACGTGATCGCGCCAGGGGTCCCCGACGTCGAACAACGATAAATCAATGGTGGGCAACCGCGGTGGGTCGATAAAGGTAATCATGCTCGCGCGCTCCTCCTGGATTGACGCAAGGTGACGGACCCAGATATTACGCCTCATTGTTGCGCAACGATCAAATGACCTTTGGCGCTATGCGTATACATCTCTTAGGAGGGACGGTAAACCAGCCGTCCGGGTCGTCGCGCTGCATCAACAGCGAACTGTGAACGGGTGCGCACGAACGGCATCCGCCATTTGCGGCGGGTAGAGATCCCGAGCGCCGTCGAGGTTATGAGTCTCCCGGTAGAGCAGCGGCGCCTCGTCGCGGGCCAAAACCCCGCCGTCGATGACCCGTCCGAGCGCCAACTCGTGGTCCCCGGCAGCCACCATCGAGGCCAACTCGCACTCGATATAAGCGAGAGAATCCAAGAGGATCGGCGCTCCGCTCAAGCCCGGACGCCAGCGGACGTCGGCCAGCTTATTAGCGGCTCGTCCGGACACGGTACCGAAATGACTTGCCACCTCGATCTGGTCTCGTTTGAGCACGTTGATTGTGAAAGCCCTTCCGGCATGCAGCACCGGGCGCGAAGCGTGGTCCACGCCGACCGCGACCGCCACAATGACGGGCTTGAACGACACCGGGACGACTGACGAGGCCGTGAAAGCATTCGTCCTATGCCCGTCACTCACACCGATGACATACACGCCGGTGGAGATCGTTTGCATGAAATCGGCCACTTCGTAAGTCATGGGCTACCCCGCGCTGTCCTGGCTTGGCTCCTGATTTTATTTAATTAGCATCCCCCGTACCCAAAACGCCCCTGGCGGCCCAAGCCCGGGCCATTTGAGTAAAATGCGTCTAAATGCATAACGCGAAACGCCTTCTCCGCTTCCCATCCCTGCTGAACGCGCGTGACCTCGGCGGCTATCCCACCATCGATGGCGCCGAGACACGCTGGCGGTCCTTGCTACGCTCCGACGACCTGGCGCAGCTCACTCTCGCCGGCCTGCAGGCCTTCTCGGGTTATGGGATCGAGACGGTGGTGGATCTACGCTGGCCGGACGAAGTCGCCGACAGCCCGAGCCCCGTCACCCGGGTCCTGAAACACATCCGCTACGAGCAGATTTCCCTGCTCACCCGTACGCAACAGGAGTGGCGGGAACGGCGCGCCAACAGCACTGCCAAGGAACTCTGGAATCGCTCCATGCTCGAGCAGGTGCGCGAGGAGCTCAAACAGGTGTTGAATGTCATCGCCACGGCCTCCCCGGCGCCGTTGTTGTTTCACTGTGTTGCCGGCAAGGATCGTACGGGTGTGATTGCGGCGTTGCTGTTGGCAGTGGCCGATGTCGTGCCGGAAGCGATCGCCTACGACTACGCGGTGAGCACTGAAAATTTACGCGATGCCTACCTGCAGCGGTATGCGGATGCGGAGCCGGCCGCAATCATCGACGCCGTGCAATGCCCCGAGGCGGGCGTTCACAACATGCTCGCCTACCTCGAAAAGTTCGGTGGCGCCCGAGCCTATCTCGAAGAAATAGGCATGTCTCCCGACCACATTGCACGGCTGCGCGCCCGTTTGCGCGACTGATCCCCCTCTCATTCACACCTCGTTCAGCGCCCCTGCGCGAGACTCCACTCGCACCGGTGTGATTGCGCTCCCGACGGCGCCATTTCTGTACGAGCGGATTTGAGTGCGTCACTCCGGTGCGCCATCTTTGGAATCTAACAGCGTCGGTGAAAACCAACGCTGTCGTGCCGGTCACGAGCGCGGCAGGCGGACGCCTGCCGCGCAATCCGCCCCTTACTTCGGAACGAAATCGACCTGGGTCGTCCAATGCGGGTACGCCGCATTGGTGGTGTCGATCACCAGGTTCCCGTGCGCGTTCGCCACGGTGGTCACGAGATCGACCTCCGTCGCATTGCCACAGGGGACATCGATCGGCATCGAACTGGTTATCGTAATCGCCTTGGCGGCGTTCACATCCGCCGGGTCCTCGCTGACCGGGTCGATGTGGGCGCCAGTGATTTGACTATTCTGGGTGGAGAACCGGAATTTCACATTTCCAGTCCAGCCGCCCTTCGGAGCCTTACCGGCGGTGGTATCGAGTGTGACCTCTTTCTTCCCCGGCTCCTGCTCGATGAGCTTCACCTCGCGCGCCGGCACGACCTTCTGTTTGGTCGTGATGCCCTGGATCTTCCAGATTGCGGCGATCTGTAGCGGGAAGCTCGCCTGGCAACGAATGGCGTACTCACCGTGCCATTCGGTACCACCCCGGTTGGGCGTCATCTCGATACGTTGGTTGCCGCTGAATCCACGTAGAAAGATGGAATTCGGCGTTACCAGTGCATCGGGTGCCACGGTGGCCTTGATCTCGTACATCCCGACGTCGTAGTTGGCCGGATACTTATCCGGCGTCGTGTCATGCACCTGTACGTCGCAGGCGCTCAGGACCGTTGCCACGGCCCCTCCAAAAAAGAAGAAACGCGTGAACCGAGTCACTTTCGACATGCCGCCCCCTTATTGATCCCTCACCAATACAGCTTGTCCGATGTGAGTCTGACAAGTCGTCAGGATCAAAACAAGAGCGGGGCAGCCAGAAAACACCATCGTCCGGGTTCTGCGCCCGGTAATCGAGGGGATCGCGTAAGCGGCGCGAAAGGCGCGAGCCACGTGGGTCTGCACAAACGGCGCGAAGCGGCCTGACCGCGCGAGCGGCACGGACGGGGCGCGAGGTGCGCGAGCCGCGTGGCTCCCAGTCGTCGGCGGTCCGTTGTAGGTACGCTCAGGCCGGACGCCCCGCCATCGCGGGCGCCCGGGCCTGCGGGAGCCTGTCCGGCTCCGCGTGGATCTGCGGCTTCCTACTTCTTCTTGGCGGCCGAGCGCTTGGCCGCCCGGAAGGAAATCCCGGCCCGCATGGCCTTCTGCTGAACCGCAGCCGCGGTACGACCGAGCTTCTTGGCCACCTCACCCGTCGGGGTACCCGCCTTCGCGAGTGACTTCAGGGATTTGAGCTCCGTGGAGCTCCAGCCGGCTCCATCATTCGGGGGACGCTTCGCCATTACTCGTTACTCCAAAAAACACCCAACCAGAGGGTGGACCCGAATGATACACAAGTCGCCGCACCTGCGCGCGCCTAACATGGAGTATTGACATGTTTGAAACTTGTCAAAAACAGCTGTCTCAAGGTCAGGTGTTACCCTACGGGCGCGCCAATTTCGTGACGCAGTACCGGCGGGCGTAGGCCGCGCGCCGGTGTTATGAGCCACCGCTCACGCTGCAGCCGGCTGACAGCGCGCGCCCCCACGAGCCCACCCTGGGCCATGCGCCCCACCCAACTTGCAACTTTGTAACTTTTGCAACAGTTTGCGGAGCCCCGTGAACACTTGGCCCCGGGCCCGCGCGCCCCGGGTTGGCGCGCCCCGATCTAAACACTTCTTAACAAGCCGTTTGGGCATTCGTGCTGTCGTACACCACGCTCATGCTGTGCACAAAACCCACACCAAACCGCTATAACCTGCGTTATCGCAGTGAAGATGAAACAGAATTCATCCGCGCGGCGGCCCTCCGGGGGAACGGCCCTGGGCACGAAGTCTGAAGTTATCTGTATGGAAGAGCCCGCACGCACACCGGCGCGGACGGACTGCGGAACGCGAGGAGGTTGGTACTACGAGCGTGCGTTGCGGCCGGCCGGCACCGCCCGACACAGCAGCTCGGCCACGCCGTCGAATTTCACACGGGCCGTCTGCCCGATGCGGATGTCGTGTATGCCGGTCGCGGCCCCGGTGGAAATGACATAACCAGCCTTCATCGGCAGGCCGCGGCGCGCGCAGCGGCCCAAGGCGAATGCGACGGCGGCCAGCGGTCCGCCCGGCAACGAGGTTGCGCCGCCCCTGCCTACCGGACGATCGTCGATGAAAGTTTCACAGGTCAGCGACTCCAGCGGCCGCTTGCGCCAGTCGGGAATCGCGGGTCCCAGCAACAGCCCGGCGTTGTTGCCGAAGTCGGAAACCACCACGGCCGGGCCGAGCTCGTTGATCGCCGCGAGCGGACTGCCCGCGGCCTCGATTCCGACGTGTAAACCGGAGACCAGCTGCGCCGCCTCGGCGAGGGTCCAATGGACCTGGTCGGATGGCGCGTCCGCCCCGAGGCGGAACACGAATTCGGCCTCGACGGCCGCGAAGCCGCCCTTGAATACCGGGAATCCGACCAGCGCATCAGGAGGCGCGAGCCGGATGCCCCGCCGGAAAATGGGGCCCACCAGCCTGTCCTCCCCGACCCGCTCGAGCCAGGGCGGCCCGATGCGGCCGACTTTCCAGCCCGCGACATTGTCCGGCCAGAGCGCGATCGCCCGATCCTGGTAGGCGTAGGCAGTATTGAGAGTCGTCGGGATGGTTCCCGGGAAGTCGAGCAGCGCCTCCGCGCCGAGCCGCGCCCGGACGAAGTCCTCTGCGACCGCCTCACTGTCCATGAGAAAGAGTCCTTTTCGTGAGTGGTGAGTGCGTTTGGCCGCCCAGGTGGGGCCGCCTAGGCCCCGCCACGGAGATCAGACACGATAAAGGAGAATAGCGCGCGCGCAATCCGACCATGGGCGCGCCAGGCGATGCCAAGTCCCGACACCCCATGGGCGCGGGAGGCGACGATGCCAACGCCGACATCCCCCAAGGGGGCCGGCAAGGATGCCGGCGCCTCTGGTTCGACTCGAGAGCGTCCCGGCACGCGGCCGGGTAACGCTCAGTACCGTCGGACGG
>Ga0210388_10004679_pt1 | contig 10710 bp, 9 predicted proteins | sample IncBWC19OmetaG_FD_155485 | JGI IMG/M metagenome (GOLD analysis project Ga0210388, IMG submission 155485) | Forest soil microbial communities from Barre Woods Harvard Forest LTER site, Petersham, Massachusetts, United States - Inc-BW-C-19-O ...
GTTTGGCTTCAGAACGTCACGTTGGCTCTCTTCGTGCGATCCCGCCGCGCACAGCGAAGGATCGAGGTACGGTGTTTTCTGGGTCAGAATAAGGTTCATTTCGTTCGCCAGTTCCGTCAACTTCCCAGGATCTTGTTCGCCAAGGCACCGGGCCGCTAATTCTTTCCACCGCTCAAAGTTTCTCGACACATAGTCCTGATTTCTCTCGATACACAAAGCTTGGGACACTCTCCCCGGCGCAACTTTTCCCTCCCACCCGGTCCACTCGTAATCCGAGGTCAAAAGTATGAAGAGGTAGACTAGGCCCGCAGCTACCATCCGATCTGTCCAATATTGATCACATCGACAGCAACTCCGATTTCATCTGCCATCGAGCCATGCAGTCCGCCGGATACTCGCCGTCATTAGAAGTGTGCACTTTGGATCAGTCGTACTAGTCTTTTCGAGCCTATGCTCAACCGACTGAGAACTATTCGCAGCGAAAGGCACTGCGCTGGCCGCGTGGAAAGAACAATCGAATGCTCAAGAAGCCGATACCCAAACTGCGTAAAGCCTCCCAACCTCCGCTGTCACGTCCAGGAGCAACTCCTGACTCAAACCGTGCCCAGAAGCCACGGCTCGCCGAGCCTTCTTCCACGGGCCAGTAACTGAATCCCGGAGATCGCGTCGAGAGTTTGGGCAACTTCGGAAAGCCGACCGGAGAATTGGGCACAGTCGAGCAAGCCAACGAAGATGACGCGGTCGTTAAATGGGATGATGACCGTCGCCAGAGAGTGCACCGACCGTCGCTCAAGAAGGTTTGACCCTGCGGCAGGCTGGGCAAGTTAACGATCTGTCTTTTGTTGGACAGTTCTTGCTAGGGTGCTCTTGGGGCTTGTGAATATACCATTTTGGCTTCCTCCGCTGCCGTCCTCTCGAACAGCGACGGCTCGATCCACAGCATACTGATTTACGAGACGATCAATTCTGACCAGTTTTCTGAAGCCAAGAGTTTGATACTGGCGATTCACGAGGTTCTGGCAGCCAGAGGGGACTTCGTGAACAAAATTATTTGTGCGGAGGTTTCGATGAACTTAAATTTGCAGGATCCGAAGCTGATTGTGCTCGCCGCCGTTGTGATCGTGATCATCGCAGTAGTTGCCTGGATGTACGTAAGAAAACGTAGAAGTACGACTGCCGGATTGAGGCAGAAGTTTGGGCCCGAGTACGACCGAGCAGTACTGGTCCATGGGTCAGAACGAAAAGCGGAAGCGAAATTGTCGGATCGCGAGAAGCGGATAGAGAAGCTCAACATTCGTGATCTTGATCCGATGGAGCACGAACGCTTTTTGAAACGTTGGGAGTCCGTACAATCTCGCTTTATCGATTCCCCGAAAGGGGCGGTCACAGAGGCCGACGACCTGGTCTCGTCGTTAATGAAGACTCGTGGCTATCCCGTATCCGATTTTGATCAACGAGCCGCCGACGTTTCTGTCGACCATCCCCGAGTGGTGGAGAACTACCGATCCGCGCATGAGATTGCGCTTCGGGTGGGGAAAGACGCAGCAACCACCGAGGATCTTAGAACGGCGATGATTCACTACCGCTCTCTTTTTGAGGAACTTGTCCAGAAACCGACGATGGTGGAAAGGAAAGAGGTGGCGTGATGGCTGAACTGAAGAGAAAAGAAGAGGAGCTTGCTGCGACCGACCTGGCGAGCTACGGCATTCCCGAAAAGCAACCCGACGGACCCAAACTGGTGACAGGTCAAGGGTCGGAAACTCTGGATAGGGCGCCTGCCGTCTCAGAGCCGATGCCCTTGTTCTCTGAATCGGAAATGAAAGAATTTCGATCGCAATGGAGCAAGATACAGACTGGTTTCGTCGACGAACCGCGGCAGACGGTAGAAGGCGCAGACAAACTGGTAGCTGCGGTGATGCAGCGACTCGCGGAAGGTTTCGCCAACGAACGGTCAGGCTTGGAAAAGCAATGGGATCGAGGCGATAACGTCTCCACTGAGGACCTACGGATTGCCCTACAGCGTTATCGCTCCTTTTTCGACAGATTACTTAAACTGTGACGATGAAACCATTTCGAATGTGGAGGAAGCCCTGGCCACTGTGGATGTACGGACTTAATGTTGTTCAACGACAAGGAGAAGACAGATGAACCCAAGTACTCAGGACGAGATTAAAGGCACAGTCCATGAAGTGAAAGGCAAAATCAAAGAGACGGCAGGCAAAGTTACGAACAATCCTAACTTAGAGGCCGAAGGCAGCGCGGAAAAAAACACCGGCAAAGTTGAGAAAAAGGTCGGACAAGTCGAAAAAGTGTTCGAAAAGTAAATCAGGCGGGCTCGACCCCGATGCAAGTTCATGCGTTCGGGACAACTGAGGTACCGCCCTTCTCCTTCTGCTGGAGAGACGGCGGGCGTCAGGTGGGGCGCTCGGGCGACTGTATCGGGTGGTCCGCGCTTATCTCGCCTCACAGACCAACCACCGACCACAGGGGCGTTAAAACCTGTCTCCAACAACGGTACATGTGCGCGTAGAGAGTATGCCTAATCAGGTTACGGGTAAGAGCGCGACTACTGAACAAGCTCGAGTGCTTGGAGTGGAAATGGGGCTCCCGTCTTCAACCTCAGCTTCCGATTTGCTGCTTCGCAGGATTGCGATTCTGCTCTTCGTATTGGTATCGGGCTTGCTCACCGTGTTCGGCTACTACGCGAGCTCGATTTGCATAACCGTTGTCCTGGCGGGATTTCTCGCGATCCTGTTTGACCCCGTGGTGGTCACACTGGAGAAACTGCATCTGCCGCGCGGTGTGGCGGCAGCGGGCATCGTGCTCGCAGGCATGAGTCTAATTGGGCTGCTGGGTTATGCGCTTTACGGAAGAGCGATGAGCTTTGCGGAAGAACTTCCAGTGTACGCCTCGAAAGTTCAACAAACCGTTGAGCCCAATCAGCCGGAAGATCCAAGAGCTACAGCAGAGTGCTGGGAACCTTGCGAACGACGTGCATCCTACGAAGAAAGTGCCCGAGGTTCGGGTACACGATCAGGTGGGTGTAACAATACGCCGCACAAGCGAGATCGCCGTTCTCGTTTGCTGCGTCGAAAGCACGACGCAGCAGCTCGGGGCAGGACCGCACATGGCTCGTCCAGCCGGTGACGCTAGTGCAGACTCCCAAATAGGTCCTCGCCTGGAAGCGCTTGAATCCGCGTCGCTCGACGAGGTCATAACCGACCTGGCCGAATCGATACCCTGCTTGGTACTCGCCGAAAAGCGGTCCGGCGATCGCGCCGAGCGTGACATAGGCTAATAGCGAAGCATCGCAGTTGCCGTGCTCGAGGCTGAGATTGATCGCTCTGCAGATGATAAGAGCGAGTAACCTTCTATCTGTATACAGAGCAGGCGGAAGAGATTTAGTGAGCACCTCGACGGTCGCGAGCGACTTGGGATCGCTCATGAGTGGTAAATCAATGACACTCTCGATCGAGCGGCCGGCAAGACGTGACCAGATGCGCTCGTATTCGCGTCGTGCTTCCTCTTCTGTTGGATGCGCTGCCCAATCAATACCTACGTGCCGCAGGTACTCGAGGGCAACGTCGACGGCACGCATGGCCTGATCGAGCGTTGTCCACACATCTATATGCAGGCAGGCGACAATTGCTCTTTCAAGCGTGTTTGTCGCCTGGTGTGAAAGCTCGGTCAGACGCTCTTGTGCTTGCGTCAGCGCCCCGGTCAGGAACTCGCACTCGGCCCGGTTCAGCGTTAGCTCGAACATCAGCGTGTGCCGACACTCCCACGAGTCTACTGGCAACAGAACCACGCCAGCGGTCAGGTAGTTGAGCGCGGAGGCGTACGCGGTAGAGGCCTTAGCGCGCTTACCGGCGATGAGGTTCAGCTCAGCGACCTGCTCTCGTTCATCCGGCGACGTAATGAGGGCGGTGGCGCGATTGAGCTGATTAACAATCTCGAAGATCGTCTCCTCTCGCTTCTCGGGCGGCGTGTGTGCAGCGAGCAACCTGCCGATGCGCAGATGTGAGGCGGCTCGAGATTCTTCCGCGATCAGGGAATAGGCCGCTTCCTGAATGCGGTCATGTACGAACCGATACGAGCCCGGCGCGCGTTCAACCAATTCAAAGCGAACCGCCTCCCACAGATCCTCGTGGAGCTGTTCCTCGGATGTCCCGAAGAGCTGCGCTAGTGTCGCGATGTCAGCGGTGTGGCCGAGGCATGACAGATGTTGTAAAGCGGACTGCGTTTCCTGCCGCAGATGACGTAGCCTTCCCACCATGAGGTCCACTACATTATCGGTGTAATCCTCGGCGCAAATGCGGTTCAGGTCCCAAGACCATCGACCTTCGCCGTGATCGAATGCGAGCAATCCCTCCTCAGCTAATAAGACGACGAACCGAATGGCGAAGAATGGATTGCCACTGGTCTTGTCTTCAACAAGTTGTGCCAGTGGTTTTGCACGATCCGGCTCGCAGTGAAGCGTGTCCGCGATCAACTGCTCAAGATCTTCGCGAGCCAGGGGGGCAAGCACCATATCGTGCACGATCGCTCCTCTTTGACGAATTGCTTCCAGCTTACGCATCAGCGGATGTGTGACGTCCACTTCGTTGTCCCGGTAGGCGCCGATCAACATAAAATTCGTCACATCGTCGCTCAACAGATCCTCGATCAAATCCAACGTCGCAGCATCGAGCCACTGCAAGTCGTCGAGAAACAGTGCAAGGGGATGTTCAGGTCGCGCAAAAACGTTGATAAAGCGGCGGAGCACCATGTGGAACCGACGTCGCGCGTCCTGCGCCGAAAGTTCTGGAACGACTGACTGGTCCCCCATTATGAGCCTCAATTCGGGAACCAGATCCACAATCAGCTGCCCGTTCGGGTCTAAAGCCTGACAGAGGGAGTCGCGCCATTTGCTCAGCTCAGCCTCACTCTTGGTCAAAAGTGGACGCAGAAGGCTCTGAAACGCCTGCACCAAAGTGGCATACGGGATGTCGCGCTTGTACTGATCAAATTTGCCTGATGCGAAAAGCCCACGCGGCGGAACGAGCACCTTGTGCAGCTCATTTACTACGGAGGACTTCCCGATTCCGGAATAGCCGGAGACCAATACAAACTCCGGAGTGCCGCTCTTAACGACGCGGTCGAAGGAGGCGAGCAACGTCCCGACTTCCCGCTCACGCCCGTACAGTTTCTCCGGAACTAGAAGGCGGTCTGGCCGGTCATGTTCTCCCAGGGGGAAGGTGTGAATGCCATGCTTACTGTCCCAGTCCTCCAGACAACGTCGAAGATCTCTCTCCACGCCGGCTGCGGTCTGATAACGCTCTTCAGGAGTCTTGGCAAGCAGCTTCATAATGATTGCCGAGAGCGGAGCCGGCACGTTCTGGGACCGCTCGTGGGGCGGTACAGCTTGTCGTGCGATATGGCAGTGCACCCATTCCATTGGGTCCGACGCAGTGAAGGGCAAACCGCCCGTAATCACTTCGTAAAGCGTTACTCCAAGAGCGTAGAGATCGCTGCGTGCGTCGATTGAACGATTCATCCGTCCGGTTTGCTCGGGCGCCATGTAGGCGAGTGTCCCTGCGATGAACTCGGGTGGACCCGGCAGTTGGCGTTCGCGAGGGAGACGCGAGGCGATATCGAAACCCGTGAGTTGCACCTCGCCTGTTTCACTTACGAGGATATTGTCAGGCTTGATGTCCTTATGGATCAGACCGCCCTGGTGGACCTCTTTCACTGCCGCGGTGATGGCCACGGCTAGAGGCAGAAAGCGCCGAATGTCCATCGGGACGCCGATAATGCTATTCAGCGAGTGAAGGTTGGCTCTTGGGTCGTTAGATTGCGATGATAGCTTACTGCCATGGTCAGCCATCGCCGAAATGCTGCCGATAATCCCGCGACGCTCTGTCTCGCTAGGGCGGGCAGTGGGTTCGGGTGCGTGCTCAGTCCGGTTTGGTTGTGAATTCATAGCGCACTACCGTCCGCTATCAGAATTCTCCGGTCGCGTCCCTAGGCAGAAATCCCAGGGAATGGATGAAATCATACCGCGTTATGCAATCCACATGTTCGTCAAAGCCATGCGATACAGATGTCCGTTTGGACGCTAGTGTTGATCACTCACTTCGGTTTTCCTGGCTTAATCGCTGAACGTATGGCTTCAAGCAGAGCTTCGTCATTAACGGGCTTTCCGAGGAATGCAAACGCACCACATTGAAGAGCCTGTCTACGGAAGGCTGGGTCGTCGTGAGCCGATACGAAGACGATGGGGATGCGACACTGAGCCATGGCGAGCTGTTGCTGTAGTTCCAGTCCGCTCATTCCGGGCAAACGCAGATCGAGAATCAAACAATCCGGCCTGCGTTCGCGACAGGACCGAAGGAACTCCTCTGCAGAAGAAAAAATCTCGGACTCAAAGCCAGCAGATATGACCAGTCTACCTATCGCTCGGCACACCGCTTTTTCGTCGTCTACGATGGCTACCAACCGGCGTTCTCTCACAGGGCTCTCTTTTTAACTCAAGTGACTAGGATCGCATGCATTCACAGATTTGCTATAGGACTTCAGTCCTATGCCAATCCGGCCAAAGGCCGAATGTTACCAGCGTTTCAAAATCACTCCCGGGCAGAGGTTCTCGCAGTCCAACCTAGTCACAGGGAGTCAGGTCAACAATAGCGTTCTTCGCAGAATTCAAACCTAATCATCTTTGGCATACGTCCTCCGAAGCGTTCCTCAGCTTCTTGCAACTTGAGATAAAGCACGCCGGTTGCCGAAGGGGTTCTTACGAGAAGCACCTGATTCGTGCGGGTAAGTCACTTGAGGAGCCTGACTGAGATGCCTTCCGTGCTTCTTCGGGTCGATGACGTGATGATGCGACGATCTGTCTTTTGGCAGGTCACGTGCTTTCCTCTCGTGGGATGAGAAACGACATGCCGGAAGCACCTCCACGCCTAGATAGTGATCCGTGTGTTGAGGCGGTCGACTACGAAACCGCAGCTCGCAACTTGCAGGAGGTTCTGTCACTTCGCTTACCCTCTTTTTATCGTTGTGCCTTTCGAGTTTTGGGGAATGCGGCTGACGCCGAGGATGCAGTACAGGAAGCCCTGTTGGCCGCTTACAAACATATAAACCCGTTTAGGGGTCAGTCGCAGATCTCAACTTGGTTAATGACGATTGTCCGCAACTGCGCTCTGATGCAATTGCGCAAACGGACACGCCAGATTCATTTCCCGTTGGACGAGCCGTTCGGAGAGGAAAAACCGCGCTTTCTATGGGAAGGGCTCGCGGACGAGCGGCCCACCCCGGAAGACGAGTATCGAAACTTCGAACTTACGACACGCTTGCGAAAATGCACAGCAATGCTGACGCCTACCTTGCGAAGAACATTTCAGCTGCGTGTCATGGATGGTCTCTCAGTCCTTGAGACAGCCCGAATCTTGGGACTGCCACACGGAACGGTCAAGGCGCAGCTGGCACGTGCGCGAGCAAGAATTGCACGACACATTCGGCCAGTGCTTGCACCGAGCTCTCGTACACCTCACCGGCTGCACAGGTAGTTTGACTCGTCGAGAGACGTGACTTCGTGGACCAGCGCTTTGATCATTCGGCACGTCAAATGATGGGTAAGACAGATGTTGATATTGCGGTCGATTCACATTAGACAACGCACCCTATGAAATAGCTAGTGTGAAAGACCGGAACGCAAACGGGTTTCGGTGTTCCTCAACTTCCGCTTCTTCCGCTCCACTCGTTTTCGCTCTGGACGATGCTTGAGCCAACGCCGCGCTTTTGCCTCTTCGCCGCGTGGCCTGGTCTGCCCCCTTCCGCTCGATGCTGTCCGTAAACAGATGTTCGGCTAGCTTCAACAATTTCAACGCGACACCGGTTGGGTTCGGCCAAGCGCGGCATCGCGCCTGATTTTTCGGTGTTCATTAATAACAAGGATGGCTTATTTCCCCGGTACGGATTACGGTACGTAAATGTGTTGACTCGCACGGACTAGCAAGGACTTAGGTGGCCGCCCGCCTCTTGCAAGTCGTTGTATTTCCTTATCGTGGTTGTTCTTTCACGGCGGTAACACGGGTTCAAATCCCGTCGGGCCGAAATCTCATCAGCGAAGGAGCCGTTCGATATGGCGCAACAACGAATCGGTTGCGGAAGTGTGGCTGTAACTGTGGCTGTACGTTGCCAAATATAGCGAACTTTCCAAGCATTTGGAGCGAATTCTCTGTGCGCGCAAGACTTGTGTAAGTTATTGGTTAATTGTGAGTTGCTAGAAAATGGATGCTGAGCCCTACGTGACTCTTAATCAGTAGGTTGTAGGTTCGATTCCTACCGCGCTCACCATCTTTCTTTCAAGGTTCACCCGGTAGTTCGCACTCAATGGTCATTCAGTGGAGCCATTCAGCACGCTCCAGGCAGCTAAAGAGTCCATGTAATCTCTCCAATGAACAATCTTTCTATTCTCAACCGTGATGACCGAAATGAACCTGTTGTCATAGGGCGCACCGCCCGGGAGAATCCTGCCGTGGACTTCGTATTCGAGGATCACGATGCGACTATCCTGAGAGCGATGCACAACTAGTGCGTCGCCGGAGTGCAGTTTGATCGTCTTGCCGTATCCAGAAAAGCTAGCCATCAGGTTGGCTCGTCCTCGAATCGCCGGTGGCCAACTGGGAAAGCGATATCGGAACTCGAAGAATGCGTCGTCGGCAATCGTGTCGAAATAATGGTTACCATCAACGAGTCCGCGTAAGCCTTCCATGACGACTGTGAAGAAAGGATCGAGAGCCTCAAAAACCTCGTATTCGCTTTTCGGCATCACCATCTCCCTTCAGTTCGCGGACCGTCGTCAGGAACTGCTTCATTCTTGTGTTTCTCTGGAGGTGTAAAAAAACTCCCCCTGCGGCTAGCGCCTTGGACTTTGGGTCATTCTGATCGAGGCGAGGCGATCCACTTCAGGTGAAAGTTAATCTATTAGTTATCCTCCCCCCTCCCCCTCCCCCTAGATTATTAAAATATCTGAAATCAGCAACTTACCGACTACGATCGGCGAAATTCCCCGCAAAATCTTCATAACAAAGATCTTATAAGTCAAAATCTTGAAAGCATGGGGCTTACGGGCTCATTCTTGACCGCGAGCGTCCTTGCCGATAGTGCTGCGTCTATTCGTCTGCCGAGACAATGATGGAACGAATCGCGGTCGAGCGCAAGGTCAGATGTCACAAGGACGGCTGTGGAAATCGTTTTGTGGTGGCGGAGCCTTTGGATGTTCCGCCTGCTTCCGTGGAGCGTTCTCTAGCTACTTGCAATCGACCTTGTTGTCCTGCGAGGCAGCGATCTGCCACTTACCGTTGCGCTTCAGCCAGGTATCGGTCCAGACCTGGCACTGCTTCGCGTCAGGATGCGTTTTGTCCTTGCCGATGGCGTGCTCGCTGCCGTAAATGATGGCCACGTCTTCGCCCTGACCAGGAGAAGAAAAGAAGTGCACCTTGGCATCGTCGAGTCCGCAGTCGTGCGCCGAGTGTGGGCCTTTTTCATCGCGAAGTTCATTCTCCTTGTTGAAGCGCTGGCCGCGAGTGTCGGTGCCCTGGAAATCGTCGGCCAACAATTCAGAGACGACTCCATTATTTGTGCAAACGCCTTCGGCCCACTTGCGCTCCATGTCGATCATGAACTTCGCGGTTTTGTCGTCGGGTGTGGCCCAATGGCTTTGCTGCGCATAGGCGGCGGTCATAAGGACTACGACGCAGGTCGTGACGCGCGTTACTACGCACATTGTCACGGGCATTTTCAGCCAGACTGGGTGCAGAATTCGGTGAGGCATCGTCCCTCCGTTTTGAGTCACTATACAGGAGGCAGCGAAGTTGGCGACGCTGAGCCCGTTCAGTCGAGAGGTCAGCGGTGTCTGGCCCATGGAAGGTGAGCCTGGGTGCGACACTTTCTTCTGCTGTTTTCACATTTCGCGGAGTGCGGAAATGATAGGCAATCGCGCTGCACGCAGTGCCGGCAATAGACTGCCAATAAATCCCATCATGGCCGCAAACAAAAGCCCGCACACGAGATCAACAGTCGTCACACGGAAAGCAAATACAACTTCGCTCATGCTTGCGGTGGTGCTGCTCGTGGTCAACATCTGCGTCAAGAAGGACAGCAAACACCCCAACCCGCCGCCCACGAGGGCGAGCAGCACTCCCTCGAACACAAACGTTGTCAATATGGCGCTGCGTGGGAAGCCCAGCATCCGCAGTGTGCCAACTTCACGTGTGCGATTCGCAACAACGGCGTACATCGTGTTCATGGCGCCGAAAATCGCACCTATTCCCATTAGTACTGCAACGAAGACCGCTAACCCTTGCAAGAATTTGCTCAGCGGCCCAGCCTGGTCTTCGTAATATTGACGCTCGCCTGTCATCTCGAGCGGATATTGCAAATTCGCTTGCAGGTCCTTGTCGAAAGAGGGCAGCACACTGGGATGCTCCAAGCGAACGGTCAAAGAGTTCACAGTACCCGCGCGGTTGAAGGCGGATGCCATGGTGTCGAAATCACCCCAGATTTCACTCTCGAAAACGCTTCCCTCAGCGGAGAGAACGCCAACCACTTCAAAATCGTGTTTCATGAGGGAAATCCGTGAACCCAGGTCGAGTGCTCGAATCCGGCTCTGAGCCTGTCTGCCGACAACGACCTCGAATGATCCGGGTTCTGGGCGGCGGCCAGCCA
>Ga0210388_10004680_pt1 | contig 10708 bp, 8 predicted proteins | sample IncBWC19OmetaG_FD_155485 | JGI IMG/M metagenome (GOLD analysis project Ga0210388, IMG submission 155485) | Forest soil microbial communities from Barre Woods Harvard Forest LTER site, Petersham, Massachusetts, United States - Inc-BW-C-19-O ...
TAACAGCACTACACTGGGTATTACCATAAACAGTCTTCCCAACATTAAAGGCAATGCCTTCCCATCAGCTAACTTATGCCAGGGCTCATCGGTAGCACTGCTAGGCACAGGAGGCAGCTCGTATGCATGGAGCGGAGGAGTAAATAACGGAGTAGGCTTTACACCCTCTTCTACTATAACCTATACCGTAACAGGAGTAGATGCTAACGGATGCACCAATAAGGACAGCCTGACAGTAACAGTTAACCCTAAGGTAGTAATAACCACTACCAGCAATAATACAACCTGCGGTTTAATAAACGGATCAGCCGTGGCAGCAGGAAGCAATGGAACACCACCATACAGGTATTCATGGAACAACCCTGTAACTACCGACTCAGCTATTGGTAACCTGGCAGCAGGCACCTATATAGTTACCGTATTAGATACAGCAGGATGCAGCAATACAGCAGCTGTAAGTATAGGCTCTTCTACCGCGCCTATCTTATCAGTTACCACTACAAACAGTAATTGTGCACAGGCTACAGGATCAGCTATTGTAAGCGTAACAGGAGGCACAACCCCTTACCGCTATATGTGGAACAATGGAGATACCTTAAGCTATAACTATAACTTAAAAGCAGCCACCTATATAGTAACTGTTACCGATGTAAATAACTGTTCCACCTTTGCACCCGGCATAGTAACCAATGCCAACGGACCGGCTATTACCAGTTCTATTACCGATGTGGCTTGTAATGGAATGGCTACAGGAGCCATCAGTATAACCGTAACAGGAGGGACAGCACCGTATACCTATGCATGGAGCAATGGAGCTACTACCAGCAGCATAGGAAGCCTAAATGCAGGACCTTACCAGGTAACTGTTACCGATGCAGACAGCTGTTCAAGCATAGAGAGCTTTACGGTAAATCAACCTAAGAATCCTATAGCTCTAACCTATACTTCTGCCAAGGCAGATTGCAGTACCTCTGACGGTTCTGCTTCAGTAAGTGTAACGGGAGGAGTATCACCGTATACCTATGCCTGGAGCACCGGAGCCACTGCAACCAATATAACCAATGTATCGGCAGGAGTATACGAAGTAAGCATTACCGATAAGAACGGTTGTGTAGACTCAGCCCATATAGCGGTAAGCAATAAGACAGGGCCAAGTGTTAGCATAAGCATAGCAGGCAATGCCAATTGCGGCAATGGCGGAATAGTGAGTGTAACGGCTACAGGCGGCACATCACCGTATACCTATATGTGGAGCAATGGAGCTACTGCAACCGATATAACCAATATACCTGCAGGAGTATATACTGTAAGTGTTACCGATAAGCTGGGCTGTATAGGCACAGCGGATACTACCGTAACAGAAGTATTGCCTCCTGTGATACCATTATGTATCGTTACCGTAGATCCTACCATGAATAAGAACGTGATATTATGGGATAATCCTATTGTAGGCAGCAGCAATATATCGTACTACAATGTATACAAGGAAAGTACCAAGGCAGGTGTATACTTTAAAGTGGCACAGGTGCCTTATGACAGCCTCAGCCAGTTTGTAGATACCCTTTCTAATCCTTCGGTAAGAAGCTGGAGGTATGAGTTATCGCAAGTGGATACCTGTGGTAATGAGTCTCCGCTGAGCCCTGCGCATAAGACTATGCACGTAACGGTGAACCAGGGACTGGGTAATACCATTAACCTCATCTGGGATAACTATGAAGGACTTGCTTTCAGTACATATTATGTATATAGGGATACGAACTACAACAAGTTCACCTTATTGGATTCTATTCCTAACAATATCTTTACTTATACCGATGGGCATCCGTTAAATACCTACCAGCCGGTATATTACCGTATTGGCATAGACTATCCAACCGGATGTACACCGCATACCAAAGCGAAGACCTATAATGCTTCGCATTCTAATACAGCAAACACTATTGTGTTAAGTACTAATAATCTTAATATTGGTAGTGATGCATTAAATATCTATCCTAACCCGAATAATGGTAAGTTCACGTTCGAGTTAAAAACTACCAAGAGCGAAATGTTAAGAATAGATATTTACAATATGATTGGAGAGAAGATATATTCAGAGGATTGTGGCAAGGTATTAGGTATTATGACTAAACAAATGGACCTTTCAGCTTATAGCAAAGGTGTTTACTTTGTTAAGGTAGTATCGGATAATAATGTATATAACAGAAGAGTAGTGGTTCAATAACCTTATTCTAATACTATTAAAAACCCCGATTAGTAATCGGGTTTTTTTGTTTTAGATCATCTGCTCACCTGAAAGAAAAAGTATATACCTTTGACTCAAGAAATTCACGGAATTAAAATAACATATAAACCCCTTTTTTATGGCTTTTACACTAGTTAAATTACCTTACGATTACAAGGCTCTTGAGCCTAACATAGATGCACAAACTATGGAGATACACCATACAAAGCATCACCAGGCTTATGTTACTAACCTTAACAACGCTATTGCTGGAAAACCGGAAGATAGCATGAGCTTAGAGGATATTCTGAAGAACGTATCTAAATATGCTCCGGTGATCAGGAACAATGCTGGCGGAGTATTTAATCACGACCTTTTCTGGACAGTTATGAAACCTAATGGTGGCGGAGAACCAACAGGAAAGTTAGGTGATGCAATTAAATCTACTTTCGGTTCTTTTGCAGATTTTAAAACAAAATTTGGCGAAGCAGGCACAACCCGTTTTGGTTCAGGCTGGGCATGGTTATGTGCTACCGGTGGCAAACTTGCAATTTGTTCTACACCAAACCAGGATAACCCGTTAATGGATGTATCGGAATGCAAGGGCACACCAATACTCGGACTTGATGTTTGGGAACACGCTTATTACCTGAAGTATCAAAACCGTCGCCCTGAATACATTACCAATTTCTGGAATGTAATTAATTGGGATGAGGTAGCTAAGCGTTTAGATAGCGCGAAATAAATATGCTGGGAAGGCTTTGTTGTGTAATAGCATTCTGTCTTTTTTCTTGCTTCAGTTTATCAGCAAGGGTTACTGAACGTGATGTTACACATAACAAAGCCATTCTTTTATCTCAGCCCCCACTCGCCATAGGTGCAAATTTTGCTATTGATAGCATACCGCACCGCAAGCACAAACTAATAGCAGCAGTACTTGCATTCCCTCTTGGAATATTCGGGTTGCACAGGATATATCTTGGAGCATCCAAGGCCACACCCCTTATATATATAGCTACGTTTGGCGGCCTTTTCGGGGTTCTGCCATTTATTGATTTTACGTTGATACTTTTATGCAAAGACGTGAATATTTACGCCAATAACCCACATACATTTATGTGGAGCAAGAAAGAACACAAGAATTAATTATTCTACTGTTACTGACTTGGCCAGATTTCTTGGTTGGTCAACATTACAACCACGCATTACAGCAATATGGTATGACAATAATTGCAGCGGAATAACAGCTACGAGCGGAGCCAGGCGCTCATCTACTGCAGGTACTTCAATCACATAATCGGCGAGACCCTTAACTACTGTATCACCTTCCGTTACTACTGCAATAATTTTGCCTTTACGGGCTTTCACTTCCTGTATATTACTTACTACTTTTTCATATGAAGCACCTTGTGTAGCAATAACTACCACTGGCATTGCTTCGTCTATAAGGGCAATAGGGCCATGTTTCATTTCTGCTGCAGGATATCCTTCAGCATGTATGTACGATATTTCTTTAAGCTTAAGTGCACCTTCTAGCGCCACGGGGAATGTATATCCGCGGCCCAGGTAAAGAAAGTTGTGGGCATCTTTAAATTTCTTTGCAAGCACTTCCACCCTCTTATTACGCTCTAATACGGCTTGTATCTTATCTGGTATAGTATTTAATTCGCTTAGCAGTTCATGGAATTTAGAACGCGATAATGTTCCTTTGGCATGGGCTATTTCCAATGCCATAAGTGTAAGTATGGTGATTTGCGCAGTAAATGCTTTGGTAGATGCTACGCCTATTTCAGGGCCGGCATGTGTATAAGAGCCTGCATGCGTAGCTCGGGGAATAGAAGAACCTACTACATTACATATTCCTATAATGGTTGCCCCCTTTGATTTTGCCAGTTCTATTGCTGCCAATGTATCAGCAGTTTCACCCGATTGAGAAATGGCAATTACAATATCATCTTCGTGTATTACAGGGTTACGATATCGGAATTCAGATGCATATTCTACTTCAACAGGTATACGGGCAATATCTTCAAATAAGTATTCACCTACCAGGCCTGCATGCCATGATGTGCCACAGCCAATGATGATGATTCTTTTTGCATTTACAAATGCCTGCAGGTAATCAGAAATACCTCCTAGCTTAACTATGCCTTTAGATACATTTAAACGCCCTCTTAAACTATCGCGAATAGAGCGAGGTTGCTCGTAAATTTCTTTTAACATAAAATGCGGAAAGCCACCCTTCTCGAGAGCTTCCAGTTGCATTTCAAGTTCTTCAATATATGGTGTTTTAACCTTATTCTTAATCGTCTTTATCTTAATCTCCCCATCTCTTTTCAATACAGCTATTTCCTCATCTTCCAGGTATATTACATTCTTGGTATATTCTACTATGGGTGTAGCGTCTGATGCCACGTAAAATTCTTTCTCACCAACACCAATTACTAATGGGCTTCCTTTCTTTGCAGCTATCAGTTCATTAGGATTATCTTTTGACAACACCACAATTGCATAAGCGCCTACCACCTGATTAAGCGCTATACGCACCGCTTCAGCAAGCGATACTTCTTCATTATCTTTTATATTTTCAATAAGGTGAACCAGCACTTCAGTATCTGTATCACTCATAAAGGTATGCTTCCTCTTCTTCAGCTCAGCTTTTATAGAAGCGTAGTTTTCAATAATACCATTATGTATTAATACAATATTCTTCGATTGGGAAAAGTGAGGATGGGCATTCTCATCATTAGGTTCACCGTGTGTTGCCCAGCGTGTATGCGCTATTCCAATATTGCCATGCTTATCCTTATCCTTTGTGAAAGCCTCCAGTTCTGCAACCTTGCCTTTGCGTTTATATACATTAAGGGTTCCGTTAAGCAAGGCCACGCCAGCGCTATCATACCCACGATATTCAAGGCGGTGAAGGCCTTTAATGAGTATTGGGTATGCTTCTTTTTCCCCGATATAGGCAACGATACCACACATAAGCAATTATTTAATTGTACAAAGTTACGTAAAATCCTTCCTTACGATTTAAGGGGGGTATAGAACATTTTTAAACGCAAACGTGGACTCGTAGATGACATTGCTACCGGACCGTAGAGTACTACCCTGTTGGCAGATACAGCAGAACCGCCTATAACAAGATATAATCCGTGGTCTGTAATATTTCCGTCAAGTACCTTCTGAATATAGCTTGCAATGTCAAAATCATATATTTGATTAAATCCATTATAGGTCCCTCCATAATTTGGAAGGCTCTGATCAGGCAATGCATATTCAGCAGTATCTTTCCCATTCGCATCGGTATAAATACCTTCAAGGTACAACTGACCTGGAGGAGGATCTGAACCGATATCTGTTGCTACTAAAGGTAATTCAATCTCAGCCCTGTTCACAATAATTTTATTCTTCTTCACCCAGTTCTTCAGATAAGGAAAGTTTAATAATATCCTTGTTCCACCCATTCCCCCCAGGTAGGTTAAATAAGGGGAAAGCACAGAATCCTTTCCTGAAGAATTATAGAATGGGGCCTCTGCATAATCATGGTCGAAATGGCTAAAATATATAGCCCCATTTGACAATTCAAAATTCATACTTCCCGTATCTGCCCGAGTAACACCAACGTGCTGATACACAAAAAGCCCACCTCCGTATCCGAGTGGGTCAATGTAAAATATTCCACCCTGTCCTGGCAATTGTAAGGGGTTGTTTACCGTTACATAAAGCCCATGCATATGCTGAATAAATGACTGATTAGAAACAGAAGCAGCCTGAGGGGTTACTATGTTCTCTGTTAGCCATTTGGTAGATAGTTTAATACTGATTTGTGGGTTAAAATTCCAAATTGTACCATCATAATAATTAACGTTCACGTAACTGATCGGGTTCGGTGTTATTGTCGCCTTCCCAATTAGCGTATCTGCATACTTAATAATATCAGTAGAATAGTAGGAAGTATTTATTTTTAATGAATCATTACTAGCTATTTGGTAAACCTCTATTGTTTGAGGATTAAGGGTACCATAATATGTTGTACCCGAAATAGGAAACGGCAGCCTTAATATAACTGAATCAATTATCACTCCTGCAGGATAAGTATATGCTGATGCTTCCGGTGTTAATAACTGCGTGTAAAACGATGCCTTTTCCATTCCAAAAATAGGGTCGTTATAACTACCCAGCATACAGTATGAAGTACCTATTGTACGGTCAGAGTCTTTAAGCAATGTATATACACGTACAGTAGACGTGTCCTGAAAATTGGCATTTATCAGATCACTTGCAGGTAACACATTAGACCCAATCCCATTATTAGGATTGCAAGAGGTGAAAAAAGTATAGCCTGCCCAAAAGCAGGCTATATAAGAAAGGTATTTTATTACAGAATACCGGGAACTTTTACTACTCATCAACTAAAACTTCTTCCATTTCTAATACTTCATCGTAAAAGTCAGAATACGCATCCATATAATTTTCTTCAGTATGTTCCAACATAGGTTTGCCCGATTTCTTAATGTGTTTCATCACATCCGCATCTACGTTCTGATCTACTTTCACAACTGCGTCTGACCAATTAACGGCAAGTTTAGTTAAATTATTGTATGTAGGAGACTTGATTATAGAAAGATCATCTTCTTCAATATTTTCCCATGTAGCCTTTTGAGACATACGTTTGTTCAATGAACCTTCAAACTTATCGCCGTGTAATGAGTAGATAATTTTAGAGTTCTCAAACAGAGGATCGTCCTTACAAGCTTTCTTAATATAAAGTGGGAATAAACTTGTCATCCAGCCCTGGCAATGAATAATGTCGGGACTCCAACTAAGTTTACGCACAGTTTCAATTACACCACGGCAAAAGAATACTGCTCTTTCATCGTTATCTTCAAAAAGCCTGCCTTGGTCGTCGGTAAAGGTTGCTTTACGTTGAAAATAGTCTTCGTTATCGATAAAGTAAACTTGCATTCTGGCGCGTTGAATAGAAGCCACCTTTATAATAAGTGGGTGATCATCTTCATCTATAATAAGATTAATACCCGATAGGCGGATTACTTCATGAAGGCCATGGCGTATTTCATTAATACAGCCATAACGAGGCATGAACGTGCGTATTTCTTTACCCCTTTCTTGTATGCCCTGTGGCAGAAAGCGAGCTACATTCGACATTGTATTTTCTCCCATGTAAGGAAATATTTCCTGGGAAACATAAAGTACCCTAGCTTTTTTCATAGACTGGAAAAATTATATGGAAAATTAATAATCGGACAATCGTTCGATAGAAAAGAAGACACTTTACCCTTGCTTGTAATTAACTTCGTCACGTAGTATTCTTAAAACTTATGCAAAGATAGTAAAAAAAAGGCAGATAGAAAACAAATTTATGGGCATATTTCTTTGAAAATAGCTCATTTTCAGGCATGAATGATATTCACATGTAACTGGGTAAAAATGGCTAAATTTGCTAAGGTTCAACCCATTATAAGCAGAATATGAGCAATACACACTATTATACAGCAATTATTAACTGGAAAGGTAATTTGGGCCAGGGAACAAAGGAATATAGGGGTTATAGCCGCAACCACGAGGCCCTTATAGCTTCAAAACCCACAATAGCCCTTTCTTCCGACCCCGCCTTTAGGGGCGACAAAGCAAGGCATAATCCTGAAGAACTGCTGGTAATTTCTATTTCTTCCTGCCATATGCTATGGTACCTGCACCTATGCGCTGTTGCAGGAGTGGTAGTAACCGACTATTCAGATACCCCGGTTGGTACACTAATAGAAACCCCTGATGGGAGTGGCAAATTTTCAGAGGTAACCTTGTACCCTGTTGTTACAGTTGAGCAGCAGGATATGATTGATACAGCAAAGGGATTACATGCCGAGGCACATAAAATGTGCTTTATTGCTAACTCCTGCAACTTCCCCATAAAGCATAACCCTAGTATAAAGGTACTCGGGGAATAGCTCAGGTTTTGGGGCTAACTATTAATGGTGTGATAATTACTGCACACAATCCGGCAGAAATTAAGGGAACAGCCAGATCATCTATATCTCTATACTCGAATGAGGTGAATAATCGTATGGCGACTACCACCGAGGTTATACAGGCTGCTATAAGCCAGTATTCTATAATTCCCTTTTGGGGTGCCACACTCTCTGCAGGTAGCCTTAATATGGCTATTAGCACAACTATACCACCCACAAAGGTGCTTATGTTTTGCAACACATAAAAGCGGGAATATCCTACACCAATTAACATAGCGTTTTCCTTAAGCCAAGGTATTGCCTTTACAAATTGCCCTTGCCTGTGGGTAAAACCATCCCATAATATATGTGAGGCTATACCTATTAAAAGTGAAACCAATACTATTACAAAATGCTTTCTTACATAACCATTCCAGTCAAAACCTTTGAATTTTAATAAACGTTTTCTTAAAAAAAGAGGCAGGTTACTTAATAATGCATCTCTTACCAGGCCATGATAAACGAAAGTTAAAACAAAAGCCAATGGCAGATCAAACCATAGCATACCCGTCCATGTATGGCTATACAGGCTAAGGCTGCGCATACGCAGAAAGTATTCAAAATCGGGTGTGGTGCTGCCTATAATCAGGCCAGTCATTGACACTAACCCAGCCGGTAAATATTTACCGGGCAATACAATAGCAGGGTGTGAGAATGTAAATGGCATTGGGGTTCAAAGATAAGGCTTTTAATTACCCTACCTATGCACCTATTCCTTCATTATTTTACCGCTACCCAGCAATGTACCGTACTCAGTGGTAACACGGTAAAAGTAAATACCACTTGGTTGGCTAGTCAAATCAATTTCAAAGTCTCTCCCTTGGGGGAGATTTAGAGGGGTAGAGGCCACTTTCTGCCCTAATTCATTATAAATTTCCACTGATAACTGACGACTAACGACTGACGACTCTATGGTAAACTTTCCACTGCTCGGATTCGGGTAAACCTTTAATTCGTAATTTTTAATTTTTAACTCGCCTACGGCGGCAAGGCTATCTGCATAATTACTATCGGGGCTTACTATTATGTCGTCAATATAGTAATAAGCTCCACTACCTGTAATTGATCGATTACTTGATGTTATTTCCACATTACTGTTTGAATCATCTTTGAAATTACCAATTATGATATACTTTTCACCACCTGCTGCTTTAAAACTACCTGATACTTTCATCCAGTTTATTGTATCAGTTAATTTATTCTTTATGGGGTCATTTGCTACTTGTGGAGTGAGATAAGACTTTGCATAAGTAATCGAAGAGCCGTAAACCAATGAAGAATCAGAAAAATATGCCCCAATGTCATTACATGCATACCACATACTATCAGCAAGGTTGACATAAAATGTCACATAATACCTAGTGGCTGAAACTAATGGGGTTATCAAAGCTGCCTGAATATAATTCCGATAATTATGCATTTCTTGATAATAGCCAGTAATTTTCGAAGCTGTATCCGATGCCCATGTATAGATAAGTGCATAAGATACGCCTGTATGTGCATATTGAAAACCTGCATAATTATACGGTACACTCATATAATTACCTGTCCATCCGCATTGTGCTGTGCAATAACAAAGTGACGTGGTCCCCCCTCCCCAATCAGCAACATAACCCACAAATTCTTGCTGCCCATTGATACATTTCAGAGTATCCTCAAAAGAATAATTGGGCACCAAATTTTGTGCATATATGCTACAGCTGAAAAGCAATGATATATAAACAAAGAGTATTTTTTTCATACCTTAAAGATAATCATTTAATATGAAAAAGTCACTCTCTTTCTTTAATGAATAATCATTACTCTGCATGTATTGATAGCATCACCGCTATTGTCAGTAATTCTACATAAGTATATTCCATCTGGTAATGTACTTATTGACAGGGTAGTAATATCGCTTATTAATTCCCGGCAACGAACTTTTTCCCCCCCGCTCCCGCAAGTCTATGCCTTGTGGGTATAAATAATTGCGGTTTGTAACCGCATTAAACTATAAGCCAGTTGCACTATTTACAACAGCTCAAGTTTAAGCAATCCTTTCTCTTCATTAAAGTCTTTCGCGCTACTATATAAATATTGCTCAGGCTGTTCCACAATACCTTCTTCCACCGGGTTATAATGAATATAATCTACCTTTTGCGATATTACTTTTGGAGAGTAGATTTCAATAGGTCTATTATGCTGTTGCCAGAATTGATATTCCTTGTTATTACTATTATAGGCCCCTGCATTCTCAAAAATTGCCAGCATCCATCCTTTGCGACTTTCCTGTATATTGTTTTCAATGGCTTTAATTATCCTTTTCGAAGTGAATTTCTTAAAATCTCTTATAATATCAGGCAATACATAACCCTCTTTTGCCTTTACTATCATATGAACATGGTTGCTCATTATACACCAGGCATATAAACCAAGTCCTTTATTGTTTTGGCAGTACTCAATACTTTCAACTAAC
>Ga0210388_10004682_pt1 | contig 10705 bp, 6 predicted proteins | sample IncBWC19OmetaG_FD_155485 | JGI IMG/M metagenome (GOLD analysis project Ga0210388, IMG submission 155485) | Forest soil microbial communities from Barre Woods Harvard Forest LTER site, Petersham, Massachusetts, United States - Inc-BW-C-19-O ...
CCGTGAAGGACATGGACCTCACGCCCACGGGTCCGTATGCGGGAAAATTCGCGGGCTACGGCATCGCGGAAGGGAAATTGAATCTGGATCTGGATTATAAGCTCGTCGGAAAAGATTTGTCGTCGCAAAACAATATCATGCTTGATCGTTTCTCATTCGGCGGCAAGGTGGACAGCCCGGACGCGACAAAATTGCCGGTGCGCCTGGCGATCGCGATCTTGAAGGATCGCGACGGCAAGATCGTGTTGAAAGTGCCGGTTGACGGACGCATTGACGATCCGAAATTTCATATCGGGGGAGTGGTGGCGGGTGCGCTGGAAAATGTGCTGGTGAAGGTCGCCACGTCGCCGTTTTCGCTCGTCGGCGCAGCGTTCGGGGGCGGCGGCGAGGAATTGGGCTATCAGGAATTCACCGTGGGCCGCGCGGAGTTGACGGCGGGGGAAGAGAAGAAACTGGACACGATCGTGAAGGCGCTTTACGAACGGCCGGCGTTGAACCTGGAGATCGCCGGCAGCGTCGATCCCGACGGCGACCGCGAAGGCCTGCAACGCGTGGCGCTCGACCGACAGATCCGCATGCGCCTCTGGACGAAGCTGCGCAAATCGCAGCAGGCGACAAATTCGGTGGATTCAATCGCATTGACGCCGGAAATCCGCGCGCACTGGATCGGGAAATTTTACAACGAGGCGCTGGCGGATAAAAAAATCACGCCCGAGTTGATCGCGGCGAACACCAATCTGGCCGCCTTTGCAGCGCAGATTTTACCGAAGAACCTGGTGAAGGGGTCGGCCGGACTGATGAGACTTTCAGCCGTGGAAAAGGACGCCGCCGAAAAAAGCTATCAAACCAAGCTCGATCCGCGACCGGATGCGACGGAGGCCATATTGCTCGCGACATTTCCGGTGGGCGAAGGCGATTACGAGGCGCTGGCCGCTGCGCGGGCGAAGGTGGTGCAGGATTACCTGCTGCAAAGCGGCAAGGTGGACGCGGGACGGTTGTTTTTGACGACGGCGGCGTTGCGCCGGGACGGCAGCCGCGCGTATCTGCAATTCCGCTGAGGTACGAGCCGTACTGCCAGCGAGCCGCACCTGCCAATGCGAGCCACGCGGGCCACGCCTAAACTTTTTCGGCGAACGGCACGCCGCACGGGTCGGACGGGGTGTCGAGGATTTCCGCCTGCAACGAGTTCACGAGCGCGGCGGATTCGGCGTCGAGTTGCGCGGATATTTTTTTCGCGGCCGGGAGGTCATGGTTTTTTCCGGCGCGTTCGAGTTCGCCGAGCAGGTAATACAGCGCGTCCCCGCTGAGGGTGCCGGCGGCGCCTTTCAAGCGGTGGGCAAAGCTGTTGATGGCGGCGCAATCGTTCCGGTCCACGGCGGATTTGATGGCGGCGAGCTGCTGGGGCAGGTCTTCGATGAAAGTACGGGCAGTCAACGACGCCATTTCCATGTCGTCGAGCATGCGGTTCATCAAATCGGCGCGGTTGAACACGGCGTTGCCGGTGGCGGAAAGAGATTCAGGGGCGTTGATTTTTTGCGTCTTCGGGATTTCGGCGAGCTTCTCATTCTTTTGAGTCCTGGTTTGCCAGCGTCCGAGCACAGCCTTGAGTTCTTCAAGCTGGATGGGTTTCCCGAGATAACCGTCCATGCCGACGGTGACACAGCGCTGCTGGTCGGCGGCGAGGACATTGGCGGTGAGCGCGACGATGGGGATTTTTTTGCTGTGTTCGCCCGCCTCGCCGGCCCGGATGCGGCGCGTGGCTTCATAACCATCCATCTCCGGCATCTGGCAATCCATCAGCAGGAGGTCAAATTCCGGGCGCTGCAACGAGTTGATGGCTTCCGCGCCGCTGGCGACGGGCACGACATCGTGGCCGAGCTTTTCCAGAATTTTCGTGATCACGATCAGGTTCGTGTTGTTATCGTCCACGACAAGAATCCGCAGCCGGGCGGCGGATGTGGAAACTTTCTCGATGAAGGACGTGGCAAATTGTTTGTCCGACAACACCCGGGTCAGGCAGGCGTCCAGTTGCGCGAAGCGGAACGGCAGGTTGAGCTGCGCCGCGAAACCTTCGGCGGCAAGTTTTTCCGGGGCGATGCGGACGCCAAAGGGCGTGCCCCTGATGAATTTCAAGGTGCGATGGCATGGATTTACCCGTGCGTGAGCGGGGAATCCGGCCGCGCCCGAAAAATCTCCCAAGAGCACCGCTTGAAACGGCTCGCCGGTGGCGGCGCGCCGGGCCAGCGCGGTTTCGGCCTCGGCCAGGTTTTTGGCGATGCCGAAATGGCAGCCGGCGACGGCGAGCATCTGGGCGATGGCCTGGCTGGTCGCCTGGCGGGCCTCCACAATGAGCACACTGCAACCGGACGCGGAGGCAACCGCGGGTATATTCCCGGTCTTTTCGAAGGTGGCGGTAAACCAGAATTGCGTGCCTTTGCCGTGCTCGCTTTCGAGACCGATCTTTCCGCCCATCATTTCGGCGAGTTGTTTGGAGATCGCCAGGCCAAGGCCGGTGCCACCGAATTTGCGGGTGGTCGAGCCGTCCACCTGGGTGAAGGAATTGAACAAAAATTGCTGGCGTTCCGCGGGGATGCCGATGCCCGTGTCGGTGACGGTGAACTTCAACTCGACGGTGTTTTCACTTCCGGAAACGACCCGGGCGGCGATGATGACACTGCCTTCGGCGGTGAACTTGATGGCGTTGCCGGCCAGATTGGTGAAGATCTGGCGCAGGCGCAACGCATCGCCCCGCAGAAACAGCGGGACCTCCGGCGGGATGAGGCACGCGAGTTCCAGATTTTTCTCCGTGGCCTTGAACGCGAGCAGTTCGGCCGCTTCTTCCATCGTTTCGCGAAGATTGAAATCAAGTTTTTCGAGCGTTAGTTTCTGCGCCTCGATCTTGGAGAAGTCCAGGATGTCGTTGATGAGGGCGAGGAGGGATTCGCCGCTGCTTTTCAAAAGCCGGGCGAAATGTTTCTGTTCGGACGTCAAATCCGTCTGCATCAGCAGGGAGGTCATGCCGATGATGCCGTTCATGGGCGTGCGGATTTCGTGGCTCATGTTGGCGAGGAACTGGCTTTTGGCGATGCTGGCCATCTCGGCCTTGAGGGCCATTTCATTGGCGCGGCCGCTGGCGGCCTCGAGTTGTTCGTTGGTTTCCTGCAAAGCCCGGTGCGCCAGCCGCTGCGGGGTGATGTCGTGGAAGCTCCAGACCCGACCGGCGGGTTTCTCCTCGACCACGAGCGGTCGCGAGCAGTACTCGATGACCCGGCCATCCTTCAACAAGGTCATCTCGGCGACCGCCTTGCAATCCTCGCAGTTGTGATGGCCGCAAAAGGCGCATTTGTCATCCAATTCACCGGTCCGGCGCAGAAACTCTTCAGGATCGGACATCAACTCGCACATCATCCCCAGAACCTTGGGGCCGGACCAAGTGGCGAGAATCTCAGAAGAAATGTTCCACATCTCGGCAAACTGGCGATTGCAGTTGATGATTTTTCCATCGGTACTTAGAACGATGACGCCGTCGATGGTGGCGTCGAGCGCCGCATGAAGCAACGAAAGGGAATGTTGGCGGTCCAGTTCGGCCTGGCGCCGCTCCATTTTGATTTCTTCGGTAGCAATCTCCTTGAACCGGCAATAATACGATTTGCCCAAAGCCAAAATGGAAACAGAAATGGCGGTCATAAAAACCGCCAAGGCCGCCAGCAGCGCAGGCCGATCCCAGCCCAGCCGGATTGACCAGGTCGTCGCTGCGAGACTGAGGAGCAATGGCAGAAGGATGATCTTTGGGAATGAAATTATTTTCGCGGGATTTTTCATGCTTCGATTGTGATTGGGCTTGCCCGCTTTCTCATCGGCGACACAAAGGATTACTTGAGCAACGTGAATATTTTTTCTGTCCAGTTTCAAGCCGGTCGGGATTTTGCCGATAAGAGAAAGATTGAATTCCTGCGCACAGCCATTTGTTTCCCGGCATGGTGGAGATGACGTTGAATTTGGAATCAGGCCGGCAATACTTCCGCTCGCGCGGGATGAAGGATAAACTGCACCGACGTCCTCCATGATTTAAAAATTGAGGATGACGATGAGAAGGAGGAAGAGAATGATTTCCTTATTATTATGGTGCCGGTGGCGGGACTTGAACCCGCACGACTTTTTAGGGTCCCAGGATTTTAAGTCCTGTGCGTCTGCCATTTCGCCACACCGGCACAAGAGGATTTCCCGGTTTTGAAAGACCAGTTGTGGTCCACTTGCGTCAGGAATCACGGTAGCAATTTCCGCAGTCCAGCGCAACCGGCATGGCGGATGGAGGAATCAAGGACCAGTTTGTACAAGTTTTATCACAGGCTTGCGCGCCAGCCGACGATCTGTCCATCGGGGAGGCGAACCATATTGGTATCGCTGGCTGGACGATTTCCAAAATTCGCGCCGCCCTCGAGATGTACCACCGTGCTTTGTCCTGCCTGGATTATCACGGGAACGGAGACGAGTCCGTAACCGTTGGCGCGGGCCTGGACGGTATATTTTCCGGCGGGCATACCTACACCAACCGGCCTTTGGAGCATGGTGTCGTCGTTGTTGTGAATCTTTTTAAGCAGCCGTCCGTCCAACGAATATATTTCATAGTTTGAATAAACCTGGCGGTAGGGATCACGGGCGGCAAAATCTGGAGAAGGGTTGGCGGCGGAATAAACAACCAGCGTGCCCTGGTCAGCGGTTGCGGGATGCGGTTTTGAAAGTTGGGCGGGTCCCACGGTATCGAGGGCAACGGTGTTCCGGTCAGAGGCGCAACCGGAATACAAAATCGCGGTCGCCATCAAAGCAAGGATGTATATCTTTTTCATAACAATGCTATTTTCGCATGTCACCGCGTATGAACATAGTTTCTGAATGATTTTTAATCGTCGGTTTACGTCTAATTAATAAACGTGTGGTCTATTTAATTGTCGAATAAAACAAGTTATGCGAATCCTGCTTATCGAGGACGAAAAAAAGGTGGCCGACATCATCGAACGCGGCCTGAAGGCCGAGCGCTACGCCGTGGATGTCTGTCACGACGGCCAGAGCGGCTGGGAGGCGGCAGAGGCGTTCAATTACGACCTGATCGTACTGGACCTGATGCTGCCCAAGTTGGGCGGCACGGAGGTGCTCGAAAAAGTCCGCCGGAAGAACCAGCAGGTGCCGGTACTGATCCTCACCGCGCGCGACGCCGTGGCCGACAAGATAAAAAATTTCGAGAAAGGGGCTGATGATTACCTGACCAAGCCATTTGCCTTTGCCGAGTTTCTTTTAAGAGTGAAGGCGCTGTTGCGGCGCAGTTCGGCCAACCCGGCCTCCGTGGTGCGCGTGGCCGACCTGGAAATCGACCGGCTTTCCCAGAACGTCAAGCGCGGCGGGAAAAAGATCGAGCTGACGGCGAAGGAATATTCCCTGCTGGAATATCTCGCCACCAATCCGGGCCGCGTTTTCTCCCGGACCATGATCATCGAACACGTCTGGGACCAGAGTTTTCAGGGCCTGACCAACATCGTGGATGTCTATATCCGTCATCTGCGCGAAAAATTGGATGATGATTTCCAGGTCAAGCTGCTCCGTACGGTGCGCGGGGTCGGCTATTCGCTGAATGACGAATCCCAGTCATGAACTTTCGCTCCATCAGCTTCCGCCTGATCGCCTGGTATGCCGGCCTGCTGGCGGCGATTTTTTTGCTGTTGAGCGGGCTGCTTTATCTCGACCTGCGGCTTTTCCTGGAGAACGACCTGCGGCAGGCCCAACTGCGGCGTGCGCATCAGGTTGCCAATACCTTGCTCGCCCGGGTTCAACAGACCGGTGAACCTTATGTCGTGAGCCAGACCCGGGATTGGTACTCGCCGGAAATCAACGACCGTTTCATCCGCATCACCCGTGGCGATGGGACGGTTCTTTACGCTTCCGGACGGCCCAAAGATGATAGTTTTGACCCATCCGAAGTTCCCGTGCCCGGCGCATTTTCACAGACCGACCTTTCGCGGAAAGTGAAACTATCCAATGGGAAGACCTTGTCCACGGTGGCCCTCAATTACCAACCGGCCGGCCAGACCGCCTACGTCATCGAATTCGGCGAACTTTTGGATCCGGTAGAAACCATGCTTGGCCATCTGTTTCTGCAACTTGCCATCGGTCTTCCGGTAGCCGTGTTGTTCATTGCTGGTGGAGGTTATTGGTTGCTGCGGCGCGCGCTGACGCCGGTGGAGCAGATCACCCGCGCGGCCGAGAGCATCACGCAGCAAAATCTGACCAAACGCCTGCCGGTGGCGCAAACCGGCGATGAACTGGAACGGCTTTCAATTTCGCTCAACCGCATGATCGCACGGTTGGATGAGGCATTTCAAAATTCGCAACGCTTTGTCGCCGACGCCTCGCACGACTTGCGCACGCCACTGACCGTCCTGCGTGGCGAACTGGAAAGCCTGCATGACGATGCGCGCCTGGACCCGGTATTGCGCGAGCGGGTCGCGAACATCCTGGAGGAGGCGGTGCACTTCAGCAAAATCGTTGAACAACTGTTCCTGTTGTCGCGACTGGATGCCGGCGAGGGGCGTGCGGAATGGACCCGGTTCGACCTGGCCGAACTGGCACGGAACACGGCCGACCAGTTGAGCCTGCTGGCGGAAGATAAAAAGATTTCCATCACCTGCGACGCCCCGCAAGCCCAGTTGGTCGAGGGCGATTCCGTTCGTTTGAAACAGGTCATCGTGAACCTGCTCGACAACGCCATCAAATACACGCCGGAGAAGGGCGCGATCCAGTTACGGGTCCACGGTCGCACTGGCCACGTGGTCCTCGAGGTTGAGGACAATGGTATCGGCATATCGGCGGAGGCGTTGCCGCACATCTTCGAACGGTTTTATCGCGTGGACAAGGCGCGCTCCAGTGAAAACGAGAGCGCGGGATTGGGCCTGTCCATCGTTAAATCCATTTGTGCCGCGCACGGCGCACAGGTCGAGGCGCAGAGCACTGCCGGCCGGGGCAGTTGTTTCCGCGTGACGCTGGCGGCGGCCAAAAACTGAGACTTATCAATTTCACATGCAAAATAAAATCCCAGTCAAAACCATTTCAGCGGCCGCGGTTGCAATTCTTGTGCTGGTCTCCGGAGTTTTTTGGACCGTCCATCGCGCGCGGGCACAAGCTCCCGCAGGCACTGAACCAGCGACGGTTCTGACGGCGGGTGTTGCGAAAGTGACGCGCGAGGATCTTTTCAAGCAGGTGACAATTGCGGCGGAATTTCGCCCCTATGTTGAAGTGGCGCTGCCCGCCAAAGTTACCGGCTATATCGGCAAAATGAACGTGGATTTCGGCGACAAGGTCAAGGCCGGCCAGCTGCTGGCGACGATTGAAGTGCCGGAATTGCAGGCGGAACTGGATAATGCCCGGGCCGCCGAACAAAAAGCCCGGGCGGATTATACCAATTCGAGCCTGATTTATACCCGGTTGAATTCGGTCAACCAAGACCATCCCAATCTGGTGGCCCAGCAAGACCTCGACACCGCGCAGGCAAACGTCCTGACTGCAACCGCCGCCATTGCCGCCGCCAAAGCCAATGTTGAAAAATATCAAACCATGGTCGGCTACACGCAGATCACCGCGCCTTTTGACGGCGTCATCACTTTTCGTTACGCCGACCCGGGCACGCTCATTGACGCCCAAGGCAAGCCGCTCGTGCGCGTCTCGGACAACTACCGGTTGCGCCTCGATTTTCCCGTCACGGTGGATTACGTCAAGGACGTCAAGCTGGGCGATGCCGTGACCGTGCGCGTGGATTCCCTAAATGGCAAGACCCTCACGGGGAAAATTTCCCGTTTCACCCACGAGGTGGATGATAACACCCGCACGATGATCACGGAAATAGAAGTACCCAATGCCGATCTGGAATTGATTCCGGGCATGTATGCCACCGTGGTCTTGAAAGTTGAAAAACACGAGCAGGCGCTGGCGGTGCCGACCGAGGCCATTTCCGGCAGCGGCACGCCGGTCGTTTTTGTGGTGAACAGCCACGATGATATTGAACGTCGCCCGGTGAAGCTCGGCCTGGAAACACCGGACAAATACGAAGTGCTTTCCGGCGTGAGCGAGGGCGAGCGCGTCGTCGTGGGCAATCTTGCGGCATTTTCAGACGGGCAAAAAGTCGAGCCGAAGACGGTCCAACTTTCAATGACAGATGAAAATTAAGGTGCTGCACGTCCAACCCATTTGCTTCCATGTCACGCTTCGCCATACGTCTGCCCTATCTCATCGTGGTCCTCTGTCTCATCACCTGCGTGGTCGGGGTGACGAGCCTGCTGCGCATGCCCGTGGATTTGTTTCCGCCGATCAAAATCCCCGTCGTGGTTGTCGCCACGTTTTTCAACGGCATGCCGCCGGAGCAGATCGAGACGGACATCACCGGTCGTTTTGAGAGGTTTTTTACGCTGGCCAGCGGCGTGGACCACATCGAATCGCGCTCGTTGCCGGGTGTGAGCCTCATCAAGATTTATTTTCAACCCGGGTTCAACCCCGATTCCGCCGTCACGAGCATCGCAAACCTGGCGATGGCCGATTTGCGCCGGTTGCCGCCGGGCACTTTGCCGCCCGTGGTGCTGTCGTTCGACGCCTCAAGTTTGCCCGTGTGTCTCGTGACGTTGAAAGGTGAAGGCCTCAGCGAGGCGAAACTGCGCGATCTCGGCCAATACGACGTGCGCAACCAGATCGCAAACGTCCCCGGTGCCTCCGTGCCGCAGCCGTTCGGCGGCCGTTACCGGCAGATCATGGTCTATGTGGACCCGCTGAAACTGGAGGCCCACCAGTTGAGTGTGATGGATGTGGTGCGCTCCGTGAATAACGCGAATCTCATCCTGCCCGCCGGCGACGTAAAGATCGGGCCTTTCGACTACAACCTTTATGCGAACAGCCAGGTGGATGACCTGCGCGACATCAACCGGCTGCCGCTGAAGACGGTGGGCAACGCATCGGTGCTCGTCGGCGATGTCGGCCATGCCGAGGATGCCTCGCAAATCCAGAACAACATCGTGCGGGTGGACGGGCAGCCGTCGGTTTATCTGCCGGTGCTGAAACAGGGCGGCGACGCCAATACCATCGCCGTGGTGGACGGCATCAAGAAAGCCGTCGGCGACCTGCTCGACGTGCCAAAGCAGCTGGTGACGAAGGTGGTTTTTGACCAGTCCGTTTTCGTCCGCAACGCGATTGAAAACCTCGTCCACGAAGGATTGATCGGGCTGGTGCTGACGGGCGCGATGATCCTGATTTTTCTCGGCAACCTGCGCGCGACCGTCGCGGTTTTTCTATCGATCCCATTGTCAGCACTGGCGGCATTCATCGCGCTAGCCGCCGGCGACGGCACCGTGAACGCGATGATCCTCGGCGGGCTGGCGCTCGTCTTTTCGCGATTGATCGACAATTCCGTCGTCGTCCTTGAAAACATCTTTCGCCATCTTGAAATGGGTGAGCCGCCGGAGACCGCCGCCGAACGCGGTGGCAACGAGGTGGCGCTGCCGGTGCTGGCCGCGACGTTGACAACGGCCATCGTTTTCTTCCCGGTGATCTTTCTCTACGGCGTCAGTAAATTTCTGTTCACCGCGCTGGCGCTGGCCGTGGTGCTCTCGCTATTCGCGTCCTATTTCGTGGCGATGACCGTGGTGCCGCTGTTTTGCGCCAAGCTCATCAAGTCGCATCACGGCCATGTGGCTGGCGAGATCGAAATCAAAAAGGGGTTTGGCCGGCGTTTCAACACGTGGTTCAATTTCAAATTCCACCAGATGCTCGACCGGTACGAGGGCGTCTTGAACCGGGCGCTGTTTCGTCCTTTGGCGACGGTGCTGGGCATCACCGGCATTTTCATCCTGAGCCTGACGCTGTACCCGTTCATTGGCGAAACGTATTTTCCGCGCACGGACCCGGGCCAGTTCGTCATCAACTTGAAGGCAGCCACCGGCACGCGCATCGAGAACACCGATGCCTTGGTGCAGAGGGTGGAGGAGGTGGTCCGCGAGGTGGTGCCGGCGAAGGATTTGAAGATCATCGCTTCCAATATCGGGGTGACGCCGGATTTTTCCGCGATCTACACGCCGAATTCGGGGCCGCATACGGCGTTCGTGCAGGTGGGTTTGAACGAGGGCCATCACGTCAGCAGTTTTGAATACATGGACCGCGTGCGTGCGCGGCTGCAAAACGCGGTGCCGGAGGTCACCGCCTATTTCCAGACCGGCGGCCTCGTAGACGCGGTGGTCAATCTCGGATTGCCCGCGCCGCTGGACATCCAGGTCAGTGGAAATGACCTTGAGGCCGCGCATAAAACCGCCGTGATGCTCGCGCAAAAATTCCGCGCCTTGCCGGGCGTGAGCGATGTGCTGGTGCCGCAAGACCTGAATTATCCCGCGTTGCAACTGGATATCGACCGCGAGCGCGCCAGCGAACTGGGCCTGGACGAAAAGGAGATTGTGGGCAATGTCATCACCGCTCTGACGTCCGATGCCATGATCGCGCCGAGCTACTGGGTGGATCCGAAAAGCGGCAATGATTATTTCCTGACGGTCCAGTATCCGGAGAATTCCGTGAAAAATATCTCCGACCTCGGAGCGGTACCGTTGCGCGGCCCGAATTCCGCCATCCCCACGCGCCTCGATACCGTGGCGCATATCGGCCATCGCAGTTCGCCGACGGAGGTGGA
>Ga0210388_10004683_pt1 | contig 10704 bp, 5 predicted proteins | sample IncBWC19OmetaG_FD_155485 | JGI IMG/M metagenome (GOLD analysis project Ga0210388, IMG submission 155485) | Forest soil microbial communities from Barre Woods Harvard Forest LTER site, Petersham, Massachusetts, United States - Inc-BW-C-19-O ...
GACGGGCAATACAAGATTCAGCAGCCTCTGGCGCAGTTCTTCGCGGCCCAACTGATCAATCTGGACTGGGTCACTCCGGGCGACAAATCGCAGGATGTATTTCCCGCCCGCGGCGACATCGACGACGGCGCAGGACATGCGCTGGTAACCGCCTATGCCCTGAAACGTCCCGATGGCCAGTGGTCGCTGCTTATCGTGAATCGCGATCAGGAAAATGCTCACCGGGTGAAGATCGCGTTTGAAGACCAGGCCAGCCACAAGAACCAGGCGTTCGACGGAGCTGTTGAGATTTCGACGTTCGGCAAAGAACAGTATCAATGGCATCCGGGACATACGCGTTTCGTCGGGCATGCCGAATTTCCGGCGGAAACTTCGGTGGCAGCGGAAAGCTTCGGCATGGCCGACCCGGACGGCCCGATTCTGCGCGTCAAGCAGAATGTCAACGCGGATACAGCTTATGAGTTACCGGCAGCATCGGTGGTTGTAATTCGGGGGAGCATCCACGCGCCGTAAGCCGGATCTGAGTCTGGGTACGCACCGATCGTTGCACGGGATTACTGCAGCGAAGGAGGGTGGGGGATTGGGTAGAGCACTCGGTGGTGGTGAAATTGGTGCCGAACTCGGTGCTTCGTTGGGTCCTTACGTCGGACTCATGGGCTTAGATTTACTCTCAAGCCCATATTTACAGCAACAGTAAATATTCGCGTTCGAGTGTATTTGACTCTATATCAACATCTTAGCACCTACGATTACGGTGGTGTTGGTTCAGCGGACCGAGGCGGCGAACTAACGCCGCCTCGTGCCACATCAACGTACATCTTCCCTTTTATGGATTGACCACCTGTGACAACACTGCCGACGTGCTAGCGGTGCAGTCAGCGGTGCCCTCATAGACGGCGGTGATGTTGTGGGTCCCGGCGCTCAGGGTAGACGTGCTGTAACTCGCCACACCTTTCGACAAGCTATGCGTTTCCAGCACCGTGCTGCCATCCATGATCGAGACCGTTCCCGTTGGTGTCGTGGTTGGCGAGGTCACCGTGACTGTGAACTTCACCGTTTTCCCCGTCGTGGAAGGATTCAGCGAAGACACGATGACCGTCGTCGAAGTTGCTTGGTCGACGACCTGCGTCAGTGCTGATGATTTGCTCTTTAGATGCGCGGTGTCGCCGTCATAAGTTGCCGTGATGGTCAGCGTCCCCGCCGGAAGAGTGGATGTTGTAAGGGCAGCCACGCCGCCGCTGAGGGTCGCTGTTCCGAGCGACTTGGTTCCGTTGTCGAATGTGACGTTACCGGTTGCAGTTGTTCCGTTGGAAGAAGTCACCGTCGCGGTCAGCCTGACGGACTGACCGTAGGTTGACGGATTCAGACTTGAAGCCACAACGGTTGTGGTGGTTGTGGTTTTTATGAAGTTCGCCGAAACTGCCTGTGGCGCATTCATCGTCACGGTGGTCGTGGCGGTGAGGGCATCTGCCACATCGCCGCTCCAGCCGGAGAAAGCGTAACCCGACTTCGCTCTGGCGGTGAGGGTTACGACAGCGTTCGCGGCGTAGTAGGTGCCGGACGCCGGCGTGACCGTTCCGCCGATGGTAGGATTGGCGGCCGTAGTCAGCAAGTATGCGGTGCTGAAGGCAGCCGTGTAGGTTGTGCTAGCCGAGGCCGTGACGGAATGACTCAAGGCCCCGCCATCAGACCAGCTCGTGAAAGTATCCTGCACGCCGGTGCTCGGAGTCTGTGTGGCTGTGGTGGCAATCGTATGCACCGAACCCGTCACCCACGTGAAGTTCTGCGGGCTGCTGTAGCTGGTGCCGTCGACGGAAAACGCCAATCCTGCCGGACTGGTGCCTACTGTCGCATTGACGGTCGCGACTCCGGTGCCTTGCAGCGCGATGGCCTGGCTAACCGAAGGACTCGTGTTCAAGGCGTTATCGGTGAAGGTGGCTGTACTGGTAAGCGCCCCGCCAGTCGTCGGCTGGAAGCTGATACTCAGATTGCAAGTCGTTCCCGGCGCCTGCGCGAAGCTGCTGGTGCAATCTGCCGGCGTGCCCGAGCCCGCGACGTGCAAAAAGTTCGGCCCTATAACGACGAGTCCCGGACTAACGGCATCCAGCGGTTGATTGCCGATGTTTTGAACGGTGACCGATTGCGGGGCGCTGGTGCTGCCCAGATTCGTGGTCCCAAAGTTCAGGATGGGCGGCTGCGAACTTCGCACCTCCACCACGCGCTGGTTGGCCTGATCAGCTATGAAGACATCGCCGGCTCCATCGACGGCGATACCTTCCGGTAAATTCAGTCCACTCATCACCGTAGTCTGTGGACTTCCACCGGCCGGGACTTCGACTACCCGGTTATTGTTTTGGTCGGTGATGTAGACATCGCCAGCCCCATCCACCGCCACACCGGCCGCGCCGTTCAGTCCAATGGCCGGTACGGTGACCTCGCAGGTGCTGCTGATGCAGCCCGCCGGAACCTTCAGCACTCGATTGTTGCCGTTATCGGCAACATAGACATTGCCGGCTCCATCCACTGCCACACCGGCTGGGAAAGCCAAGCCGGTGTCCAGCGTGATTTGTGGGCCGCCACCAGTCGGCACTTCTACGACCTCATTGCCGTTCGTGGCGATGAAGACATTTCCCGCTCCGTCCACCGCCACGGCCGACGGAAGAGTGAGTCCGCTGCCTACCGTGGCATAGTCATACCCGCCGGCGAACGGCATAGCCTTCACTACCCGATTGTTGAGGGTGTCTGTGATATAGATATTTCCCGCTCCATCCACAGCCAGGGCTGACGGATCAGAGAGCCCTGTGACGGGCAGAACGAGCTGGCAACTGCTGCTATTGCAGCCAGCCGGCAGCTCTAGGACCTGGTTGTTGGAGCGATCAGCGATGAAGACATCGCCCAAAGCATCCACCGCTACCGACGAGGGAGCACTCAATCCGCCGATTGGCACTGTGAGCTGTTCCCCCGGACCAAATGCGATTGCCGGTGCTTTCCCCTCTCCGTGAACGAAAGTGGTGGTCAGCACGGCGCCTACGCCGTTGAGTTGGACAGCACCCAATCGCGCTCCTGGCACGAGTGGAGTAAACGTCGCCGTCACATAGCAAGTGGTGCCGGAAGTGAGCGTGCCCGTGCAGTTGTAAACGCTGGGCGTGAAGTCGAGGTTGGCTCCACCTTGCGTGCGTACGCTGATCGAGCTGACGGTCGAGGTCCCGCTCGCGATGTAGTTCAGCGTGAGACTCTGTTTGCACGGCGCGGGACTGGTTTGCCCTGCTGGGCAAACGTTGACATAGCCGAAATTCACCGCCTCGCGCTGTACCTCTACTGCAAGGTTCGCGCTGCCCTCGGTGACGAGGACATCGCCCGCTGCATCCACTGCCACTCCGTTCGGATTAGTGAGCGTGCCACTAGCGACCGTGGTCTGGACGGTGTCGTTGTTTGATACCTCAACGATCCGGTTGTTGCCGGTATCGGCGATGAATAGATCGCCCGCTGCGTCCACCCCTACTCCCGTCGGGCCATTCAGTCCGCTGCCTATAAAGGACCACACGCCTGAGTTGTAGGGCGGCGCTTGCTTTATCACCCCGGAGGAGGTTCCAGTAACCGGGAAGAAAACATTGCCCGCTTTATCCACTGCCACACCTAGCGGAAGCAAAACAGTGGTACCACCTGCACCTCCCCACACAACGGTTGCGCTGCAGGAGCTGGTGCAGCCTGCCGGCGTTTCCAACACTTCCTGGGGTCCTTCTGACGCTATAAAGACGTCACCCGCTGCGTCCAGGGCCACCCCTGTCGGAGTTGGCACACTGGCCACCACCGTGGTTTGAACGCCGCCAGGGGTCACCTCGACTACCCGGCCGTTTCCGAAATCCGCGATGAAGACATCGCCCGCTCCATTCACTGCCACTCCGTCGGGATTGCTTAGTCCGCTACCGATCGTGGTCTGGGCGCCACTGGGCGTAATTTTCAACACTCGGTTATTGTTGACATCCGCGATGAAGACATCGCCCGCTCCATCCACCGCTGCTCCGTCCGGATAATTCAGCCCGCTGGCGGGAACCGTGAACTGGGCGTAGGAGAAGCTAACGGTAGCCTGGGTCACCGAGGCACTCTCCGTGACCGTAGGTGCGGCAACGTAGTCGGCGTCGCCCGCCTGATTCGCGATCACCGTGCAGGTGCCGGTGCCGCTGCCCATCGTATAGTTCGGACCCACGTTGCTGCACTCCCCGGAACTGCTGTAACTCACTGGCAGGCCGGAACTGGCAGTGGCCGCCACCGTGAAGCTGCTGTTGGTAGGTGCGCTCGCGGGTGCGTTGGTGGTGAAGGTGATGTTTTGGATGGCCGGGATTATGTTGAAAGAACTGGAGGTCGAACTCGCGCCGTAGCTTGCATTTCCGGCGAAGCTCGCGGTCACAGTGTAGGCGCCAGGCGTCTGATTGTCTACGATCGTGCAGCCGGCAAAGCCCGTAGGGTCGGTCGTTCCAGAGCAACTCTGGCTACCCAGCTGGAATGAGACCGTAGCGCCCGTGATCGGTGGCTGCGATGCGCCCGTGCTGTTCAGTAAGGCTCCTAAGTTCATATTGTTTCCGTAGGCGGCGAGCGAGCCGCCGTCGTACAACAGCGTACTTCCGGTTGATACCACATTCAGGGTAAGCGGGGCCGAGGGGATGCCGTTGGCAACAACCTCCAAGATCGTACCGGGGCCCAAGATGAGGTTGGCTGGCACATCAAAATAGGTGGTCACGATGGTGTTTGGCATGGCGACACCCATGCTGCTGTGGTTGTGAGTTCTCGCATACATCACGTTGGCGCCCTGGATGATACGCACCAGGGGATAGTTCGTCGCCCACTCGCCGTCGTCACCATAAAACGCCCCTTGCGAAACGCCATTAAACAGCGTTCCGGAAATGGGGTAAGTTTGCCCGGGAACTATGCCCGAAAGCGCGCTAATAATTTTGGGCTGCGCACCCGGGTCCGCCGCTTTGCCGTTATTGTAGAACTCGACATTAGACGAGCCGTTCTCGACCATGACATCGCCGGACGGTAGCGCAAGCATACGCAGGCCAAAAGTAGGCGTTGCTGTAGGTGGGTCTACGCTCCCGGATGGAAATGCAGCCACGGGGTTCAGATTGGTGCCGTCGAATTCAAAGAATACAGAGCAATGTATTTCGTTACCGGAAGAGTCCACTGGGCTGGCCGCTACCAGCACATGACCATCGGGCAATATAGAGGCCGGACCATCTGCCACCCCGGCGTTTTCGTAACTTATCCCCCCGCACACGAATGGGATGGGGAAACTTGGAGCCGACACCCACAGACCCTCCGTATAGTCGTAGTTCGCGTTGTTTGGAGTGGCTCCAAACTGAATCACATAGCCATTGTCGCCTCGTAACACTGCTGGTCCCATCTCCGGGACATCATTCGAGGGTGCATCGCCAGCGAGCTTCACCAGTGTGCTCCCAGCTAACGACCATTTATTGGTTACAGGATCGTATATTTCGGATTCCGTGCCGTTTTGAGTGTCGACGGTTAGAACTGTTCCGTCCGGCAGCAAGGTCCAACCTTCCTCGGAAAAAGCGTCAGCCTTACCCGTCGGGTTAAGGTCGGTGTAGGTGAGGGTTACAGGATCGAGCGCAGCCATTTGAGTGTTGCTGTGATCGCCAATCACGAACGTTCCGTTCGCCAAAACGATGCATGGCGAGTCTCCGATCTGGGTCCAGTCCCCCGTTCCGTTATCGGGAGGGGTTAGTTGCGTCCACGATCCCTTTCCGCTGCTAGCGGTCGGATCAAAGATGTAGCCAATGGTGGTCTCCTCATTTGCGGCAAGTTGGCCGTTGTATTCGCCACCCTCGAAGACGACGCGCCCATCCGGCAGCACGACGGAGCAGAAAAAACGTGGTTGATAGGTAGTCGGCAACGAGGTGATATTGGTCGTGGACCATGAGCCGTTCACGTAACTGCCGGTGTTGTCCGGGGTCAAACGCACGAGTTTGTTGGTCGTCTCTCCTAGTTGGCACATGACGGTGCCATCCGTAAGAAGTATGCAATCCGTGACCTTCAAGACGCCGTTGCTGACTGCCTGGGTCCATTGCGCGTGAGCCGAACCAGTCCCGCATAGCAGAACGGCGAGAGCGATGGCGAGCGCCCAGAGGGAGCTGACGAATGCTGCGTGGTTGTGCCGCCGTGCGCCCCGAGCGGAGGAAGCGAAAGAATCAGCGAAACCGTACCGCGAGGCCGGGTTCGTAAGCAGAGTAGTCATGTCAAAATCTCCTTCTTCTTGTCCGCAACAGTTGGCGGCCCGTTATAGGCTGTAGATGGTTGGAGATGGATCACCAGGTCTGAATAGACTTCGGCCACTTCTTCGGCAATCAGGCCGTATTGCACGGGCTGCGGTCCATCGGCAGCTATTGGTGGCCTGAAGCAATCCCCCTTCGCGGCTCTCTCCGTCCGAGCAATAGCCCCTAGTTGAGATTGAGATCACCGGCAGCGACGGCTATTGGCCGTCAAAGCAGGCGATGCCCGACAGGTCCCCCTGGAATCCTTGCCCGTTGTCAACAACGGATCCCGAAATGAAGAAGACGCTGCTTCCCGGATTCGCGAACACACCCGTTCCAGAACTGGGCCGTTCCATCTCGGTAAATGCCAAGTGGGCTGCGTCCAGAACGCCGAGATCGTTTGTCACCAGTGTGCCCCGCCGCGCCACGATGGTAAGTTGGCCGGAGTAGGAAAGGTTCGCCGCTGGTTCGACGCCGGACATGCCGGCCGACGGAGCCGCGCCCAGGGCGACGAAGCTAGTGTTTCCATCAAGCAGGCCCGTACCGGTGATGGCGCCGGTGGTGCAGAGCCCTACAGGGCTTGTGCAGTTCTGTGTGGTGAACAGGCTGTTGATCGTGCCCCTTACAGGCCGACAACTGTTGTTAGCTGAGACCTTGAAGGTTGAGCCCGACTGTTTCATGGGTAATACGATGGCGAACAGCCCAAGACCCATGATTACCAATAAGAGAACCTTACCGATGTGTTTCATTGTATTTCCCCTCTGTTTGCAGATTTTCTTTGATCCAGCTGCCAGCCTTCTTAATAGTTTGTTGACACCCTCCGGACTATTCGCAAGACGGATGTACTAATCTGGCGTCGCACCTAGGAACTCTTCGTGCCCTTCGAATCGTTCTCGCAGCAGCTTTTCGAAGCGTTGTTCCCGCGTGACGGGCGCGCTGCTTTCGCGCGTCGTCTTCTCTCCCAAGACGTGATGGACCTTCAATTCAGGCCTGGGAATCGCATTCGCAGCCTTCAAGGCAGCCATGAACAAGCCTTCTTGTTTCGGTCTTCGTTGTTCTGATCTTTCGTTCCGATCTTGCGGGCGGTGCTCGTTGTAGACCAGTACTGCCGACGAAGTTCGCAGCTGCAACCTGTTCATTGGTCCCTCCAATGGAAATCTGTGAATCTGGGTTCAGGACGGAACCGCCTGCTCCGGGGGGAAGAGCCGTCGCGGAACCGAAAAAGGGCCGAAATGCCCGCTTGTCCCAGAAGGCGGAAAGCGTCAGCGAAACGCCTCATCACGTGGCAATAAATTTTTCCTGGTCACCCTGCTGAGGCCGCCGGTGGCAAAAAGTAGAGTGGCAAAAAGTTGACGACTGGCGTGGCTGCGAGTATGCTGTTGCCCTCTTCCCCCCTGAAAGGGGCACCCAGAGCCTATGCCCGATGACCAAGAGGGGCAGGTCACCGAGCTGTTGCAGCAGTGGAAGGAGGGCGACGAGAACGCTCTCCGTGCCTTGGTACCGTTGGTCTACAAAGAGCTTCGGAGTTTGGCGCACTATCACCTCCAGTCCGAGCGCCCGGATCACACCCTGCAGAGCACCGCCCTGGTTCACGAGGCCTATTTGCGTCTGTTGGGAGGTCAACCGGTGGAACTGCAGAATCGAGCGCACTTCGTTGCTGTCGCCTCTCGCCTAATGCGTCAGATATTGGTGGACTATGCGCGCAGCCGCCGGGCCAACAAACGGGACGGCGGTTGTAAGGTGATCTTCGAGGATGTGATTGCCCTGCCTGTCACCGGAGATGCAGAACTCCTGGCTTTGAACGAGGCTCTAGACGAGCTGTCTCGCATTGACGAGCGACAGGGAAAAATCGTGGAAATGAAGTTCTTCGGGGGATTGTCAGCTCCGGAAATATCTCAGGTGATGGGGATTTCGCGGGCCACGGTTGATCGCGACTGGGCTACCGCCCGCGTCTGGTTGTATCGCCAGATAGCCAGGGCGGCCCAGCTTTGACGGTACAACGTTGGGAGCAAGTTAAGGAGCTGCTACACCAGGCGCTGCCACTCGGCCCAGAGCAGCGCGCTCGCTTGCTAACTGACGCATGCTCTTCCGACAGTTTCCTTCGCGCCGAAGTTGAGTCACTCCTGTTGGCCGATGAAGGCATCCGCTCCAACTTCATGCAGTCGCCCTGGCTGGCCGACGATCCAATCGACGAACCGAATAGGCTCGGGGCCGCTGGGGCTTTGGGGGTGGGGCAGGTCTTTGCGCAACGTTTTCAACTCGTTCGCAGGCTTGGCGAAGGCGGCATGGGGCAAGTGTGGCTGGCGGAACAGATCTCGCCGGTACGGCGGCAAGTCGCGCTGAAGCTGATTAAGGCCGGGATGTACGACGAGGCGGTCGTGCAACGCTTCCAATCGGAGCGGCAATCGCTGGCGATCATGGATCATCCCGCCATCGCGAAGGTGTTTGACGCCGGAACCACCCCGCAGGGCCAGCCCTACTTCGTAATGGAGTACGTGCCCGGCCTGCCGATTACCGACTATTGCGATCAGAAGAAGCTCAAGATCTCCGATCGGCTCGAACTCTTCCTCCAGGTCTGCGAAGGTGTGCAGCACGCGCACCAGAAAGCCATCATCCATCGCGACCTCAAACCGGCGAACATTTTGGTGGTGGAAGTGGACGGCAAACCCGTGCCCAAGATTATCGACTTCGGGCTGGCCAAGGCGACCACGCCTCCGGTTGCCGGCGAGACCATTTTTACGCAACTCGGACATTTTATGGGCACGCCCGGATACATGAGTCCGGAGCAGGCCGATCCCGATGTTGCGGACATCGATACGCGCAGCGACGTTTACTCGCTGGGAGTCGTTCTCTACGTGTTGCTGGCCGGGTCGCAACCGTTTGAAACCAAGCCAGGGCAGAAGCAACCGCTCGACGAGTTGCTGCGGAAATTGCGGCAGGAAGAGCCGCCAGGCCCGAGCACGAAAGTGGGCGCGGATCGCGAGACCGCAGCCGCGACCGCCGAAGTGCGCAGTACCGAGCCCAGGCAACTCGTGAGGGTGCTGCGCGGGGATCTCGATTGGATCACCATGAAGGCGCTGGAGAAAGATCGCGCTCGCCGCTATGGCGCGCCTTCCGAGCTGGCTGCTGACATTCGGCGCTATCTGAATCATGAGCCCATCGTGACTCGCCCAGCAACCACTACTTACCGGCTGCGGAAGTATGCCCGGCGTCACCGTGTCGCTGTAGTTGTGACCGCAGGATTGGTGCTGCTCCTCGCCGCTTTCTCGGTTTTACAGGCGTTCCAGTTGCGCCGGATTACTCGTGAGCGCGACCGCGCCACGCACGAACGAGACCGCGCCACACGAATCACCGACTTCATGACCGGCATGTTCAAGGTGTCCGATCCCAGCGAAGCGCGCGGCAACAATGTCACTGCCCGCGAGATCCTCGACAAAGCCTCGAAGGACATGGGAACCGGTCTGGCAAAAGATCCCGAAGTTCAGGCACAGATGATGCAGGTCATGGCCAGCACATACTTGAACCTGGGACTCAACGCTCGTGCTCATGAACTGGCGAAGCACGCTCTGGACGCTCGACTGAGCCTCCTCGGACCCGACGACCCAAAGACGCTGGAGTCGATGACTCAGCTCGGACAGGTTCTGGATCGCGAGGGCCATGAGCCCGAAGCGGAGAAGATGGAGCGCCAGGCGTTGGCGGACGAGCGGGGCATTCTTGCGCCCGACGACCCGCTTACGATCGAGACCATGAGCAGCCTGGCCTGGATCGTACAGGCACAGGGTCGCTTCGACGAGGCAGAGAAACTGACGCGCGAGGTGATAGCGATTGCAACTCGAAGGTTCGGTCCAGAAAGCACTCAAGTGCTGGGGGCCATGAGCAGCTTGAGCAGTGACCTCTGGAACCAAGGCCGCTATGCTGAAGCCGAACGAGAGTATCGTCAGTTGCTCGATAGCGACCGCCGCGTTCTCGGACCGGATCACCCTCGAACTCTCCTTGCGATGTCTAATCTGGCGGTGACAATCCAGACCGAGGGTCGCTTGTCAGAGGCCGAGCAGACGTTTCGTGAATCCCTGGCAACAGAGCAGCGTGTGGTAGGTCCCGAACACCCGTCTACTCTGGGTACGATGTTCAACCTCGCGAGCCTTCTCTCAAACGAAGGCCGCCATTCCGAATCCGAGAAACTCTACCGCGAGACACTAGCGATCCAGTTGCGAACCCTTGGCCCCGAACACCCGCGTACGTTGCTGACCCAGTCCGAGTTGGCAGATGAACTTTTCGCGCAAGGGCATGTTCAAGAAGCGGAAAGGCAGCATCGAGAAACGCTGGTGGCCATGGTGCGGGTAATCGGACCTGATCATCCCAGCACCTTGCTGTGCCAGTCTAGTCTTGCTCGAGATCTGACCAGGGAGGGCCGCAACGCGGAAGCAGAAAAGAA
>Ga0210388_10004685_pt1 | contig 10701 bp, 8 predicted proteins | sample IncBWC19OmetaG_FD_155485 | JGI IMG/M metagenome (GOLD analysis project Ga0210388, IMG submission 155485) | Forest soil microbial communities from Barre Woods Harvard Forest LTER site, Petersham, Massachusetts, United States - Inc-BW-C-19-O ...
TCCCTGCGAAGGTTGCGGGGGAATCGTCGAACAAAGCTCCGGATGTGGCGCCTGAAACGCTTTTACGAACGTGCGGTGCAGCGAGTGCGAGGAGACTGGGCCGGATGTGGAGTTACCGGAGAAGAATTCAGCGATCCTGGCCACGTGTATGCAACGGACCTGCATGTTTTTGGCGAGGGATCTCTTTTCGAACTGCTTTGTACGGTCCGAACCTCGATTGGCCGGCGCGGGCTAGCCAACTATCTGTTGAAGACTCCAACACTGGAAGAGACGCTGCTGCGTCAAGAGGCTGTCGGCGAGCTGCGCGAAAGGACGGATCTGCGCGAGAACATCGCCACGCTGGGCGAGTTTGACTCTCTGGAAGCACGGCCGGATACTTTCGAGGAATGGCTGAACTCCCCTCGTCTTTCGGTCGCGCGCCCACTCCGGGTTTCGCTGGCTGTTGCTTCGGCAGTGCTTGCGGGCATTGTGGTCGCGGGTGTATTGGGGATGGTTTCTTGGACCAACGTCGCAATTTGGATACTTCCCTTGATCGCGTTCCATGCCGGAGCGGGGCTGTGGTTCCGAGACCGGGTAAATGGAATGCTTAGCTGGCTTCGGCCGGTGTCGGTGGAGACAGCAGTATTGAGACAAGGTCTTCAGCTCATGGAAGAAACGGGATTTCGGTCGGCCAAGTTGCAGGAACTCGCCGGGCAGGTTCGCAACAGCGCGCGATCTATTCAGAAACTCGAGCGGCTGCTGGATGCGCTCGATCAGCGGGACAAAGACTGGTTTTACTGCCCTTCGCGCGTGCTCGCCACCGGTACGCAGTTGTGCATGGCGATTGAGCAGTGGCGAAAGGACCACGCCGGATCGCTTAAACGCTGGCTATTGGCATGGGCGGAGTTTGAGGCGTTGAACGCGCTGGCGATGCACAGCTACGAGAATCCGGATCATACATTTCCCGAGTTTACGAGCGGTGCGGCCCACTTCGACGCGCGGGAAATGGGCCATCCTCTACTACCCCATACGTCCTGCGTAGCAAACGACGTCCACTTAAGCCGGACGTGTCCGTTCTATGTGGTGAGCGGATCGAATATGGCGGGGAAAAGCACGCTGCTGCGGGCCATCGGATTGAACGCGTTGCTGGCATTCGCGGGCGCCCCGGTGCGTGCGCGCTCCCTGCGATTGTCCGGGCTTACTATTGTGGCATCGGTCGCCGTGGTGGATTCATTGCTGAACGGAAAATCGAAGTTTCTGGCGGAGGTTGACCGGCTGCGCTTGGCCATCGAATCAGCGGTACCGGACCGGCCGGTGTTGTTTCTGGTGGATGAAATTTTCAGCGGCACTAATTCCCGCGATCGCCGCGTCGCAGCTGAAGCGGTGGTACGAACGCTGGTGGAGCGAGGAGCGATTGGAATTTTGTCCACGCATGATCTTGCCCTCACCGAAATCGCCAGTGCACGGGGGATGGGCGGGGTCAACATGCACATGGCTTCGAGAAATGAGGGCGATCCAATGGATTTCGATTATCGATTAAAGCCGGGAGTCACAACCGAGACCAACGCACTAACCATCGCCAGGATGGCGGGCGTCCCGGTTTAAAATCTGCCATCGTACGAAAGTGCAGAGTTTTCGCGCATCGTCAAGGCTGATATTGACAATGGCCGCGATTTCCGCCCACTGCTGGGCCTGTACGATCGCTTATATGAACGTCCCTATTGTTGGGCCGGATTTTCAGGTGCGAGTGGAAAATCGCGGCCGGCCGGTTGAAGGGCTTCGGTTGAAGATTACCGGGAGTCAGGCCGTTACAGACAAGAATGGCATCGCATCATTCCGCGGCGTTCCTTCCGGACCCAACCTCGTCACAGCGGATCTCGACATTGGAGTGGCTGGCGTCCCGCTCGATGTAAAGCTGGATGGGCCTGCCGGCGTTGTCTTACCCATGAAGTGGCCAAACGTCACGCCTGTCGTGGTCCTTTCGCTGAAGGGGACCATACGCGGGCCTGATTATCTTCATCGAAAGTCCCAGCCGAAGCTCTCACTTGACCTGCTGGACGCGATCTCCGGAAAACGTCTGAAAAGTTTGCAGACCACCGATAGTGGCGAGTTCGATTTTGAAAGCGATTCACCTGGGATATATTTCCTGCGCCTGAATCCATCTGGTCTCAGAGGCTGGTCAGGCGACGAGATCACGGGACTAATCGCGGTTGCTGTCGAGCACTTCGCGCCGACGGATCATCTGGATCTCGACTTACGGTGGACGAGTTGCGGCCTGTGGTATTCGGATGCGCGTGCTGTTGATCCCGCATCCCGCAGGGAAGTTCGGTGAGCAGCTAAAGAGCGACCGCACAGGCACGTTCACTTCGAATCCATTTACCGGCGGGGACCTATCAGTTGATAGTGCGCCGGGGGATTCACGCCTTTGCGCACTGTGGAACTCGGCTTGTCCGGATCTTGCAGTTTCGCTGTCCCCGCTAGTCATTTGCCTTGACATAGATTGATTCATACGTATAATTGAAACGAACGTATGACTACCAAGACTCGGCTCCTGGATACTGCCGAACGACTCTTCGCGCGGCACGGCATTGAGGCTACTTCGCTGCGCATCATCACCCGTGAGGCGGGGGTGAATCTGGCGGCGGTCAATTATCATTTCCAGTCCAAGGAAGCGCTGCTCGATGCGGTGATTGCCCGGCGGCTGGAGCCTGTGAACCAGAAGAGGTTCGCCTTGTTGGATGCGTGTGAAAGGGCCGCCGGGGATGGTCCGCTGGCTCCCGGTGCGGTGCTGGATGCGCTGCTTCGGCCAGTGCTTGAAATGCTGAACGGCCCGGCCAAGGAGTTCGCGCCTATGATGAGCCGCATCCTCACCGAATCGAGCGATTTGACCGAGAAGGTCTTTCAGAAGCATCTGGCGCACGTCTCGGCGCGATTCTTCGGCGCATTCGAGCGAGCCATTCCGCATTTGCCACGGAAGGAACTTTTCTGGCGGATGCTGTTCATGTTCGGTGCGGTTTCGCACACGTTCAATGCAGCGAAGATGTTGGGGACGTTTTCAGGTGGCGAGTGCGATCCCTCTGACGTGGAAGGCACGATACGGCGTCTTGAATCGTTTTTGCTGGCGGGGTTACAGGCGCCGGTGCCCGCGGAGGTGCGGCATGCTGTTCGGTAGTCACTCAGTTTTCCAGAATCTGCTCGGTTGGCTCACTTTGCATCACTATCCATCAGTTTCTTCGATGCCTGCGACGATTGGTGGGGCGGACCCCCTGGTCCACGGCCGACGCCCACGTCGGCCCAGCCTTGGTTGCGGCTATGCCGCTCTGCGGGGCGTCCCCTCTGGACCGCAGCCGACGCCTTCGTCGGTGCGTTGGGTTTGGATGAAGCTTATGTCGTTACAGAAGAGCGGGTCCTGGGGGACCCGCGCGGACCAGGGGGTCCGCCCCACGATCGCGCCCTTGAATTCCCTAAATGACGTGGGGATGCCATCATGCGCGCGGGTTGGTAGCCAGCGCTGTTTGGCAAAGCACCGACTCCCTTACGGTCGCGGTTCGGAATGGGCTCTCGGTGCGTTGCTGATTTGCGCAGGCTCGCTGTTCGCCCAGCCGGCGCCGCTGCAGTTGAGCCTGAAGCAAGCGGTGGATCTGGCGCTGGCGCCGGATGGCAACACACGGGTGAAGTTAGCGGCGGAAGGGATCCGGCAAGCGGAGGCGCGGTCCGCGGAGGCGCGTGCGGCACTGCTTCCCGATATCGAAGGCGCGGTCTCGGAGCAGAACGAGACCAGCAACCTGAAGGCCTACGGCTTCTCGTTTCTGCGCATTCCGATTCCAGGCCTAAGCATTTCCACTTTCGTGGGACCGTTCGATGTTTTCGACGCGCGAATCAATGTCACCGAAACGGTCTTCGACTTCAGCAGCATCCGCGGCTATCAGGCCGCCAAGGCGTCGGTAGAGGCGGTCAAGGCGGACAACCAGGGAACGCGTGACCAGGTGACGGACCAGGTAGCGCGCGCATATCTCACCGGACTTCGCGCCCAAGCGGCGCTCGAAACAGCCAAAGCCAACGTCGAACTCTCGGAGGCGCTGCTGAAGTTGTCGCAATCGTTGAAGACCGCCGGCACCGGCACCGGAATCGAAGTGACGCGCGCCGATGTCCAGTTGGCCAATGACCGGCAGCAGCTCATCGTGGCCGAAAACGGCGTGGAGCGATCGCATCTGGAGCTGTTGAAGGTGATTGGGCTGACGCTGGACCGTCCGGTGGAGCTGATCGGCGCGCTGGCTTATGTTCCGACGGAGAATCTGGATGCCCCCCAGGCGCTGGCCACGGCGCGTGACAACCGCGCGGAGTTGAAGGCACAGCTCCAGCGCGAACAAAGCGCGAAATTGAGCTACGGTGGCGTAAAATTCGAGCGCCTGCCGTCGCTGGCGGCCTTCGGCAATTACGGGTCCAGCGGTTCCGCCATCAACGATTCTGTTCCAACGCGAACCTTCGGGGCGTCGCTCAGAGTTCCTATTTATGATGGCGGCCGCCGGGATGCGCGCCGCGCCGAGAGCGCCTCCGAATATCGCCAGGAGCAGATTCGCAGCCAGGATTTGCGCGATCAGATTGAGCTGGATGTAAGGCTGGCGCTGCAGAGCCTGCGCTCGGCGGATGCGGAAGTGAAAACCGCTGAGGAAGGCCTGAAGTTATCCGAGAACGAGCTGGCGCAGGCGCAGCGGCGATACAAAGCCGGAGTAACCAACGGTGTAGAAGTGACCGATGCGCAAACGCGGCTGCAACGAGCGCGGGACAACCGGATCAACGCGCTCTACGACTACAACGTCGCCCGGATCGACCTGGGCACGGCCACCGGTACCATCCGGAGCATGCTCCCTTAAAGGGTTTACACATGAAACGTAAAATCATAATTCCGATAGTCCTGGTGACTGCGCTGGCGGTAGCGGCCGGAGTGATGTGGTCGGGCTGGCTCCATCGCGACCATGGCAATCGCCTGATGGTTTCCGGCAACATCGAGCTGACTCAGGTGGATATTTCGTTCAAGGTTCCCGGCAAGCTGATAGAACGGACGGTGGATGAGGGCGCTGCGGTGATTAAAGGCATGCTCATCGCCCGCATCGATCGCGACCAGGTGGATCGGCAGCGCAGCCGCGATGAAGCGGGCGTGCTATCCGCGCAATCGCAAGTTCTGGAAACCGAGACCGAGGTGAAGTGGCAGCGCGCCACGCTTGAAAATGATATTGCGCTGAAGAAGGCTCAAATACGGGAAGCGCAGGCGCATCTGGATGAATTGCTGGCCGGTTCGCGTCCGCAGGAGATCCAGCAGGCGCGCGCGGCCGCGGCCGATGCCCGGGCGCAGTTTGAGCAAGCCAAGCTGGATTGGGACCGTGGGCAGGAACTGTTCAAGAACGACGATATTTCCAAAGCGCAATACGATCAATACCGCATGCGGAACGACAGCACGGCGGCCGCGCTTCGGCAAGCCGAGGAACATTTGGCGCTGGTGGTGGAGGGTCCACGCAAGGAAGATATTGAGGCGTCGCGCGCGCAAGTTGCCACGGCTCAGGCTGCGTTGAGGGTGAGCGAAGCGAATTCGCTGGAGCTGAAACGCCGCGAAGAAGACGTGCTGGCTCATATTGCCGAAATGAATCGATCTCGCGCGCAAATGGAGATGACGCAAACCCAGATCAACGATACGTCCGCGTATTCGCCTATTGACGGCGTGGTGCTCGTGAAATCCGCCGAAGTGGGCGAAGTGCTGGCGGCCGGGACCACGGTAGTGACCATCGGCGATCTGGACCATCCCTGGCTGCGCGCGTACGTCAACGAAACAGACCTGGGAAAGGTGAAGCTGGGCGCGGTCACCAAGCTCAGCATCGATTCGTATCCGGGGCGCACATATACGGGGCGCGTTTCTTTCATCGCGTCCGAAGCGGAGTTCACTCCCAAGCAGATCCAGACCAAGGAGGAGCGGGTGAAGCTGGTGTACCGCATCAAAATCGATGTGGACAATCCCAAGCACGAGTTGAAATCGAACATGCCGGTGGACGCGGAGATTGAACTGAATTGACCTCTGAACCCATCATTCGCGCCAGCGGCCTCACGCGCCGGTTCGGCGATCTTACCGCCGTCGATCATCTCACTATAGAGGTAGCGCGGGGCGAAATCTTCGGCCTGGTGGGTCCCGATGGCGCGGGAAAAACCACCACGCTGCGGCTGCTGTGCGGGCTGATGGATCCCACCGAAGGCGAGGCCTGGGTGGTCGGCCACAGTGTCGCCCGGGAACTCGAAGCAGTGAAAGATCAGATCGGCTACATGGCCCAGCGCTTCGGATTGTACGGCGATCTCACAGTGGACGAGAACATGAATTTCTACGCCGACCTGTTCGGCATCTCGAAAGCTGAACGAGCGCGGCTGTTGCCGGACCTGCTGCGCATGACGCGCATGGAGCCCTTCCGATCGCGGCCCGCGGCGAATCTCTCCGGAGGCATGAAACAGAAGCTGGCGCTGATCTGCACGCTGTTGCATCATCCGCAGGTTCTGTTCCTGGATGAACCAACCAATGGGGTGGATCCTGTCTCACGGCGCGATTTCTGGGCCATTCTTTACCAATTGGTGCGCGACGGGCTGACCGTTTTCGTCACCACCGCATATCTCGATGAGGCGGAGCGGTGCAATCGCGTGGGGCTGATGAATCAGGGGCGGCTGATTCGTTGCGAGACCCCGAAGGATTTGAAGCACGCTCTCACGGAAACCTGTTACGAAGTGGAAACCCCGGATCAACGAGCGGCCCGTGACTATCTGCAAGTGCAGCCGGGGGTGCTGAGCGTGGAGCCGGCCGGGGCGAAGTTGCATTTGTTCCTAAAGGCAGGCGCGCCGGTTGAGGAATTGAAGAGGGCGATTTCGGCTAGTGAGTTTCGGCCGATTGTGCCGTCGCTGGAGGACGTGTTTATCGGGTTGGTAAGGAAGTCCGAGGTTGAAAATGCTGCCTGATATTCGCAGGCGAAAGCGCCTGCGCCACGCACCTGCGCCACCACATGGGGTCAACAACATGCGCCAATGTGGGGCAGGCGCTTTCGCCTGCCAACAAGTTTTTCAGCAGCCTCATTCAGCCTGCCTCTGCGCCAGGGACCAGTATGCCCGATAACGCGGTAGAGGTTCGAGATCTGGTGAAGCGCTTCGGCGACTTCGTGGCTGTGGATCATGTCACGCTGGACGTCCGGCGCGGGGAAATTTTCGGATTTCTGGGGCCGAATGGCGCGGGAAAATCCACCACGATACGCATGCTGTGTGGATTGCTGCTGCCCACTTCCGGAAGCGCGCTGGTGGGCGGCCTGGATGTGATGACCCAATCGGAAAGCATCAAGAAACAGATCGGGTACATGTCCCAGAAGTTTTCGCTTTATGACGATCTCACGGTGGAGGAGAATATCGATTTCTTCAGCGGCATCTACGGCGTTCCTCGCGCGCGGCGTCCGGAACGCAAGGCTTATGTGCTGAAGATGGCCGGCATCGAGGAGCGGCGTTCCACTCTTACGCATCTGCTTTCGGGCGGCTTCAAGCAGCGGCTGGCGCTGGGCTGCGCCATCCTGCACGAGCCCCCCATCCTTTTCCTCGACGAACCCACTTCCGGCGTCGACCCTATCGCTCGCCGGACATTCTGGGATTTGATTTACCAGCTTTCCGCCGCCGGCCACACCATTTTCGTCAGCACGCATTACATGGACGAAGCCGAGTACTGCCATCGCCTGGCGCTCATGTACGGCGGCAAGATAATCGCGCTGGGAACGCCGGCTGAGCTGAAGCAATCGCTCCAGGGGCACTATTTGCTGCGCCTGGAAGTATCGGACATTCTGGGCAGCATGCAGGCATTGGAGAAGCTGGAGGGAGTATCTGACGTGGCCGTTTTTGGCGGCGGCTTACATGTCACAGTGCCCGATACATCCGCAGCGATTCCAAAAATCCGCGCTGCGCTTCAAGAGGCCGGGATCGAGATAACGGTTCTGGAGCCGATTGAACCGTCCATGGAGGACGTCTTCGTGGCGATGATCGAGCAGGAAGAGAGGAAAGCGGCATGAGCCTGCGCCGGTTGAGGACCGTCACCAGGAAGGAACTGCTGCACATTGTGCGCGATGTCCGCAGCCTGACGCTGGCGCTGGCGCTGCCTCTGGTGATGCTGCTGTTGTTCGGCTACGCTCTCACTCTGGACGTGGATCGAATTCCCACCTACGTCTACGATCAGGACCACTCTCCGCAAAGCCGCGAGTTGATCGATCAATTTCGCGGATCCACTTATTTTCAAATTCTTGCCGTTGTGAACAGCTACAAACCCGCCGACCTGGCCATCGATAAGAGCGCCATCCTGCTTAATCTGGTTGTGCCTCGAGACTATGCACGGCACCTGCTCTCGGGGCAAGAAGCCAACGTCCAGCTGCTGGTGGATGGCAGCGACTCAAACACCGCATCCATCGCGCTGGGCTACGCGCAGGCCGTTATTCAGGCTTATGCCGCGCAATTACGCTCGGATGCCCAGGTCCGCAAGGGCGGCCAGCCTTTGCGCGTTCCCATAGACGCGCGCATCCGCGTCTGGTACAACAGCGATCTCAAATCCAAAAACTTTATCGTTCCCGGACTGATTGCCGTCACCATGATGATCATCGCCAGCATGCTTAGTTCGCTGACCATCGCGCGCGAGTGGGAGAACGGCACCATGGAGCAACTGCTGTCCACTCCGGTGCGCCCGACAGAGTTGGTGCTGGGCAAGCTGCTGGCCTATTTCGCGCTGGGGATCACCGACATGCTGATCTGCGTCATCGTTGGCGTTTTTATTTTCCAGGTGCCGTTCCGCGGCAGCGTCTGGTTTCTATTCTTCAGCAGTTGCCTGTTCCTGTTCGGAGCACTGAGCTGGGGCATCTTCATTTCCGCTTCGGCGCGCTCGCAGATGCTGGCCTTCCAATTGGGAATGATGAGCTCATTCCTTCCGGGCTATCTGCTCTCCGGATTTATCTGGTCCATACAGAACATGCCGAAAGTGATTCAGGCCATCAGCTTCATTGTTCCGGCGCGCTATTTCGTCACCATTCTGAACGGAATTTTCTTGAAAGGCGTGGGCATCCGGATTCTGTGGGGCGAAGTGAGCATGCTGATTGTGTACGCGGGATTGGTCTTTTGGGCCGCGTCGCGAAAGATGAGACAAAAGGTGGCTTGAAATGCGAGAACGGCTGATAGAAATCATTCGCAAGGAATTTCGGCAGGCTTTTCGCGAGCCTCGCATGCGGACCATGCTGTTTTTGCCGCCCATCATTCAATTGCTGATTTTCGGCTTCGCCGTGAATCTCGATGTGGAGCACGCCAACATGGCTTGGATGGACCAGGATCATACTCCGCAGAGCCGCGAGTTGCTGGCGGCTTTTCAAGGCTCGGCGCGATTCGATGTTCTGGCCACCCCGACCAACGATCGCGAGGTGCAGAAGCTGCTGGATTCGAACAAAGTGGATATGGTGGTGCGCGTTCTGCCGGGTTTTGAGCGGGACATTGAGCGGGGCCGGCCCACGGCGGTTCAGATTTTGATTAATGGAACCAATTCCAACACCGCTTCAATCGTTTCCAGTTACGCGTCTTCGATTGTCGCCAATTTCGCGGGTGAGGCGATGCAGGTGCAAAACAGGAATCGCCTGGCAGCCGGGTTGGCTTCGGCTCCCGTCCACGCCGGCGTGCCTCAACTAAATCTGCAATCGCGCGCCTGGTTCAATCCCGACTTGCTCAGCCGAAATTATTTCGTCCCAGGCATCGTAGTGAACATCATCATGCAGATAACATTGATGCTCACCGCGATGGCCATCGTCCGCGAAAAAGAGATCGGGACCATGGAGCAATTGATGGTGACGCCCATCCGGCCCATCGAGCTGATGCTGGGAAAGACATTGCCGTTCGCGCTGGTGGGCCTGGTGGACACATTTTTGGTAATTATGGTGTCGCTGTTTTTCTTCGATGTACCGTTTCGCGGCAGCCCGCTGCTATTATTCGCGTGCGCTATTCTCTTTTTGATGACCACGCTGGGCGCGGGGTTGTTCATCTCCACCATCTCGCACACCCAGCAGCAGGCCATGATGACAACGTTCCTGTTTTTCCAGCCGTTCTTCCTGCTGAGCGGCTTTGCGTTCCCCATCCGCAACATGCCGCAATCCATCCAATATCTGACGTTGCTGGATCCATTGCGGTATTTCATCGAGATTGTGCGCGGGCTGTTTTTGAAAGGAACCGGCGTAGCGGTGCTGTGGCCGCAGATGGTGGCGTTGGCGGTTTTCGGAGTGGTGATTCTTTCGCTCAGCGCGGTGCGGTTTAGGAAGCGGTTGGACTAAAAATCCGCTTCTCGTTTCTGGTTACGGGCAATCGATGGAACAATGGAGATGGATAAAGCTTGACAGCGTTCGGACCAGCATCGACATCCCGCGCAACCTGCATCGTAAGCTTCGCGCAGAAGCCGCAAAGAGGGGCTGTTCGGCACCATCGCTTATCCTGGCGGCAATCGAGCAAACCGTTGCGTCTCCCGCGCCGCGGAAAGGTTGGTTGAAGCTCGACCGTCCGGTGCTGGACGACGGGACGAGAAAAATGAGCTCGATCACCAGCGAAGAGATCTATGAGCTTGGTTTTCCTTGAGGTGCGTTGAAACCTAAGAGCGTACGGACTAGCATCGACATCCCCCATGATCTGCACAGGCTCGAAAAG
>Ga0210388_10004687_pt1 | contig 10698 bp, 5 predicted proteins | sample IncBWC19OmetaG_FD_155485 | JGI IMG/M metagenome (GOLD analysis project Ga0210388, IMG submission 155485) | Forest soil microbial communities from Barre Woods Harvard Forest LTER site, Petersham, Massachusetts, United States - Inc-BW-C-19-O ...
TGCGCGCTGGTGGAGGGATGGCTCGAACAAGGCATGGCGGCACTCAACGAGCGAACGGATGTGGGCGTAGTGTGCGGGCATGTGCGCGAAATCCATCCCGAGGCTTCTGTCTATAACCGGCTGTTCGATCTGGAGTGGCGGCAGCGGCCGGGAGAGATCGACGCGTGCGGCGGTAACTTCATGGTGCGGCCGGCGGTGTTCAGAGCCGTGGGTGGTTTTCGGCCCGATGTGATCGCAGGCGAGGACAATGAATTCTGCGTGCGCGTGCGCCGCATGGACGAAAAGATTGTGTTGTTGGATACGGCGATGGTCGGTCACGACGCGGCCATGCGCCGATTCAGGAAGTGGTGGCGCCGGGCGCGGCGCACAGGGCATGCGTACGCGCAGGTGGCGGCGCTACACGGCAAGAGCAAAGAGCGCTATTTCGTGCGCGAGTGCCGGCGCGTGTGGCTCTGGGGGCTGGAGATTCCGCTGGCCGCGCTGCTGCTTGCGCCGTTTACGCATGGATGGTCGCTATTGTTGCTGGCGGTTTATCCGCTGCAGTTCGGATGGATTTTTCTAAAGGGTAAACAACGCGGCTGGTCTGCGGGCGATGCGGCGGTCTACGCGTTTTTTACGGTGCTGACGAAATTTCCCGCGATCCAGGGAATGGTCGCCTACTATTGGCGGCGCTGGCGCGGACAGGCGCTCACAATCATGGAGCACAAGGAAAGTTGGTGAGTGAATTGACGCCGCCCACGGACCAAAAACCTTTGTGTCCGACGACTGCGCGTGGGGCCGGCGGCGGGAAGCGGCGCGTGGCTTTGTTGGGCGCAGGCTACATTGCCGACTGGCACGGGCTGGCGCTCGAGTCAGTGGACGGCGTGGAGCTGGTGGCAGTGTGCGATCGCTTTCAAGCCAGGGCGGAGACGCTAGCGCGGAAGTTTGGTGTGTCCAAAGCGTATGCCTCGCTTGAGGAGATGCTGGCTGCCGAATCTTTGGACGCGGTGCATGTGCTTTTGCCGCCGGACCGGCATTTCGAAGCGGCGCGCGCGGTGCTCGAGGCCGGCGTGGACGTGTTTTTGGAGAAGCCGATGTGCGCCGCCGCGGAGGATTGCGACGCCTTGGTTCGACTGGCTGAAGAGCACGGGCTGCGGCTTGGCGTGGGCCACAATTTTCTTTTTGCAGAGATTTACGAGCGGTTGCGCGAGGATGTAAAGAGTGGCGTGCTGGGGCTGATTGACGATGTGACGATTATGTGGCATAAGCCGCTGCCGAAGGCTGCGCATGGGCCGTTCGACGCATGGATGCTGCGCGATCCGCGCAACATCTTGACCGAGGTCGGATCACATTCTGTCGCGCACATGCTGGACCTGGTGGGCGAGCCGGAAGAATTCGAGGTGCGGGCCTCGAATGCTATTCAGCTGCCAACGGAGGAGCCGTTTTATCGGCGCTGGCGGGTGACTGGGTTGAAGGGACGCACTGCTGTCGAGTTGCGTTTCAGCTTTGTTCCCGGATTTGAGGAGTACACGATTCATGTTCGCGGGTCGCTGGCTAGCGCCACCGCGGACTTTGAACGGAATACCTATTTGCTCGACTTGCATCGGGCGAGCGATCCGGATTTCGCGAATCATTCGATCGTCGTGAGTCGTGCAAAGAGCTTGAGGAAGCAGGCGCGGCGGACGCTTTGGAACTACATCAAGGCGAAACTGAAATTGGGCAAGCGGGGCAATCCTTATGGCGCCAGCATTGCTCGGGCTATGGATGCGTTCTATAGTTCTTTGCCGCTGGATGAGCGCGTGGATGGGCGGTTTGGGGCGCGGGTGGTTCGGGTTTGCGAAAGGCTGATGGCTGCTGCGGCGAATTTGCCATCGCTGGTGAACGAAAGAAAGGATTTGAAAGGGGACGTCTTTAGTCGTGCCGATGTCGCAGCAAATAATGCCACGGTTTTAGCCGCGGAGGGAATGCGAACTGCGGAGGAAACCCTTCCTCAGGGGCTAAAGCCCAGATCCTCTATCCACGCGGCTTTTGGCGCGGTTAAAACCGTGCCCTTTCAAAACCCGGAACCCGCTGTCTCAAGGCAGTCGTCGAACGCCGATGCGGCGCCGCGGATTCTGGTGCTGGGTGGAACAGGGTTTATTGGCAGGGAGTTGCTGCGACAGTTGATGGACTCGGACCGCGCTGTGCGGGTGCTCGTGCGAAGCGCGGCAGGGATTCCGCGTGGATTGCGCGAACGGGGCAATCTGGAATGCGTGGTTGGGGACATCGGAAACAAGGCGGACCTGCTGCGAGCAATGGAGGGCGTAGAGACGGTCTTCCATCTGGCGCGGGCTAATGTGAAGAGCTGGGCGGACTACCAGGCGCTGGAGATTGAGGCAACGCGGCGGGTGGGCGAGTGCGCACTCGCCAGCGGCGTGAAGCGGCTTGTCTATACGGGAACCATCGATTCTTACTACGCGGGAGCTGGTGCGGGGACGATCACGGAAAAGACGCCGCTCGACCCGCAGATCGGTGGACGGAATCTGTACGCGCGGGCCAAGACTGCATCGGAAGACATTCTGATGCGATTGCATCGCGAGCGGGGATTGCCGCTGGTGACTGTGCGGCCGGGGATTGTGATTGGGCGCGGTGGAAGTCCGTTTCACTGGGGCGTTGGGATGTGGTGGAACGATGCGGTCTGCCAGATGTGGGACGCAGGTGACAACAAGCTGGCGCTGGTGCTGGTGGAGGACGTGGCCGCGGGACTGATCGCGGCGATGAATACGCCGGGAATTGAGGGCCGGTCGTTCAATTTGGTTGGTCCGCCGCTGCTGACGGCGCAGGAGTATCTGGATGCGCTGGATCGCACGGGTGGGATTAAGATTCAGCGGCAGGCTATGCCGATTTGGCGGTTTTATTTTAGGGACCTGATGAAGTGGATGGTCAAGATGGCTGTGCGGCATCCGGAGCGGCGGCAACCTTCCTATCGCGATTGGGAGAGCCGGACGGGGTGCGCGATCTTCGACTGCTCGGCGGCCAGGACGGTGCTGGGATGGAAGCCGATTGAAGATCGTGACGAACTGGTGCGGCTCGGGATTGAGGACGCGTTTCTTGAGTTCACTAAGTGAAGAACGATAAAAGGCGATAGATAAAGAACTATCAAGGATGATAAATAGAAAACTGATAAGAGGCGATAGATGGATAACTCATAAGAGACGATAGATATTTGTATCCCACCTTAACGCAAAGGACGCGCGAAGGTGGGGCATCCGCCGATCCGAGTTGGACACCAGGATCAGTGCTGTTACCAGGGTGGGGGGGGACTCACGCGACCGCCATTGGTTTCTTTCCACGCCTGGCGCATTAGGGACAGAAACAACTTTGCCTCTTCGCCGCGATGACGGCGGATGGGGTCTTTGCTGTTGCGATTGCGCAGCCAGCGAATGGTGTGCATGCCGTCTTCGAGCAGGCGAATGCCCCAGACGCGAAAGCCGTGATGCTTGCGGAAATAGAGCAGCGTGGAGCGCATGCGCCACAGGACTACCTGCGATTCGGCGTCGGAGAATTTCAGAGTGGTGAGCTGACGGCTGGATTCTCCGCCGATGTGCGTGACTACAACATCGGGCCAATAAAGAACGCGGAAGCCGTGGGGCTTGATGCGGCAGCAAAGGTCGACTTCTTCGCAGTAAAGAAAGAATCGCGCATCGAAGAGGCCGGTTTTCGCGAGTGCTTCGCGGCGCATGATGGAGAACGCGCCGGGTACCCAGTCGACTTCGGCCTGGAGATCGGGGCTGGCCCAGGTGCGATCGAACGCGCCGAAGATGCGCGACCTGGGGTAGCGCGCGGCGAGTCCGGAGAGAACCACGAAGACGTTCCATAGGGTGGGGAACGCGCGGGCCGAGGGCTGCCACTCGCCATGCGGACCGACGAGGCGGGCGCCTCCGACGCCGACGGTGGTGTTGGCGTCCATGTGCTGGATAGAGAGGCGGAGCGCACCGGGATGGAAGAAGGCGTCAGAGTTGAGCAGCACCAGGTAGCGGCCGCGCGCGACTTCCATCGCCAGGTTGTTGGCGGCGGCGAAACCGAGATTGACTGCGCTGCGAATGAGCCGGATCGTAGAGGATGAAGCGACATAGGACGGAAAGGCAATCTCGTGCTCCACAACTTCCGCGGAACCGTCGGTGGAGGCGTTATCGACTACCAGCACTTCGACGGCGGTTCCGGCGGGGAGGAGCGTGCACTCGGCGACGACGGATTGGAGGCACTCGCGCAGCACGTCGCGCGTGTTGTAGGAGATGACGATCACGGAGGCGGCGTAGTCGTAGGAAGGCAGCAGGTTCACAGATTCGCGCCCTCGCGCGCCGCTTTGTGAAAGCGGTGGCTTGAAATGCGGTGACGCAGGAATTCTGCCGGATCAGCGGCGTGGCCTGTTTTGCTGAGCGAGGTCGGGTTCATCGACGTAGCTCAAGTATAGTGCGGGGACTATGCTGAATTGAGGCTGCGCGATTGATGCGGGGGGACGCCGCGAAGAAGAATGGATAGCCGGAAGAAAAATCTCAACATTGCATCGCCGCTTCTCGCGCGCGTGGGGGTTGCCGCGCTGGCGTTGATGATGATGGCGGCCGTGGGCGCAGGGCCGAGAGCCAGTTCGTATGTGCCTGGAGCTGAGGATTCTGGAGTCACTCATCTGCGCGTGACGAGCCAGGTGATTCTTCCCGGCGTTACGCGGCTGGGCATCAACCTGGGCGAGCAGACTTACTACGATTCCGGGCAGATGATGAAGAATCTGCTCTACCGCAATCCAGGTTTTGAGGGGATGGCTTACCGGAGCATCTTGCATTGCCTGCAAGGTGGTCCATCGAATTGCACAGATACGAGGCACTCGTTTACGTGGCCGGCGGGGTTTTGGGATGGGGCCAGTTTTGAAGTGCTGGAAGGCGCGGCGGTGGGACGCAAGGGGAGCGTAAGCTCGAGCGGGCCAAGCGGTGGAGGATATGGGCTGACGCTGAAAGGCACGGGCGCAGACATCGGCGCGGGTGACTGGCTGGCTGTGAGCAAGGAGTTTCCGGGCGATCCGGCGGCGGGGTGGTGGCCAAAACTCAATGGCGGCGCACGTCTCGAAGCGGAACGAAAGGATCTTTCTCCGCAGACTGAAGGACGTCAGGCGCTGCGAATTGAGGCGGCAGAGCAGGGGCAGTCGGTGGAGTTGAAGTCTTATTTCGACACGCTGGAGGGATTCACGTTTGTCCGATTGCGGGGGCGATACCGGTTCAGCTTCAGGGCCAAGGCGCTGGTCGGCGCGAGAACGTTTCACGTGTATGTGAAGCGAATCATCAACGGCAAAGCGGATTACCTGGAGCAGGATTTTCAACTGACGTCTGCGTGGGCGGACTACTCTGCGGAGTTCAACGCCAATGAGGGCGCAGGTCCGGCGGGTCCGATGGAGGCGGGATTCAGCGTCGCGGGCGCATCGCTTCTGCTCGATGATGTGGACCTGGAACAGATCGGCGGAGATGCAGCGAATGGGACGGCGTTCCGCGATGAGGTGGTGCAAACGCTGCGAGAGCTGCGCCCAGGAGTCTTGCGGCTGATGTCGAGCCATACGCAATTGGGCAGTACGGTGGACAATCTGCTCGCTCCGTCTCTGGCACGGCAGAGGCCGGGATTCTCCACGTGGCAGACAACCATGGAAGACATGCCGGTGGGGATTCCCGAGTTTCTGGAGCTTTGCCGGGAGTTGGGCGCAGAGCCTTGGATTGTCGCTCCGACGGCGATGAGCGTGGATGAGGCGCGGAAGCTGGCTGAATATTTGTCTGGAAGTGCAGCGACGGCGGGCGGGGCGCTGCGGGTTGCGGCGGGACGGCGCGAACCGTGGACGCGGGCCTTCACAACCATCCACATCGAGCTGGGCAACGAAACCTGGAATGGAATTTTTCAAGGTGAGACGATTGACGACTCCGCAGCTTACGGCAAGCGCGCAGACAGAATTTTCAGAGCGCTGCGGGCGGCGGCAGACGCGGACGCGGCGAAGTTCGACCTGGTGGTTGGTGGGCAGGCCGCGAATCCATCGAGAAGCGGTGAAGTGCGGCAGGCGGCTCGCGCGGCCGATACGCTGGCGATTGCTCCTTACCTGATGGATTCGGTGACGCAATGGGACAATGACGACGAGTTGTACGGTCCGCTAATGGCGCAGCCGGAGCAGATGTCGCGCGATGGGGTTGTGGGCGCTACCAAGACGGCCGTGGGTGGGCGCCTGGCTGTGTATGAGGTCAATCTGCATTCGACGGAGGGAACGGCGCCGCAGGCGGTGCTGGACCGGCTGACGCCTTCGGCCGCCGCGGGCGTGGCAGTTGCCGGGCACATGCTGCGCATGATGGGCGAGCACGGAGTGCGCGACGAGATGCTGTTCAGCCTGCCGCAGTTTCGCTTCAAGCGGGCGGACGGAACGCTGGTGAGGCTGTGGGGCAGCGTCGTCGCGATGGGCGGCCGCGAGCGTCCACAGCTGCTGGCGGAGAGCCTCGCCAACAAGGCGATTCGCGGCAACATGGTGAAGGTGGAGGTGAGCGGCGAGAATCCCACGCACGATCAGCCGCCAGGCAACGACGGAGTGCGACTGAAAGGAATGCATGAGATCGATGCATATGGCTTTCAAGACGGAAAATGGCATGGGCTTGTTGTCTTCAACTATGGGTTGCATCGATCGCGGAAGATCAGCGTTGAAGCTTCAGACTTGCAGGCGAATTCTGATGTGAAGCTGTGGAAATTGGTGAGTCCTGGGCCGGGCGCGAACAACGAGGAACAGGTGCAGGTATCGATTAAGGAGGAGCGAATGAACGGTTCCAATTTGACACTGGCTCCGTGCTCGATGGCAGTAATTGAGTGGAGTGAGTAAGTTGGGTGCAGCTAAGATGAGAGGTAACTCGAATTAGTTTCTAAGGTAATCTCTCGATGTTACTTATTGACTTACAAATGAATTACGTAACCATAAGAAGTTACTGAATTGTCGTGTTATATCTAACTGAAGCATCAGTCTTTTTGAATTTAACTTCCACCTTTTCGCCATTGCTCCGAAAAGCACGTCCGGATAGCTTCGAAGCATCAGTCCACTCGGGCCGATGAGGTGTCAAAAAAACAATCTGGGAGCCACCATTTTTGGGGCGGATTGCAAACCGGGGCGAGTTGATTCCAGCGAATTTCATTTCCTGAGTGGGGCTAGCGTTCTCCCGATTGAGCGGAGGCGCAAGCGGGCACTGATCCTCCAAATCGAGCGTTGGCGCAGGCAGGCACGGTACGGCACGACTTCAAACGATCGGAAGATTGATTGAACGACAAGCAACCGCAGTCTAGCCGGCGGGCAGTTCGGCGGGGGTGGTGTGTGCGGGCAGGAAATGGAAGCTCAAGATGAAGAGGAATCTGAAGCACCCGATTGCTATCTTTGGGCTGCCATTGGATAGCCTGACGGCAGATGGGGCTGTTGGGGTCATCGAAGGCATGATCCTCTCGGGTGAGACTCATCAGATTGCGACAGCAAACCTCGACTTCTGGCTGAACTCTATCTCAGACTCACATCTGCATAGAATCATTGCGGGCTGCAGCCTGGTGCTGCCGGATGGGATGCCGTTGGTGTGGGTGTCGAAGCTCTTGGGCTGTCCGCTTGCCGATCGCGTTACAGGCGTGGATCTTGTTCCGCGGCTGGCTGAACTCTCGGCGCGCAAAGGGTACAGGATTTTTCTGCTGGGCGGTAAGGGAGACGTGGCCGAGCGAGCGAAGGGTTTGTTGGAAGCGAAGTTTCCCGGCGTGCGGATTGTTGGCACATATGCTCCTACAGAAGAAGAGTTGGAGCAACTGAACCAGGGTGAGATGCTGGAACAGATCCATGCTGCCAAGCCTGAAATTCTGCTTGTTGCGCTGGGCAATCCCAAACAGGAAAAATGGATCTGGATGAACCGCAAGCGGTTGGGCGTGCCGGTGGCCATAGGTGTTGGGGGTAGCTTTGAGATTATTGCAGGCGACATGGTTCGTGCGCCGCGATGGGTTCAGCGATGCGGACTGGAGTGGGCGATGCGCCTGGTTCAGGAGCCGCAGAGGCTCTGGCCGCGGTATCTGCGCGACTTTCTGGGTCTGGCGCGGCAGCTACCTCTCACCTTGCTGGCGGGATGGATACAGCGCCCCTACCTGGGCCCGTCGCATGTGGCCACAGTGATGACTCCGCGGGCGATGCATGCGTATGTTCACGGCAGACTGGGCTCTGAGGTTGCGCAAGCGTTACAGGAAGCCTCGGCCGCCAGTATCGCCGGCGGCGTTGTGATGGTGGTTCATCTTACCGGCGTAAGGCAAATTACCGCGGCAGGTTTGGGTGCGCTGATGGGTGTGCGGCGGCAACTGCTGGATGGCGGCCTGACGGCGTGGCTGGCGGGGCTGCAATTTAGGCATCGCTTTCTGCTTCATGCATGGTGCGTGAATCCGCTTTTCGACGAATGGGACTCAGCCGTCGCCTACGGCAGATTTGTGGTCAAGGGTTTGGAAACGACGGCACGCGTGGAACTGCATGGCGAGCCGGAAACGCTCGCTGCGCAGACGCGCGCGCGTGGATAAGGCTGTTGAGCGCGCCGCAATCGGGGGGACGGCATGGAACTGATCATCCTGCTCCCGGCGGTGGCCTGCTGGGTGGCGTTGGCAAGAGGACCGATTCGCCGGGCGCTGTTGAATGTGTATCTGCCGGTGGTTCTTCTTCTGCCGCAGTACTACAGTATTCGTTTTCCGCATCTGCCGCCGTTGACGTTTGCCGACGCGGCCGTTCTGCCTTTGGGCGCGGCGCTTTGGGTGGGGCAGTTGCGCCGCTGGCGGTTTGACTGGATGGATCTGTGGGTGCTGCTTCTGGCCGTGAGCGCGGCATTGTCAGAGGGATTGAGCACTGCGTTGGCGAATGGGACATGGAAGCAGTTGTTCGCTGTGAATGGGCCGCCGGTTGTGAGCAACCTGGCCAATGGAGGACTGCAGCTTTTTCAGGGACTTTGCACCATGGTTTTACCCTATATGCTTGGCAAGCTCTTGATCGAGCAGCAAGGTCCGGATGGACATCCGGCGCGCAAAAGAGTGGTGCGGCGGATAGCGGTTTTGCTGGCTATCGTAGCGGGAATTGATGTGATCGATTTCCTGACCGGCAAAAGTGTCTGGCAAAGGGTGGGGAGGCACCTTTTTCCAGATCAACTGGTTGGGTGGGTGGAACAGACGCGGTGGGGATTCGGACGCGCCGCGGGACCGTTTGCACATGCCATTCTGGCGGGGATGATTTTTTTGATGGGCTTGATTTATTGTCTGTGGCTGAGAAAGTTTGCACCGAACTGGGGAACGCGAAAAATATTTCATGGGCTGCCGTTGACGGTGCGCGGGTTGGTGCTGTGGGCCATTGTGGGCGGACTGTTGATGACCCAGTCGCGCGGGCCATGGATCGGCGCTGGATTGGCGCTGGTGTTCGCCTTGCTGGTGCGGAAACTTCCGCTGGGAAAGGCGACGCTGACGTTTGTGCTGTTTCTGGCGGCATTTTCAGCAATTGCCTATTACTACGGGATGCGCTACACCGACGTGGACATCAACCACGCGAGAAGCGAGGAGCAGCGGAACGCCGTTTATCGCAGAGAACTTTGGCAGACTTTCGCCCCGATCATTAAGGAACGCAAAGCGTTCGGCTGGGGCATTACGACCTTGCCGACGCTGAATGGGCAAAGGTCGATCGATAACCAGTATCTGCTGTTAGCCGCGACGCAGGGATTGGTGGGGCTGGGATTGTTTCTGGTGATCTTGCTGGGCAGCACGGCGCGGCTCTCCCGGCTTGCCAGGCAGAAGTTGGGGGCGGAAGACCGGGCGCTGGTCTTTGCGCACCTGACCGTGCTGATGGGAATGATGACCGCGCTGTCTACCGTCTACCTGGGCGAACAGGCGCTGTTGCTGCTTTTCTTTATTGTTGGCTGGATTCACGGCATGAATCCGGCGGGGACTGGACCGGGGAACTCGAAGGCGATGGCGCAGGAGTTTCAATTTCAAAAAGTATTAACTTGAGAGCATGATTTCCCGTTCTGCCGGATGAAGTGTGGGATGAAATGATCCGCGGGCAGAGTCAACCAACGATAGACGAGCCACCAATAGTTAGCGAGATCAATCAATGGATCGAGTCTTCATCCCGGGCCTGGCGATCGTAATGGCGTTGTTCGCCGTGCCGCTGTTTTTCGATCTCGCGTTATGCATTGTGGGGAATCTTTTCAGTGCGCGAAGGCCGAAGGCGGCCGGGTTGCGAGCGATTCGTCTGGCGGTGGTGGTTCCGGCGCATGACGAGGAAGGCATGATTGCGCGCACCGTCGAATCGCTGCTGGCTGCGGGTTGCGGCGCAGAGGTTTTTGTTGTTGCGCACAACTGTTGCGATGGAACGACCGAGGCCGCCGCCAACGCGGGTGCGCAGGTGGTGGAGCTAAACAACCGCAAGCTGCGTGGCAAGGGCGCGGCGCTGCGCCATGGGTTTGCCGCGGCGCTGGCAGGGGGCGCGAATGCGGTCCTGGTGGTGGATGCCGATTCGGTGGTGAGCGCGAACCTGATTGAGGCTACGCGCGCAACGCTGGAGCAGGGCGCAGAGGCTACGCAATGCCGCTATGAGCTGCAATGGGCAGCTTCGGGAATGCAACCGCTGGAGCGATTGCGGGCGCTGGCCTTTCGCGGCATGAATGTGCTGCGTGCGCGTGGGCGTGC
>Ga0210388_10004688_pt1 | contig 10691 bp, 9 predicted proteins | sample IncBWC19OmetaG_FD_155485 | JGI IMG/M metagenome (GOLD analysis project Ga0210388, IMG submission 155485) | Forest soil microbial communities from Barre Woods Harvard Forest LTER site, Petersham, Massachusetts, United States - Inc-BW-C-19-O ...
ACCAGGACAAGAAGTCCTGGAAAGATCGACTGGATGCCGAAATAGGTCAGCGCCGCCGCACGGTCCTGCAGGTCGTCGGCCTTATATTCCTTCAGGGCTCGCCTGGCAGCCGCGAGCCAGGACCCTCCGCTCAGATCTGTCGGGTCGTTCGGCACATCGTCGCGAGCGCTGCTGTGCGTAGTCTGCGATCTGGCCATAGGCGATCACCTTCCCTCATTCGTCGGCGCGGCGGTTGGATCCCAGTTACCCGGGGGCATGGCAGAGACTGCGAGCTGCGCATAGGTCCGGAGAAGGACCTAGGGGCTAGAGCGGTCCGCCAGGATAAAGCCGCGTGTGGCTGCCGCGGTGGTTAGCGGCGGCTGTCGGTTACGGTGTCGCGGGCTGTCCGTGCCTGATCCCGGACGTCGTGCGCCGAGCTGGCGGTCTCGTCCTTGACGGCGGTGGCGGCGTCGGTCGCTGCGGCCTTGACCGACTCGGCTGCCTGCTTTGCTGGGTCCTGGAGGCTGGCCGCGGCGTCCTTGGCCGCGCCGGTGACGGCTGGCGCGGCGGTTTCTTTGACCTTCGTCGCCGCATGCTCCTCGGCGCTGCTGGCCGGCAGGAGCGAGCCGGCGAGCCAGCCGACGCCTACCGCGATCAGTCCGACCGCCAGCGGGTTACCCGTTACCTGACGGCGAAGGCGGTCTGGAGCCGCTGACGCCTTTTCTTGAACTGCCGATGCCTTTTCTCCCGCCGCGGAAGTCGTGCTGGAGACGGACTGTGACGCTGCACCCATGACCTTGTCCTTTACTCCGAGTACGGCAGAACGTGCGCTGGCTGCCTTGCGTTTTGCGGCATGCGCCGGGTTGACCGTGTCGGCCAGGGTGTTGACGTCTTCGCTGAGGCTGATGCGGGTTTCCTCGATCTGCTCGCGGATCTGGTCCGGATCGCTGGTCATGATGTGCCCTCGTTTCCTTTTATTGCGTCAGGAATCTTCTTCACCGTCTGCGCGGTCTGCGGGACGCCCGGTACTGCGCTGAGCTCCCGGCGTCCCATCAGCGCGAGGATCGCCGCGGCAATCAGCCAGATTGCCGCCACGATCAGCGCCGACCAGCCATGACCGGTGGTGTCGCCGATGCCCCACCACGCGGCGACCGAAGCGAACAGCAAGACCATGTAGCCGCTGATGCCTGCACCCGCCAGCATCCCGGCGCCCTTCCCAGCCCGGGTGGCTGACTGACGGAGCTCGGCCTTGGCCAGCTCAGCCTCCTGGCGTATGAGCGTGCTGAGATCCACGGCAACATCGGAGAACAGCTCGCCGACCGAGGACCGCGAATCGGGCGGCGGCGGCAGGGTGGGATCGAACCGGCTGCTCATAGCGTGCCCTGACGGGCCGCCTGGTCATCAGTGACCAGGGGGGTCCGCTCGCCGTACGCTGGACCGGCCTCCCGGGCAGGATCATCGCTGGTTGGCGCCAGGCCGCTGGCGGGGACGGAAAGGCCCGGCGTCTGATCGCCCGCGGCCGTTGCCGGCGGGTAGCTGGCCAGGTCAGAGGGCGGGGCCCACTGCCCGTTTACCCCGTGCGTGGCTGCAGGCGCCGCGGCCGCGGAATTATCGCTATTTGCGTCCTTAAGTCCTCGGGTGAGACGGCCGGCCACGAGGCCCGCTCCCACCGCCAGGGCCAGGAACGCCGCCGGCCTGCGGCGCGCGAAGGACTGCATCTCGTCCGCCACCTGGCCGGGCTGCCGGTCGTCCAGCCACTGTCCAGCAGTACGGACCCTCGAGGCCGCCTGACTCGCCAGGCTGGCGACCATGCCGTCCTGGCCGGAGGCACCTGCCATCGAGCGGAGCTCGTCACTGAGCGAAAACAACTGGCTCGCCAGCTGCTGCTGTCCCTGGGCTGCTTGCTTCCCCAGCTCGCCTTGAGCCTGGCGTAGCAGGTCCCTGCCCTGACGGCCGGCCTCCGCCGCCACGCCCGAAGCCTGCTCCCGGGCCACGTCGGCCACGTGCTTTCCTGTCTGAATACTGCTGTGACTCAGGTCGGTCGCCTGACTCTTAACGACGTCAGCCGTGCCCTGCTCCTCCGCAGACGCGGGCGGGAGCGGCTCGCCACGCTGTGGCGGCGTAGATGCGTACGGGTAGTTATCTGTCATCCGGGCTATCTCCTCGATTGAGCGATTTGCGGGCATCCGCATCAGCGGGCCGCGCGGCGTCTGAGCCCGCTCGAGGCAGGTCCCCGTGCGCCGTCCGGCTGGGCCCCACTACCCGGCGCCAGATGACTTACACAATAAACTTACATTAGAAGCTTACCTGGGAAGTTTACAGTGTCCACTTAGCGGCGTAGCCATCCTGCCTGGGGGCAGCACCTCGGCTGGCAGGCCGTCTACCGCCGGGGTTTGCCGGCCGCGCCGGAACCGGGATCAGGGAGACAGTTCCGGCAGGAAAGATCAGGCGGACGGTCCCGGCAGGCAACGGCCGCGGCTTACGGGCATCAATCTGGCCTGACACCCGGGTCGCCGGCCACGAACACCGCAATGCGGTCAAGCATGTCTTCCAGGCCCGTCTCGAACTCCCCCTCCCACCGGTCCTGGGCGAGTCCCGCCGCCAGGCGGTGCACCGTCGGGAAACGCCCAGCGTCAATCCCGTCCGCGGGATCGAGCAGCTCGCGCGGGCTGCCGGCGTCCTGGAGTGCCTCTCGCTGCCCGGCAGAACGGACGGGGCTCAGGCCGCCGATGACCGGATCGGCGGCTGCCTGCCCGCCGGATCCGCCGCCATCCTCCGAAACAGTGTCGGTACCGGTGAAAGATCCGTCGCCCGGCTTCGGATCCCGCAGCGTCATGGCACTGGTTTCCAGGAGCAGGTAACCGAGCAGGAAGCTGTTGAACGTACGGTAGGTGAACAACACCTGCTCGTCGCTGAACCCCTCCCGGGCCAACCCGGTCAGCATCGCCTCGACCCAGCGCAGCGACCGAAGCGGCGGGTTCACCCACGGAGCCGCCGGCGGCCGGGTAGCAACCAGCGGGAAAGCATGGGGATGCGCCCGGGCGTAGCGGCGCACTCCGTGCGCCATGCCGGCAAGATACGGCCGCCACCCGTCCACCGGACGCAGCTGGACTTCCGGATCGTCGGCGAGCTCGTTGACGATCCGCTCCACCACCGCGTCAAACAGCTCATCGCGGTCCTGCACGTACCTGTACAGCGACATCGAGCGAACCCCCAACCGCGACGACACCGCCCGCATCGTCGCCGCCCCGATGCCCTGCTGATCCATCAGCTCTAGCGTGACTGTGACGATCCGGTCCAGCGACAGACCACGACCCGGCCGGCTACGACGCCCGCGCCCGCCCTGCGCTCGTATCACCGGAACCTCACCTCATGACGACTGCCGTGATGTTAGCGGTTAGCCGCCATCGGACCGGCCGCTGGCGCATGGTTGCATTATGGTCATCCTAAGATTCCTTCGCCGCATTAACCGGGCTAGATGCAGGCCACGATTACGGCCAGTAGGTCCGTTACGCCGAAACGCCGGGCTGAACGACATCACGCAGTTCCGCCCGAGCGCACGAGCTGCCCAAGAACATTCCGGGCACCGGGCAAGCCTGCCCGGCGGCGCAGTAATCGTCCGGCAAGTACCGCCGGACCGTAGCGGGTCCGGACCGTAACACCACGGCCCGTTCGGCATAATTCAATCTTTTGCCGAACGGACCCTGGTGCCCGCAGCTGGCCGCTACCAGCTCCGCAGGGTCGGCCCGGCCGGGCCGGATCAGTCCGCGCGCCCGGTACCTGGGCGCCGGTGCCCACTACAGCCAGCAATAAAGCGCCGCCTGTGTCTGACTGTTCACATACGGTGCATCTGCATAATCACGGTAAGTAGCGGGTTTAGACCGGCATGTATGAGGTACCCGACGATGATGGCCTCCGGCTCGGATCAAGGGGGCAGCGGCGACGCTGGTCCGGCGGCCATGCAGGTCAGCGGTGCTTGACTTAGTAAGCATTGCTTGATATAGTTAGCATAACGCATTCGGAGCCACTGAATTCGGACCCAGCAAGGGGAGTACATATATGACGAGCACCACCGAGCGCTACCGCGCCGCGGCGAGCCAGTCGGCCAGCACGGTAGAGAAGATCGCTGATTTCTGGACGCAGGGATCGCAACGACTGAACGACTACATGCTTCCGCGCCTGCCGCAGGTCGACCTGATCCCGGTCGTCGAGCGCTACTTCGAGTTCGTGCAGCGGACCGTCGACATCAGCCGGGACCTCACCCTGAAGTGGGCGGAGGCGGCGGGCACGCTATCCGGCGCCGTCCGCGAGCAGGCCGAGTCCGTCGGCGGCCTGGCCCGCGAGCAGGCCGAGTCGACCCGCGACTTCGTGCACGAGCAGGCCAACAAGGCCGAGCAGGCCGCCCGCCAGCAGGCCGACAAGGCTGAGCAGGCCGAGAAGGAGCTGGCCCGCGAGGTCCGCAAGGCCGAGCGCGACCAGGCCAAGCACGCCCATGACCAGGCCCGCGAACGCTACGAGGGCCTGACCAAGGCCGAGCTGAGCGACCAGCTGGACCACCGCCACCTGCCCAAGACCGGCAACGTCGACGAGCTCGTGGAGCGCCTGGTCGAGGCAGACAGCAAGTAATCACGCGGCCCGCCCCCGCCACACTAAGACGCCGGTATCCAGCAGCATCTGCTGGGTGCCGGCGTCATCGCGCCGAGCTGGCCGCCGGCTCACCATCGAAGCGGCACCTGAACGTCCGTGGACGCGGTCGAGAGCGTCGCGCAGGTCGCCGGGTAGCGGGTCGGTAACGGTGATGGTATGGACGTCGCGGCCTGGGCTCTTACGCTGGGTCCGTGGAGACTCTCACGTTCTTGTTTACCGACATGGAGGGCTCGACGGCGTTGCTGCGGCGTCTGGGGGAGAGCGACTACGGCCGGGCGCTCGCAGACCATCAAGCGCTGATCCGCGCGGCCCTGGCCGCTCACGACGGCAGGGAGGTGGACACCCAGGGCGACGCGTTCTTCGCCGTATTCTCCTCGCCGACCGCCTGTGTGACGGCGGTGATAGAGATGCAGCGCGCCCTGGAGGTCCGGGCGTGGCCCGGCGGGGAGCACGTGCGGGTGCGGATGGGCGTGCACACCGGTCAGGCCGCCACGACGGCCACCGGGGGCCTGGTGGGCCTGGATGTGCACCGCGCCGCCCGGGTGGGGGCCATCGCGTACGGCGGTCAGGTGCTGCTGTCGGAGACGGCGGCGGCCCTGGTGCGGGACTCGCTGCCGCCGGGCGCGGCGCTCCGGGATCTCGGCGCCCAGCGGCTGAAAGACCTGGGACGTCCGGAGCGGATCTTCCAGCTGGACGCCGCGGGCTTGCGAGCCGGCTTCCCGCCGCTGCGCTCGCTCGGCAACCCGACGCTCCCGAACAACCTCCCGGCCCAGCTGTCCGCGTTCATCGGCCGTGACCGGGAGATGAGCGAGGTCCGTGCCCTGGTCGAGTCCCGCCGCCTGGTCACGCTGACCGGGGCTGGCGGGTCGGGGAAGACCAGGCTGGCTCTCCAGGTAGCCGCCGAACTGCTCGACGGATCCGGCGACGGGGTCTGGCTGGCGGAGCTGGCCGCGGTGGCCGACGGGGACGCGGTTCCTGCGGCCATCTGCCAGGCCCTCGGTATCGGCGAACAGCCGGGCCGGGCCGTCCTGGACGGTCTGCTCGATGCCCTGGCCTTCCAGTTCGTCCTGATCGTGCTGGACAACTGCGAGCACTTGACCGGCGCCTGCGCCAAGACGGCCGACGCCATCTTGCGGCACTGCCCGAGGGTGCACCTCCTGGTCACCAGCCGCGAGCCGCTCGGCATCGGCGGCGAGACCATCTACCGGGTGCCGTCGCTCTCGCTCCCGGACCCCGCCGACCCAGCCCCGGCGTCCTGCGACGCGATCGCGCTGCTGGCCGAGCGGGCCCGAGAGCAGGGCGTCGACCTGGCCCTGGACGGGGACACGCTCCCGCTGATGGTGTCGGTCTGCCGTCGGCTGGACGGGCTGCCCCTGGCCATCGAGCTCGCCGCCGCCCGGCTGCGCTCACTGTCGCTGGCCGGCCTGCGGGACCGGCTGGACCAGCGGTTCCGCCTGCTCACCGGGGGCAGCCGCACCGCCCTGGCCCGGCAGCAGACGCTGCGGGCCACGGTCGACTGGTCGTACTCGCTGCTCAACCCGGCTGAGAAGTCACTGCTGCGCCTGCTGTCGGTGTTCGCCGAGGGCTTCGACCTGGACGCCGTCGAAGGGGTGTGCGGCGGCGGTGACATCGAGGCGTTCGACACCGCGGGTCTTCTCGGCTCCCTGGTGGACAAGAGCCTGGTGGTGGCCGAGCCGGCCGGCGGCGCCCTCCGCTACCGGCTGCTCGAGACGATCCGCCAGTTCGCGGCCGAGCGCCTGGTCGAGGCGGGGGACGAGACGACGGCTGCCGCTGCGGCGGCACACTGCCAGTACTTCCTGGCGCTGGCCGAGGCGGCGGCCCCGTACCTGGAGGGACCTGAGCAGGGCCGCTGGTTCGCGCGGCTCGACGCCGACCACGCGAACCTGCGGCGCGCCATCGAGCATGCCGCCAGCGACCCGGACGGGACCGCGCGGGTCCTGCGCTGCGGCGTCGCGCTCCGCGGCTACTGGCTCGCGCGTTCCCGTTGCCGGGAAGCTATAGGGCTGCTACTGCCGGTGCTGGAACGCCCCGAAGCCAGCGCCGACCCCAGCCTGTTCGGGGCGGCGCTGGTGACCGTCATCGGCTTCGCTCCACTGGTTGATATCGCGCCGGCCCGGCAATACGGCAACCAGGCAGTCGAGCTGGCTCGCCAGCTCGGCGACGACCGGCTGCTCGCCGATGCCCTCGGCGTGCTCTCCGCCATGCACTTCTTCGCCGGCGAGCCCGACCGCGGGCTTCCGCTGGCCCAGGAGGCCGTCGACCGCGCCCGCCAGTTCGGCGACGACGTCTTGCTGGGCCGGAGCCTGATGATCTGCCTGTTGTCCTGCAATCTCATCGAGCCGGCTCAGTCCGAGCGGCTGCTCGCCGAGGCCATCACCTACACCGAGCGATCCGGCAATCAGCTTCTGCGCTCCCACCTGCACAACAACGCCGCCGTTCATGCCCTGCGCGCCGGCGACATCCCGGCCGCGCGGGCCCACCTGGAGCAGGCGGCGCAAGCGGCACGGGCGACCGGGCAGGAAAACCCGGCCGCGGCGGCCAACCTGGGCTGGGCCCTGCGCGAAGAGGGCAACCCGGAAGAGGCACTGTCCTCGTTCGAGGCGAGCCTTCGCATCGGCCGCCGCAGCGGTGAACAGCCGGTCATCGCCTGCGCCATCCTCGGCCTGGCCTGCCTGGCCGCGGATCTGGGCGACTGGGATCGTTCGGCTGCCCTCCACGGCGTCGCGCAGGCCTTCGTCGACCGGTCCGGGGAACCGTGGCAGGACATCGAGGCGCGGTACCGGCAGCACAACCTCGCCCAGGTGCGCGCGCACCTAGGCGGCGAGCTGTTCGACCAGGCCTACGCCAACGGCATGGCGCTCAGCGTTGACCAGGCGCTGCGGACGGCCCTCGGGCAAGCCGGCGCCGGAACGGGCAGCTAACGCAGAACCCGGTGCATACGGGCCCGCGTTCCGGGTTGATCAGCCGCTGAGCCTGCGGCAGAACGGCCCTCGCAGCCGTCGGGCTCGTGCAGGCTCACAGCTGGGATCTCAGCACGTCGAACTCGCAGCCTGGCGACGACGGGTCGAAGCCGTGCTCGATCAGCCAGCGGCCCGCCTGCAGGCTTCGCAGCGACCACCACGCGCGGATCACGTCGAGGTCGACGTCGGTGCCGTAGCCGGCGACGACGTCGCCGAGGTGCTCCTGGTGTCCGAGCGTCAGGATGGCGAGGTCATACAGGGCATCGCCCGGGCCCGCCTCGGTCCAGTCGATCACGCCGGTGATCTCGTCACCGTCGACGAACACGTGGGCGACCTGCAGGTCGCCGTGCGTGAACACCGGTGTCCACGGCCGGAGCGCAGCCTCGGCGACCTGGCGGTTGCGCGTGACCAGGTCGGCAGGAAGGACGCCGTTCGTGAGGAGCCACTCGCATTCGCCGTCGAGGTGCGATGCGATCTGGTCGGAGCTCCGGCCGGGCCATGGCGGCAGCGGCGCGTCGTGCAGCATCCGTGCGGCGGCACCCGCCGCGGCCCACGCCGCCGGCGACGCGTTCGACGGCTCGCCGAGGCGGCCGAGTGCCATCCCTGGGAGGGCGGCGAGCGCGAGCACGGGCGGCTTGCGCCACAGGACCTCCGGAGTCGGGACCGGCGCCATGACCATCGCCTCGACCTCGACGTCGGTGCGCGTCTGATCAGCGTCGATCTTCAGGAACACCTCGCCGACGCGCAGGGTCGCGCACTCGTGATGAGCGACGACGATCTTGACCTCTTCCACGTCGGCCAGTATCGCGGGATGACCACCGGATGTCGCCGGGTTTATCGCGCGCGACTGCGCGGCTGACCGCCCCCCGCTGCCCGGCGGCCTGGTGCACGACACCGGCCGCTGACGGGTCGAGCACTACCTCGGTCCGCCGGGCCTCGGCACGTGGATCGTGGATCGTGAAGTCCAAGCGGCACGTCGTCGTTGGCGCGACGGGATGGTTAGCCTGGGATCGTGACCGTGAGGGGGGTGGGACGATGAGCGGCGACCTGGCGCATCTGGCGCGGCGGCTTTCTCCGGGCGCCGTGGTGACCGATGAGGGGCGCATCGAGGGTTACCGGCGTGACCGTGCGGCCACCGTTCCTGCGGGCCGGCCGCAGGCCGTCGTCCGGCCAGGCACCGTCGCGGAGGTGAGCAGCACGTTGCGGTGGGCGGCCGAGAACGCGGTTCCTGTGGTGCCCAGGGGCGCGGGTACCGGGCTTTCCGGCGGTGCGAACGCGATCGACGGATGTGTCATGCTCAGCCTGGAGCGGTTCACCGCCATCCGCGAGATCAACACCAGGCATCAGTACGCCGTCGTCGAGGCCGGGGTCCTCAACGCCGACCTGGGCCGGGCGGCCGCGGCCGCCGGGATGTTCTACCCGCCCGATCCCGGGAGCTTCGAGATCTGCACGATCGGCGGTAACCTCGCCACCAACGCGGGTGGCATGCGATGCGTCAAGTACGGCGTGACCCGGGATTCCGCGCTCGGCCTTGAAGTCGTCCTTGCCGACGGCACGGTGCTGCGCACCGGCAGCGGCGCCCGCAAGGACGTCGCCGGATACGACCTCACCTCGCTGTTCATCGGTTCGGAAGGGACCCTCGGGGTGATCACGTCGGCCACCTTGCGGATCCGCCCGCGCCCGCCGCGCCACCCGGTGACGTTCGTCGCGTCGTTTCCGGCGCTGGCCGCAATCGGCCACGCGGTGGACGCCATCCAGGCCAGCGGGGTCGTGCCCAGCATGCTCGAGCTCATCGATCAGGCCACGGTCAACGCAATCGAGGACTACCGCCGGATGGACCTAGACCGCTGCGCCGCCGGGTTGCTTATCGGTCAGGCCGACGGTGCCGCCGCGGATGATGAGGTGCGGCAGATGACGCGGTGCTGCGAGGAGGCGGGTGCCGACCTCGTGGTCCAGGCGACGACTGCCGAGGAATCGGACCTGCTCCTTGAGGCGCGCCGGCTGGCAGGCACGGCCGTCATGGCCGCAGGACCGACGGTCATCGAAGATGTCTGCGTCCGGCCCGGGCAGCTGGCGGAGATGCTCGCGTTCGTCCAGGAGGTGAGCGCGGGCAGCGGCATCCCGATCGCGACCGTAGCGCACGCCGGCGACGGCAACCTGCACCCGGTGCTGATGCTGCCCGACCTGGGCGCCGAGACCGTAGCCCGTGCCATGGCCGCGGGTGAACGGCTCTGCGATCACGCACGCCTGCTCGGAGGGACCATCACGGGTGAGCATGGCGTCGGGGTACTCAAGCAAGCCTGGCTGCGGCAGCAGCTCGGACCCGCGTCCCTGGCCGTGCACCAGGCGATCAAAACGGCGCTCGACCCGGTCGGCATCCTCAACCCTGGCCGGTCCTTCTGACCCCACGCGAGGCTGGCGTGCTGCGGTTTCCGGCGCCACGACCTGGCGGTCACACGCGACGACGAACTCAAGGCATTCGGGGACTTGGACCCAGCGCTCTGGGAGCACTGGTGGGCCTGCCGCTGGGACTGCCAATCTTGCACCTATCCCGAGCGCACCGGCGACCTGCGCAGCGTCGTCAAACCCTCTGACTTCTACTCCGCGCGGCAATGGCACAGCACCGGCATGTACTGCGATTTCGTCCGGCCGCACGGGCTGGAGCATGAGCTCCAGCTGTGCCTGCCCGATCCCGCATGGCTGAGCGCCGGACCCGGGCGGCACGTCCGGCTGTACCTCTATCGCGGGCCCGGGCCGGACTTCACCGAGCGGGACCGGGCGGTGCTCACGCTGCTGCGCCCGCACCTGCACCAGGCCTACCTGGATGCCGAGCGGCGCCGTCACCCCGTTCCCCGGCTCACCCCCCGGCAGACCGGCCTGCTACAGCTGGTCGCGGCCGGGCACACCAACGCCCAGATCGCCCGCCGCCTCGGCATATCCGAGGGAACCGTGCGCACCCACCTGGAAAACATCTACGAACGACTGCACGTCTCCAGCCGCACCGCTGCCGTTACCCATGCCTTCCCCGACCGGGTTGCGTAGGGCTCACGGGCTCGCCATCCCCATGCCCCCTCCTCCGGTCCG
>Ga0210388_10004689_pt1 | contig 10690 bp, 8 predicted proteins | sample IncBWC19OmetaG_FD_155485 | JGI IMG/M metagenome (GOLD analysis project Ga0210388, IMG submission 155485) | Forest soil microbial communities from Barre Woods Harvard Forest LTER site, Petersham, Massachusetts, United States - Inc-BW-C-19-O ...
CGACCTGAGCGGCGCCGGTGGACGTTTGTTGCGCGCAACGATCGACCAGACGGCGATGGATGCCGAATTCAAGCGCGCGCAGCTGCGTTTGTTGCGCGCACAGCTCGAACCACACTTCTTGTTCAACACGCTCGCCACCGTCAAATCGCTGGCGCAGAGCGATCGCAACTTAACTATTGAAATATTGGAGAATCTGCGTTGCTACTTCACGGCGGCACTCCCGCGCATGAAAGAAGATGTGGTCACGCTCGAAGATGAGGTGCTGCTGATAGACTCCTACCTCGCCATATTTCAGGTACGCATGGGAGCACGACTTACCTACGAAATTGACATACCCGATTCATTGAAGCCACTGCGAATTCCCCCACTGATCTTGCTCACCTTGGTCGAGAACGCGCTCAAACACGGCCTCACGCCGCTCATCGAGGGCGGCTTCATCTCGATAACGGCCCTCCCGGAACATTCGTCCGTAATGCTGCGCGTCAGCGACACGGGCAGGGGTATGGACTTGCGCAGTGGTTACGGGTTTGGACTCGCCAATGTGCGGCAGCGTTTGCTCATGCTGTATGGGGAGTCTGCCGTGCTCACACTACTTGCCGGTAAACCACGTGGCGTCGTCGCGACAATACGCATCCCGGTCGGAGCGACCGAGGCTTTAGGCTCATGATTCGCCGCACGCGATTCCAGCGCATAGTGGGCACCGTCACGACGTTTGGAAGCGCGGCCCTGAAAGCCGCCAGTTGGAAGCTTGTCTTGGGGGCGCAGGCCGTAGCTCTCGCGGTGGCCACGGCTCGGTTTTTTGAGCACCGAAGCGTTGATGTGACGCAGATGGGGTTTCTGTTGGCGCGCGCCGGGAGTACACGAGCCCATTTTCCCGACGCGCATTTTATCGTTGCGCCCCTGGCTGCCGCATTCTTGGTGGTGTCGGCACTGGCGGCAAAAGAGGCCATGCGTCGCGGAGCAAGCCTCATCATGTGCGTGCTCCTGGGAGTAGGCACTGCCAGCATCGCAACCGCGGTGGCGCAGTGGTACATTCGTTCGCTGCTGGGTGGGGAATTCGCTCCCCTTGCAGGTCGGCCGCTACTCACAATGGCGGTAGTCGCGGTCGATGTGGCCATGCTGGGCACGCTATTTACCGTAGCCTACTTGAAGCACGATGCGGAGCGGGAAATACTGGCCGAAGTTCGCCAAGCCGAATGGCAACGCGTTGAACTCGACCGCCATCGGTTGGCATCCGGCATCCAAATGTCGCGAGCAATGGTCGATCCGCAATGGCTGTCCGCGCAGATCGAGGAGATTCGCGACCTATATGGTTCCGGTGCCGCGACCGCCGAGACCCGACTTGACGCACTTATCGATGAGTTGCGCCGGCGTGTGTCACCGGGCGCAATAACCAAGTGGGCACCCGGAATCCCGCCGTGAACAGTCCGTCGGCCGTAATTGCCGAGGACGAGCCGCTGGTGGGCGCGGAGCTACGGCGCCTGCTGGTCAATGTATGGCCCGAGCTGATCATCCGAGAGGAGGTCACCGATGGACTGGCGGCCGTCGCCGCCCTGGATAAACACCATCCGGAAATCCTGTTCTTGGACATCGAAATGCCGGGGCTCAATGGATTGGAGGTGGCGCGACGCGTCAGTGGTCAGACACAGGTGGTATTCATCACCGCGTTCGACCAATACGCTGTTGCCGCCTTTGAGAAAGGTGCGGTCGACTATGTGCTCAAGCCTGTCTCCGCGGAGCGCCTTTCGACCACGGTTGCGCGCCTACGGCAGCAATTAAGTCGCCCGCCCGGCAACCTCGGTGCGGCCATCGAGATGATCAGGCGATTGGTCGGTCCCAGGAGCGAGCACCTCAAATGGCTTACCGTACCGCGCGCCGACGAATTACAGGTGATATCCGTGGCCGAAATTCTCTACTTTCGATCCGATCGCAAATACACGGAGGTTGTGACGCGCCGGGATAAGTATTTAATCACCGGGCCGCTCAGATATCTGCGCGATCGGCTGGATCCTGAAATGTTCTGGCAAATACACCGAAGCATCCTGATCAATGTCACGGCAATCGAAACAGTTCACCGCACATTTCGTGGCGCGTTCGAAATCAAGGTGCGGGGACGCTCCGAATTGCTGCCGGTCAGCAGCGCTTATACACATCGCTTCAAGTTGCCGCCGCGCGGCGTCTGAGAGCACCCGAGTCGAGGTCGTCGTCATGGTCAATTCCGCGAAAGCGTCGGACGCACACCTGATCACCGCTTTGGCCGCCGGCGACGAGTCGACGCGGCTCAAGGCCGCGCTCGCGATCGGCTCCAATCCTGAACCCGGTGCGGTCGACGCCGTGGTGGCGCGCTGCGCGATCGAGCCCGACTTCTACGTGCGCGACATGCTCACGTGGGCGTTGACCCGTCTTCCTGCGCAGGTCGTCGTGCCGAAACTGATCGCCGAGCTACGTTCGGAACGCGCTCAGGCCCGGAGCCAGGCACTGCACACGCTGTCCAAGATCAAGGACGCCGACGCATGGCCCGCGGTCACGCGATCCTTATTGCGCGACTCCAACGACGAGGTCGCACGGAGCGCGTGGCGTGCCGCCGTCGCCCTCGTGCCCAAAGGGCAGGAGAAGGCCCTGGCCGAGGAACTGGCCGCACAACTCGGTCGCGGCGACCGCGAAGTGCAGCTCAGTCTGAGCCGCGCCCTCGTCACCCTCGGAGAAGACGTGATCGCGCCGGCTCTCCGGGAGGCGCTGGCGAGCGCCGATCCTGCCGTTCAGGCGCATGCGAGCGCTACCGAGCGACTGCTGCGCGAGCCGGACGCCGTTTCCGAGACTGCGGTCAACGAGGCGAAACGGCGGTTCGCGCTCGGGAAGGAACGTTAGGGGGCGCACGAAGCGGCCGCTCGCCCCCGGATCAGTCCCGCCTGCCCCCCGTGTGTTGCCGTGCTCGCAAATCGCTCGCAAGCTATACGCAATGCGTCGCAGAGACCTGCTCAAGATGACGGCCCTGGCGCCGTGTGTACCCCTGATGCTCGGGGGATGCGCGGCGTTCACTACAAACACTGAGACGACCTCGCGGCGCCGCGTGCGTCCGGCAGACGAGTCTTGGCCGAGCAAGGAGAGCTGGGGAAGGCTCAACGCGGCGGTGGGCGGCAATCTGCTCCCGGTACAGCCATTGTTCGCCCCATGTGCGCCTGCGTCGGGCAGTGCCGGCTGTGCCGATGTCCTGGAGCACCTGCGCAATCCCTTCTATCTTGGTGATCAACCTGCTGGTACGCAGGTGTCGGGGTGGCTCGATGCCTGGACGCCCGCGCCCAGCGTCTATGCCATCAAGGCCCGCACGACCGCCGATGTCGTTGCCGGTGTCAATTTCGCACGCCTCAATAACCTGCGGCTGGTGGTGAAGGGCACCGGTCACAGCTACCTCGGAACCTCGAATGCCGCGGATTCGCTGCTCATCTGGACCCGCGCCATGAATCGGGTGCAGGTGCACGATGCCTTCACGCCCATGGGCTGCTCGGACGCCCCCGCTCCTGCCGTCACGGCGGAGCCCGGCGCCGTGTCGATCGACCTGTACTACGCCGTGACTACCGGAGCGGGCCGGTATGTTCAGGGGGGCGGCTGCACCGACACGGGCGTCGCCGGTCTGATCCAAAGTGGCGGCTTCGGCTCCTTCTCGAAGGGCTATGGGACTGTGGCATCAAACCTTTTGGAGGCGGAGGTCGTCACCGCCGACGGCAGCGTGCTGACGGCAAACGCCTGCCTGAACCCGGATCTGTTCTGGGCTCTCAAGGGCGGGGGTGGTGGAACCTTCGGTGTGATCACTCGCGCCACCCTGCAAACTCACGAACTGCCAAAGAGCTTCGGTGGCGCCTCCGCGAGCATCAAGGCCCAATCAGATGCTGCATTCCAGCGGCTGATCGCCCGGTTCCTGACGTTCTACCAGGAGAGCCTGCTCAATCCCCACTGGGGCGAGCAAATCAAGTTCGGGCCCGGCAACACACTCGAGATTTCGCTGATCAGTCAGGGAATCGAGCTCGACCAGATGTACCCGGTCTGGAAGCCATTCATGGATTGGATGAAGGCATCGGCGCAGGACTACAGCGTTATGGAACCCCGTGCTTTCACAGTGCCGGCACGGACGTTTTGGGACGTTGAAAACAATCCAGCCATGATTCACGACACGCGTCCGGGGAGCCCAAAACAGCATTGCTGGTGGCGCGGCGACCAGGACCAGGTCGGTGCGTTCCTGCATGGCTACGAGTCCTTGTGGCTGCCCGCCTCGCTCCTCGAGACCAGCGCTCAACCTCGGCTTGCCCAGGCGCTGTTCGCCGCAAGTCGCTTCAAGCGGGTCGAGCTCCACATGAACAAGGGCCTCGCGGGGGCTACGCCCGCGGTGCTCGCCGCGGCCCGACAGACCGCAATCAATCCCGCGGTACTCGATGCCTTTGCGCTCGTCATCATCGCCGACGGCGAAGGGGCGGCCTACCCCGGGATGCCTCGTCCCGCCCTGAACCTCGGTACCGCTCACACCGACGCGCATGCCATCGATCGTGCGGCCGCGCCGCTGCGCAAGCTCGTCCCCGATGCCGGCTCGTACGTCTCGGAGAGCAACTACTTCAACCCGTCCTGGCAGCGCGCCTACTGGGGGGACAACTACGCGCGCCTGCGTGCGATCAAGAAGAGATATGATCCCCACGGTCTGTTCTTCGTACACCATGGCGTCGGCAGCGAGGAGTGGAGCCCCGACGGCTTCACGCGCCTGTGAGCAGCACGGAAATCACCGAATCCAACAGCTGTGTTGCTCAACCAACGCGCTCCCTCCTCGCGCGCTGGTTGCAGCCTGGCTGGCCGCTGTTCATAGCATTATTTGTACTGCTCGGTCTGTGGCAGGGTCTGAACCAACTGATCGGAATGGGGCCCAACTCGCAGAATGCTGCCTGGAAACCATTTGTCTGGGAGTTGAGCAGCGTTCTCGTCATCCTGGCGCTGATTCCCGTCATCGTCAGGGTCGAGCGGATATTCCGCCTGGATGCGCGTCCGCGCAGTCGCATCATCGTCGCCCACACGCTCAGCGCTCTCGTGTTCTCGACGGTTCACACGGCGGGCATGGTCGCGTTACGAAAGATTGTCTATGCGCTCGCGGGTGAGTCGTACGATGCCGGGGGCGTTCTGGTGCGTTGGTTCTACGAGCTGCAAAAAGACCTGATCACCTATCTCATCATATTGCTGGGGGTGTTCGCCGTGCGCGAATTTCGTGTGCGCCGTGCGGGCGAGCTGCACGCGGCGCAGCTTGCCGCCGAGCTGAACGAAGCACAGCTGCGGCATCTGACGGCGCAGGTGGATCCTCACTTCCTCTTCAATGCCTTGAATACCATTTCCAACCGCATGCGCGAGGATGTGGGCGCTGCCGATCGAATGATCAGCCACCTGGCCGATCTGCTGCGCGCCGCGTACGCCACCGATCAGCAGGTCTTGGTCCCCCTGCGCCGCGAGCTCGATTGGCTGCGCAGCTACGCGGTCATGATGAGCGAGCGCTTTCGCGGACAGCTGTTCTTCGAGCTCGAGGTCGAGCCGGGTCTCGACGCGATCGCCGTACCGCGCCTGCTGCTACAACCGATTGTCGAGAATGCCTTCCGCCACGGCCTGGCAGAGGGCCGCGGGCGGCTGTGGGTTACGGTGCGGCGCACGGACCGGCATCTCAGTTACGCCGTCGGCGACGACGGGGTGGGCATTGCCGGCTCACCATTGGGTCACGGCACCGGGCTATCGAACGTTTCACGGCGACTGCAACTGCTGTTTCCAAACGATCACACGCTGACGTTTAGCGCCCGGGAGCCGCGCGGCACGCTGGTTACCGTCGCATTCCCGGTCTCCGAATGAGCCACTCCGTCGTCATCGTCGAGGACGAGCCCCCCTCCCGAGCGAAGTTGGAGCGATTCATCAAGGAGCTCGATGACTTTCGTGTGGTCGGGCAAGCCGACACCGTCGAGTCTGCGATCGCGGCCATTCGCGTCGCGAGTCCCGATGTGGTTTTTCTCGACATCCGGCTTGGCACGCGCAGCGGTTTCGACGTGCTCGATGGATTGCGCGGGTGCACCGCGCCGCTCGTCGTGTTCACGACGGCGTACTCCGAATACGCCGTGCGGGCATTTGAGGTCCAGGCCCTCGATTATCTGCTCAAGCCCTACGATAACGAGCGCTTTCTGCAAAGCGTGCGGCGGGTCCGCGCCGCGCTCGCCGAGCCGGATCGCGGCGACTTCGAAGAGCGTGTGCGTCGCCTGCTGGTCGCGATGCCGGACCGCCCACCCCTGCCTAAACAGATCCTGGTGCGCACCGGCGAGCGCGCTTTCTTCCTCGATGTGGCAGACATCCAGCGCGTATCTGCCGCGGGGAACTATGTCGAGGTCTATGCGGGCGGCAAGACGCATCTCATCCGCGAGTCGCTGGCGGACTTCGTCGCGCAGCTCGACGCGAGCGAATTTCTGCGCGTACACCGCTCCCACGTCGTGCGTGTCGGCTTCATCGCCGAGCTGCGGCCCCTGTTCCATGGCGACTACGAGCTGGTGCTACACGACGGTCAACGCGTGGCGCTCAGCCGCCGCTACAAACAGTTGCTGCCTGCGGCGATTCGCGAGCGACTGTAGTCCGCGAATAACCGCGCCCCGATGCTCTGATACCCTTAGCAGGTTTCTGGCTGCCGATGCGGGGGCGAACGTGATGGATCGAGACGAGAGCCGACAGTTGTCATTGTTGCAGCTGTCGCTGCTGGCGCTTGGCCTTGGCATCGTCACCGGCCTTGGTGCCGTGGTTTTCCGGGATCTGATCGGATTCATACACAATCTGCTGTTCACCGGTCACGCGCTCGTCCACTACGACGCCAACACCTTTACCGCACGCTCGCCGTGGGGACCGCTGGTGATTCTGGTGCCGGTGCTCGGCGCGGTCGGCGTGACCTTCCTGGTGACTAATTTCGCCCCCGAGGCCAAAGGTCACGGTGTGCCGGAGGTGATGGACGCGATCTACTACAAAGGTGGCGTGATCCGGCCGGTGGTGGCGTTGGTCAAATCCTTGGCCTCGGCCATCGCGATCGGCAGCGGTGCATCGGTTGGGCGCGAAGGACCGATCATCCAGATCGGTTCGGCGCTCGGGTCCACACTCGGGCAGATAGTCCGTATGCCAGCGGGCCAGCGAATCGCGCTCGTTGCTGCAGGCGCTGGCGCGGGCATCGCCTCTACGTTCAATACGCCGATCGGCGGCGTGATGTTCGCCATCGAGCTGATGATGCCCGAGGTAAGCGTCGCGACGTTCCTTCCGGTGGCAATCGCAACGGGGACTGCGACGTTCATCGGCCGCTGGTTCTTCGGCGATACGCCTGCCTTCTTCGTGCCCGCGCTTCAAGCGATGGCGGTCGATCGGAGCGCGCTGCTGGTGCTGGTCCTGTTCGCCGTGATGGGTGCCCTGACGGGCATCGCGGCGGCAGGTTTCATCAGCGGACTGCACCTGGCCGAAGACATCTTCGATCGGATCCGGTTGCGCTATCTACGGCATGTATTGGGCATGCTGATTGTTGGTGTACTGATGTACCTGCTGTTCCGCACCCTGGGCCAGTACTACGTCGATGGCGTCGGCTACGCCACCGTTCAGGCAGTATTGGCCGGACAGATCTCGACATTCTGGTTGCTGGGGCTGCTAGCCATCTGCAAGGCATTGGCCACTACACTCAGTCTCGGTTCGGGGTCATCCGGTGGCATTTTTTCGCCCTCGTTATTCATGGGCGCGACCCTTGGCGGCGGCTTTGCCGCGCTGCTGAACGCCGCCGGCCTACCGATCCCGCTGAGCGTGCCCGCCTTTGCCATGGTCGGGATGGGGGCGATGGTGGGCGGTGGAACGGGCGCGGTGATGACGGCAGTCACGATGATCTTCGAGATGACGCGGGACTATAGCATCGTGATGCCGATGATCGTGGCGGTAGCCATGAGCATTGGTGCACGCGGTGTGTTCTCTCGGGAGACCATCTACACCTTGAAGCTGGTGCGCCGCGGGCGATCCATTCCGAAGGCGCGTCACGCCAATATGTTTCTGGTCCGCTCCGCGCGCGAAGTGATGGACTGTGATATTCAGGTCTTGCCGGCCGACGCGAGTTTCGATGACTACCTGCGTCAGCCCGAGCACGCCGGGCGCCTGCGCCATGTCGTGGTTGCCGACAAGGGTCATATCTACGGGGTGATCCGTGTGAACACAGGCCTTCGGCGCGGGTTGGAAGGTGCCAGCACCGGATTGACCCTGGGCGATGTCGCCAGCCGCAATTTCACGGTGGTACGTGAGGGCGACAGTGCCTTCGACGTTATCCGTCGCATGTGGCGCCGAAGCTCCATCATGGCCGTAGTCGTGCGCGGGGCCGGGGTCCCGCGTGCGAGCGATGTAGCCGGCGTGATCACGAAGGAGCACGTCGCCGACTCGGTCGCCGACAGCATCAAAACCTATCCGCAATAGATTCGCCCTGAGCTGACCGGGACTTAGGAGCCCGGCCCTTCGCCCCAGCCGGAGTGCAGCTGTCCGTTGCCCCTGAAGAACGCCTCGATGTGACGAATGAGGCCGTCCTGGATCTTGAATACCTCGAATACCACCGAGCCGTTGTTGTTCGGCAGTTCCGGCGGTGTCAGGAAGTTGCCGATGGCCAGCACCACGCCGCGCTCCTCATCGGCGATGTAGAAGCGCCGGTTACGCACCGTCCAACGCACTTTCGGATCCTTGAACTCCCCGCCGCAGCTGCCCGGGCCGAGCTTCGAGTTCACCGTAAAGACCCCAAGCTCGATGCGCTGGCACTCCGGGTGCCACGGGACATCGTGATAATTGAGGGCGCCCGTCACCGCATCGAAGTACTTGTCGGCAATCGCGAACAGCTGCGCGCGCGTCGAACGTTCGGCTGGCGGCAGGTAGGTATCGTAGAGGGTGTGCGGCAGATCCAAAGAGGACGCCGGGGTGCCGCCCAGTGTGCCGTCATAGGAGATCTCTTCGATTTCGCTGACCTGCCGCGCGACGATCTTCAACCGCACGACATAGAACCACCACTTCTCGCCATCCTTCGTCGGCGTATTGGTCAGCGTTCCGTAGAACACCGCCGCGCCCGACACCGGGTCCACGAAGGCGTGGCGGTAGGGAATGCGCTTCACGGCGCCCCATACCTGGCCCTTGCCAAGGGTCGTTACCGCACCATTGCTGGTGACGCGCAGCTGCGGCGCTACCGCCAGGCGCGAGGTGTCATTGTCGACCAGCGCCTCGGTGTAGGTGGTGAGAATGGCCAGCAGGCAATGGCGGTTGCAGTCACCTGGCACCGCCTGGGTCTCCCCTGCAGCGTACGCAGACCCGGACCCTGCCAATCCAGCGAAACCGCCCAGAAGAACACACGCCACCCACGCGGCCACTGGTCGGAAGCGGCGCAAGGCCGTGAACCCGATGGCGACGAACACCAGCAGCACGACGGCCTGGGCCACCGCGAACGGCGGCTCCGAGCCCGTCGGCGCGAGGGCGTGCAGGCTTGGGATTTTGAGGAATGCCTGTGCAACCAGAACAAATACATTGAAATACAGGCTCAGTGTCGCGCCGATGACATACACGGCCCGCCACGCTGCGCGCAGCCGAAACCCATAAAGCGCCAGCGCCGTAGCGGCAAGTGTCACCAGAGCGATTGCGCCAACGACCTGCGATGGCAGGAGGTGGTCGCGGTGAAAAAGGTATCCCGTGAGGCTGGTCGCCGCTGTCGTGGCGAGGAACAGGTGGGTGATGGCGGCCATCCGGTCCGCCGTCAGGAGTCCGTAGACGACAGCGATACCGCTGCCGATCGCAACCACACTGACGCCCACATGAAACAGGAGCAACGCTTGCGAGTCCATTCTTATGCACCTCTATTTTGGTAGGCCTGACGGGCGTTTTTTCCGAATCGATCGCGCGACAGCAGGCTCAGCGCCAGCATTGAGATCACGGTCGGTACGCTGCACACCAGCAGCGTCGTGGTCGGTGTCCAACGGGCCGCGAGCATCAGCCCCAGCAGCAGCGGCTGCGCGATACCGATGAGTCGTGAGACTGCCGAGGCCCACCCCACTCCGGTCGTGCGTAGCGCCGTGGGATACAGGCGCGCCAGCAGGCCCTGGCTGCCCGACGTGCCACCATTGAGGGTCAGGCCGATCAGGAACGCCACTAGCACGGGGGAACTCTTCACCAGCAGGGCGAAGCTCACGATGAAGACGGTGGCGCACAGATGCGCCGGGATCAGTATCCGGTAGGTCCCGAAGCGGTCCATGCACCAGCCGATGATGAAGGCGCCGATGATGCCGCCCATCAGCAGCACCACCGAAAAGTTGATGCCCTGGGCGGCGGACTGTCCCGCCGCGTGCAAAAGTGTCGGGATCCAGAACACCAGCGCCCCAATGGTGGTCACATCCATCGAGAGCACCAGCCAGATCATCAGCGTGCTGAGTACCCGACCCCCGGCGAACAGATCCCGTATCGGCTGGCGGCGCAGCTGCTCACCCGGCATCGTGAACACGGCCGCCACCGGCAGCGCCGAATCGGCCAGCACGCGCCCCAGCAGCGCCGGCAGGCGCGGATCACGGCCATCGCGCAAGGTGATGAAGCGTGGCGACTCGGGTAGCCATTGCCACATGGCCAGCGACAGCAGCAGCGGCACCGCGCCGCCGACCCA
>Ga0210388_10004690_pt1 | contig 10689 bp, 8 predicted proteins | sample IncBWC19OmetaG_FD_155485 | JGI IMG/M metagenome (GOLD analysis project Ga0210388, IMG submission 155485) | Forest soil microbial communities from Barre Woods Harvard Forest LTER site, Petersham, Massachusetts, United States - Inc-BW-C-19-O ...
GACCGGCTGCGTGACAAGTTCGGCGAGTCTAGCGTCACACTGGCTGCTGGGTTGCGGGGAGGGTTCCGGGAGCGCACGCATGAGAATCCGGCGGGGCTGCCGGGGAAGGGCCAAACAGGAAAGAAACGGTGAGCTTTGTCACCCATTATTGGGTGATATTACCTCTGTCACCCAATAATGGGTGACTGCTTGATAATCACCCATATTTGGGTGACAATGGTTGGAGCTCTTACTGCGTTGCAGGGAGGACGATTGGCTCGAGCGTCGAAACGTTATATCTCGGTCATAGCGGATATGGTTGGCTCACGCGCTGTGCCACGTCTCCAACGGCGCCTCCTCCAGAAGCGATTTGGAAAACTAATCGAAGATCTCAACCGGGATTACCGTAAGACAATCGACTCTAAGTTTGTTATTACGTTAGGAGACGAGTTTCAGGGCCTGTTGAACTCAGCCACTGTGCTTCCCGACTTGATTTGGCGTGTCGAAGAGGCGTTCCCGAGTTTCAAATTTCGTGTCGGAATTGGCCTCGGAACACTGGACACGCCGATTCAAAAATATGCAATCAATATTGACGGACCCGCCCTGCACGTTGCGCGTGCTGCAATCGAGTATGCCAAGAAAACCAAAGCTCTAGGAGGAGTTTTTCTCGGCATGGGGGATCTCGACGACATCCTGAATGGGATAGCTCGGCTGCTCTGGTTCAACCGGTCCCGCTGGACCCACGCTCAACGGCAGATCGCAGGCCTCCTGCGGAGAGGGATGTCGCAAACGCAAGTGGCCAAGCAATTGAGAATTAAAAAGCAGGTTGTTTCGAGGCAGGTTCTTGCTTCCGGGTGTTCCCAATACGTTGCCGCGGAAAATGCCTGGCGTATGATTCTTCAAAGACAGGTCGACCCTTTGCTTCGTTCGAAAACATGATTCCTTCCAAAGTTATTAACCCCGAATTCTTGCTCTGGTCTCAGCTCCTGCTACTGTGGAGCTTTGCCGCATACGGAGTTGCCGCAGATCCTTTGAGCGGAGAAACACGACGTTTCCACTGGAGACGCTGGGGGCTGATTCTCTCTTTCCGCGTCCTTCTTGCCACTGGGCTCTCTTACCTGTTCTCTCGCTCAATTGTCTTGGCGGTTGTGTTGCTTTTAATGACGCTGTTTCAACCACTTCTCCGTTACCGTCTGCCGATGCGATGGCTCGCCGAGTTTGAGGGCCTTTGGATATCGGCTTACATGACGTCCAGCCTGGCACTCGTGCGTCACTTGCGGCTCGACCCACAATGGATGCTGGCTTCGATCTCCCCGTCTCAGCTAGCCGCGCTTTGCATTCTGGCAAGCACGCTGTTCGTGGTTGTGCGCGGCGGTACTTATATCGTTCGGGGAGTCCTCAGGAAATCCAGCGCCTTGCCTTCGGGGCGAGGATCCCACATGGCCCGGGGTTCGTCGCATGGGCGGCCAGAAGCCGGTGCTTCAGGGTCTGGGACTTCGATGGCCGCCTCGGTCGAGCATCCGGCACAATCCATCGTCGACGTGGAAGAATACAACCGTGGACGCTTGATCGGAAACCTGGAGAGGATCGTTCTCACGATTGTGATCGCCGGAGGAAGCTATGCGGCGCTCGCTTTCCTCGTGGCGGCCAAAGGAGTCGTACGATCCGGTGAGTTCCAAAACGACCGGGACTTCGCCGAATATTTCCTAATTGGGTCTCTCTCCAGCGTGCTGGTGGCGCTCTCCGCTGGTCTCGCTCTTAGATTTGCGTTGATTCGGCTCTGGCCGGACATGCTGAGCCTGCAGATGCAGTAGTGCACCGGTGGCTCAGCGTTGCTGGACGATAACTGGAGGGTGTTGGCTACGAGTTCAGGAAGAAACGAAGGCCGGGTATCCCAGAAGGTGATTCCGGATCCCGGCCCACGTCTTATTGCAACTTGTGGAGCTTCGTTAGTTGCCCGAGTTTGAGTTGGCGGCAGCGTTAGCCGGCGCGGCGCTCGGTGTAGTCGAGGAGCCGAAGCGTGCCAACCGTGGATAGAAGGGCGTGACTTCAAACGGCATTTTGTCACGCGCCGAGGTGATGGCGACCGGAGCCGTCTTCACCATCTCTGCCTTGTCATCCCAGGGATTGATCTTGACGCGCCCACCCAGCGGGAGAGCGGCAACTTGATCCAGTTTGTTGTTATCCAGCGCCGGACCCTTGGTGTCTAGAGCTGAGAGGCGTGTGATGGTCCCGTTCTCCTCCAGCGAATTGCCGAGGTGCGTGGTCAACAGAGCGCTGAGCTGTGGCGCCCGGGCTTGCAGCGCCTTCAGGAACAATCCAACGTTGTCGAGCTTCTGTGCGTACGGCGAGTTGTTAAGAAGATCGATGGCTTTCTTATCGGCTGCAGTTTCTTCTTCCGGAATGTGCTTGAAGCCGAGGTTGTTGTAGGTGGAATCGTCGGAGAACAGCATGCGGTCGTTGAACGCATACTTGCTGCCGAGATTGTGGCCGAGCACAATGTGCGCCAGTTCATGCGAGAGCACCGCGGCGAGGCTGGCCTCGTCAGGGAGCACGTCGATAAGTCCGCGGCTGATGATGATGGTATTGCCGACGCTGAAGGTTTCGAGCGGAGCCGTGAGCAGCACGCGAGTGCGTACCGGACGCGGCAGGTCGATGTTGTTGGTGACTTCCAGGTTGTTGACCACTGTCTGAAGAATGTGGTCAACATCGCCTTCGGGTGCGAGCAAGCCGGCGCGGGTGAGGCGCTCAATGACGTTGTCTTCAGCCTGCTGCTGCCATTCCCGCTCAGCCTGCAGCGGAGACGCGTCCTGCGTGGTGGCAGTTTCATCCTTCACGCTGTCGACGCGAATCTGTGTGAGTTCGTCGTCCTTGTCGCCTTTCTTCAGATCATAGCCCCAGATGCGAGTCTGGGCCTTGAAGGCCAGCTTGTTCTTCACGCCAGCGCTGAAGTCGCCTTCTTCGCTGTAGATGTATGCGGGCACCCAGTAGCCCGGAATCAGATTCAGGCGCCAGCTATCCATGTGGAAGAAGTAGGAATTCCGCGGAGCCGGAGCATAAGTCCCGTTGAGGCGGACGATGTTGAAGTCCTGGTCTTCCACCCAGATGCGGCCGAGGAAGCGCCCTCCTTTGCCGGACTTAGCGTCCTTCTTGGGGGTGACGTCGAATACGAGGCAACGGATGTCGCCGAGAAATTCGCGGCGGATGTAATGAAACTCATAGTGCGAGCGGTCAAACTCGGTGCGATCGGCGTAGACCATCCAGGAAAACCCGGTTGGCTCGTACTGCACCTTGTAGAGCTTGTGAAAGCCGCCCAGCAGGCGTGTCTCCATGCCCTGCATGCCGACGCCCTTATCCTGGTCTTTCAGATAGTCCTTGCGGTCGACCTGGACGCCCATATCCATGCGGCCGAGGAAATAGTGGTCACCGCTGGGCACGGGGCCGAGCTGGGGATCGGCGGTCAGATCCTGGAGATAGGTTTCAACCACGGGAGTGCGGTTGGAGAGCGCCTTCATGAGCCCGTGTTCACGCTCGATGAAACGATCCACAACTTGATCCATGGTAGTGGGTGCGGGCTGGGTCGAAGGGGTTGGCGCCGGAGCGGTCCCCTGCTGCGACTGCGACCCTTGCGGCTGCGCCGCCGAAGCCGGTTGTCCGTCAGCCGTCTGGGCCGAGGCCGGCGTGGCATCGGAGGACGCGGGCGCAGGCGTGACAACGGCAGCGTTGGGCTGCGCCGAGGGTTGAGACTCCGACGGCTGCTGCGCGGCAGCGCTCACCGAGACCAGCAGTGCGGCTGTGAACATCCATTTCCAAGTACGCATGACTCTTCTCTCCAAGGTTCCTTCTGAACTTATGTTTCTCTCTAGATCGAGTGTTTCCGCCGACCGATTTCCTGGATTCGTCTCGCACCTACAGGGCCACGAAGCGAATCTTCTAACCTAAAACCTGCCGAACCCGCGCACCTTAGTACGCAATCTAGTACGCAATCTGGAAAAGCACGTGCACGATCGCTGTCGAATCGACTGGCTGCCCCATGCGCAGTGCCGGCTTGAAGCGCATCTTATTCGCCGCCGCCACGGCGGCCTCATCCAGGCCATGACCTAGACCGCGCACCACGCGATTCACATGCAGAGAACCGTTCGCTCCAAACATCACTTCCAGCAGAACTTCGCCTTCCAGCTTCAGATTGCGGGCTTCATCGGTATAAACCGGCTGCGGCTTGAAGGTGATTTCCACCGGCGTGGTTGCGGGTCCGGAATCTGCCTGCGCCAGCTTCGGTCCACCATGAACCACCTGCTCCGAACCGAATCCACCAGTCGCAACGCCGGCTCCGTTGCTGCGGCCGTCGCCCTTGCCTCCGCTGGCAATGCCGTTGCCGAAGTCGGCGCTCGCTACCGTCCCTTTAATGCCTTTCGCGCCGCCTGTTCCGTTCCCCTGTCCGGGACCTGCGGGCATATCAAATCCACCAGCTTGTGCGGCATACAGCTTGGCGTTTGGCTTACCGGTGCCCTTCAAACCGTTGGGATCTCCGAAGCCTCCAGTCTGCACTTTCTCCACGGCTACGTTGACAGTTGGAGCGACCGAGCTGCCTCCGAAATCACCAGTGTGCAGAAGTTGCGGACGCGCCCCACCCGCCGCCGCCATCTTCAACTGCGGAGCGGCAAACGTGTTCACAACCACTTTGGGCGCCACCACGGGTTCGGGAGCAACTGTGTGCCGAACTTCACGAGGTACGATCAACTTGGGCTGTTCGAAAACCGGTGCGGGAGGAAGCAGTTTCGGCTTCACTTCCGGCTTCACTACTTTGATCGGTGCCGGCTCAGGCCTCAAGCTGGGAAGCGGAATCAATTCTGTAACGCGGTACTGTTTCAGCGAAATCCTGTCCGGAAACAAAAGTCCAATGTTGATCAGGATCAGCAGCATGATCACCATGAACGTGTAGCTGGCGACCAGCGCACGCCTGTCGATCTTGCGCTCCGGAAGAATACCGAGCTTGAAACCGCTTTGATACGTAGCCATGTAATAACTCCAAGGGGACCCAAGCCGAGGGAGCGACCGGGACTGGAGTTTTCAAGATAGGGGAAAAGGGACAGGGGGTAAACGTGTCCACGGCTCTTGACCTAAGGTAACCACTTCGAGTAGCTACGGGACTCTTACCAAAGTGGGCCAGCAGTGCGGGCCAGCGACAGGCCTGATGGCGGCCTATAAACCCAGCCGCGCCTGACGCCGCCTGCGAAACCAGAAGAAAACCGGAAAAACCGGAACTCAACCGCGAAGACCGCGGATTCCACTAGTGCCGCAAGTCTGGAACTCGGGAAGGGCACGAGTTCACTCGTGCCGCATCGGCTCTGCTCGTGTGGAGCGGACACTCTTGTCCGCTGCCTTTGATTTTGATCTTGCAGCGCGCACGCACGGCCCCCTGAAATACCGTGGAAGAGCGGCGCTTCAGCGCCGCGTGAAGCGCCTTCAGAAGAACGTGGCTTCAGCCGCTGAGGATTTCGGGGGATTTCGGGGACAGACGGGACCGTCTCTAAATTCTTTGTCCGGAAATTGGAAAACGTCCCGTCCCCGCCGGATCGCCCTCCAAGCCCTGTCATCCTGAGCCCCGCGTTCTCCAGCGCTGCCCGCACTACTACGCGAAGGACCTCTGTACTTTGTTTACATCATGACGAACCCGGAAGTCCGGCGATAAAAGGCATGGCATGGGAGCGAACAAGAGAAGCATAAGGTGGGACATCCTCGGCTATGATCGGCGGGTTACTCTCTCTTGTCTGGGTAGCGTCAGTGTCCGCCAAGAATCAACCTCTTGCCATGCGAGAATCGGATAGAATTTCCTTCGACAATCCTCGTAGCCATAATCACTTTGTGATTCTCAAAGGCTAGCAGCTCATGTGGTGGTATTTGGTCGCGATTCTTGCATTCTTAGTCGTCTTGGCGATAGCGCTCGTTGCTGACCTTAGAATCTCTCCGGAAGAGGAAGCTAAGCGAATCAAACGGCAGGACGAGTCTGCTGCGAAAATAAAGGACAACCCCAACGAGCCAGCCCGATGGGTGCCTTAGTTTCCCTTGGGTACGTCAAAGGCATATTCCGAGAGTTCGACCTCTAAGTCCCTTGGCGGCTGCGTGGGTAAACTGGGTGTGGGGTGAAGCGGGGACAGAATGATCCCCATTTTTCACTGCTGCGCGACAAAGACGAAGCCCGCTTTTTTGGAATCTGGTAAGGGCTTCGTCGGTCGCCTCGGCGTGCATCGGCACTTTCATGGAAGAACAACTTGCAAATTCGAAGCACCACAGGCGGATCAGAACTCTTTTGGCGCTCGTGCTCACGCTTGTACTGATAATTTTCAACCCCGCGATCAGACTCGGGGTAAGGGAGTCGCTGCCGCGCCGTCCGATTCGTTTGGGAGAATCCGTTATATCGATACCGAAGAGCTGGAAAGTCTCGCAAAGGCCTTCGGGCATCGCTGCGTCGAATACCTGCATGACCATATTCTGCAATACTCCAGCGAGGGCCTCCATCTTCTTCAAGGTGAGGGAGCCAGGGAGCTCCGACGAGGCCTGGGAGAACTCCGCAAGGAAGATCATCGAGAAGGATTACTCTGGCGGCACGGACTCTTTCTCAATCTCCAGCGGTTCGGGACTATGGAGGTGCGTAGAGCTTGAGAGCAATACACCCGATGGAAGGGCCGTCGTTTCGTGCATGAGCTCCGATTTAGGCTTGGATTCCATGTTCCTTGGAGAGCCATCCCTGAAGCCAGCCTTTACCGCCATTCTGGAGTCAGCGCATGCGGGAAATCCGTAGGGGAATTCGGAGACAGACGGGACGTTCCCCAATTTCTAGTTCGAAAAGATGCACAGGCAATTTTCCACAACCCCACTGTGACATCTGCCCTTGCGCACAGCCCCGGCTTCGTTTCAGAATTGTCCCAGCATAGGCAGCACACGCAGCGCAAGCGCAACGGAGGCACCAACCAAGAAATCAGCTCCTAACTCCTGTGTTCTCTAGATTTTGACCTCTAAGTCCTTTGTTCTGCGGATTTTGCAGGCCAAAACATGCTTAACTCGATGATTCCAAATAGGGAGGGGGGAGGGGGGGGTACCCTGTAATCAAGTGGTAACCCTGCGGCGCCGGAACCACTCGTACACCGGGACGCCGGCCAGAATTACCAGTAATCCGTAAAAAGAATTCGGCCAGTCTCCGCTGAAGGTGTAGCAGAGCAGGACGGCGGCCACAAGAATGAACAGCGCCGGGACGAAAGGATAGCCGAACACGCGATAAGGCCGCGCAGCTTGCGGATCGCGCCACCGGAACACGAATATGGTGCTCCCAGCGATCATATAGAAGAGCCATTCCGCGAAGATGGCGAGAGAAAAAAGCTGCCGGAAGTTTCCTCCCAGCAGCAGGAGAACGATCGACAGCACGGCCTGGAACACGATGGCAACCGACGGCGTATGAAAGCGCGGATGCACATCGGCCAGGGCCGAGAAGAAATATCCATCGCGAGCCACGGCAAAAGGCACGCGCGCGCCGCTCATGATTGTGCCGTTCAACGTGACCAGCATCGAGATCGCCATGCCCGCAGACACAATGCTCGCGCCCATCCGCCCCATGACCAGAGCGACCGCGTCGGATGCAGGCCGCGGCGAGGCCGCAATCGCACTCGCCGGCAAAACGTATTGCACACCGGCATTCACCAGCACATACAGGAGCCCGACCGTAGCCACACCGGCGATCAGCGCAATCGGAATACTGCGCTCCGGCTTCTTCACCTCGCCCGCAACCATGTTCAGGTCATTCCATCCGTCATACGCCCACAGCGCCGCGACCAGCGCCGCCATGAAGCCGGCGACTCCGCCCTTGGCTCCGGTGAAGGTGGTGGCAAAGTTGCTCCAGCCGCGTCCAGCAGCGCTGCCGGCTCCGCTGAAGCAGATCACCACGATGCCGAGAATGATTGCGACCTTCAGCACGGTGAACACGAGTTGGAATTCGCCGGCCTTCTTGACTCCAAAGTAGTTCAGAAGGGAAATGAGAATGGCGGCAGCGATCGCGACCAGCTGTCCCCAGCTAACCGCGAAGGGAACGGAGATAACGTTCGTGGGAAAAAACGAAAACATCGAGAACGTTCCGAGAATGCGAACCAGACCGGTAGCGATCGTGGCGACAGACGCCGGTTTCGCGATGACGAACCACGTCCATGCATAAAGAAAGCCGCCCAGCGGACCGTAGGCGTCCCGGACATAAACATATTCTCCGCCCGCCTGCGGCTTCATGGCGCCGAGTTCGGCATAGGTGAGCGCGCCGAAGAAAGACAGAATGCCGCCGACCAGCCAAGCCAGATACACCAGCTTCGCAGAACCTACGGCCTGCATCATCTCGCTGGGAACCAGAAAGATCCCACTGCCAATGATTGTGCCTACGACAACCGCAGAGGCATGACTCACTCCCAGCTCACGGGCCAACTCCGGACGCGCAGTGGTTCGCTGGATGAGTTCCGGCATGATGGAAGGGTGTCAGTATACGTCAGAGGAGTCGGTTTTCTTTGGATGCTCTGGTAGGAACAGGCTTGCTATGTATCCCACGACGAACGTCACGGTCGTTCCAATCATTACCCACCAGGTCCAAGGGACATGCGCTTTCCACAAATACAGTTCTGTGCTGAACCCGAACAGCATCCCGACCATCGCGCCGCGCTGGTTGGCTTTGCGGGTCAGAACTCCCAGCAGGAAAACTCCGAGCAGCGCGCCATACGCTACAGAGGCGATCTGCAGCCCGACCTCAACCACGCGTCCCACTTTTTGCAACGCCAGAACTGCGAGCCCGAAAAGTACCATCGCCCAGAAAAAAGTCGCCAACCGCGAGAGCTTCATGCGCGTCTGCTCATCGGTCCTTGGGCGCAAGCGCAGGAGAAAGTCCATGATTGTGCTCGAAGAAAGCGAATTCAGCGCCGCGCTCAGATTCGACATGGCAGCCGCCAGGATCGCGGCAATCAGCAGTCCGGAGATTCCGTGCGGCATTTGACTGACGATGAATGTAGGGTAGATTCGATCGGGCTTTCCAAAGTTTGCCGAGGGCACGCGATAGAACGCCCACAGCATTACGCCCACGATCAAGAAGAGAGCAAACTGAAACAAGATTGCCACTCCGCTCGAGAGCAGCGCTACCGTGGACTGCTTCTGCCCGCGCGCCGCCAGCAGGCGCTGGACAATGAGTTGATCGGTGCCGTGGCTTGCCGTGATGAAGAAGGTTCCGCCGATCACACCCGCCCAGAATGTGTAAGGCAGCCAGAAGTTGGGCCGGAAGTCGAACACCTGCAGTTTGCCCGCGCTTGCGGCCGCAGCATGAATCGCTGTCCATCCCCCAGGCACAAGATGCAGAATCGTCACCAATCCGACCAGGGTTCCGCAAACATAGATCGCCGTCTGCACCACGTCGGTCCAAATCACCGCGGCCAGGCCGCCCTCAAATGTATAGATGAGCGTCAATGCAGTGATGATGGCGATCGAAGCTACTTCGCCTGTGCCGAGCGCAATCGAGACCACGATCGACACGGCGTAGACGCGGACGCCCTCTGCGGCCGCGCGTGTCAATAAGAAAAGTCCCGCCGTGACCGAGCGCAACCCGCGCCCAAAACGGCGTTCGATCAGCTCGTAGGCAGTGTAAAGATCGCCACGAAAATATTGCGGCAGCAGCACGAGGCTGATTACCACGCGGCCTACCAAATATCCCATCACCACCTGCAGGAAAGTGAGGTTCGTGTCATAGGCAAGTCCGGGAATGCTGATGATGGTGAGGGTGCTGGTCTCGGCGGCGACGATGGAGAGCGCGATCGCCCACCAGGGAATGTCTCGTCCGGCGAGAAAATAATCCCGCAGCGAGCGGTGACGCTTGCGGAAGCGCAGCCCGAACAGGGTGATTCCTATCAAATACAGCGCGATAATCGCGAGATCGAGTTTGTCGAGACCCATTCGTCCTGCCGCTGGACAGTCTTCGCCTACGAAAGTTTCGCTTTCAAATTATGGCGTCAATCAGGCCGCGGCGCGAGTGAGTCTTTATAGACATGGCAGGAGATCTGCCTCCGCAGTTTCCGGCAGCGAACTCGCGAGAACTCAAACTTTCCCTGTGATAGAACTAACGCGTGGCCTACTATCTGGGCATTGATGGCGGCGGTAGCAAGACAACGTGCGTAGTGGGCGACGAATCTTCGCTCCTCGCAACGGTTACGGCCGGCGGCAGCAACATCACGCGTGTAGGCGAGGCTGGTGCCCGCGAAACGCTGCAACAAGCCATACGCGAGGCCTGCCTCGCTGCAAAAATTAATCCTCAGCAAGTGCTCCGTGCGTGCATTGGCGCTGCGGGTGCCGGGCGCCCGGAAATCGCAAGCAGCGTGCGCAAGGTGGTTGCCGAGATTGTTACCGGGGAAATTGAAGTAGTGGGCGACATGGAGATCGCGCTGGCGGCGGCTTTCGGCAAGGGACCGGGCGTGATTGTTATCGCCGGCACCGGCTCGATTGTCTTCGGCCGAGATGCGCAAGGAAAAGTTGCCCGTGCCGGAGGTTGGGGGTTCGCAATTTCCGACGAAGGATCGGCCCACTGGATCGGCGTCAGGGCAGTCAGGGCTGTGCTACGCTCGGCCGATGAGGTTGGAGAGGATGAAGCCGAGCACGATCTATCATGGACCGCCGGGCGACTTTTCTCCGAACTGAAGACTG
>Ga0210388_10004691_pt1 | contig 10687 bp, 6 predicted proteins | sample IncBWC19OmetaG_FD_155485 | JGI IMG/M metagenome (GOLD analysis project Ga0210388, IMG submission 155485) | Forest soil microbial communities from Barre Woods Harvard Forest LTER site, Petersham, Massachusetts, United States - Inc-BW-C-19-O ...
CCTGTCGCTCGACATGCCTGATGTGGTTTTCTCCACCATATGCTGTGGAAGTGTACCTCAGTTTGCCAGGGAACAAGGGAACGCGAATGTCGAATAAAAACGCTCCTCTCGAAATTTATCGAGAGGAGCCGGGGAAGAACCACGAAAAATTAGAAGTTGAACTTGATACCCAATTGGATACCGCGCGGTGCGCCACCGCCGATGAATGGATTGCCGATGCCCACGTCGCCGGTAGCCGTTATGACGCCACTGCTTCCCCCACTAGGATTGCCCACTTCGCGACCGTTCACCACCTGGGAACCGTGAACTAGCGGGTCAGCGATGAATGCGGGCAGGAAGGGATTGGCGAAATTGGGATGGTTCGGAAGGTTGAAGAAATCCGCGCGGAACTGCATGTTGAGCCGCTCGGTAATCGCCGTGGTTTTGTAGATCGCGAAATTCCACTCTTTGAACGAGGGGCCGCGCAAAGAATCACGACCCTCGTCGCCGAAGTGGCGCGTACCAGGAACACAATCCTGTGCTGTTTCTGTCGGAGCGGCGACGGCATACGTTGTCAGAGAACATGGAAGTGCAAAAGAACTGAGGTCCACAAAATTCAAAGGATCGTTCGGATGGTAGTGGATCGGGGCAACCACATCCGGACGATCGAAGCCGTTTCCACTGCCGCTGAAGTCGTCCTCAAAGTTGTAGTTGAATTGGAATGGCTGGCCATCCTGCATGCTCAGCACGCTGTTTACACCCCAGCCATTTTTCAACTTCTGCCAATCTCCACCCATCTTCGGGAACTCATAGGCAAGATTCCAGGTGAGACGGCGGGGAAGGTTGAAGTTTGAAGGCCCATATTCGAGCTGCGGATTGGTGCTGTCATTCGGCTGAGCAGCGTTCGGCTCGAAATCCTCACCATCGCTGGAGTTGTCCATGGAACGCGACCAGGCAAAATTCAGGATCGAGGTAACGCCATGCCAGCCGTTAACTCGAAAGCTGGTCTGAAGCGCATTGTAGTTCGACTTGCCGGTCGAGTTCTCTTGCAGGATGTAGAACGAACCGTAAGGATTATTTTCGTAGTTGCGCGGGACACCGTAGGACGGAATGCAGACATTATTCGGGTAATTTGGGTTGGCAGGGCCACCGCCCGGATAGCACGGATAGAAAGTTGCGGTTGGTCCAGAACCGATTACATATTGATTCCCTTGCGCAAACGCGATATCCGCCGCAGTAATCTGGGATTGACCTGGCTGGCTGATGTCGAAGAAACGCCACAATCGATGGCCCTGGGACCCGACATAACTTACCTGGATCACCATCTTGCTCGAAATCTGCTGCTGGATGTTCAGATTGTAATTCTCCATGTAGGGCGTCTTGATATTGCGATCGAAAGCGAAGGTGTCGCACTCAAAACCACAGCCAGAACTGGGTGCAAACACCGGCTGGCCAGGAACGATAGCTCCGCCGTTTGCTTCGCTTGATAGGATGGGATCAGGACCAATGTTGTTATAGGCCGGGCCCGGATCGAAGTAAGGAGAATAGGGCAGATGGCCGAGCACCATATCCTGCGAGAAAGCGTCGTAGAACATACCAAAGCCGGTGCGGACCACGGTTTTGCCTTTTCCGGTAACGTCCCAGGCGAGACTCACGCGCGGCGCGAAGTCTTTCTTGTCCGGATTATAGAGACTGCTCAGACCAGCTTGGCCGACTTGCGTGAGCGTGAAAGTATCGTTAACCGAATCGAGATTGGTGATATTGCTCAGAAGATTGTTCTTCTCCTGCACGACTCCAAAATAATCCCAGCGGAGACCATAATTCAAAGTCAGCCGCGGATTAAAGCGGAAGCTATCCTGGGCGTAGAACCCGAAGTTGTTCTCGTACGTGTGCCGGGTCGAATTCCCGTAGTACTGGAAACCTCCGTCTACATCTCCCGCGAGAAAATCCTCGATAGGACTCCCCGTCGTAGTCCCATCGAAACTCAACCTTCCTCGAAAGTACTTGTCAAAATACTGCTGGATCGAAGTACGGTGGAAGTCGAAACCAACCTTCACACTGTGCTTGTTGATCTTCCAGGAAAAATTGTCGAGGACTTGGTCGTTGCTATCCACGCGATGACGCGGAACGCTGCTGGTCGCGCCGAGTTGCGCCACACCACTCACCAGAATAATCGGCAAGCCCTGATCGTTAGGGCCGCCATTGCAATCTGCGGCATCGGTCGCGTCGCACAAACCAATCGAACTGGGGTTGAAACCCTGGTCAGCAGGAAAGAAACCTTCGGCGAACCGGTTCCAACCGAAGCGCAATTCGTTGACCTTATTCGCCCCGATTGTGCGCGTGTAAGAGAGCGAAACTAGCTGGACGCGCGTCGGCGTGAATGTATTAAAACCCGGCAACTGACCACCGCTGGCAGTGAGTGCCAGTGGGAACGACTGGATACTGTCACCGAAGAAGTAACGACCGGTCAGGGTATTGTTGGCGTTGATGCTGTGATCAATCTTAGCGATGAAGCTAGTCAGGTCGTTGTAAGAGGGAGAAACAACGGAAGCCGTGCCAGGGGCACCGACAGAACCGGGATTGGGATTTAACAAGTTCGGCGCCGGCCAGGGATGGCGCGCCAGCAGCGCCGCAATCACAGGATTGCTAGCATCGCTCGGTTGCAGCGATCCATCGCCAGCGGTACCGGTGGGAACGCTGGCGATCGTTACCACTCCCACTGGCTCCCGCTGGCCTTCATAATCGACGTAGTAGAACGTCTTGTCTTTGATGATCGGGCCACCCAGCGACGCGCCAAACTGATTGTTATGGAACGGCGCCCTCGGCTGGCCGACAGGATTGAAATAATTGCGGGCATCGAGCGCATCGTTACGGAAATATTCTGCCGCGCTTCCATGGAGTTGATTCACGCCGCTCTTGGTGACGATGTTGACGATCGCACCTGCGCTACGTCCATACTCGGGCTCGAAGTTGGAAAGCACATTAACTTCGGCCACAGCATCAATCGGAAGGATCGTCGAAGGAGTACCGAATACGCCCGCTTCATTGATGGCAGGATCATTCCGGTAGCCATCATTCATGTCGGTGCCATCGAGCAGATAGTTGTTCGAACGGCCACGAGCGCCATTCATTGAGAACTCGCCAAACGAACCTGGCGAATCAGAGATCTCGTCAGGAGAACCGGCCACGCCCGGATTGAGATAGATGAGTTTGGTATAGTCGCGGCCGTTGACCGGCATGTTCTCGACAGTTTGCGCCGTGATGACTCCGCCCAGTACGTTCGAGGTTGTCTCGATCAGAGGCAAATCCTCAGCCGAGACTTCCACTCGCGTAGATACTTCTCCGGTCTTGAGCGCGGCATCCACGCGACGTTCGGTGGCCACATCGACGGCCACCGCGGTTGCCACAAAAGTCTGGAAGCCATTCTGCGTGATGGTGACCGAATATGTGCCGATAGGTAACTCGGGGACGGTATAACTGCCGTCGGCGCTGGTGACGGTCGTGCGTTCCAGCCCCGTGGCCACGTTGCGAATCTTGACAGTCGCTCCGGCCACGACTGCTCCGGATGGATCGGTCACGGAGCCGAGGATTGTTCCACGAAACGTCTGACCCACGAGCGCGGCCGCGGAAAATAAGACAAATACAAACAATAGACGGAGTTTCATTCCCGATCTCCTTTTAACGCGAGTCGTCACGGGCACTGGAACCAACCTACGTTCCGCACCAGCAAATACTGTTCCACCAATAATGTTCTAGTTAGGATCGCGGAATTATAAACGAGTATGCGCCAAAGAATAGTATCGAACTTTACAGAAAGAATTCATCGAAGCAATCGACTGGTGCGATGCTCGCGAGAGAAAGGCAGAGTCTATGGAATCACAGATCGAAATCTATGCATTCTAGAAGTTAGTGGGGAATTTTAGAACCAAAAGGCGCTGCTAGAAACTGAAGGCTAGGCCGCCACGTACCGATCGCGCCGATTGCACCAGATAAACCGTGTGCCCGTCTTGTCCCATAACTGGCACATAACCCTGCGCCATAAGATTTCGCAGGTCTACGAGAATTTCCATGTGTCCAGCGAGGAAGCTTGCCGGAATCGGTTGCCGAATACAAAGATTCAAATAAGGGTCGGACTCGCCCGCTGAAGTATTGAATTCATCCACCGGCGTCAGTGTTCTGCCGCCCACGTAACGGTAAGAAGCAATCCAATGCGTCTTCGACCTCGGCACCATACCGCTGAATTTTGCCGCCACGGCCTGACGATGCTCCGTGTGTATCCAATTCCTCGCATCTTGCAGCTGCACGTCAGGGCGCGACAGATCAAGCACGCCACCATAACCATAGTCCAGAGTCGCCGTCAGATCGGACATCAGCTTGCGTTGCAGCACCACTCGCATTCCGCCGGTGGAGAAATCGTTCCCTTGATAGCTGAATGTACCCGAGTAAACATCCGGCAGCACATCGCCGGATTCAGCCGTCATTTCGCCTACGCCAGTAAGCATCGGATCGACGATGCGATCCGAATAGATCGCGACCTGCATATTGTTCTTGCCGATGCGCTGCGAGACGGATACTTCCTGGTGATGCGCGCGCTCGACCGCCGGCGTAAAGTCGGTCATGCTCATTCGCGGAGCCGTTTCGCTCAGGTCTGCCGAAGCCGATTCGATTCGATCGTCGCCGCCAAAACCACTGCCCACCCCCGTATACGGCACCGAGCTCGCGTACTGATACTCCACCACCGTGTTCGGAGAGATATGTAGATCGGCCGACCCAAAGGGTTTGAAAGTGTTGACCCGTCCTAGAAACTGGATAGCCTGCAGCTCGCTCCCGACCTTGATCTCCACCTTATCGCCCAGCACGATTCGATCGGAGCTAGTCGCCGACAGCGCCTGCAGCGAAGCGGCCGGCATCGTGTTCATATCAGGAGAATTCAGTCTGAGAGCAGTGATCGCAACCGATGGTTCGAAAACACCGTTAAAGCGGTTGGTGTAGGTCGTTCGCAACACACCCGAAGGCGCACCTTGGCCGTCCGCCCCATAACCGACGTTGCCGTTTAGTCTCAGAGTCCCCGTCGATAGAAGAGAACGCTCCACCGCAAAGTCAGCGTTCATATCCTCTGCAGGACTGCCGAAACCCTGTCCGGGCGATCCGGCCAAAAACGCCACGTTACCCTTTATTCCGTGATTAGCGGTTGACTCTCCGCTTAGCGCGACTACAGTAGTGCCGTCGTCAAGCACACGCAGGATGGGCCGGTTAGCGATTGAACGCAGCGTCCACTTCCAATCGTCGTCGTCCGCTTGATTTTGTAACGGGACTAGCTGAATGGCTTCAAACAGCGTGGTCAAGGTGATATTCACCATCATCTTCGCACCCGCGCGAACGCCGATTTTCTCGCGCAGCGCTGGAAGAAACGAAGGTGCGCTCACCTTTACGCTGTAGGTTCCGGGCAATAGCTTCGAGACCGAGTAGAAGCCGTGATCGTCAGTAAAGACTTTCAGCGCCTGGGCGGCTGAACCAAGTATTTCCACTGCAGCGCCCATCTGCGGCGCACCGCTACCATCGCGGACATATCCGGAGATTGCGCCCGAGATAGTTCCGCACCGTGCCGGAAGCGCCACGGCCGCGACCATGGCAGCGACAACTACGAGGAACCCGAGCCTTTGAAACATCTCGCCCATCACCCTCTGGGAGCCAGGCAGCAGTTTACTCCACCGCAAAGGTTGCGGTCGGATTTACCGTCTGCTTGGAAAGCTTGTCGTTCACTTTAATCTCGATCTTATACAGGCCCGGCTGCAAGTTTGCCGCGGAAAGAGTCTTCTGCAGCGTGACCTGATCACCTACATTACCCATTGTGTCGGTCGACTCAACGGTATGGATGACAGCCTTGTTATTGGCGTCCGTCACATTGTACTCGATCGTGGCCGACGGTTTGTGCGTCTTGTCGTCAACGCTCAGGTTGTAAGCCTGCATCCAGAAATTAATCTTCTGATTCCGCTTGAATGAAATGGGCTTGCCATCGGAAGATGCCACGCGCGGCCGCACCTTCATGGACCCGATCACGAAATTGCCCGTACCCACATTCTTGGTCGCCACCGGTTCCATCTGGTCGGCGATGATGAGGGTCGAGCTGCTTAACTTGTCTTCGCTGAAGTCCGGAATCTGAATCGCGTGGCTCCAATTACCGACGCGATCTCCGTTCACGTCCTTCACCACGATGTCCAGACGATATCGATTCTGGCTAATACGCAGCGGGATCGCTTTCCAGTACACCGAAGCATTCTCGGCAGTCTTGGGGAGCAACTCCACCGGGACATCGATCTGCACCGGCTCTTCAAAGGTTTGGACAATTTTGCCCGTGAGCGTCGTCACCCGCATGAAGATATTGACCGTGCCACGCTCCACGCCATCCTTGTTCACAAAAGTAACGTCGCGGTTCTTGATCTGAACGGTGACCGGAACCAGCACCGTATCGCTGGTGACCTTCACGAAATCGGCCCGCACATCAAAAGGCATCAGGTTGACGCTGATGTGGTGACTGACCACTTCTTCCAGATCCTTGAACTTCACCGCTGGCGCCGCCTGCAGTTTCGCAAACTGATCCAGGCGGTCGAACTCCTTGGTCTGCAAATCATTATTAAACGGTGATTGGCCTAGTTGCTCGATGCCATTACCGCCAGTGAAGCGGCTGGCCTTGTTCGACATGCCCAGTTGCTCGTACAAGGTCAATCCAGCGTTCGGGGTGTACTTCAAGGCGTCTTTTTCCGAGCGATCCATCGTCATGTGATAATCGCCGCACATACAGGTATCGACGAACTCGACTATTACTTCCTGCCCAATCCCCTCGATATAACGATAGCGCCACTGCTCGAACGGGAACGTTGAGGTCTCGCCGCCGCCCTCTTCCATGGGACGCTCGTAGCTGCCACCGGAAGGATGGGAGTCGATTTCATCTGCCGGCCCAAACACGATATAAATTCGGCCACGGTCGGTCTTCCATCCCGGGATGCCAGCCGCATAGTGCTCGTTGGCATATGCGATGCGCCGGTAGTGCTCTTCCTTAAACTCATTTTCCTCGGTGTCGGGCGTAGGATCGCGGCGCTGCCAGAAAGCCTCTATGAACTGGTCGCGCTCTTCATCGTTCGAGAGCTGCATAAAGGCGGATCGCTCTTGATCGGTAATAATCCAGCGCACATCCTCGTCCAGCCACTTCCGATAAGTCTTGCTCAACTCAATCTTTAGTGCCTTAGCGTTCGCCTTCCTCTGTTTTTCCGGGATCGCGCGCTTAAGAGGGTCTACCTGGGTCGCTTGGGCAGGTTGGGCTTCGGTGGGTTGAACTGGTGTAGGTTGAGCTTGGGTAGCCAGAGGTTGAGCAGCCTGTGCGGCCGCCCCATTGCTGTCTGGAACCTTTGCGTCCTTATTTTGATCCTGTGCTCCGGATACACCTACAAAACCCAGCACCATCGCGCCAGCCAGCACGCCAACCGAACACCGATTTCTTAAACCTGCGGAAAACATAGAGGGGGTTGCCTCACGAGAGACTTCTGTTGCCTAATTCTATGTTTATTGGATACAACAAGGCAAGGAGAAGTGGCCTGCGAAAAAAAGATTTCCTGCCCTGAGGCCACGTTCTAAATCCCTTAAGAATCCTCGTCTTGCGGTCGGGCGCCGATGGCCGAGCGGCGCAGCGACCGAAGCTTGGGCACGATATAATGAATTTCGCCGCGAATCTACCCTCCATCAGCCAATTAGAGCGACACAGAGAGAGGCCGGTTTCGCGGAAACCCGGGAACTTTCCACCTCGACGGAACGTAACTTGTTTATGCGTAATTGTTCCTTGCGCAATCAAGGTACGTGTCGGTCGTTCTATACCAGGTGACCCGGAAAAACTTGGAGAGAGCCGGGAGTTCAGAGCCGCCTGCTGAAACGGTGATATCGCTACCAGCAGAATGGCCGTAAGGACTTAATTATCGTCACTATGAAGACCTGGAAGAAAGTGCTGATCGGCTTAGGTGCAGCCCTGTTGCTCGTGATCATCGTCTCTGTCACGGTTTACCAGAGCCGGAAAAACCTGGTGACCGTGCAGACCGGCAAAGTGCAAAAGCAGAACCTGGCCTCGGTGGTCAGTGCGTCCGGTGAAATAAGCCTAAGACGTATGCGAACATCGGCGCCAATGCCATGGGCAGAATCATTAAGTTGCACGTCAAGGAAGGCGATCGCGTGAAGAAGGGTCAGTTGCTTGCACAGCTCGAGAACGTGCAGTCCCTGGCCGATGTCAATGCGATGCGCGCTTCCGTGGAAGCTGCTCAAACCGACGCCGTCGCCGGTGACGCCGCGTTCAAGACCTCGCTCGCCGACCTGAACCGCGCCAAATCCGATGCCGAACACGCCCGGCTTGATTGGGATCGTGCTCAGGGCCTGTACAAGGCCGCCCTAATTGCCAAGCAGGATTACGACGTCAAGAAAGCTGCATGGGAGTCCGCCGAGGCCGGACTGGCCCAGGCCGAAGCCAAAGTGGCCCAAGCCAAAGCCGAGAAAGATTCCATGGACAAGCACATCACGCAGAATCAGGCCAACCTGACTCGCGTTGCTGACGTGCTGCAAAAAACCACCTATGAAGCACCGTTCGATGGCGTGATTACCAATCTTCCCGTGCGCGAAGGCGAGACCGTGGTTATGGGAATTCAGAATTCGCCCGGAAGCACGCTCATGACCCTCGCTGATATGTCCGTCATCACCTCCGAAGTCAAGGTAGATGAGACCGACATCGTCAATGTGCGTCTGGGGCAGCCCGCCGACGTAACCATCGACGCCATTCCTCACAAAATCTTCCACGGCATAGTTAGCGAAATCGGAGACAACGCCATCGTGCGCTCAACCGGCGTAGCCACCTCGCAAGCCACTTCAACCAGCCAGGAAGCGAAGGATTTCAAGGTCGTCGTCACTCTGACCGATCCACCGCAGGATCTACGTCCCGGCCTTTCTTCGACCGCCAAGATCACGACCGCAAACCGTAGCGACGTGCTTAGTATTCCAATTCAGGCGCTCACCGTCAGAACCCGGGCAGATCTCGCGCCCAAGGATGACAAGGGCTCCGTGCAAGCCGCCAGTGTTCCCGCCGACGCATCGAAGCAGAAAGAAGAAGTGCAAGGTGTGTTTGTGATCCGCAACAAGAAAGCCGAATTTGTTCCCGTGGATACCGGCATCAGCGGCACCACGGACATCGAAGTGACCAAGGGCGTGCAAAATGGTGACGAAGTGATCACTGGGAGTTACAAGGTTTTGCGTACTCTGAAACCGGGAACGAATGTCAAAATAGATAATTCGGCTCCGAAAAAAGAAGACGAAAGCAGTTAAGAAGTGGTCAGGTCTCAGGTTTCAGGAAAACCCCAATTCACAGTCCTGAAACCTGAGACCTGATACCTAGCAACTGACACCTAACTTCTAGCAGGTTAGAACGTCAAACACAGAACGGCCCTAGGAGCGTGCGTGCCCGAGCCCGATCCGCAGAAGGAGAGCAAGATGGCGACTGCCGAGCTATTGCCAATCGATAAGCCCGCAAATTGGGCTGCACCCAACTCGTACATGATCTCCACTGAAGATCTGTGGAAGAGCTACGACATGGGTTCGGAGCAGGTGCACGCGTTGCGAGGAATCAACCTGCGCATCCAGCGCAACGAATATGTTGCCATCATGGGCCCGTCCGGCTCCGGCAAGTCGACGCTGATGAACCTGATCGGTTGCCTCGATTCGCCGACCAAAGGCCAATACTGGCTCAATGGGCATCTGGTCAGCGATCTCGACGACGATGAACTGGCCCGCATTCGCAATAAGGAAATCGGCTTTGTCTTCCAGACATTCAATCTGCTGGCCCGCGCCACTTCCCTGCACAACGTGGAGTTGCCGCTTATCTATGCCGGAGTTCCTTCCGACGAGCGTACCGAGCGCGCCAAGGCCGCGTTGATTTCGGTCGGCATGGAAGCCCGTATGAACCACAAACCCAACGAACTCTCTGGAGGACAACGCCAACGCGTGGCCGTCGCCCGGGCTCTGGTTAATAAGCCAGCCATCATCCTCGCCGACGAGCCCACCGGCAATCTCGACTCGCAAACTGGCAACGAGATCATGGCCCTGTTCGATCGCCTGCACTCCGAAGGCAATACCATCATCGTGGTAACGCATGAACACGACATCGCCGAGTACGCCCACCGCATCATCTACATCAAAGATGGAGTGGTCGCCAAAGACGAGTCGAAACGGTAAACGCGACGCTTAATTTGGTGAGCTTACTTCCCCGAGAGCAGCGACTCCACTGTCTTTTGTGCTTCGGGAAGATTCGATGAGAACTGCGCCACGCGCTCGGAAATCGCTTTCGCTTCCTCCGAGTGTCCGTCCAATTGCAATGCCTGCGCCAACAGCAAATACCCGACATCGGTAGGCTGCACCGCCATTGCGTGGGAGTACTGTCGAATCGCCTCAGGTAGATCGCCATTTTTCTGCGCAATCAAACCAAGCCCAACCATGGACATCGTTTGCTCGGGCCACTGCCGCAACGCGATCTCAAAATATTGCTTCGCTTTTTTCGAATCCCCCATCTGCCGATAGACAGATCCCATGTTGCCGTAGGCTGCGGCGCGAAGTTCCGCGTCACCCGTGTAGAGTGCCACCAACTGATACCGTTCGATAGCCGCTGGTAGATTGCCCCGCCCTT
>Ga0210388_10004694_pt1 | contig 10684 bp, 7 predicted proteins | sample IncBWC19OmetaG_FD_155485 | JGI IMG/M metagenome (GOLD analysis project Ga0210388, IMG submission 155485) | Forest soil microbial communities from Barre Woods Harvard Forest LTER site, Petersham, Massachusetts, United States - Inc-BW-C-19-O ...
ATCCAGCGCGCCGGCTCCGTCACGCCATAGCGGATCCACGCCAGCAGTACGGCAGGCACTCCACCGAAGGCAAACATGGCGCGCCATCCGTAGTGGCTGCCAATGGAGTAATTCGCCAGCGCCGCCAGCAGAAATCCGAAGTAGTATCCGGTGTGCATGTATCCCGCGCCGGCGATGCGCCGATCCTCCGGCCACTCTTCTGCCACAAACGTCCCGCCCATGGCCCATTCGCCGCCAATGCCAATGCCCGCCAGCAGCCGCAGAATGGCAAGTTGCCACACATTGACCGCGAAGGCGCTGAGCAAAGTAAACACGGAGTAACAAAGAATCGTCAGCATCAGCGTCCGCACGCGGCCAAACTTGTCGCCAATCGGTCCCCACAAAAACGCCAGTCCCCAGCCGATCAGAAAAAGTGCGAACAGCAGTCCACCGTAATAACCGATGTTTCCCTTGGTCGCCGCAATCCCCGAGCGGGGCAGCAACTCGCGCAGTGATGGCACCAACACCAACGCGTAGATAACGGAATCCATGCCGTCGAGCGTCCAACCTCCCCACGACGCCCAGAAGCCGCGTATTTGATTGCGCGTTAAGCCCGGCATTTTGTTTGTGGGTATTTCTGGCCAACGCAGCATACTCCGGTCAGCCAAACGAAGCCAAGCATTTTCCAATCTGGATTGCGGACAAAGAAAGAGGATTGCGGAGGAATTCCGCCTAAGTCAATCGAGTTTGGGAGGAAGGACGAATGGTCTTTCCCGCTCCGACGCGGGCGGCCGAGGTGGCCAGACGATTCGCCTCACGATTATTTTCTCGGCGCACGTGCGAGATGGAGAAATCGAGCGACCGCGCCAGTTTCCGGCAAATCCAATTCAGGGAATAAAGCCGCTGGCTGCGGCAATTGTACGTACCACTCATCTGCCGGACCACCACTTCGGAATCCGAAAACACATGCAGCGCCCGAGCCTTAAGCTCCACAGCGCAATGCAGCGCTTCCAGCAGAGCGATGTACTCGGCAACGTTATTGTCCTGGCGCCCGATCCAGCGGGAGATTCTGACGGTGTTGTCGCCGGAGCGAGCACCAGCACCGTCGTCGGAATGCACGATGACGACTCCAATACCGGACGAGCCGGGATTCCCGAGCGAGCCGCCGTCGACGTAAGCCACGAGATCAGACATTCTCTGGATAAGCTAAAAGCTACAGCTACAAGCTACCATGCGCGACGAATTTCTCTACGTCAAGATGCTTAGGTGGTTCGACTTTTGTGCGCGAGCGTCTTTCGCGCCGGCGAGCGTCTGTGGATGTTCTTGTGCAAAAATGGAAATAAATTAATCTCTCATTCATTAAGCATTCACGATTCAATGAGTTGCGCTTCTGAATTTTGATCGCTCGCGAATGGTCAATTGCACCGAAAAAGGGCGTTGACAATTTAGCAGCAAATCTTTACTTTGACTTCCGTCGACGGCTGAAAGGGTTGGCTTAAATAAAACTTTGCCGATCCGAAGTAAGCTGAGTGATCAGCTCCACGGGGCAACCTGAGGAGCAGCCAGACCGGCAAAAAACTGACCGCCCTGCGAGGGGCAGTTGGGGTTTGGGACCGCGAAAGCGGTGATTACATCAAGGGCTGTGACGGTGCATGCGTCCACGCGGTCAGCTCCCTCGCAGGAGCGGGCAGCTAGAGCATAACCAATGTCACAGCCTTTACCTTTTTCCCCAACTTTTTGTCCGCTCTCGCACCCTTCTTAATTCCGCGCCCTTCCCAGTTCAGCCAGACAGTTCCGCAAGTCGTAGTCTCAATGAGTGTAATCGCCTGATTGCAGCGATTGACTTCCCAGATTGCCCGTCATCCGACTAGGGACTGCGGCCTTTCTGCTTGATTCGCACTTCCGTGCTCAGGCTACGATGCGAGCGGTATCTTCGGCTGCGCGGCTCCTGCAGCCATATCGCTCGCCGCATTGGCGTTCGCGGCCGGCGCTGCTTCAGCCTTGTGAGCTTCAGGAACGGTTACCTCTACCGCTAAGGAGGCAGACCCCGTCAGCGTCTGTGCCGGGTCGCTTGCGCACGTCTCCGTTCCGCTCACGGAAACGGTGAATGTTTTGCTGCCCGACGAAATCGGAAATGCTGTCGAGAAAGAGCCCTCCTGCGAAAGCGAACCGATACCGACGGTGCCCGTGCTGCCCCCGCCGCTCACCTGCCAGGTCATCTGGTCGTTATCAGGCTCGAACGCCGTCAGGGACACATCGTAGCTGCTCTGGCTTCCAGGACTGTATTTGGGGAGGCTCTTCGGCCCGCTCAGGTTCACGCCTACCATGCTCTGATCCCTGTCCGCCAATCCCCCCACACCGGCTCCAATGACTCCCGAATCGTTCGTTCCGAATGAAGCGAAATTCAGAACAAGCATCGGAAACGGGAAGCTGTCCTGGAGACTTGGGGCTGCGGAAAGAACGGAGTCGCGAAACGGGATCCACGCGGGCAAGTCTTGCAGCAGGCCAGCGAGGGTCGATTTCACCTTCCCCGAGAGGTCGCCTTCCCCGACCGCTATAATCCCTCCCAGAAATGGGAGCACCATGAGCAGGTCATTAAGGAGCGGGCTCGAAGCTTCACTCTTCACTACGGCAGCCATGTTCGAGTGCGTTCCCGTTCGCGGCAATATGCCCAGCGTCTCCGCCACGGTTCCATTCACCGCTATACCGATAAACGAGCCCGATACTTCGCCTAAGAGAGTGTTGTCGCCACCGGTTTGAACCGTAATCGACCCCACGCTGGCGGAGTGCCTCTCGGCGTCGCTGTTGATCGTGGGCAGCAGCGCGTCGACGATAAACTGAATCGCAAGCGTCGAAATCGACAGCGCGAACGTCACCACTATGGCTTCCGCCGGCGGCACACGGACGTCGTACGGGGGTTGAGGCAACAGCGGTGCCAGAGCGAGGCAACCCTTCGCGGCTTCTGGGGTCATCTGCAGCATAGGAAAATCAGCCGTCGGGTAGATCAAGTCCTGGGGGGCAAAATCCTGCTCCAAGATCCAGAAGCCAATGCGAAGTCTTGGCGGATTCGAGATATATCCGACGTTGGGCCCGACGACCATCCAGTAGAGGGACACATCTTTCACTACCTGCAGGTTGGCCATCGCCTGCGCTATCGTTGCGAGCAGACTCTTTACGCGGGGGTCGGCGGCCAGCGTGGCTGGCTCAAATGAAGGTGGGTCAAGGCCCAGGAGGAACGGCAGAATCTGTATATCCACCCACGCCGAGGGCGGAACCAGGCGCGGCCCGACCGTGACCGTAACTGTGCCGATCACCGGCAGGCCCGCGTCGGATTTTACGCTTATGATCACGCCATGCGGATCTTGTCCGCCGGTGATTTGCATGGTCGTCTTGAACGTAACCTGGGCCGGCTCACCGCCTGAAGGCGGAATGTATGTCAGTGTCGCCTGGACTGTCCCGGGCTGCCCGATAATCTCAACTGTAACCGAATCAATAGAGACTGGCTCCGTAAGACTCCCAACCGAAACTGCACCCATGACGTTAAACGGTGCGTTACCGACAACTGCATTGGGAAGAGGTGACAAGATCGTGAGGACTGGCAATCGTTCAGGCATAAGCGTCTCCTTCTACTATGGAGATCGAAAACGACTGACAAAAGACGACAGATGCGAAGAAAAAATAACTGATCGCCAGTGGGAGAAGTGGATAGCGGGCCACTATGCAAGCAATTAAGAGTAGTGGCTAGGGATGCTTCCCTTGCCCAAGTGGCGTAATATCGCAATTACACTCATTGACCCGGTTCTGAGTGAAATCACCTGATTTCGTCAAACGGCTATCGCTCGTGAGTCGCATGGATTAACATTCAGGCGAGCCACCACATCGGAGATCCCTTCTTTTCATCACAAACAGCTGTGACGCACGTGATAGACGCCTACTCCGCCTAGCGCGATAATCGCGATCTGTGTGCCCGTCTCCCAGGAGGCGCTGCAAAACCGGCCCGTTGCAGGCTCTTTGAAAACGCAACAGCGAACTACCCGCCGCCCCAGAACACTGCGGATTTCAAAAGGGAATCGAGAGCAGAACCGGCCTAAGTCCTTATTCTTGAATATTTGGAAGTAAATCGTTTAGATTCTATATTTTAGACGAAATCCCGGGGGGGGGGCAAAACCCACCCCTACTGCCCGAACTCAATCCCCTTCTTCTCCCGTCCCAGTGCCACCACCACCACTGCCAGCGTGAACACCGTAACCGCGGTCAGGGCCATGGCGTTGGCGTAGCTGGTGTGTTCGGCGAGCACGGCCTCGATGTAGGCGACGGAGCCGGCCAGGAGCACTCCACACTGGTAGGCGAAGCCGGGGAGGAATCCGCGCACCGAGTCGGGCGACAATTCAGAAAGATGCGCTGGAATGATGCCCCACGCTCCCTGCACCATGAACTGGATCAGGAACGCTCCAAGAATCAACAAGGCCACCGACGGGGCATACGCCCACAGCGGAACCACCAGGATGGCGCAGACGAGTGAGGTGACCATGGCGCGGCGGCGTCCGAAACGGTCGGAGAAAAGGCCGAACAGCACGCCTCCGAGAATCGCTCCCACCATGGAGATCGCCGTGATGGTGGCGCGCTGCGTCGGGCCCATGCCGAACTGGCGCTGCAAGAACGTTGGGAACATATCCTGCGTGCCGTGTGAGCAAAAATTCATCATCATCATCAGGAGCGTCAGGTAGAGGAATAATTTCCAGTGCGAGATGATTTCGCGGCCCAGATTGCCCCAGCTGGATTGCCGGGTCTTCTTCCACACTTCCGATTCCTTCACTTTGAAGCGGACGAAAAGGCCGAGCAGCGCGGGAAGTCCCCCGATGAAAAACATGGGCCGCCATCCCCAGCGCGGGAAAACAAAAAAGAAACAACCCGCCGCCAGCAGATAGCCGAGAGCGTATCCCTCCTGCAGCAAGCCGGAAAGCAGGCCGCGCAGTTTGGGAGGAACTTTTTCCATGGCGAGCGACGCGCCTACGCCCCACTCTCCGCCCATGCCGATGCCGAACAATGCACGCAGCACCAGGAAGGTAGTGAAACTATGCGCGAAGCCAGTCGCCACTTCGACCACGGAGTAGAAAACGAGATCGATCATCAGCGGAATGCGGCGTCCATAGCGGTCGGCCATCAATCCAAAGATGAATGCGCCCACCGGACGGAACGCCAGCGTGAGCGTGATGGAGAGAGCAATCTCCTTGTCGGTGCGGTGAAATTCCTTCGCAATCGCCGTCAGACAAAGGACGACGAGGAAGAAGTCGAAGGCGTCGAGCGTCCAGCCGAGAAATCCGGCGAAGACTGCCGGACCGTGACTTTCTTTGCTTGCCGGAACGGTAGTTGCCGGAACAGTTGAATCCAGCGGAGCGCTCAAGGTTCCTCCTTTTTCGACGGCGACTACTATAAACGAATTCGGCGCCAGCGCAAGGCGCGCTCACGGATTTTCAAAGGTTGGCGGTGATGTGGATTCAGACTTATCAGGCTGCCGACGCAGGCAGAATCACACCGCGGCAACTGCCCAGTCCGATGCGGCGGAAGCCGTCGCGCTCGCAGAATCCGCGGAGGATGACTTCGTCTCCATCTTCGAGAAATTTGCGCTGCTCGCCCGTCGGCAGCGTGACCGGATCCTTGCCGCGCGAAGTGAGTTCCAGCAGGCATCCGCGAGCGGACGTTTCGGCGCCGGAGACGGTTCCGCTGGCCAGCAAATCGCCGGCGCGGAGATTGCAGCCATTGCTGGCGTGATGCGTTAGCATCTGCGCCATGGTCCAATACATGTCGCGAAAATTGCTTCGGCCCAGAACGACCGGAGCGACGCCGCTTTCGCGCATCCGCGGCGAGAGCAGCGAGACTTCGAGCCACAGGTCGAGCCCACCATGCTCCTGATCGCTCGGGTCGAAAAGGTAAGGCAATGGCGCTGGATCGCCTTCTGCGCGGGCAAAGGCAGGTATGCGGAACGGAGCGAGCGCTTCCATCGTCACCACCCATGGCGAAAGAGAAGTCGCAAAACTCTTCGACAGAAAGGGGCCCAGCGGCTGATATTCCCACGCCTGAATGTCGCGCGCCGACCAGTCATTCAACAGGCAGATGCCGAAGATATGTTCTTCCGCTTTTGCGATGGGAATGGCTTCGCCCAACTTATTTCCGGCGCCGACGAAGAAACCGACTTCCAGTTCGTAATCGAGCGCTTTGGTCGGCCCGAATATTGGAGCAGCGTCTCCGTCGCGCGTCTGGCCGCAAGGACGCCGGATCGGCGTTCCCGTCGGAACCAGGGACGATGCTCGTCCGTGATATCCAATCGGAACGTATTTGTAATTCGGCAGCAGTGGATTGTCGGGACGAAACAGCTTCCCGACGTTGGTGGCGTGGAAAATCGATGCGTAGAAATCGGTATAGTCGGGCCTCGGAGTGGGCCGGAGCATCTCAACATCCGCCTGAGCGAGGAGATGCCGGGAAGCAAATTCCCGATCGGAAGCAGATGCGTCGTGCCGCAACATAGCATGAATCCGACGGCGCAGGGCTCGCCGCGTATCAACTCCGACCGTCATCACCATCCCGAGAGAACCGAAGGCGCAGGAACTCGCTGCCGAACGGAGCCTTTCGTCGAAAATCCGATTGTTTGCGTGCATTCCGCCGAGGTCGAGAATGCGGTCACCGATCGCAACTCCCGCACTCCCGTCGGGCCCTCCGCCGCTTCGCCAAAAGACTCCAAAGGGCAAATTTTGTATAGGAAAATCCGAGCCCGCAACGTTAGCGGACTCAACCCAGCTTTGAGTCTTCGGATCGTGGGTCTCGTCGAGGACGGGTTTCATAGCAGATGTAGAGAGCGCAGGTCGTCGATGGGCTCGGTGAACGAGCACGAACCAAATGAGATGGCGAAACCCTCGCGCGCCGCGGCGATTTCATTCCGGCTGATTCGATGTTGGCGCCAATTGACGGCATACGGATCGAAATGAAATGCGCTCAACGATTGTTCATCGAGCAACTGAACGGCAAGCGCGGGATCCATTCCAGCTCGCAAGAACGCGGCTGTGAGAAAGACATTTACGAAGCCGTGCATGATTCCCGACGGGCTGTCCGGTTGATACGTAAGCCGATGCACCGAGCGCAACGGATGATGGAGTCCCGCCGTCGCCTTGAATGCCACATTGGCAGCGGCACACCGGCGAATGAATTCGATCACACTCGCGGAAGTGGGAAACTTGTCGGCTGTCTCGCCTCCCGTGCGGATCTTGGCTCTGCGCCCGGATTCGGCCACCGCAGCGATAGACTCCTCGCAACCCGAGAGCGGGACTTCGAAATAGGTCCTGAGTTCTGTTGGAATGATTCGCGAAAAACGTGCAATATCTTCCGCGCCCGCAACCTTCACCTCAACCGCGTCAACGACGGCCGCTCTGCCGGAGAGGTGATTCGCCATTCGCGCATTGAATTCGCGAATGAGAGCGACATCACTGACCGGATCGGAGCCGAGAAGGACTGTCAGTCGCCAGTTCGTGAATCCGGTTGCAGTCGTCGCTATCGGCAATCTTTCAAACGCTTCTTCGAACTCACCGAGTCGCGCGACCGGAAGAATAAAACGCCCGAGAATCCAGTTGCACTCCGAGCGCAGATATTCGTCGTAGTTCGCCACAGCCGACGTCATGGCCAACGACGCTGGAGGAAACAATCCCGCATAGTCGATCAGGTCGCGCAGTAGCATGGCGGCAGCGTCCACCGCATCGGCGGAATTTCGCGCCGCCTGAAATGTTTGCAGATTCATAGCGCTTTTGAATTGTTCTGTTAACTAAACTTCTTCCGCAATCCCTGCCAGCATTCGAAGTACTGATCGTCAAGCTGCGAACTTTCCAGCGCGAACTTCGTCGGTTGGCAAACGAAGCGAGTCTCGAACATGAACGCCAAAGTATCCTTTATATAGACCGGCTTCAATTCGGCGTTGCTCGCCTTCTCGAACGTTTCAGTGTCCGGGCCGTGACCAGCCATGCAGTTGTGCAGGCTGGAGCCGCCCGGAACGAATCCCTCGGCCTTGGCATCGTACTCGCCGTAAATCAGACCCATGAACTCGTTCATGAAATTGCGATGAAACCATGGCGGACGAAACGTATGCTCGGAGACCATCCAGCGCGGCGGAAAAATGGCGAAGTCAACATTGGCCGTCCCCGGAATTTCCGACGGCGACGTCAGCACGGTGTAAATCGAGGGATCGGGATGATCGAAGCTCACGGTGTTGATGCAATTGAAATTCGCCAGATCGTATTTGTAGGGCACATAGTTTCCGTGCCATGCGACCACGTTGAGTGGCGAGTGGTCGATCGCAGCCTGCCAGAGTCTGCCCTGGAACTTGGTGACAATCCGGTAGTCGTCTTCGCGATCTTCAAACGCCGCTACCGGAGCCAGAAACTGGCGCGGATTCGCCAGTCCGTTCGCGCCGATCGGTCCGAGATCGGGCAGACGAAACAGCGAACCGTAGTTTTCGCAGATGTATCCGCGGGCTTGCTTATCGAGAAGTTCGACGCGGAAACGAATTCCTCGCTGGATCACAGCAATCTCGCCGGGAGCGGCTTCGAGAACGCCCATCTCCGTGCGCAGCAGTAAACGTCCCTGTTGCGGCACGATCAGCATTTCGCCGTCGGCGTTATAGAAAAAACGATCCGTCATCGAAGCGTTGGCCACGTAGATGTGAATGCCCACGCCCGAATGAGTGTGCGTGTTGCCGTTGCCCGCCATGGTGATCAGGCCGTCGATGAAGTCGGTCGGCTCCGAAGCAGGTGGAATCGGAATCGGCATCCATCGCAACTGGTTCGGCGGCGTCGGCACCTCGTCAAACGGAGCGCTGCGCAGCCTTCCCTGCTTGATCGGTTCGAAGGGCTTATGCGCGACCGACGGGCGAATCCGGTATAGCCAGGTGCGCCGATTGACGCCGCGCGGCGCGGTGAATGCCGTCCCGCTCAGCTGTTCGGTATACAACCCATGCGCTACTTTTTGCGGAGAATTCTGTCCGGGCGGCAATACGCCTTCCACCGCCTCGCTGGCGAATTCGTTGCCGAATCCCGACTGGTAACGCAACGATATCTTCGCCGGCGTTGTCGTTTTTGTGTCAGTAGCTTTTGCGTTAGCCATGCCTACAAATTCCCTCGTCGCGCCTGCTCCATCTCGATTGATTCAAACAGCGCCTTGAAATTGCCTTTACCAAATCCGCGGCTGCCCTTGCGCTGGATGACTTCGAAGAACACCGTCGGACGATCTTCCACTGGCTTCGAGAAAATCTGCAGCAGGTAGCCTTCCTCGTCGCGGTCCACAAGTATACCCAGCGACCGCAACTCATGGAGCGACTCCTCGACCGGGCCGACCCGAGACGGGAGCACGTCATAATAGGTGTCGGGGACGCGCAGAAAATCGACCCCGTTGCTCTGCAATTTTCCTACGGTGTACATGACATCCTTGCACTGCAGCGCGATGTGCTGCGCGCCCGCTCCTCCGTAAGCTTCGATGTACTCCTGAATTTGGCTCTTGTTGCGAGCCGGGGCGGGTTCGTTGATGGGAAATTTTACTGAGTGGGAATCGTCCGACATCACTATGGACATTAACGCGCTGTACTCGGTGGAAATATCTTTGTCATCGAAGGTGATGTAACGATGGAAGCCGAAGACACGGGTGTAGTAATCCGCCCAGTACTGCATTTTGCCGAGCTCGACATTGCCGACGATGTGGTCAACGCGCAGAATGCCGCAGTCGTCTCCCGCGACCGGCGCGGCCATGAACCCGGGCAGAAACGGCCCTTTGTAATCCTTATACGAGATCAGTGAGTGGATGGTGTCGCCGTAAGTATGCACCGCGGCGCGGCGAATGGAGCCATACTCATCCTCGATCTCATGCGGTTCCTCAGCCGGAAGTGCCCCTCGATGCACCGCTTCCTCGAAGGCATCATCCGCGTCATCCACTTCCAACGCGATGTCGCGCACTCCGTCGCCATGCTTGCGGATATGCTCCGCGGCCGCGTCGTCTGGCGTGAGGGGAGTGGTCAAAACGAAATTCGCCTTGCCCTGGCTCAGCGCGTAAGAAGTCCGCCGACGGTCGCCGGTTTCTAGGCCGCTATAGGCGACTTGGGAAAAACCAAATCCCTTGCGATAGAAATAGGCTGCCTGGCGCGCGTTGCCGACCCAGAATTCTACGTGGTGAATGCGCTTGAGCTTGAGTGGGTTCTCCATCCGATTGCTCTCCCGGATTCCATCTTCGCATATTTTGCGCCCGATGGACGTCGTCTCCCGCACTCAGCGCTTCGCTTTTCTGTCGTGTGCTTCCACTGTTCTACAATCCACTTGTGCGCATGCTGACTTTCATTCTTCTCGCTCTTGTCTTCTCGGACTCAGCTCCCTGGTGGGAAGTACAGAGCAGCGGCGTTGACGCTAATCTGCGCGGCGTGAGCGTCACCGATGCATCCGACTGGAAGCACAAAACTATCGTCTGGGCTTCGGGCTCCCACGGGGTCATTTTGCGGTCAACCGATGATGGAGGGACATGGAAGCAGCTTCGCGTGGCGGGCGGCGAGGATCTCGATTTCCGTGACATCGAAGCCTTCGACGAGGATACGACTTACGTCATGTCGAGCGGCGATGGCGACAAGTCGCGGATCTACAAGACCACCGACGGCGGCAAGACCTGGAAATTGCAGTACTCCGAC
>Ga0210388_10004695_pt1 | contig 10684 bp, 9 predicted proteins | sample IncBWC19OmetaG_FD_155485 | JGI IMG/M metagenome (GOLD analysis project Ga0210388, IMG submission 155485) | Forest soil microbial communities from Barre Woods Harvard Forest LTER site, Petersham, Massachusetts, United States - Inc-BW-C-19-O ...
TCCGACTCGCAAGACCTGATGGCGAAGCGCCAAGGGTATCTGCGTGCCGAAGGTGCGTGCCTAGAAGCCCGCAACTACAGCGTCAAGTAAACGCCGGACACGATTGAGGCCGTTATTCGTATCAGCACACGATACGAATACACGGCCGTCCAGCTTGGGTCCTCAGGGGCCCGCCGCCCTCAATCCACTGCCCGCAGCAGTTCATTGATGGAGGTCTTGGCCCGCGTCTGCGCATCCACCCGCTTCACAATCACAGCGCAATACAGCCCGTACTTCCCATCGGAGGAGGGCAGTGTCCCCGGCACGACCACCGAGCCTGCGGGCACCCGCCCCTGAATGATCGTGCCGGTCGTACGGTCATAGATCCGGGTGCTCTGCCCGAGAAACACGCCCATCGAGATCACCGACCCGGCCTCGACGATCACGCCCTCGACCACCTCGGACCGCGCCCCGATAAAGCAATCGTCCTCGATAATCGTGGGGCTGGCCTGCAGCGGCTCCAACACGCCGCCGATCCCAACACCACCCGACAGGTGCACGTTCCGCCCGATCTGAGCGCACGAGCCAACAGTCGCCCACGTATCCACCATCGTCCCGGCCCCGACGTGAGCCCCGATGTTCACATAGCTGGGCATCAACACTACGTTGGGCGCGATATACGCGCCTCTGCGCACGACCGCGTGGGGCACAACCCGGGCACCGCCCGCGCGTAAGTCTGCCTCGGTCGCTTCCGCATACTTCAAAGGCACCTTGTCATAGAAGCGCGTATAGCCGGCCTCCATCACCATATTCTCGTTCGAGCGGAAGTAGAGCAGCACGGCTTTCTTCAGCCACTCGTTGACCACCCACTTCCCGTCGACCTTCTCTGCGACTCGGGCCTGCCCCGAGTCGAGCAGCCCGATGCTCGCCCCGATCGCCACCTTCACATCGATGGGCACACTCGACGGCGTGATCTCCGCCCGCCGCTCGAACGCCGCCTCGATGATCGCCCGAAGTTTCTGCAGATCGCCAATAGTCATTAGTAGTTTTCTCTCAAGAAGTCCCGAATCCGCTCCGCCGCCTCGACGCACTGCGCCACCGGCGGCACGAGCGATATCCTCACCCGCCCCGCACCCGGGTTGTCGCCGGCTCCGGCTCCAACTCCCGCTCCGGTCCCAGCGCCGCCGCGCGCCAGGTAACTCCCCGGAAGCACCGTAATATTCTTCCTCGCAAACAACTCGCGAGTGAACCTCTCGTCATCCCCGCCGACGTCGGGCCACAGGTAAAACGCCCCCGCCGGCTTCTCCACATTCATAACAGGCGACAGGATCGGCAACACCCGCGCAAATTTCTCCTGGTACAGCCGCCGGTTCGCCACCGCATGCGAGTCTTCCTCCCACGCCGCGATACTCGCGAGCTGCGTCGGCACCGCCATCGCGCTCCCGTGATACGTCCGGTAAAGCAGGAACGGCTTCAGGATCTCAGGATCCCCCGCCACGAACCCCGACCGCAAGCCCGGTACGCTCGATCGTTTCGACAGGCTGTGAAACACCACGCACCGCTGAAACCGATCGTGCCCCGCAGCAACACAAGCCTGCAACAGGCCGGGCGGCGGCGCGCTTTCGTCGAGAAAGATCTCCGTGTAGCACTCGTCGGCCGCGATCACGAAGTCATACCGCTCGGCCAGCTCCAGGGCATGCCGCAGGTACTCCAGCGACAACACCGCTCCGGTCGGATTCCCCGGACTGCACAGAAACAACACCTGACACCGGCGCCACACCGCTTCCGGCACGGCTTCGAGATCCGGCGCGTAACCCGTAGCCGCCGTCATATTCAGCATGTACGGCTCAGCCCCCGCCAGCAGCGCCGCACCCTCATATATCTGGTAAAACGGATTCGGCATCAACACGAGCGGCACGCCGCCACTACGCCCAGCGCCGTCGCCGCGCCGCTCATCGATGACAGCCTGCACGAACGCGAACAGCGCCTCACGCGTCCCGTTCACAGGCAGCACCATCGTGTCCGCCTCGACGCGACCCGCCGGCAACCCGAACCGTCGCTCCAACCACCGCGCACAAGCTTCCCGAAACTCAGGCAGCCCCGCAGTAGCCGGATAACTGCCCAACTTATCGAGCGCGCCCCGCAACGTCTCCAACACAAACGCCGGCGCCTCGTGCTGCGGCTCCCCGATCGACATGGCGATGTGCGCCAACCCAGCCGGCGGCACAACCCCAGCCTTCAACCGCGCCAGCCGCTCGAAAGGGTAGGCGTGTAATTTTTCCAGCCGGGGGTTCACTGCACCTGCCGCCGATCCAGCGCCTGCTTCATCCGATCCTTCAACTGCAGCGCCTGGTCCCCATCCAGCGGTCGATTCTCGAGGTCCGTCACGTAGAACACGTCCTCCGCCCGCTCCCCGACAGTCATGATCTTCGCCGCATGCAACTCAATGCCTTGCTCCATCAGCACCTTGCCGACATCGCACAGCAGCCCGGGCCGGTCGCCCGCCACGAGTTCCAGCACGGAGCGCCGGTTGCGCTCATCCACGTTCAAGGCAATCTGCGTCGGCGTATTAAACATGCGAGCCTGTCGCGGCGCACGCCGCGAAACAGCAAACGTCGTGTCATCCGGCCGCTGCAGCGAGCGCCACAACGCGTGCTCGATCTCTAGCTCCCGGTCGCGATCGGTGATCGGCGCCCCGTCATCCTCGAGCACGTGATAGAGATCGAGGCTGAACCCATCCCCGGTCGGCGTGATCCGCGCGTCCACGATGTTGAGCCCTAACTGGTCGAGTACAGCCGTCGTGCGGGCAAACCCATACCGCCGCGGCCGCGAAAAAATCAACACCGCGGTCGTTCCGCGCACACTGCGCGGGTCCAACGCCACCAGGGGCTCATCGGAGGCCTGGTCGCGCTCTGCCAGCAGCCGCGCGTGCCACGCCACTTCCTCCGGCGAGTGCTGCAGGAAATAGGCAGCCGAAAACCGCGACCACGTCCGCTCGACATCGCGCTCCGGGACTCCCCGCTCCACCAGCAGCCGGCGAGCCGCGTCCTGTGTCTCCCGCACCAGTTGATCCTGGTCGATGGGGCTCTCCAACCCGCGCCGCAGGGCCCGTTTCACGCGGTCGTAGAAGTCGTGAAACAGCGAAGCCTTCCACGAATTCCACAACTTCGGATTCGTCCCCCGCACATCGGCGCAGGTCAGGGCATACAGATAATCGAGGTGGTTCTCATCGCCCACCTTGCGCGCGAACGCGTTGATCACCTGCGGATCGCTGATGTCCTGCTTCTGCGAAGTGATCGACAGCTCGAGGTGATTACGCACCAGCCATGCGACCAGCCGCGCGTCGTAAGGGGAGAGTCCCTGCTCGAGACAGAACGCCTCGGCGTCCACCCCTCCCAACTCCGAGTGATCCCCACCGCGACCTTTGGCGATGTCATGAAACAGCGCGGCGAGGTAAGCCACTTCCGGCTTCGGCAGCTGCTGCATGATGCGGGACGCTTCGGGCACCTCGTGATCGTAGCGGGGGATCGCAAACCGGCGCAGGTTGCTCACCACGAACAAAGTGTGCGCATCGACCGTATAGGCATGGAACAGGTCGTACTGCATGCGGCCGACGATTCGCCCGAACGCGGGGATATAACGCCCCAACACCCCGTAGGTATTCATTCGGCGCAATTCGTGCGTGACGCCGACGGGGGAGCGCAGGATCTCCAGGAAAAGCCGGTGATGCCGCGGGTTCTGCCGGAACTCCTCGTCGATGAGCCACAGGCTGCGCGCCACGGCGCGCATCGTCGAAGCCCGTACCCCGTTGATTTCCGGATTCTGCTGTAGCAACACGAACAACTCGAGCAGCGTCGAAGGCGTGCGTACGAACACATCGTCGCTGACAGCCTCCAGCGACCCGTTACGCATCTGAAAGCGCGGATTCAACGGTCGCGGCGGGTCGGTCTCATTCAGGATCGCTTCACGAAACAGCTGCAGCAACAGCTCATTCAACAGGCTGACGTCCATGACGGTGCGGTAATACCGTTGCATGAACTGCTCGACTGCCAACGTGTAGGAGGCGTCCTCGTAGCCAAAGGTCTGCGCGAGTTTGATCTGGTGATCGAACAGCAACCGGTCCTCGCGCCGTCCGGTAGCGACGTGCAGCCCGAACCGCACTTTCCAGAGCACCGCCTGCGCCTGTTTCAGGCGCCGCAGCTCCGCGCCGCTGAGAAAGCCTCGCGCGACGAGCCCGTCCAGCGTGTCTGATCCGAAGTGCCGCTTGGCGACCCACGCGATTGTCTGAATGTCACGCAACCCGCCGGGCCCCGTCTTCACGTTCGGCTCGAGGTTGTAAGCCGTGTCGTGAGCCTTCAGGTGCCGCTCGGCCTGCTCACGCACCTTGGCCTCGAAAAACTCCTTCACCGGCCAGACTTTGTCCGGCCCCAGCGCGACCCGCATCGAGGCCACCAACTCCTCGTTGCCCGCGAGCAGCCGCGCCTCGATCAAAGTCGTCATCACACTGACGTTGGCAGTGCTCTCCTGCGCGCATTCCTCGACCGTGCGAACGCTATGCCCAACCTCGAGCCCGATATCCCACAGAAAGGTAACGAGCCGCTCCACCATGCCGCGGCCGGCCGGGTCCGGAGCAGAGGGCACTAACAAGAGAATGTCGATATCGGAGCAGGGGTGCAGCTCGCCGCGGCCATAACCGCCCACCGCCACCAACGCCCAGGCAGCGGCCTGCGGAATCGACTGCGCACGCCAGACTTCCCGCAAAACGATATCGACGAGGGCGGCCCGCGCGTGCACCAGCGCTTCGACGGGCTCTTCGGCCAGGAAGCGAGCTTTCAGCTCCTCATGCGCGTGGCGCAACAACTCGCGATAAGCAGTCGGCGAGCCCTGCGCTTCGGCCAGGAGAACGGGTAAACGACTTAAAAGCGGCCAGGGAGCACTCCAGGAGGTGGCCGGGAGCGCTTCTTCTAATAGGTCAGTATCACTGGAGCCCATTCAGTTAGTGTTGCCGGCCCTGTACCCCGAGGGTCAGCACTTCGACCCCCGTGTCGGTGACGAGCACTGTGTGCTCCCACTGCGCCGAAAGCGAATGATCCTTCGTAATGACCGTCCACCCGTCCGGCAGCAGGCGCACGTGGCGCTTGCCCGCATTTACCATGGGCTCGATGGTGAATGTCATTCCCTTGCGGAGTTCCAGGCCAGTACCCGGCTCGCCGTAGTGCAGAACCTGCGGGTCCTCGTGGTAGATGCGCCCGATCCCGTGGCCGCAATACTCGCGCACCACAGAATAATCCCGCCCCTCCACGAAGTGCTGGATGGCATGCCCGATATCCCCCAGGTGGGTGCCGGGTTTCACGGTCTCTATCCCGCGCCACATAGCCTCGAAGCAGGTCTCCGCGAGCCGCTGCGTATGGGGCGCAGGTTTCCCGACGAAGTACATGCGGCTGGTATCGCCGTGGAAGCCGTCCCGGATGACCGTGACATCGATGTTCACGAAGTCCCCGGCCTTCAGACGCTTCTCGTTCGGGATGCCATGGCAGACGACATGGTTCACAGAAGTGCAGATCGTCTTCGGGAAGCCCCGGTAATTGAGGTTCGCCGGGATCGATTTCTGCACATCCACAATGAAATCGTGGCAGAGCTTATCGAGCTCTTCCGTGGTCACCCCGGGGACGACGTGCTCCCCGATCATATCCAGCACATCCGCGGCCAGCCGGCCGGCGATGCGCATCTTTTCCTGTTCCTCGGGTGTCTTGATCGTAACGTGCATAATGGCTCGAGATTCTAAGCGGCGCGAAGCGCGGCGGGCGGCTGCGCTCGAGGGTGCGTAAGGCGTTGTTCGGACGAGGTCTTCATGGTATAAAGCGCGGCCTTTTTTGGCAACGCACTGTACTCTTACTAACCCCACACGCGTATCGGTAACCTCATGTGGCTGGGTGCTCTTGAACCTCGTTTCAAGGGTGGCCACGAGGGATACGCGGAGGCCCAACCCAAGCAGGAGATTTGAGAATGACCAGCGTGTCCATGCGACAGATGCTGGAAGCGGGTGTCCATTTCGGACACCAGACCCGCTTCTGGAACCCGAAGATGGCTCCTTTCATCTTTGGCGAACGCAACCGAATTCACATCATCAACCTCGAGAAGACGCAGCCCCTTTATACAGAGGCCGCCGCGTTCATTAAGAGCGTTATCGGCGATGGTGGCACCGTCCTCTTCGTCGGTACGAAGCGCTCCGCGCGCGAGGCCGTGCAGGCCGAGGCGATCCGCTCCGGCCAGCCTTTCGTGAACCAGCGCTGGCTCGGCGGCATGCTCACGAACTTCAAGACCATCCGCCAGTCGATCAAGCGCCTGGGCGAGATCACCGACCTCGCCGTCTCGGGCGCGCTCGACAAGCGCGGTAAGAAGGAAGCCACCCAATTGCGCCGCGAGATGGACAAGCTCGAAAGGAGCTTGGGCGGCATCAAGAACATGGATTCCCTCCCGGATGCCCTGTTCGTCATCGACGTCGGTCACGAGAAGATCGCGATTCACGAAGCCGCGAAGCTCGGTATCCCGGTCGTCGCGATCGTCGACACGAATTGTTCCCCGGACGGCATCGACTACGTGATCCCCGGTAACGACGACGCCATGCGGGCGATCCGTCTGTATACCGCTGGCATCGCGGATGCGGTCCTCGAAGGCAAGGAATCGGTGCCCACCGTGGCGACCGGAGAAGACGAGTTCGTGGAGCTCGACGAAGCCGGCAATCCGCGTAAGAAGCAGCGTGGACGTCCGCGTCCTGCCGCGGCCGTGCGTAAGAAGGCTGCCGGTGGACGCCGCCGTCCTCCCGCTGCTATCCCTGCGCCGGTCATCGAAGGCGCCCCGGTTGTAGTGGACGACGAGGACCTGGACGCAGAGGAAGTCGCCGCCGCTGCCGCAGCTGCGGTCGGCCCGGCCCCCACGCAGGTTACCCCGCCGCGCCGCCCCACGGGCGGAGCCGGTCGTCGCAAAGGCGGCGGTCGCGAATGAATTATTGGCTGAAATACGCCCGGGGCACGCCCTTGCGGCGATTTCGGCATTAGGATTTTCGTCTAATGAACATCACAGCAGATGCAGTCAAGCAGCTCCGCGAGCGCACCGGCGCGGGCATGATGGAGTGCAAGAAAGCACTCGTCGAAACGAAGGGTGACCTCGACGCGGCCGCCGATCTCATGCGTAAGCAGGGGCTCGCGAAGGCCGACAAGAAGGCTTCCCGCGTGGCCGCCGAGGGTGTGGTCGTCGTCGAGAAGTCGAGCGATGCGCACACCGCGGCCCTGGTCGAGATCAACTGCGAGACCGATTTCGTCGCTCGTGAGCAGGATTTCCGTGGTTTCGCGCAGGCTGTGGCCTCCGTGGCCCTGGCCGGCAAGCCTGCCTCGCTCGAGGCTCTGCTCGGCGAGAAGCTGCCGAGTGGCGAAACCGTTGATGAGCGTCGTCGTGCGCTCATCGCGAAAATCGGTGAGAACATCAGCGTTCGCCGCTTCTCGGTGCTCACCTCGGCAGGCCCTCTGGGCGCCTATGTGCACGGCACGCGTATCGGCGCGTTGGTTGCGGTGAAGGGTGGCGATGCCGCCCTCGCTCACGACCTTGCGATGCATATTGCGGCCAGCAACCCGAAGTACTTGAGCCAGGCGCAGATCCCGGCGGATGTCGTAGCAAAAGAGCGCGAGATCCTCACCGAGCAGGCGCAGGGCGAGGGCAAGCCGCCGGAGATCGTCGCGAAGATGGTCGAGGGCCGCTTGCGCAAGTCCTTGGGTGAGATCACCCTCGCCGGACAGCCGTTTGTGAAGGACCCGGATGTGACTATCGAGAAGCTGCTGAAGGGCGCGAAGGCGGAAGTGACCGCTTACGAGCGCTTCGAGGTCGGCGCCGGTATTGAGAAGAAGCAGGAGGACTTCGTCGCGGAAGTCATGGCACAGGTGAAAAGTCACTGACGGGCTATCAGGTCAGAGAGAAAACCCCGCCCCGCGCGGGGTTTTTTCCATCTAACGTCCTTTGGCTTAGAAGTAGGGTGCAAACAGCAATGGCGGATTTCCAATGAGCTCAAAATTCACCCGCATTCTCGTCAAGCTGTCCGGTGAGGCCCTGTTGGGCAACAGCGATTACGGCATCGATCCGGCGGTGTTGAAGCGCATCGCCGGCGAGTTGCAGGACATCATCCAGATGGGCGTGCAGGTCGCCGTCGTCATCGGCGGCGGTAACATCTTCCGCGGCGCCGGCCTGGCGCGCGCCGGCATGGATCGTGTGGCCGCGGACCACATGGGCATGTTGGCGACCGTGATGAATTCCCTCGCTATGCAGGACGCGCTCGAGAGCCTCGGCATGTACGCCCGCGTCATGTCCGCGATTCGCATAAACGAAGTGTGCGAGGACTACATCCGCCGCCGCGCCGTGCGGCACCTCGAAAAGGGCCGTGTCGTGATTTTCGCAGCCGGCACCGGCAACCCTTTCTTCACGACCGATACCGCGGCTTCCCTGCGTGCGATCGAGATTAATGCCGACATCCTTCTGAAAGCGACGAAGGTGAACGGAGTCTACTCCGACGACCCGGTGCGCAATCCGAGCGCCACGCGTTATACCCACCTGACCTTCGACAAAGTGCTGACCGACAGGCTGAACGTCATGGACGCGACCGCCATCGTCATGTGCCGCGATAATCGCTTGCCTTTGCGGGTCTTCAATCTCAACAATTCGGGTGACCTGACACGCCTCGTCAAGGGCGAGGATGTGGGTACGTCGGTCACTAACGAGTAGTGAGGAGCTTGCCAATGCTGGACGACATCAAGAAAGACGCGCGCGAGCGCATGGCGAAGTGTGTCGCGACCTTTCAGGCCGACATGAAGAAGTTGCGTACCGGTCGGGCTCACCCGAGCCTCATCGAGCACCTGAAGGTCGACTACTACGGAAACGACACTCCACTGAACCAGGTGGCCAACATCGCGGTCGAGGACGGTCGCACCCTCGTGGTCTCCCCGTGGGAGAAGACCATGGTCCAGGCGATCGAGAAAGCGATCCACAAGTCGGACCTGGGCCTGAACCCCATGACCGCCGGCACCATCATCCGCATCCCGATGCCGGCACTGACCGAAGAGCGTCGCCGTGACATCACGAAGATCCTCCACAAGGATGCCGAGGGCGCCCGCGTCGCCGTACGCAACGTGCGTCGTGACGTGCTGAGCGACATCAAAGACCTGTTGAAAGAAAAGCTCATCTCGCAGGACGATGAGAAGCGGGCCGAGGTTGATATCCAGAAGCTGACCGACAAGAACGTCGCCGATATCGAGACGCACCTCGCGGCGAAAGAGAAGGAGGTCATGCAGATCTGATGGTGAGCGCCGTGCCCCATATAGTGCCCCGGCATGTTGCGATCACCATGGACGGCAACGGACGCTGGGCCGCCGCTCGCGGGCTCGCCCGTTCCGCCGGCCATAAGGCCGGCTTGGATCCCGTGCGGATGTGCATCCAGGAATGCACGCGCCGCAAAGTCACCGCGCTCACGCTGTTCGCGTTCTCGAGCGAGAACTGGCGGCGTCCGGTGGAAGAGGTGGCGAGCCTCATGGGCCTGTTCGTCGAGGCGCTCGATCGCGAGATTGCCGAGTTGCATTCGAACGGCGTGCGCGTGCGTTTCATCGGCGATCGCCAGACCTTGTCGGTCCGCCTCCAGGCCCGCATCGCTGCCGCCGAGGAGCGCACCGGCGCGAATGACGGCCTGCGCCTGCAGATCGCCATGAGCTATGGCGGCCGTTGGGATATTATCCAGGCGGCTCAGAAGCTTGCGAAGGAAAGTGCAAGTGGAGCATTAAGGCCGCAGGACATCGATGAGGAGCGCTTTGCCAGTCACCTGCAGCTTGCGGGGCTGCCCGATGCGGAGCTGCTCATCCGCACGGGTGGCGAGCAACGCATCAGCAACTTCCTGCTCTGGAACGCCGCCTACGCCGAGCTTTTTTTTACCGACCGCCTCTGGCCCGACTTCAATACGAACGACCTCGAGGCCGCGCTTGCCTACTTCGCCACGCGGCAGCGCCGCTTCGGTCTCACAGGCGAACAAGTCGACTCAGCCTCGCCCGGGGCGTCGGAGTCGAGCGCCGCATCGGCGTCGGGTAAGCGCTCATGACGGAGTCCCTGCGCAAGCGGATCATCACAGCGGTCATCCTCGCTGTGCTGTTTCTGGGAGTTTTGTTGGGTCTCCCGGCCTGGGCGACCGTGATTGTCGTGACGGCCCTGGTGCTCGCGGGAGCCTGGGAGTGGTCAGCGTTCCTGCGCCCATCGGGTAGCGTCGCGCGCGTCGGCTACGTTGCGTTAGTGGCGGCGTTGTTGCTGGGCGCGCGCTACTTGGCGGCCGATCCTGACGGACGTCACTTCATCCTCGTCACGGCCCTGGTCTGGTGGCTGGTCGCGTTGGGATGGATCATCTTCGCCCCACGCAGTGTGGCGACCTGGTCGGCCGGTTTGGCGGGTGTGCTGGCGTTGGTACCCGCGTGGGTCGCCCTCGTATGGCTACGCTATCTCCCAGGCGGAGACTATTGGGTTCTGTTTACGTTGTTACTGGTATGGGGAGCGGACATCGGCGCGTACTTCGCGGGCCACCGCTTTGGCCACACGCGCCTCGCCCCTGCTGTTTCACCGGGTAAGACGTGGGAAGGCGTGATCGGGGGCTTCGCGCTGAGCGCCATCGTAGCGGTCGCCGGGA
>Ga0210388_10004696_pt1 | contig 10684 bp, 8 predicted proteins | sample IncBWC19OmetaG_FD_155485 | JGI IMG/M metagenome (GOLD analysis project Ga0210388, IMG submission 155485) | Forest soil microbial communities from Barre Woods Harvard Forest LTER site, Petersham, Massachusetts, United States - Inc-BW-C-19-O ...
ATACCTATTTATATATTGTCCAATACTACTACATAATATTGAATTGATTTTCCAGAATTCATAGTGATTCAAACAATTAAAAAAATAATTATATCTATAAACATGGAATAATTATACTTATCCAATAAATACTAACAGTAAATAACCTATTCATTTAAAATAAATACAGTCGTAAACCGACCAAGCGTTTTTAATTAACAGGTTCCATTTTTCAAATACTAAGCGATAATGATCCCATCTACCAAGTTTAAAAGTAACTTTGATGCGTGCATTTTAAGATCTGCAAGACGTTTGCGTATAGAAGAATCGTATAGAAACCGAGGGATAAATTTGAAAATGCCCAAAATATTTTTTTCAGCCAAAATGCTTCAGCCTTTATATTTATCAATGGTAGAGTATAAGAATAATCAATATCAGTTTTAGGGGCCATATTGTAAACTTTAGTTTTATCTAATGATTTAGACTTCTTTTTTGCTGACAGAGCACCTTAGGGGATTTTCAAACGAATATAAAACTATCAGTATTCGATTCGATAATTTTATAAAAAAATGTAAATTAGTTTTTATTCAAAACTGAAATGTAAAATTATGGAACTAAAAATTAATATCATTGCAATACTAGTAGCCGTTGTGGTAAATTTTGTACTTGGTTTTATCTGGTATACCCCGTTGTTTGGGAAACTATGGGGAAAGGAAATGGGCTATGACCCCAACATGAAACCTGATAGTAAAGTCCTTGTAAAAGGAATGCTATTTATGATTATTGGAAACTTTCTTTTTGCATGGGTATTTGCACATAACATAGCTGCCTGGCAATTTGTACCCGAAGTAAAAGAAATGGGTACAATGGCAAATATCACGAGTTCTGTAATCTTTACCTGGTTGGGATTTTATTTTCCAGGACAACTTGGTTCTACGGTTTGGGAGAGAAAGTCATGGACATTATTTGCAATCAACTCAGGGTACAACTTACTTTCTTTACTTGTAGTAGCAATAATTCTGAGCTATTGGGTATAATGATGATTCCAATTAAGCCTTAACAAAAACAGCTCACTCATAATTATGAGTGAGCTGTTTTTGTTAAACAATATACATGTGTAGTATTTTCTACTTTATATCTATGTCAACAATAATCCAGCATTTTTATACTCTGTTCACCGTTGTCAGACTTTCCAAAGATACGATTGAATATAGGTCAAACAACAACTACGTTAAATTTTTATAGCATAAGTCATACTATCATCCTCACTTTGGTAATCTTATATACCACCTTCAATCCGTATTAAATTAAATTAAGCTCCAATTCATTTATTAGTTCCCGGGTTTTAATTTTCAGATCCAGTTTTTTACGTTCAATTTCATCTGCTGCACTTGTATCATCATTTTTCTTTTGAGAAATTTTCAGATCCAGTTTGTCTGCTTCCTGAATTAATACGATCATTAAATAGGCTGTTGCTTCGAATGATTTTTTGACTGTTTTCATCGCCTTCAGGTTATATTAATTTATACGACAGAATTCTATAATGACTAGCAATATAGCGTTCATAGATGCACCAGAGAAACATAATAACACTGTTTCGATTAATCTAATTCGTTAAACGGGTACAGAATTATTACAAAAAATACATAAACTATAACGAAATAAGACCGATAAACGCATCGCCAAAGAATACAAAAATAAGTATAAAAAATAAGACAAATAGTTTTGGATAAAATAATTACCATTGTACTAACTCATGTTCGTACGCAATATTTTTGTCGTTGAAAAATTTCAAAAGTTTATTCCATTCCATATCTGTTAATTCATAATAATTCTGCGTACCGTGAATGGTTCCGAAAATGCTATCCTGAATGGGATCATCAAACAAATGCGGCCTTTCCAATTCTATATATTTTACTTCACATATGGCAACATTGCTATTCGTACTAAGAATTTTTTTTCTGTATGATTCATCCCATTCTTTCAATGTCTCTATTTTATGGTTTTGAGTCCATCCTTTTTTGTTATGCGTTTGATTCAATGGAATTGGTTCATTGGGTGAAACCATTAAATTCTGCGGCAAATCATGATGATGCTTTTCATACCATTTCTTTGCTTCCTCGTGGGTTGATACTTTTTTAATTACTTCCAGTATGGCAATGAGGTATTTGTGCCCCTCTCTGTTTTTATTAGTGGCATAAATAACAATATTTCCAACTTTAAGATTTTTTGAAAATCCGGGACGACAGATGCTTGTAATACACGGATATTTTTTTTCAAAATCAGGTTCCAAGCGGCATGAACCATCCCTATATGGTTTTAGATTATACATATCAGCAGCTGCCCGTCCATGAGCCGTATGACATAAGGGATAATAGGACGTAAAATATATTCGTGTCATACTAGTAAAGTTACGTATTGAATGTATAAATGATTTTTGAAATCGCAGATAAAACCAGTAGTAATACTTATGTAATTGTATTGATCGCATTGATTCTATTGATTTTGAAATCGTTTTTATAGATTTATAATAAAATTAAAAATATTTTCATTCCGTTTGTATTTGTAATAAAAATGTAAGGTCAAGAATCCGTACCAAAAATGTCTACCATACATTTCCCATTATTAACCCTGAAGATTACATAGAGAAATATATGGTAGACGTACTATAAACTATACTATTAAAATTCTGCTAGATAGGTTTTTAATTCCCTATTGCCGTGCAAGCGAAGCTTTGAACGCAGACGAGCAAAAGCCACGTTGATACTATTTGGACTCTTATTCGTCATTTTAGCAATTTCTGCTGCACCAAGATTCATTTTCAGATACGCACAAAGTTTTTTTTCATTTCTGGTAATATCCGGACATTTTTTCTGAAGATGAGAAAAGAAAGAAAAGTTTATTTCATCAAACCGTGTTTCGAATTGAAGCCAGCTATCTTCATTCAATTCCTGCTTTAGTAAGGCCAATTTTAGCTTACCTTCATTATTCAAATAAGGCCGTAAGGTATTCATTTCTTCCAGAAGTTTATCCTGTTCATTTTCGGCTTGTATCAGCAATCCCAGATGCGTGGAAACTTCTACCTGAATTGAACTCAGCTCGGTCTGCAGCTTTTCGATATTACGAGAGTATGTTTCCTTGCTTTGCATATTAAAGTCCTGTAGCTGTGTGCGTACCTCCATCGCATATGTTACTATTTCTGTTATATCAGTAATAGACGCTATGAACCCATCCGGTTTCTTATGTCCGTTGTGATAGAAGGCAGAATACGATACAATCAAACATTTATTTTCTTCCTGCGCTTGAGCCATTTCTATTTCAAACTTTAAATCACCTGGCTTTTGAATAAGTGCATTGAACTTTTTATCAAATAATTCAGCAATAGGTTTTGAAAAAATATCATATACAGTTTTACCCATTATGTCCTTACGATCTTTTTTAAGAAAGTATTCAAAACTTTTATTGCATCCCAGAAAGGATCCGTCACCCGATTGATAAAACATAGGAATAGGAACAAAATCAATGAGCGAGGATGCAAACGGATTGTTTACCGAAATAAATTTCTTCTGTTGCTTTACTTTTTTAAGTGATTCTCTTAATTGTAACATTGTCCGTATGCGAGCATTCAATTCTACAGAATCCAATGGCATTTTTATATAATCAATTACCCGGTTGTTTAAAACGGATTCCCATAGTTGAATAGAAGCATTAGAATCTCTAATAACAATAACAGGAATGGCCTTTAATAAATTTAATACGGCCGTATCGGCTTCGGTCAATTGACCGCTTGCTATAATAAGATCCGGTTTCAGATGATTGACAAGTTTTTGAGCAAACTGCCAGTTACCTACCCGCATAAATTTGTACAAGCCATCTGTATGTTCTCTAATTGTATTAAAGATTGCCATATCATTATGGCCCACAACAAGAATTATCTTCTTTGCCATATATCTTTCTTATTTATATGTTATGTTAATGAATCAATAACATTCAGTTTTATCAAAGACCTTAGAAAGGTTATTTGTTTATCTCATAAGCCATAGCAGGCAGTGTAACCTGGTGTTTCAGATTCGGAATTAAATTGATTATACCATCTTCCGAGATGATCACTAAAATAGTGGCGCATTTTTTCCCAAAGTATTCATAATACCGAACCGCAGAATTATACCTGGCACCTCTGGAGGCATCTCCTTTATCCGTTGCAATTCCGTCAAGTATAGCACCGATGGCATAACATACGGCATTCCTATCCAGAAGCACGGATCCATCTATGGAGGTAATTTGCTGCATGATTTCGGCTCTCAGCTTAATCGGCTTTACCGGAAAACATTGCTTTCCCAAACGTTTTGCTTCTTCTATGGCATTATCTGTTATAACTAGGATGGTTCCTTGTTTCTGTTTGGTTGCCTCACTGGTTATATCCCATAACTGATCCAGCTGTTCTTTTTTTATATCTGCAAAAATTTTTCTGAAATCGATATAAAATTTTTCCTTATTGATGCGCACTTTTGGTAAGGCCGGTAATTTGTATTCTACTATCATCATCGTATTCGCATCATGCAATACTTCCCAATGAAAATGCTTCACAAAATTTATGATAAATAAAGATTCATCCTGTGGGTCGTATTTTCCTTTGATGTATCCAAGTCCATAAATAAATGTAGCATCTGAAATGATCAATGATTTATCATCAGACATCTCCAGAAATTTTCTTACTTTTCTGAAATCATTCATGTTAATAGGGTATTCCAATTGCAGGCTGAGTATAATATTCGGATGATTTTTTTCTGCAATAACCAGTTTGCCCAATCCTTCTCTTCCCTCATACCGAAGAGATGAAATGATATTGCATGCTTCATAGAATCCATAAGGGCTGTATCGATTATTTCCACACTGTGAAATAGTATACATAAATAACTTTCCAGCCTCCCGCATGATCTCTTCCGGATATCTGATGTATTGCTCGGATTTTTCAGAAAGCCAAGACAAGTCCTCAAGTAAATCCAGATACAGCTTTTTACAAAAGACGGATTTGATTTATATATTTCTCTCTTAAGAGAATATTGCTCATACAATGCTCCTTCCTGCACTTCCAGTATAATAAAAACAGCAAAGTCATTTATAAAGGCCGGATAGGATACAAATTTTTGTTTATCATTTTGTAAGCCTTCATTGCTCAGAATAGTTTCTATTGCTCGGATATATGAGTAATTATTTACGTTGCTTTGTATATCTGATGCGCCTATTGATTTACTAACTTTGTCAGTAGTTTTCTCCATACTTTCCAGTTCATGTACAAGCTTTTTCAAACCAGAAAATATGTCTGCTGAATACCCACAATCCTTAGGTTCCAGATATACCTGGAGGGGTTTATCTGCCACGTCATTCATCTTTACACCTAAAAGAAATACATGGGGGCTTACTTCATGATCAATCAGGTCAAACATATTTTTTGCCATTGATTGAAAAGCTGTCTGAAAATATCGCTGATGCTCCCATATCAGAAAAATGTTCGTATCGTGCCGACTTCCTGCCCGTTTTACAGTTGTTTCCATAGTAGTCGTATTTAGCGTTAAAAACACTATCCATAGCCTAAATATTATCCTAAAAAATAGTAAATAATCACAAGATAAATTACATATTTTTATATGGACATTATTCACAAATTATTAACAAATATAAAATGTTTTTTAATAAAAATAAAAGTAAAAGGTCATATATTATTGAAATACAGAATAAAAATAATTTGAGACATGCATTAAACCTACTTTTATAAAATATAAAAAAATTAATAATGATGCATTAATATTACATTTAAATAAAGCTAATTTAATCATATGGTATTAGATGGGCACGTTGCCTTTTTTTAGTATAAATACATGCGAAATGAACCAACATTGTTGCATGTATTATGTAAAATATATACTATCATTCATCATCTTCATTAAAATGTTTCTCCATGAAATGTATTAACTTTTCATGCGTGAGGGGTTTATTGATATAGTCTACAATTCCAAAATTTGTTAATCGTTCTATATCCCTGGGATTACTGGATGTTGTCAATATGGCAATAGCTATTTTAGGTATAGTATCACTGTTCATATTTCCATAAGCCTGCAGAAAATCAAATGCATCCATAACCGGCATACTAATATCCAGAAGTATGAGTTCAGGAAATGGTTCGCCAAAAGATGAACACTCCAATAAATATTTCAATGCCATCTCTCCATTCGGAGCAATCTTTATTTCATGTGTTATGTCCAAACTCCGGATGAACTTCTCACTCAAAAAAACACTAACATTGTCATCATCCACGAGCAAAACACAATTCACTTTTTTAAACATAACTTCCTCTTTTAAGTAATTCTTTTTCATTGCTTTTGGGGTTATTTTTAAAATATAAGTTGAATGTAGTACCTTCGTTTAATTTACTTTCTACCTCTATTTTTCCATCATTATTCTCCATGATCCGTTTGACTATATATAAGCCAATACCAGTTCCTTCCACATGATCATGCAATCGTTTAAACATTTCAAATATTTTCCCTAATGATTGTTCATTCATTCCCATTCCATTGTCACGAATGGATAATACAATATATTCATGATACTTCCGGGTAGAAACATGTATAATAGGTAGTCGTAATGGAGAAGAATATTTTACAGCATTTGATAATAAGTTGTAAAAAATGCTACGAATATTTTTTCTTGAAAAACGAATTTCCTTAATATCAAAATCGGAAATAATCCGGGCTTTATTTTTTTCAATTATACCCATAATACTGTGCTCTGTTTCATCCAAGAGATTTTTGAATCTGACAGTTTCAATATCATCGTCCCCTCCTTTCTGAACTTTACTTATTTCCGTAAGGTCCTTGATTGTATTTTTAAGTCTTTCAGCAGACAACAGCGTTAGATCTTTTAATCGCCTGAATTCTTCGTTTGGAATATCGAATTCTTTGTATAGAACGGTTAACAAGCCTTCAATATTTATAACTGGAGACATCAGATCATGTGATGCAGTATAAATAAAATTATCCAGGTCATTATTCACCTTTGTTAATTCATTATTCTTATACTCCAATTCCCTGTTTTTATTATAAAGTTCTTCTGTCCTTTTTCGCACATGTTCTTCCAGTTCGTTATTAATTTGAAGTAGTTTTTCTTCCTGCTCCATCAATTGATGATTTTTCCGATACAACTCCACAAACACACTCACTTTTGCTCTTAATAAATCCGGATTAATCGGTTTATAGATATAATCCACGGCTCCTGCCTGATAGCCATGAAAGGCATTCATTTCCGCATTATCATATGCCGTTATAAAAATAATCGGAATATGTTTAAGTCTTTCCCGTTGGTATATCATAAAGGCCGTTTGTAAGCCATTCATATTAGGCATCATGACATCCATAAGAATCAATGTGAAATCCATTTCAACTAATAATATCTTTAATGCCTGCCTTCCTGATGTTGCCTGCCTGAATTCATATCCATCTTTTTCTAAAACTGCCTGTATAGAAAACAGATTATCCTCACGGTCATCAACCAATAGTATTTTTATTTTTGAAGGAATAGTCATTTGTTTGTACGTTAAAGGTTTTTATTTATATAACCATATGCGCATTAAACACATTAACTGATCTATTTTAACGGGTTTAGTAATATAATCGGAAGCACCTGCTTCTATGCACTTCTGACGGTCTCCTTTCATTGCCTTTGCTGTTACAGCAATAATTGGTAATGTATTATTCTTGTTTTCCCTTCGTATTTTCTGTGTTGTTTCATATCCATCCATTTCGGGCATCATAATATCCATCAATACAAGATCAATTGTATTAGATGGATTATTCAATATATTTATTGCTTCTTTCCCACTTTCGGCTGTAATCGGATTGATTCCATAACGTTCAAATGCTGTAGTTAATGCAAAAAGGTTTCGTACATCGTCATCTACAATCAGAATATTTTTACCTTTCAGTATATCTTCTTCCTGTAAAATTTTCTCTATCATACCTCTCTTCTGAATAGGAATTTTTTTATGATTCAAGTGAAGATATTTGACTGTTTCTTTATAAAATTCTTCGTAGGAACGAGCATTTTTCAAAATTATGCTATGCGCAATTTTTTTCAATTCAGAAATCTCTCTAACATTAAAATCTTTGGCCGAATGAATAACTACGGGTATCATTGGCAATTGCTTTTTTGTGTTCATTTCTTTCATAAGTTCATGGACAGAAATATCAGGAAGCATATAATCTAGTATGACACAATCAAATGTTTTTTCTTTCCATAGCTGAATGGCCTGCTTACCTGTCGTAGCTATGGTTACCAATATGCCGTTATCATCTGAAAATAATTTTGTTATTTTAGAAGAGTCCTCTTTGTTGTCTTCAATAACCAGCAGCTCTCTTACCTGTTTATTCGAAAATTCTACAATATCTTTGTATAATTCTGTCAACTGTTCATTTTTTTTGACGGGTTTCAGTAGGAAACTTCTTGCACCACGTCTATAGGCAAGAAGTTTATTTTCTTCAGCAGAAAGAATATGAATCGGAATATGGCGCAGATTCAGATCATTTTTAAACAAATCAAGTATACGCCAACCGCTGACATCCGGAAGCTTAACATCCAACGAAACGGCTATCGGATTGTATGTATTGGCAAAATAGAATACCTCTCCGTAATTTGTAGCAACAACAGTTTTAAGGTCAAACTTATGTGCCTGATCAATCAATATTTTTGCAAATAAAATATCATCTTCTACAATCAGTAGTACTTTATCATGAGGTTGAAGTCGATTACGGTCGTCACCGATATCATTGGCAAATTCCTTCATTACTTCTAATTCATCATTTAGTAAATGAGTTTTATGTCCATTCTTTTTAACCGGAGCATAATAATTGTCATATATACCTATTGATTCAGCCATCACATTTTTCAACTCGGAAGTCTTTTCTGTTTTTTTAATTTCCTCTCTTTTTTTATTTAAATCGTATGGTATGTGCAACGGTAAAAATAATGTAAAAGTGCTACCATTATTTCCATCACTTTCCAGCTCAAGGGTACCGCCTAATAATTCAGCAAATCCACGGCTGATAGAAAGTCCAAGTCCGGTGCCGCCATATTTACGGCTGGTTGAGCCTTCGGCTTGTTGAAAGGCTTCAAAAATAATCGCCTGTTTATCTTTAGGAATACCTATTCCGGTATCTGATATCGCAAAGGCTATTACTTTCTCCGCCTGATACAATAACGGTTTTTTGTTTTTCCAACTTTTACGGGCTTCATAGATTGTTAAGCGTACTTCACCTCTTTCCGTAAATTTAAATGCATTGGATAATAAATTTTTCAGAATCTGATTTAACCGCTGTATATCTGTTTCAATTATGTCAGGCAACTGTTCATCGGTCGTAATTTTAAATTTAAGATGTTTAGCTTCGGATATCGGCCTGAACGTAGTTTCCGCAAAGGATGTGATTTCATTGAAACGAACTTTATGAACATTCACTGAAATGAAACCGGATTCTATTTTAGATAGATCCAGAATATCGTTAATTAAATCAATAAGGTCATCCCCACAGGAGTGTATTGTTTTGGCAAAGCTTACTTGTTTATCGCTGAGGTTTCCTTCCGGATTTTCATACAATTGTTCTGCTAAGATCAATAAACTATTGAGAGGTGTTCTTAATTCGTGGGACATATTGGCTAGGAACTCCGACTTATATTTGGAAGTAAGTGTAAGCTGTTCGGCTTTTTCTTCCAGTGATTTTCTGGCGTCTTCTATTTCCTTGCTCTTCTCTTCTACTTCCTCCTTTTGTTTAGCGAGTAATACAGCTTTATCCTGTAATTCTTCATTCGTTCTCCTCAATTCATCTGCAAGAGACTGTGACTGCCCTAATAATTCCTCTGTTCGGGTATATGTTTTAATAGTGTTCAAAACGATACCTATACTTTCAGTAAGTTGTTCCAGAAAATCCAGATGCGTTTTGCTGAATGAATCGAAAGAAGCCAATTCAATAACGGCTTTAGTCTGATTTTCAAATAATACAGGCAGCACAACCAGATTCTTAGGTGCAGAAGAACCTAGTCCTGAATTTATTTTGATATAATCATCCGGAACATTCGTCAGTAGAATACGCTTCTTCTCAAGAGCACATTGACCTACTAAACCTTCACCGATGGACAAATCCTTAAGAGATTCTTTGGTTGTAGCATAATCAGCAAAGAGTGTTAGTTTGACATCATGAAATTCTTCATCCTGTGTCAATACATAAAAACGTCCATGCTGAGCAGAAACAACTTCTGCTAATTCAGAAAGAATACGTCTGGTTACCGTATTTAAATCCTTCTGGCCTTGCAGCATTTTAGTAAACTTGGCTAGATTGGACTTGAGCCAATCCTGTTCCTGATTTAGTAAAGTCGTAGCCTTCAAATTGGAGATCATCTGATTAATAGTATCCTTAAGAGCTTCTACCTCTCCTTTGGCTTCTACATTGATGGTTCGGGTAAGATCCCCTTTGGTTACTGCAGAGGCCACTTCTGAAATTGCCCGTACCTGTGTTGTCAAGTTTTCTGCCAGCTGATTTACGTTTTCCGTTAAATCCTTCCAAGTACCGGATGCCCCAGGAACACTGGCTTGTCCGCCTAATCTTCCATCGACACCTACTTCCCTTGCAACAGTTGTTACCTGTTCAGCAAAAATAGC
>Ga0210388_10004697_pt1 | contig 10682 bp, 9 predicted proteins | sample IncBWC19OmetaG_FD_155485 | JGI IMG/M metagenome (GOLD analysis project Ga0210388, IMG submission 155485) | Forest soil microbial communities from Barre Woods Harvard Forest LTER site, Petersham, Massachusetts, United States - Inc-BW-C-19-O ...
TTGGAATTCCATCGATTCAATTGATGCGGGCGGCCTCTTCTGCCGTCGCGGCCTTTGCGCGCCAGCAGTTTCCGCGAGCGCGCCGCGTGACGGTGCTGTGCGGAAAAGGCAACAACGGCGGCGATGGCATGATGGCGGCACGGCTGCTCGCCGATGCTGGCCTCGAAGTGACCACCCTGCTTTTGGGCGCTCCGGAAAGTCTGACCGGCGACGCGGCTGTGGCATGGAGCGAATTAAATAGTCCGAAACGCGGACAGATCCACGTCGTTACGAATGCCAAGGCGCTGGCCATGCACAGCAATGCGCTCAACGCCGACCTGATTGTGGACGCGGTGTTGGGTACAGGGTTCAAGCCACCGCTCAAGGGTCTGGCGCTGGATGCGCTGGAATGGTTGCGCGCCGGTCACGCGCCAACAACAGCGCCGGCATTCGCGCCGGCTCCGGCACCAATTCTCGCTCCTATTCTTGCTATCGACTTGCCCTCTGGCTGGCCTGCCGATGAAACCAGCGCGACAGTGGCGGGGCCTGTGTTTCCCGCTGACGCTGTCATCACTTTTACCGCGCCCAAGCCTGCGCATCTTTTTGGCCAGTTGACGCGGCGCTGGGATCAGCCAGTCGTGGTCGCTCCCATCGGCTCGCCTCAGGCGGCGATCGTTTCTGCGCTAAAGCTAGAGTGGGCCGGCTCATCGCTGGCGCTTGCGCAGGCTCCGCGTGCGGCGGCGGCCAACAAAGGCAACTTCGGTCATGTGCTGGTAGTCGGCGGCACCTTTGGAAGCGCCGGAGGCAAAGCGGGAGCGCCGGCAATGGCTTCACTCTTTGCGTTGCGGTCAGGCGCAGGTCTGGTGACGGCGGCGGTTCCGGCTCCGGCGCTGGCCGTGGTGGCGTCATTCGCGCCAGAGCTTATGACGTTGCCCCTTGCTGTGACCGGAGCCGGCCAGATTGCGGCGAAAAACATCGAGAAGAAACGGTTAGCCGCGCTGATGGAGGGAAAAACTGTTCTAGCGATTGGACCGGGATTAGGACAAGGCGCGGAGACCGCCAAGTTTCTGACGGGTTTGCTGAGTGCGACGAAGATTCCGGCCGTGATCGACGCGGACGCGTTGAATATTCTGGCGGCGAAGCCTGCTTTGCTCAGGAAGCTGGCCAAAGGAAGAACGTTGGTTTTGACGCCGCATCCGGGCGAGATGTCGCGGCTCGCGGGAATAACCATCGCGAAGATCCAGGTGAACCGCCTGGAAACGGCGCGCAACTTTGCCGAGCACATAGGCGTGACGCTGGTGCTCAAAGGCGCGCGCACGCTTATTGCGCATCCCGATGGCCGCGTTGCCATCAACACTTCAGGGAATCCGGGCATGGCCAAGGGCGGCAGTGGTGACGTGCTTACCGGGCTGATCGCAGGCCTGCTGGCGCAGTACCCTCACGATCCGGCACGAGCCGTGGAGGCTGCGGTTTATTTGCATGGGCTGGCTGCGGATCTCGCGGTCCGCGGTAGCGACCAGCACACGTTGCTCGCTACCGATTCTCTTGGGCAACTGGCGAAGGCGTTCCAGTCGCGCGGGTATGATGGTGGGCACGATTTTGATGCTGATGGCAAAAACGGGTATGTTTGGTTGCAAGGGGCATTGCACGCGGCGGACTAACGGCGCATACCGCAGCTCTCGAAGAGGTTCAGCGATGACCGAAGCCGCAACATTGGCGGAAGGCAAAACGTACGAGTTCACCACGCAGAGCAGCGCGGACACTATTGCCGTGGGCCGCAAGCTCGCCGGTCTTCTTAAGCCTCCGCAGTTGCTGCTGTTGCGCGGCGATCTGGGAACGGGCAAAACCACGCTGGTAAAGGGCATTGCGCAGGCTCTGGACGCAGCTGAGCCTGAAGAGGTCACCAGTCCCACATTTACGCTGATCCACGAGTATGACGGCTCGCGCGAGGGCAAGCCAGTCAAGCTCTACCACCTTGATGTCTATCGGCTCGAGAGCGAGCGCCAACTTGAGACGCTGGGCCTGGACGATCTGCTGACACCGGATTCGCTGGTCGTGGTGGAGTGGGGCGAAAAGTTCAAGAGCATCAAAAAGCGCGCCACGGGAGAGATCGCGATTTCAACCGAGGGCGGCGACGCGCGCAAGATCACGGTGACGCTGAAGGAATAGCAGGTCGTCCGGCAACGACTGGCCTTCGCGTTGTGGATTTTCCGTGCGCGCCGTGAATCATTCTTTTTCTCCCGCATGGCCTGATAAAAATTCACTTGATACAAATTTATCTGGGAAATCATGAATCGCATTCCATTTGGAGAAGTGCAGTCGGCGCTGGCGGGCGTGTTGCGCAAGCTTGGATTCGCCGACGATCGCGCCGAGACTTGCGCGAGGCTGTTTTGCGAGACCACACGCGACGGAGTTTACACGCACGGCATCAACCGCTTTTCACGCTTCGTGGCCGCCATTCGCGCAGGCAGCGTGAACCCCGCCGCCGAGCCCGAAGTCAAAGCACGATTAGGCGCTCTGGAGCGTTGGGACGGCCATAGAGGCCCGGGCAACCTCGCTGCGTTGGCCGCGATGGAGCGCGCGATCGCTCTGGGGCGAGAGCACGGCGTTGGATGCGTGGCGTTAGGCAATACCAATCACTGGATGCGGGGCGGCACCTATGGCTGGCAGGCTGCGGAGGCAGGACTGATCGGTATCTGCTGGACCAACACCATGCCCAACCTGCCGCCGTGGGGCGGAGCGGAGCGCGTGATCGGGAACAATCCTCTGATCATCGCCGTGCCGCGCGCAAGCGGGCCGGTGGTGCTCGATATGGCCATGTCGCAGTTTTCTTACGGCGCTCTCGAGAGCTACCGGAAGCGCGGCGAGATGCTTCCAGTCGATGGCGGGTTTGACGCGGATGGCAACCTGACGCGCGACCCCGGCGCAATTGAGAAATCGTGGCGGCCGCTGCCGGTCGGGTATTGGAAGGGATCGGGCCTGGCAGTCGTGCTCGACATGATCGCCGCCATGATGACGCTGGGAAACGCGACTTACCAGATTTCCTCGGACCCTGTGCTCGAGACCGGCATCTCGCAGATGTTTCTGGCGCTCAACCCTGAGGCCTTTGGGCCTGCGCAAGATGCAGAGAAAATCGCGGACGGAGTTGTCGCGTCGTTGCACAACTGTGCGCCGGCAAAACCCGGCGGCAAGGTTCGATATCCGGGGGAAGAGACTCTGCGCATTCGAGAGGAAAACACGCGGCTGGGCCTGCCGGTTGAGCCCGCGGTGTGGAACGAGATTCTGGCGATGTAGCTGGTCGATGATCGAGAATCCAAACCGCTCAGAATCCCATGATGTTGTAGCCGCAATCGACGTAAATCACTTCGCCTGTGACGGCGCTTGCCAGGCCGCTTGCCAAATAGAGTGCCGTCCCGCCGACTTCAAGCTGATCGACATTGCGGTGCAGAGGAGCGCGGTCGCTATGGGCTCTCAGCATGTCGCCAAGCGCGCCCACTCCACGAGCTGCCAGCGTCTTGATGGGTCCGGCGGAGATTGCGTTGACGCGAATGTTTTTGGAGCCGAGCTCGAAAGCAAGATAGCGCACTGCTGATTCGAGCGACGCCTTGGCAAGCGCCATCACGTTGTAGTGGGGCACGACTTTTTCTGCGGCGTAGTAAGTAAGAGTGATAATGCTGCCGCCGTCGGTCATCAACGGGACTGCGCCGCGGCTCACGGCAATCAGCGAGTAGACGCTCACGTCGTGCGCGATGCGAAAACCCTCGCGGCTGGTGTTGATGAACTCACCCTTCAGATCTTCTGCGGGCGCGTAGGCGATAGCGTGCACGAGAATGTCGAGCTTGCCGTACTTCGCCTTTAGCGCGGCGAAGAGCGACTCGATTTCCAGATCGTTCGAGACGTCGCACTGGAATCCGCTGGCGCCTGAGAGATCGTTGATCAGATCCTCGGCCTCGGCTTTCATGCGCTCGTTCTGGTAGCAGATAGCCAGAGTGGCGCCGGCCTCGTGAAGCTTCTGGGCGATGCCCCACGCGATGGAGCGCTTGTTTGCCAGCCCGAAGACCACGGCTGTCTTGCCTGCCAAATTGATCATGCTGTGCTAGATCCTCCAGTTTTCTCGTCCAAGGGGTGAAACGGCGGAGCCGTCGCGCCGCAATCCAGAATACCAGAGCGATTTTCGCGTTGCGACGTGGAGCGCGATTCAGCCGCCCAGCTTGGTTTACCCGCCGAGCATCGTTTACCCGCCGAGATCAATTAACTCGACCTGTCCCACGGGACGCCCAAGAAAACGCGGACCGAGGCGCTCGAACTTCTCGACCGAATCAGTAGCGAAGCAGCGAATCTCAGTTTCAGAAACAGAACCGGCTGAGACCGAAGCAGCGCCGTTATTGAGCTGTTGCGCAGCAGTCTGCGCCACGGACTCCGCTGAATCAATAACTTTGACGCCGGGCTGTACGGCTCTCTCAAAGAGCAGGCGCAGCAGCGGATAGTGTGTGCAGCCCAGCACGAGTGTGTCGGGATTCATGCCGCGAGCCGCAGCCTCGGCGCGAAGCTCGCCCAAATAAATCTCAATGACGTTGGCCGTAATCGGATGGTCGGTCCAGCCCTCTTCAACCAATGGAACGAGCAGGGGGCAGGCTTTCTCAATGGCGCGCAGACCGTGAGCGGTGCTGGCGGCAGTGTAAGCGCTGCTGTGGACTGTGGCCTCGGTGGCGACGACCAACACATCACCGGTGCCGGAAGCGGCGCGCGCGGCGGCAGCACCTGGTTCGATGACGCCCAGCACGGGAACAGAAACGGCATCCTGAATAGCGTCGAGCGCCAGCGCGCTCGCCGTGTTGCAGGCGATCACGAGGAACTCTGCGCCTTGTTCGTTCGCTAGAAATTGCGCACTCTGCGCGGCGTAACGCGCGATAGTCCGCCGCGATTTGGAGCCGTAGGGCAGGCGCGCCGTGTCGCCGAGAAACGCGAAACGCGCACTGGGAAGCCGCTCGACAAGCGCCCGCAGCACTGTCAAGCCGCCAAAGCCGGAATCGAATACGCCGATCGTTGGTGCCATGTCTTCCAGAGTAGCCTCTATGAGCCTGAGTTGCCTTCATGAGAACTACGCGTACACGCAGCCTGATTCAAAACGCGCAATGGTCCTCTCAATGTCCAATCCTTCTGAGATATGCATTCAGCTCCTCGCCCGCAGGGGGAGGAGCGCACGCTCCCGGTCGCTCAAACAGGCAGACCCCCTGCCAACACTGCGACTGCGTGAATCCTGAGGGAAGGCCGGGTGAGCCAGCCGGCGCGATCAGAGCGTTGAAGGACGGGGCGTCGTTAGCGAACTGCGCAGCGCTTTCCATTGCGATGATCGGGACGTTGCGATGGAGATGCGTATATCCACCCGACTCCCACCATATCGATCGGTAAATCCCCACTCCGCATACCGCCGGCTCGCGGCTGAGGCGATCGAATGCGCCGTCGCCCCAACGGGTCTTGCACCAGTCCGCGCAGTGCACCGCGAGCAGCGCCGAGGAGACAAAGAAAAACGTAACACCGATGGCAACAACCCACTTGGGATTGTCGAGGAAATTCAATCCGTGCTTGATCTCCTGAAGCAGATCGACAATCCCCATCGCCGCAAGCGTGATGGCGGGCGCGAGAATCGGATAGATGAAGCGGATCTCTTTATGTGGAATCACGCTGTGTGAAACAACAATGATGGCGCAAAAGATGGCCAGGAACGGGCTTCGCCGTGCGCCGTGAAAGAGGAGCAAGATCGCCGGCCCGAGCAGGACCAGAAGAACCAGCGCGTACCAGTACCACGGCTGGACAATTGTTAGTTCTTTGCCCGGGCCGCTGACCACGTTCTCTTTGTAGTAAAGGACGAACGACTGCCACGGATAGGACCACGTGATCCAGTCTGTAATGCCAAAGAGAAGCACAGGGAGCGATGCTCCGGCCGCCACTACAGGAATTCTTTGCCGCCAGCGAGGATAGCAAAAGTAGATCATCGCGAAGAGAAGAGCAGGCAGCAACTGCATGCGAAGACAGGCCGCCAGCGCGCAAAGAAATCCGGCAAAGAACAGCCGCTTTCTTTCGCCCAGCCTTTCTCCGTAGACGCCGAGATAGAGCCCCGGCAGCAAGACATGAGCGGCAACCACTTCATACAGCGCTTTGGGAGCGAAGTAGACGAATCCGAAAAAGAAGCAGCACGCCAGTGCCGCGATAATGGCCGCGGGAGTTCCACTTGCTCGCTTTGCCCATGCGTACCCAAACCAGATTGTCGTTAATGAGAGCAGCGAGAGCGCGATTGTAGTTCCCAGCAGGTATCCGGCCGAGGCCGAGCCCGGCGATTTTGAAACCTGCAACGAAACCCAGGCCGTCGCGCGCATGACGCCGGCGAGGAAAGTAGGAAGAACCCAGGAGCGCATGCCAAGACGCCATTCCCAGGAAATAACGCCGTAGCCATACACCAGTCTGTGCGCCGGTTCGAGCGTTTGGAAAATCTCGTCGGGGAAGAAAATGTTCGGCGAGCACACTGCGAGTCCGATGCGTAACGCCAAGGCGGATCCGAGCAGCGCGGCCCAGGCGCAGATCTTTTTCGCGCGTGTCACGGGCGGCTACCTCCGGCTGGAACCGCGTCCTCGTTGGTCAGGTAAGTCCGCGTCAAATCGGCGTGGCCGGCAAGAGTCGCTCGCGGCTGGCCGTCAACCAGGAAGCGCACTTCCTTCACGCGAGGCAAGTTGGCGTCGAGCGTGGAACATATCGAAAGCACAGTGAGCGACTCAGTCTCCAGGCCGGAAGGATGGCTGGCCACAAAGCTGTCGGTCAGGTTGACCACCGCAAGATCGGGACCGTTGGACGTTGTGCTCCCTTTGGAATTCGCGATCGGAACAAGAAAAACCTGGGAAATCGAATTTGCGCCACCGGGCACCGGATGCGTTGCAATCGGAGTCGCGTAAAGATCGAGCAACTTTCCCAGGATGGCGCGCGCGCGGGCCTCAGGGTTTTGCGGCAATGGCAACGTGAGGAGCCGTGGCTGCACAGTGTTGTCTGCATCGTTGGCCACCATCAGAGTGGCCTGCTCGGCAGCAGCCACCTCGGGCGCGTGAGTCGGCGCCGAGTCCGCACCGTGCAGCAAACGATCGTGAGAGCGGCGCAACTGATTCCAAAGCAGGACGCCCATGATTGCGGAGGCTGCGAGCAGTACGATAAAGAGGACCGTCTGGTGGCGAGGGATCACTGTTTTCCTCCCTCGGGCGCTTGCGATCGCCACTCGACCAATGCAGCCGCGATTGCATCCGCCACGCGCGCCTGGTAGTCGGCCTCGTCGAGGCCGGCCGATTCTCCAGCATCGGGAGATCGATCCGGCGCGACCTCAATCGCCACGGCGGGACAGGTCATGCTGTCGATCCCAGGAAGTGAGGTGCGTCCCAAAGTCACTGGCACCGTAGCGTGAGACAGCGCCGAGTTGACCACGCCGGCCAGAGACAGGCTGCGCAAGATGTACGACGCCTGGGCGGTCTTCCAGGCGAGAAGGCGGGCGTCTTGAACCGGTGCCAGAGACGAGACGAACAGATGCACCCCGGAGCCGCTCTCCGCTGCGTGCAGGCTCAAGCAGGCCTGGGCACTAGCGTGGTCGGCAATCTCGGCGCGGTGATCAGGATCGACAGCGTCGTCGGATTCGCGAGTCGTCACCACAGTAAAACCGCGCGCCATCAGCAGTGAGCGCAGCCTGACGGTAAAGGCCAATGTGTAAGCCTTCTCGGCCTCGTTGCCGAGATGGGCGCCGGCGTCATCGCCGCCATGCGCGGCGTCAAGTACAACCACAAACCGCGAAGCGGCAGGCGGAGTTTGCGCAAAAGTTGCGACACTGGCCGCCATTGCGGCGACGGTTGCCATCACTTGAAATAATTTGCGACGATTTTGTTTTCCGGCGCTTTTTTTGCCGTCAAATTGCAGCGCCGGGAAGCCCGCGCGCTCCGCGACCGAAGCGGGGCGCAGCCCGAACGAGAATGATGCGCTCAAGTCCGACAGTTCCCGCTGCTTCGTCTTAATCCAACGCATAGATAGCCAAGCCGCTGAGCAGCTTGGGAAAAAAGTCTGTGGACTTTTGCGGCATCACTTCGCCGGCGAATGCGACTTCCTTCAACTGCTCCATGGTCACAGGGTTGGTGAGGAAAGCGATATCGGCCTCGCCGCTGCGCACCAGATCTACCGCCTCCTGAGCGTCACGCAGATAACGCAGGTTGGTTTGCTCGCGTACCTTTTCGGCATCCAGGCCCAGAAGCTTCTCGAGAACAACGGAGTGCAGTTGAGTCAGGTCGAGCTGGCGCTGGCGCTCCGGCAGGTCGGCCAATGCGGCGGCCATCGCATCCGGCTTGGCGCGCAATAGGAACGCGCCCGCCACGGTGACGGCAACAAATGCAGTTCCTTTTTCGCGCTTTAGCTCTTCAATGAACGCGGACGCATCGAAAGGCGGCAACGCTTCAACGGTGAAGTACGCCTCGGCCGCCTTGAAGAACGCCGTGGCGAAGAAGCCGTTGAGACCGTGCACGACACGATGGGTGGGCAGAATCACCAACTCGTCCGAATCCATGTTGACGAAGGTCATCATGACGGCGGCCTCAGGAAACTCCGGCTGCGGAAGCTGTTGCGTGCCTGAGGCACTTTTGCCGTTGGCTCCGCTCTGGTGTTCTTTGGAATACTTCAACGCTGTTTCATAGCGGTGGTGGCCGTCGGCAATGATCAGCTTCTTGTCGCCCATCGCGGTGACCAGCAAACGGATAGCCGCGGGATTGTTCACGCGCCAGATCCTGTGCAGGACCCCGTATTCATCGGTCACTTCCGCGTCGGCCGCGCCATTGCCTTCGTAGAGAATCTTTTCCACGCTCCCGGCGGGATCAGAGTAGAGCATGAAGATCTGGCCAAAGTGCGCCTGCGTGGCCTTAAGCAGGTTCAGCCGGTCGCTCTTGGGCTTCGACAGCGTCTGCTCGTGGCGAAAGACAACCTGGTCGGAGTATTCGTGCAGCTTGCCCAGGGCGATAAAGCCGCGTCGTTCCTTGATAATTTCAGTTCCCGGAACCGTGAAACGCTGCGCGTAGGCGAATATGCACGGCTCGTTTTCCTGGATCAGTACTCCCTGTTCGCGCCAGGCCTTAAAATCATGCGCCGCGCGGGTATAGACGTTTTCACCCTTCTCCGCGTCAAATAGCTCAGGCAGCCCCAGGATGATGCGGACCAGGTTAAAAGGGCTGCGCTGGTAGTAGGCCTGTTGCATGGCCGGCGAGATCTTGTCATAGGGCTGTGTGACCACGTCTTCCAGGCGAACTGAAGAGGGATTGTAGCGCCAGGCACGAAAGGGATAGATACGAGCCATGAGGAAGGTCTTGCTCCGCGTTAAATGTTGGAATTTTGGGCCCAGCTTGAGCCGTTGTGCCTGCAGGTGAATGCCCGAATGCCCAGCCTCGATTGTATCGCAGCGCATGACGTGGCCAGACGTTGCGAATCCTGCAATGTGCCACGCCGAGGTGACAATCTACTGACAGCAAGGGCGCGTCGATAATGGTAATATCGCCTTCAATCTTCCGTGGTGCCGCATGACTACTCATCCCCAGCACGTGAACCCAAACCGGCTGCGCGGTTTCGTCTGGCTTCGCGGATTTGCGTGCCGATTCGCGTGCCAATTCGCGTGTATTGGCGCGCTGGCCGCGGTCTTTTCGCTGGCGCAGGCGCGTGCGCAAGACGATCAACTGAATAAGGTTCATGTCGAGCCGCCGTCGACCCCTTCTTCTGCGCCGGCGAGCGAGCCAAAGGGCGCTGAGGCAGCTCCCGATAGTGGCGCTGCATCGCTCCACATCCATCCGGGCTCTTTCATCCGCATGAATGTTGATATGGTGCTGGTCCCGGTCACGATCACTGACCCGTTGAACCGGCTGGTCACGGGTTTGGAAAAGGAGGATTTCCAGGTTTATGAAAACAATGGCGAGCAGCCGATCGTAACCTTCGCCTCAGAAGATGCGCCAGTCTCCATCGGCATTATCTTCGACCTCTCCGGCTCCATGACCTCGAAGCTGGTTCGCGCTCGCGAGGCAATTCTGCAGTTCATCAAGACTGCCAATCCGCAGGACGAATTCTTCGTCATCGGATTCAATGACCGTCCGGAGCTGATTGAGGACTTTACCAGCTCAGTTGAGGACATTCAGGCGCGGCTGGCGACGGTTCAAGCGGCTCACCGCACTGCGCTGCTGGATGCGATCTACTACGGCATCGCCAAAATGAAGGATGCGCACCATGAGCGGAAGGCGCTGCTGGTGGTGTCCGACGGCGGCGACAACCGTTCGCGCTACACCGAGGGCGAGGTGCGGGCCGGAGTGCGCGAAGCCGATGTGGAGATTTACTCGATCGGCATCTTCGATCCCTACGCGCCCACTCCCGAAGAGCGCACGGGCCCGCAGCTTCTTGACGACATAAGCTCCGCGACCGGCGGCCGGCTATTTCGTGTCGACGATGTGGACGAGATGAGCGATATTGCCGAAAAGATCTCAACAGAACTGCGCAACCAATATGTGATTGGCTACAAGCCAAAGGATCTGACCCGCGATGGCAAGTGGCGTAAAGTGAAGGTGAAGGTGAATCCGCCTCCGGGACTGCCTCCACTCACGGTCTATGCTCGCACCGGCTACTATGCGCCTCTGCAATAACGCCATTTTGGCCGC
>Ga0210388_10004698_pt1 | contig 10681 bp, 8 predicted proteins | sample IncBWC19OmetaG_FD_155485 | JGI IMG/M metagenome (GOLD analysis project Ga0210388, IMG submission 155485) | Forest soil microbial communities from Barre Woods Harvard Forest LTER site, Petersham, Massachusetts, United States - Inc-BW-C-19-O ...
ATTCCGCGGGTATATTGCTGTGCATAAGAAATGGACGAGGCAACAAAAATTGATGATGCAACCAGGAGAAGAGCGAGAAGCTTCATGATTTCTCTCTAAGTGGATGGGGGTGGAGAAACAGGGTCGGCGCGGGGAGAAAAGGCTCTGGCGCGCTACAGGAAATGAAATCAGCGGTCCGGGCAAGTCTAACGCCCGATATCTCCGCGCCGCAATCCGGCCTCGGCTTCATTCTCTCTATACCTAAGTCGACTTTCGGGCGAACGACCTGCTATTACTCTTAGCTCTTTCCTCACCAAATATCTGTCATCCTGAGCGAAGCGTACTTCAGCGGAGTCGAAGGACCTGCATTTGCACTGCGGAACTTACGCAATGAACTTTCGAAGCGAGTCACGAGCCGCAAAAACAAAAACGCGGCCAGTGAGCGACACCCAAACTTATCAGTCGACATGAAGCGGTCGTTTTATTGTGCATGGCGAAAGCAGATGTTTTCGCCATCCAGCCGATACTCAGCTGAGCAAACATCGCCGCCGCAGATCATCGTCTCTCCACCGCAAAGCTGGCGCCGCGTGATCAGCCCCAGTGTTCCGCATCGAGGGCACGACATCACAGCGACAAAGGGGTTTTCCGCGTGACCCATCTTCGCCTGGTTTTCCAGAACGAAAACTGTTCCAGGGTCCATTCTTTCGGGAATCCATTCTTCAAGAAACTGCAAGTCGGCTGACATCCTGCCCTCCGGTGGGTCGATGTAACCAGAGCCGCGCCCAGTGGATTTCGGCGGCTGCGTTCAATGACTGCTGCAGGCTGCGAATGGCATGCCGAAGACTGGGGTGTCTCCGGTCCAAAACAGTGTCTGTTGGACGAGGCAAGCAAGTCAATCGTAATCGGACCATGGAATCAAAGAATGGAGTATCGAAGCGGATTCCCTTCCCCGCATCGAAGAATTTCCTCTCTCTATCGCGCCGCCGTCTGCTCGGTGCCCCAGAGCCTGCCCTGAGCCTGTCGAAGGGTCTCGCATTTGAGACCCGGGAGACCACCAATCCACATGATCACAGAACTATCGCGCCGCGGTCTGCACGGCTCTGGCCTGCGAGCTTGCGGCTTCATCGATCGCCCGGTAGGTCTCCTCGTTGCGCAGGATGGCCTCAACGTACTCCCGGGTCTGCGTGAAGGGGATGGACTCAATGAACTCGTCGATGCCGCTGTATGGGCCGGCAGCCTGCCAGTCAACCACGCGCAAATCGCCGGCATTGTAAGCCGCGAGAGCGTACTCCTGCACGCCACCCAGCTTGTTGAGCATCTCGCGCAGATAGCGGCATCCCAGGCGGATGTTCATCTCCGGATCGAGCAGTTGGAATGTCTGGAAATTCTTGATGCCTTCTTCCTTCGCCATCTGCTTGCCGGTAACAGGCAATAATTGCATCAAACCATAAGCGTTGGCATAGGAGACAACCGATGGATTGAACTCCGATTCCTGCCGAATCAACGACGCAACCAGATACGGATCAAGATTGTTCTTCGCCGATTCGGCCTTGATGTTGTCCCACCACGCCTTGGGAAACAAGATGTGCCAGTAGGCCAGCGGGATGGACTTGATGGGCGCCGACGCGGCATAGGGTAAAGCTTTCTTCAAAGCGCGCATGGCTCGATAGGTCTCTCCGTACGACGCATAAATCTGCGCCTCCGCCAGCGCGCTCCATGAGGATGAATCCGGATCGGCGGCGATCTCCGCTGCGATGTAGTCGTTCAACCCGGCATTGGCCAACAGCCGTGCCTTGGCCAGGTGCAGGCTGTCGGTGGGAAAGCTCTCCTCAAGCACCGGCACCAGCGGCGCCTGCATGCGATCCATCTGCGGCTCTGCCACAGCCTGCGCATCGCCCAGAGCGGAAAGCCGCCGACGCGCCATCTGCGCATAGAAATAATGCTGATAAGCCCGCACCAGTGCGCGGTAGTTGGTGACCGCATTGGCCGGCTTATGGTCCTGCGTCTCAAAGAGACGCGCGCGCCAGTAGATGGCAGCCACCGTTTCTTTGTCGGTGGGATAGAGCTTGATCTGCTCGTCAAACATGCGCGCTGCATCCGCGAAGAGCCCCTGCCTGTAACTCAGCCACCCGGCGCGCCAGTGTGCCGCAGCAGCGTTGGTGCTTTCAGGAAAATGCGTAGCCAGGTAGCCGTAATATTTCACCGCGGTCGGATAGTCGCGCTTGAGCATGTACATGTTGCCGCTCGAAAGCAGCGCTTCCGCCAGCCATTGGCTATGCGGAAAATTCGTCTCCATCTGCGTAACAATGCGCTGCTGCTCTTCCGCGTCGCTGCGATTGCGGGCCAGCTCCATCAACAGGTAGAGCCTCCGCGCGCCATGCTCGTCGGGAGTATCAGGCAGTGCTTCAACCTGCGCCGTAGTCAGCCGCTTCAGCTTGAGTTCGCAGGCAGCCGCATCCACGGCAAATCCGTTACGCGTTTGAGCGTCCAGGTCCGGCTTCCGCATCAGCGCGCGATATTGTTCCTCTGCCTCTTCGTAATGAGTAGCGTTATAGTAGGCATCGCCCAGGCCGCGCAACTCGGCCACCGTCAGGGTCGTTTCCGCTCCCATGGCAGTCAATTTGGCCCGTGCAGTTTGCGCATCTGAACTCAGGGGATGACCGAGCAGGAGTTTCTTGAAAATCTGTTCCGCCTGCTGCGACTGACCCAGAGCAGCCGCCACCTCTCCCTGCGCCAACTGATAGCCCGCGCGCCCCGTGGAACTTGCACCGGCCGTCAGCACCTGCTGTGCTCCTGCCGCATCGCCCTGGGCCAGCAGCACATTCGCCTCAAGCTCCGGCAACTGCGCATTGAAGATGCTGTCTGGATAGCGCGTAGCAAAGCCGCGCAGCAGAACCTCCGCAGCGGCTTCATTGCCAGCCTGGTGATTCGCCTGTGCGCCCAGGAAGTCCGCGTAGTCGGCCAGTTCCTGTCCAGCTTGCCGGGCCAGGCGCAGATTTTCGGTTGCCTCCGCAAATCGCCGATCCGCCAGGTACGCGTGACCCAGAGCCAGGTAAGCAGCGGATGCAGCCTCGCCGGTGTGTGCATGGGCATATTTGGTTACACCGGCGTACGCCGCAGGGGTGCGCAGCGTCGCCAGTTGCTGCGCCATGGGGCGCAGTTCCGTAGAAGCAACAAAGGCCTGGTGGATGCGAGCCGTCCGCGCCGCTCGCGCCGACTTGCCAGCCTGTGTCTTGCCCTTCGCCGCGGGCTTGGTACTTTTCTTGTGAGTTGCTGGCGCGGCGCTGCTCGGCTGCGTTTGGGCAGCCGTCTGCGCCGCAACAGGATAGACAGCCAGCAGCACGGCCAACATACCCGAAACCAGGCGGACAAAGCGCGGAGTGGAATTTGGTGAGTTCACAACCCTCATCCTCTAACTTTATGCTCGTTTTGCCTCGCGCGTGCGGACGGGAACCACTTGCGTTAAGCGATGTGCACCAAACTGGGAACGCAGACGGCCGTTCAAACTGGTGTTCTGGATAATCCTGTCTGAACCTCCACCGTTGATTTAGACTCCGAATCAGGCTCCTTGATTCTCCGTTCTTGCCCGAACCTTAATGCCGCCAGTCATCGAAGTAGCCGGTGTCCGCAAGACCTATGGCCATACTGTCGCCGTCGACGAAGCCTCGTTCGCAGTCTTCGAAGGCGAGATCTTCGGCCTGATCGGCCCCAACGGCGCAGGCAAAACCACCACGATGGAGTGCATCGAAGGCATCCGCAAGCCCGATCGCGGCGTCATCAAAGTGCTCGGCCTCGATCCCTTCCGCCAGGTCTACCAACTGCAGGAGCGCGTCGGCGTGCAGCTGCAGCAGGCTCAGTTGCAGAAGCGCATCAAGGTTTGGGAGGCGGTCGACCTCTGGGCATCGCTCTACAAGAAGAAATCCACTGATGCCGAACGCCTGCTCGATCAGCTTGGCCTCACCGACAAGCGAAACGCCTGGTTCATGAACCTTTCCGGAGGCCAGAAACAGCGCCTGTTCATTGCTCTCGCGCTCATCAACGACCCGGAGGTCGTGTTTCTCGATGAGCTCACTACCGGCCTCGACCCGCAAGCGCGCCACGCCATCTGGGACCTGGTGCGCGGAATCCGCGAGCGAGGAAAAACCGTCTTCCTGACGACACATTTAATGGAAGAAGCCGAGCGCCTGTGCGACCGCGTAGCCATCATGGAGCACGGCCGCATCATCGACATCGACACGCCGGAACGCCTTGTCGCCCGCCATTGCCCCGAGCGAACCGTAATTCTCGCTACGGAAGATTCAGCCGCGGAAGCACGTTTCCAGACCGTTCCCGGAGTCGACGAAGTTACCCGCATGGGCAAGCAATTCACCATTCGCGGAGGCGGCGACGACCTGGTCACCGCGGTCATCCATTGCCTGTCCGAGACCCGCATCCGCGTCACCGATTTCCGCACCATTCTCCCCAGCCTTGAGGACGTTTTTCTCAAACTCACCGGCCGCTCCATTCGCGAATAACTTCGATAATTAAGCTCAGCAACCAGGTTCGACAACAAGTGTCCCGAGTAGGAAGTTAATATCACAAAATGAACTGTCATCCTGAGCGAAGCGTCCTTCAGCGGAGTCGAAGGACCTGCTTCTCGCCGTGTTGGCCCGATGAATAATACTAATCGCCATGTGACGAATTTCTGACTCAGAACACCCGGTTCGACAACGTTGAGGGGATTGCAAATGACTATCGTTCGCTGCTCCGCTTTCTTGTCCTTGATCACGTTGCTGGCCTATGGTCAGGCTCCGCAGGAAAATCATCGAGTTGACTTATCGAGCCAGGTCGAAATTCCCGTTCGGGGACTCTATCAACAACTGGTGTCTCGACCTGTTGGAGGTATTCCGACGCCGAAGAGGATGAAAGTACTATCCGTTTATCTCAGCAACTCATTGATCCATAGAATTAACCAAACACGTGCCTGTCGTGATGATTGGTTCCGCCTGCACCCGAAGAATGACGAAAAGGCACCGTCAACGTGGACGGAATTCGGACTTTTCTCGGGTTTCGACGACCGAGGCCAACCACAAGCATTTCAGATTGAGAAGACGGAATCGGAGGAGGATGGTTCTTTTCGCGTTTACGTGAGGCTGACAGAAGGGCCACCAGAAAAGCCGTGGAATTGGCGGGTAGCGGACATAGTAACGCGAGAAAGTGGACGATATGTGATCGATGATGTGATTTTCTTAAAGGATAAGGATATTGATACCGAAACTCGGTTGTCAGGGATATTAATGAGCGGATGCGATGGTCCCCGCTGGATTGGATATAACAATCAATGATGCGCGGGCTCACAAAACTAACGTGGATCGAGATCAAGGTCTTCATGCGCGAACCGCTTGGCGCAATCGGCACCATCGTGATCCCGGTCGTAATTTTCCTTGTCCTCGGTCGAGTCGCCAACTTCAAATCAGCGCCATCCACTCTCGTCGTCAGCGGATTTTCCGGCTCCGGCCTGCCCGCTATGGTCGCGCTTTTCATCGCCATCAGCGCCGTGCTCTCGCTGGTCACCATCGTCTCCATCTATCGCGAAGGCGGCATTCTCAAGCGCCTCCGCGCCACGCCGCTCCGTCCGCAAACCATCCTCACCGCCCATGTGCTCGTCAAGCTCATCCTCACCGCCGCAACCGTCGCCCTGATGCTGCTGGCCGGCAAGCGCTACTTCCCTCCCGGCGTCCAGGTTCCGTGGTTCTCCTTCACCATCGCCCTGCTCATCGCCACCTGCAGCATTCTCTCCATCGGCTTTCTCATCGCCAGCATCGTTCCCACCGCAAGATTCGCGCAGCCCATCGGCGCCATCATCCTCTACCCCATGCTCGGCCTGTCCGGACTCTTCGCGCCAATTTCCTTGATGCCTCCCGCCCTTCAAGGTGTGTCCCGCGCCCTGCCCACCACCTACGCCGTACACCTTCTGGAAGGGATCTGGAGCGGCGACCCCTGGTCCGCCCACCTCGGCGACCTGGCAGCGCTGATTATCACATTCATCCTCTGCACCGCCCTATCAGCCAAGGTTTTTCGCTGGGAGTGACCCGACTTTCCGGGTGAGGCGCCTCGGCGGGATTGCCGTTTGGCCTCCCGCACCCTGATCCGCTAAAATGAACCTTGCGCGTCTTCCACTCAACCACCTCAACCAGCCCCCCAACGATTTCTAGCAACCAACCACCATGGCGACCATCCAACCTATTGCAGGTGAACTCGAGCCGCATCCCGACGTAGCCCTGGTGGCACAGGTCCGCGCCGGGGATGTCTCGGCCTATGACACGTTGGTCCGCAAATACGAGCGGCAGATCTTCCGCATTGCGCAGCACATTACGCAAAATCGCGAAGACGCCGAAGACGTGATGCAGGACGCGTTTCTCAAGGCGTACGAGAAGCTCGAACAGTTCCAGGGGAATTCAAAGTTTTACACATGGTTGGTTCGGATTGCGGTCAACGAAAGCCTGATGCGATTGCGCAAGCGGCGCACCGGCAAAATGGTCTCGATCGACGAGGACGTCGAAACCGAGGAGGGCAGCGTCCCTCGCGACCTGGCCGACTGGGCGCCCGACCCGGAGCAGAACTACACCCAGTCCGAGCTGCACGAAATTCTGGAGAAAACCATCAAGGGCCTGCCGCCCGGCTTCAAGGTCGTCTTCGAGCTGCGCGACGTGCAGGGCCTCTCCACAGAGGACACGGCGGAAGCCCTTGGCCTCAGCATTCCGGCCGTCAAATCGCGCCTGCTGCGCGCCCGTCTGCAACTGCGCGAACGCCTCAGCCGCTATTTCCGCCGCAAGAAGGGAGCTGAGAAATGACCTGCACAGAATTTCTCGCCCTGCTCGACGACCTGATTGACGAGAGTGTAACTACGCAAATGCGCGCCGATTTGCAGCAGCACCTCCAAGGCTGCAGCCATTGCGAGGTGACCCTCAGCACCACCCGCAAAACCATTGAAATCTACCGGTCACATGAGATCTACGACCTGCCCGCCGGCCTCCGCGAGCGCCTCCACGCCGCCATCATGGCCCGCTGCAAAAAAGGCTGCTGATTCTTCCGCGCGATCGCTTTCCCGACCATCAACCCTCCGTGCCCCATCCATTCGCGTCTTTCCGGCGAATGGGTGGGAAACCACGAACCTCAACCCGCCTGTCTTCAGGGCGATCAATTGATTCACCGCCGCCCCTCCAAGCGCATCCGTCAAAACACTCGTCTATCCACATAGACGCCATTCCCGGAACCCGTCTGGACCTGTGTCATTCCAAAGTACCTTCGGGAGCGCGAAGGGCAAATTCCGGGTTCCGCGCCACAACTTTCCGGCGTAAGCTGGGGTCTAATGGGTTGTAGAAGCCTGCACCCCGCGAGCGATCTGCCGCCTGGCTTTCACCCCCGGCAAGACGACAAGAGTGAAGAGGACCCCCGATGGAGCGACTCAAAGCAGCGATGGCTGTCCTGCTGTGCCTCATCCTCTCCATGCCCTCCGCCTCCGCACTGGCGCAGGCTGCTCCTCCCGCCGGCCAATCCCCAGCCCACCCCGCACCGCGCCAAGCCTATCAGTCCGGCGAGTTGCGTGGCGACGACCGCATTCTGCAGGCCCTCAACCGTTTCACCTTCGGCACCCGGCCCGGCGATCTGGAAGCCGTTCGCGCCATGGGGGTGGAGAAGTGGTTCACCCAGCAGTTGCACCCCGAATCCATTGATCAGTCTGACCTGCAGGCCCGCCTGGCCCAGTTCCCTGCAATGCAATGGAGCACCCAAGACCTGCTGGTGCGCCTGCCCAGCAATGCCATGATCCGCCAGGCAGCCGACGGAAAGGTTCCCGTACCAGAACATGGAGCATTGCATGCCGTCTACGTAGACGAAATTGCCCGCTACGAGAGCCGCCAGCAACAGAAGGCACAAAAACAGCAGCAGGCTGCATTGACAGCGTCGGCTGCCATGGCCATCCCCGCCAACGGCGCGCAGCCCACCGGTGCCCAACCCGGCAAGATCCAACCCAACGGAACCCAGCAGGGAATGGCGCCCGAAGCCGCGCAGCCAGTCGCAGTCCAAGCCGATGCTGCGCAGACAATGGCTGTAACAAAGGCTGAGCCGCCTCCACCCGATGAAGCTCAGATCAACCGCATCCTGGCCATGCCGCCGGCGCAGCGCGTGGCACAGATGGTTGCCATGACTCAGCCGGACTTCGACAGCTTCCGCAAGGCTCTCAAAGGGCCACAGCGCAACGCCATGAACGCAGACCTGAATCCTGCGCAGAAGGAAGTGGTGGGCGCGCTCGAGAACGCGCAGCGCATGGTGAACGACGAACTCATGGCCCAGCGGCTAACTCGCGATATCTACTCCAATGCGCAGTTACAGGAAGTTATGGCTGATTTCTGGCTCAATCACTTCAATGTATATCTGCACAAAAACGAAGAAACTCCCTACTATCTGGTGAGTTATGAGCGCGATGTTATCCGTCCCCGCGCGCTGGGCAAGTTTGAAGACCTGCTTGAAGCTACGGCACACTCGCCGGCCATGCTTCTCTATCTCGATAACTCCAGCAGCATGGGCCCTGACTCGCCCTCCGCGGAAAAAGCAAAGGCCGCCGCTGCACGCCGCCCGGACGCCAAGAAGACCGCGCCGGAAGGTCTGAATGAGAACTACGCGCGCGAGCTGATGGAATTGCACACCCTGGGCGTGAATGGCGGCTACACGCAGGCGGACGTAACGCAGGTAGCGCGCGTGTTGACAGGCTGGACCGTCGACAAGCCGCAGCGCGGCGGCGGATTCAAATTCGACGAGAGCCGCCACGAGCCGGGAACCAAGAAGGTCCTCGGCAAAAAGATCAAGGAACACGGCGAGCAGGAAGGCGAGCAGCTTCTGCACATGCTCGCCACTCGCCCGGCGACGGCTAAATTCATCTCGCGCAAACTCGCCATCCGCTTTGTTGGCGACGACCCTCCGCAGGCTCTCGTAGATCGCATGGCAAAGACCTATCTGTCCAGCGGCGGCGACATCTCCGAGGTGCTCAAGACTCTCTTCCACTCCCCCGAGTTTTGGGCTCCGGACGCCTACCGCGCCAAGGTGAAGACGCCGTTGGAGTATGTTATCTCCGCCGCGCGCGCCAGCAACGCCAACATCGACAACATGCAACCGCTGACGAATGCCTTACGCGACATGGGCATGCCGCTCTACGGCGCCGTGCCGCCCACCGGCTACAAGTGGGACGCCTCTGACTGGGTGAGCACCGGCGCGCTGGTTGCCCGCATGAACTTCGCGCTGACGCTGACGTCGAACAAGCTTCCTGGAATCGCCATAACCTTTGTGCCGCAAACTGATTCGGACTCGTTGGTTGCCAAGACCGATGGCTCTGCGCCCGGTGCGCTGCCCACGCCGGAAGCCGAAGAACAGCGTCTGGAAGCCTTGCTGGTGGACGGCGGCGTGAGCCCGTCAACTCGAGTTGCGGTTCTCGATCAATTCAAGGTTCAGACACAGGCACAGACTGCGCAGAATCCTGGATCCGGCAAACCGCAACCCGTCGCGGCCAAACCAATGAATCCAGCGCAAGCCGCATTGTCGCTTGAAAGACAGGACCAGTTACTAGCCGGACTTTTGCTCGGCTCGCCGGAGTTTCAACGCCGCTAAGTATAGGCTGCTTCTTGTTACGTTAACCTGAAGTTTTCGTAAGTTCACCTTCGAGACTTCGGTAACTCAAGTGGGATTGATTGGTAACTCGAGCGTGAATGATTTGAGGTTTGAAAGAGTTTTGTAAGAGTGCATGAGGATTCCAGAATCGTTTCTCAAGAGGGCACGAAAAGTCGAACAGAGTTTTGTAACAGGGCAAGACTTATCGACCTGCTGAAGAGCCCGTCGGCAGAGGCAAGAAGTGTCAGGGCATGACTTTAGTCATGCCGAAAAGCTGCAATATTTGAATTTGGGCTTTAGCCCCTGCGGCAATGCGAAACCGAAACTAACCCTTCGCATCGCCCGTCAACAAGAGGTGCATCATGCAAACTAGCCGTCGATTCTTCCTCCGCAATGGCGCTCTCGCCGTAGCCGGCACCGCGGCCATCCCTGGCTTCCTCATCCGCTCCGTCCTGGCTGAAACCGCGCTCGCGCCCAACCGCCGCCTGGTTGTCATCTTTCAGCGCGGAGCTGCCGACGGTCTCAACGTGGTCGTCCCTTATCACGAGAAAAATTACTACGCGATGCGCCCTGGCATTGCCATTCCGCAGAATCAGGTTCTCGACCTGGATGGCTTCTTCGGCCTGCATCCTTCGCTGGCGCCCTTCAAGCCGCTTTACGACCAGGGCCATCTGGCCATTGTGCATGCCGCCGGCTCACCGGATATGTCGCGCTCTCACTTCGATGCTCAGGACTTCATGGAATCCGGAACGCCCGGCCTCAAATTCACTGAGGATGGCTGGCTCAACCGCGCTCTGCAAGAAGAAGACCTGCGCCACCAACAGGAGCACACCGCGTTCCGTGCCGTAGCACTGGGTTCGCAGGTGCCGCGCACGCTGGCGGGAAAGATTCCAGCCATCGCGCTCTCCAACCTCAGCAATTTTTCCGTGGGCGGGAAAGGTGCCACTCCCTCACCCGCGGCCAGCGCCTTCGAAGCCATGTATGGCCAGAGCGGCGATCAAATCCTGCACGCCACCGGCGAAGAGACCTTCGAAGCGGTGAAGATGCTGAAGAACGCAAA
>Ga0210388_10004700_pt1 | contig 10680 bp, 8 predicted proteins | sample IncBWC19OmetaG_FD_155485 | JGI IMG/M metagenome (GOLD analysis project Ga0210388, IMG submission 155485) | Forest soil microbial communities from Barre Woods Harvard Forest LTER site, Petersham, Massachusetts, United States - Inc-BW-C-19-O ...
TGCTTTTTGATCTCTCCTCGGCAGAGCTCAAGCCGAAGCTGGTCGAGATTCTGTCGCGCATCGCGCCCGTGTTGGCGCGGCTCGACAATCAGATCCAGGTGCACGGCCACACCGATGCGCGACCATTTCCGGCGGGCTCGGGTCGTTCGAATTGGCAGCTCTCATTCGAGCGCGCCGACCGCGCGCGCGCGGTGCTGGAGAAGAACGGCTTACGCGCGGGTCAGGTTTCTGGCGTGTTCGCGCACGGGGCGACCGCGCTGATGAAGCCGGACGAGCCGTTCGCGCCCGAGAATCGCCGCTTGTCGATCTTGGCCGTGCGGCGCGGCATGGAGAAGGTAGCGGCGCGCGGTCAACCGACCGAGCCCAGCGACGCTCCGAAGGAAAAGCCGAAGCCCGAGTCGAAGGCCGAGCCCAAGCAAGATTGACCGGTTCCTGGCCGGTCGCGCGGCGCGATCAATCCGCGAGCGTCTGAAAAATGGGTTCCAGCTCGAGCACGGTGACGCCTTGCTCGAGCGCGGCGTCGAGCAGCAAGCTTTGGCTCGCGGGCTCGGGCAGATCGATCAGGTAGCGCGTCACTCGGCTGCCGGCTGCGAGCAGCGCGTTGAACGCCCTTGGGCTCGCTTGCTCGGTGACCCGACAACCCACACGCGCCAGAGCGGCGGTAAAATCGCTGTTTTTAGCGCCTACTAGCGTCAGCAGGTAGCGTGGGCTGGGAGCAAACACGCGGCTCGGCGAACCGTGGGCCACCAGCGTCCCGTGCTTCAGCACGAACAGCTCATCGCATGCGTCGAGGAGCGCGCGCTCGGCGCTGGGCGTGCTGGGCAGCGCAGTTGAAACAATCAGCCGGCTCCGTTCCGCGGCGTGTGCGCACAGCCTCGCGATGTAGTCCGCGGATGCAGCGTCCAGATCGTGTAACGGTGTTTCGAGACAAAGCACGGCCGGAGCCGTAACTGCCGCACAAGCAATGGCGATGGCGCGCGACTGGTAGCGGACGAGCCGGCCCAGGGCGCGGGGCGCGAGCTCGCTGAGGCCGTATTCCTCGAGTGCACGTCGCGCGTCGTTTTTCGCGCGAGCAGGCGAGCCGTGACTGAGCCGCGCTGCGTGCTCCAGATACTCGAAGACCGAAAATGAGGCCGGCAGATCTGGGTCACAAGCGGCAAAACCGACGACCCCGTGCGTTAGCGCGACGTGCACATCCGAGTCCAAGATTCGAGCGCTGCCACGGGTCAACGTGGACTGGTTCGTGAGCGCTCGAAACAGCGGCTGCCAATTGCCAACCAAGCCGATGCGCCGAGCATCGCTACGCAGGCTGAGCGGCGCTACCTCCGTCGCGCCGACGCGATCAAAGCTCGCGTCATGGAGCTCGAGCGTCGCGGCTTGCGACGCAGCGCTCTCCGGTTCGGTCACGGGCCGACCGGTGTCATTTCCATCAGCGCGAAGGGCTTGTCGCCCGTGATGGACATGAACGGCGAGAGCGCGCGCACTAGATCGAGCAGCTGAGCCGGCAACAAACCGGCCGCGGGCGGCGCCTCTTCATGCACCCCTTCGATGCCCAGAATTCGCCCGATCAAGGTCGTGTCGGGCGGCGGCAGTTCCACGATCGGCCCGTGCTCGGAAACATGACCGAGCTTGCGCGCGAGCGCGAGCGCTTGACGGAGACCACCGATCTCGTCGACGAGCTTGCGGTCCAGCGCTTGCTCGCCAGTCCAGACGCGACCTTGACCCACGGCGTCGACCTCGGGTTTGGAGAGCTTTCGCCCAGTGGCAACGCGCGTCAAAAACACGTCGTAGAATTGAGCCACCTTGCGTTCGAGCTCAGTGCGCTCCTCCGGTGAGAAGGGACGGAAGATCGATTCTGCATCAGCGCGCGGTGCGGTCTTGTACACCTCGACGGTGACGCCGATACGCTTCAAGAGCTCGGCTACGTCCGCCTTGCCATAGAAGATACCGATGCTGCCAGTGATGGTGCTGGGGTTGGCGAACACGTAGCTGCCGGGTGCCGAGATATAGTAGCCACCACTCGCCGCCGCGCTGCCCATGCTGACGATCACGGGCTTGACGGCCGCAGTGAGCTGGACCTCGCGATAGATCACATCGGCTGCCATCGCCGACCCGCCGCCCGTTTCGACGCGCAGCACGACCGCGCCGATCTTGGGATTTTCACGCGCTTTTTTCAGGCTCTCCGCGATCGTGTACGAGCCCACCAAGCGCGTTCCGAGTAGCGGAATCGTCTGACTGCGCCCGTCGACCATGTCGCCGTCGACGTACACGAGGGCGATGCCCGGGTTGTCTCCGAAGTAATCGGGTGTCCGCGGCGCGCGGCGATCGTCGTGCAAGAGCACGGGGTAGCCGACGAGCTTCGAGGTTTCGTCCTCGAGTTGGTCGTCGAAGGCGAAGCCGTCGACCAAGCCAGCAAACTTGGCCTCCGACGCGACGAACGGACCCTTGGCGATCCGGGCACGCAACTCTTGGGCGTCGATGTGGCGACCGGTCGCGACACCAATCGTGAAATTCCTCTCGATCTGCTGCAGAAGATCGATCTTGTCGGCGCGTGAGGTCTCGGTCGAACCGTCGCGCATGAAAGATTCCGGCGCGCTCTTGTGTGCGCCGATGCGCACGAAATCCGCGTGGATGCCCAACTTATCGAGCAAGCTGGCGAAATACATGTAGCGGGATTTCAAACCCGCGAAGCGGATGCCACCCGCCGGGTTGAGCAGGATGCGATCGGCGGCCGAGCACAGGTAGAGTGATGAGCCGTCCGCGTCTTCCAAATGGCAGAGCACACGCTTTCCAGCCTGACGCAGGTGGAATACGGCGTCGCGCAATTCTTGGGTGTGCGCCATGGAGTCGGCAGGCGCGGTGCGCAACTCCAGCACGACGGCTGCGACCGTCGGCTCGTTGTCGGCGATGTCCCAGAGCCGTCGCAAGAGCGCCGTGTGCGCGCGCGTGTTGGGCGTGTCTTCGATGCGCAGACTGAGGGCGTAGCGTGGTGCTTCGGCCGCCGCGCTGTCGCGGAACGCGCGTGCCGCTACCTCGAAGCCCAGGTTGTCTTGCGCTTGGTTCTTGGCCTCACCGAGTGCGTTGCCGAACATGGTTCCACCCGCGACTTCCGCGGAGCCGGAGCTGCCGTTGAAGTTGAACGCAAAGGACGCCGAGGCGAGCCACTGCTTCTCGCCAGCTTCGTTGCCTGGATCGGAGTACGCGAAATCACCGCGCAGCCGGCCAAGCTGCGGCACGTCCACGCCCAGGGTGGCGCGCGGAACCCAATACCCGTCACCGTGGCTCACGTATTCGGATTCGAGCCCAACTTCGACTGCCCGACTGCGGGCGGGGCGAATGGCGACCGCAAAATTGTAGGTGCGATCGACGAAGCCACCTTGGTCCGTTGTCGGCGCATTCAAGTTTTGACCGACGACCGCGAACCCGAAATAATCGCTCGGTCGCGACGTGAAGCCGAGCGACCAGGATGCGAGATCATGCGCGGAAGCCTGGTTCGAATACGAGCGCTGCAGCGAGAAACCGAGGCCAAACGCGTCCGACGGTTTGAACGCGAGGCCCCAAGTGAGCCACTCGTAGCGGGAGTTGTCGTTGCCGAACATCACTTCGGACGTGGCGCGCGGTGGGGAAACGATGTCCAAGCGCAGGCCCGTCGACAGCGACAGAAATGGGATTGGAAAAGCGAACGCGAACGCGTGCCCTTGATACGCGGCCGCTGCGGACTCGTTCAGGAACATCCCCGTCCAGCGCAGTTCCGTGCCGGGCAAGAACGCCAGGTTCGCCGGGTTCACGACCAGCGCCGTCGAGTCGTCGTCACTCACCGCGCTGCGCCCGAGCGCTGGCAAACGCGTCGGTTGGTCATTCGGGAAAAACTGAGCCGAGGCCGCGCGCGGCGCGAACAAGCACGTGCTCGCGAGCAGCAAACCGAGCGCCGAGCGCGTTGAAAGATGGCTCATGTGAGGATCCCCCGAGCGCGCGCGACGGCCTGGATTTCAGGTACTCGAAGCGCGAGCTCTTCGTTGTCCTTGACGGGTAAGAAGCGGGAAGCGGCGCCGTCACGAGGCATGTGCAAATACGCGGTCGGCAAATAGCTGGTGACCTCGTTGACTAAACGCTCGAACTGCACGACGGCAGTGTTCCCGACCTTCTTCTTGACCGTGAAATACGTCCAAGGAATGTCGAGCTCCAAGATGGTTCGGGCGTCGAGATGGAAGACGTTGGTGTTGAACACGCGCACCGTCGCCGGATCGAAGCTCGGAGGGATGCGGAACTCTTCGAGCACGCACAGGGTGCCGTCCACGTACGCCGGGATGCCGCCGCGGTCCGTCGGCAACTTGTCGACGACCTCGGACGTGACTGGCTTGCCGTGCGCAAGATGAAATCCGATCACCACTGGGTCCAAAGTCCCACCCATGTTGTCGATGTTGGTGACCATGATCACCTTGCCGCCCCGTTTCACGAACGCTTCCAAGAGGCCGCTCTCACGGAGTGCGTCGGGCAAATCCCCGTGACCTGGGGCATGCTCGCTGGGTCGGCCTTTTTCGTCGAAAAATACATCGCCAGTCAGTGTCACGCGCAGGGACAGGTGCTGGGTGAACGTGGCCACCGTGTGTCCGTCGAGCTCGTCTCCGAGCGCGGTGCGAATGCCCGCATCGGTCGAATGGCTGGTCATGAGCCAGAGCGGAGGCACTGCTTGATAGCGTCGCTCGATTGCACGTACTTCGGCACGCCGTAGATCCAAAAAGCTCTGCCCCGGCACCGCGTCGACGAGTGCTTTGATCACGCCACCCATGCGCGTGGCCATGCCGCCCGCGAGCACGAGCAGCGCCACGTGTCCGTCGCGCAGCGCTTGCGCCCCGAGCTCGCGCAGACGCTCGTATTCTGGCGTATCCCACTTCGGTAAGTGCTGTAGATCCTCTGGCCGCGGCGGAGTGATCTTGCCCTTGACGAAGTTGTCTTCCGCGCTCTCGGTGAGCAGCCGTAGCGCCAACCTCTTGAACCGCTCGGGGTCGAAGCGGTGGTGACGGAGCGTTGCCTGAACGTCTGGAGGGAGCTTTGCCAATTGCTCGTCGAGCGAGAGAGCCATGGCCGGGCAGGCTAGCACCGGTGGCTCGAGGCGCTTAGCCCTTCAGTCAGCGCACGCGCGGCTGAGCGGTGTCGCGGAGTCACCAAAAATACTCGCGCAAACGGTCACGGATTGGTCGGCAATGCGCCGCCGATTCGCGCCCTTTTGTTGATGCCCGGCTCCGCCCCGTGGTGCTATCGTGCGCGGCAGTGACCAAGGAATACGCATGAAAGGGATTGTCCTCGCAGGCGGTAGCGGGACGCGACTCGACCCGTTGACGCGTGTCATCTCGAAGCAACTGTTGCCCGTGTATGACAAGCCGATGGTGTACTACCCGTTGTCCGTGCTGATGCTGTCGGGCATACGCGAGATTTTAGTGATCTCGACGCCTCAAGATCTGCCTCTGTTCGAGCGCCTGCTCGGCAGCGGGGAGGATTTGGGTGTGCGCTTCAGCTATGCGGTGCAAGCAGCGCCGAACGGTTTGGCCGAGGCGTTCATCATCGGGCGCCCGTTCGTGCAGTCCGACTCGGTGTGTTTGATTTTGGGGGACAACATTTTCTACGGCGCGGGCTTCGGTCAACAATTGCGTGACGCCCGTGCGCAACTGGATGGCGCGACGCTGTTCGGCTACCAAGTCGAGGACCCGGAGCGCTACGGTGTTGCGGAGCTCGGTCCCAAAGGCGAGCTGCGTAGCATCGAGGAAAAGCCGAAGCGTCCGAAGAGCAAGCTTGCCGTCACGGGCTTGTACTTCTTCGACAATCAGGTGCTGGACATCGCGGCGAATTTGAAGCCGTCAGCGCGCGGCGAGCTCGAGATCACGGACGTGAACAACGTCTACATTTCGGCTGGCCGAGCCAAGCTCGAGATTTTGGGGCGCGGTCAGGCCTGGCTCGACACCGGGACGCAGGAGAGCTTGCTCGACGCTGGCCACTTCGTGGCGACGCTCGAGCGCCGCCAGGGCACGTCCATCGCCTGTCTCGAGGAGATCGCCTATCGCATGGGCTACATCGACGCAGCACAACTCGGTCGCCTTGCCCAAAAGTGCGGCAAGAGCCGCTACGGCCAGTACATGCTGCGCGCCCTCGAAGAAACCGCTCAGTAAGGAAGAGGAACGCGCAGTGCAGGTTACCGATCTGGATCTCGAAGGGCTCAAGCTGGTTCGCCCTGCCGTCTTTGGTGATGATCGTGGCTTCTTCTCGGAGACCTACAATGCCGACCGCTATGCGGAGGCGGGGATCCGCGAAACGTTCGTGCAGGACAACCATTCACGCTCCGTGAAGGGCACGCTGCGCGGGCTCCACTATCAATCGCACCCCGGTCAGGCAAAGCTCGTGCGAGTGACACTCGGTCGCATTTGGGACGTCGCGGTGGACATCCGGCCCGCGTCGAAGACGTTCGGCCAGTGGCGCGGGGTCGAGCTGGACGACGAGAAGCGCGAGCAGTTCTTCGTGCCCGTGGGTTTTGCGCACGGCTTTTGTGTGCTGAGTGACTTTGCCGAAGTCCAGTACAAAGTCAGCGCGCCATACGACGCCAAGACCGAGTGCTCGATCAACTTCGCGGACCCCGAGCTCGCGGTGCTCTGGCCGGTCGAGCAACCCTTGCTCTCGGCGCGGGACCAGCAAGCCGAGTCGTTCGCCAGTTTTCGCGCGCGAGCCGGACGGTGACTGGCTCGGGTAAGGTGAAGGTTTGGGTCACCGGTAACCGCGGGATGTTGGCGCGCGCGGTCGGCGACGTGCTGACGGCTGCTCGCGTCGAGCTGGTCGGTACGGACTCAGAGCTCGACATCACGGATGCTGCCGCCGTGCACGGGTTTGCCGAGAGCGAGCGCGTCACTCACATCGTCAATTGTGCGGCCTACACGCGCGTCGACGACGCGGAGGTACATGAGGAGCTTGCCACCCGCGTGAACGCGACGGGGCCTGAAAATCTCGGGATCGCGGCACGGCAACTGGGCGCAAGTGTGCTGCATTTCTCGACCGACTACGTTTTCGACGGCAACGCGAAGGACCCGTATTCGGAACAGGCCACGTGTGCTCCGAGCGGGGCCTATGGTCGGAGTAAGCGGCTCGGCGAGCAACGCTTGCTCGCGACGGCGAGCGGCTCGAATCCGGGGCGCGTGCTCATCATCCGCACCTCCTGGTTGTTCGGCGAAGGGGGCCCCAACTTCGTCGCGACGATGCTCGGGCTGATGGCAGATCGCGAGCTATTGAAGGTGGTGGCCGACCAATTCGGTCGCCCCACGTACACGCGTGACTTAGCGACAGCCGCGTTGTTACTCGCGGGCATCACTGCGCGTGACGACAGTGGTGCTCGCCTCGCGACGGAGTCCCAGCTTCTCCATTTCGCCAATTCGGGCGAGACGAGCTGGCACGGTTTTGCGACGGGCATTTGGCAGCAAGCGCGCGCTCTCGGCTTCCCGGTTCGCGCCAGCGCGGTGCAGGCCATCTCGACCGCAGAGTTTCCGCGGCCCGCTCGTCGCCCAGCTTATTCCGTGCTCTCGACCTCGAAGGCGGAGGCCGCGCTCGGCGCGCCACCCCGCCCCTGGGACCAAGCGTTACAAGACTACCTCATGCGCCTAAGGAAGGCTTCGAGCAGCTAAATGTCGTCTCTCAGGCAACCTCAAAGTGTTTTGGTCACCGGTGGCTGTGGCTTCATCGGTTCGGCTTTCGTTCGCTACTTGTTCCGGCTCCCTGAATTTACGGGAAAAGTCGTCAATTTCGATCTGCTCACGTATGCCGCGAACCCGGACAACGTGAAGGGTTCGGTCGACGCGGGCCGTTACACCTTCGTGCAAGGAGACATCGGCGACGCCGAGCTCGTGGCTCGCGTGTGTCGCGAGCACGCGGTCGACACACTGGTGCACTTTGCTGCCGAGAGTCACGTCGATCGCAGCATCGTCGGGCCGGGCGCGTTCATTCAGGCCAACATCGTGGGCACGTATCAGTTGCTCGAGGTCGTGCGCGCTCAGAGCAAGATCCACTTTCACCACGTCTCGACTGACGAGGTGTACGGCTCGCTCGGCGCAACTGGGCTCTTCACCGAGACTACGCCGTATGATCCGAGCTCGCCGTACTCGGCGTCCAAGGCGGCATCGGATCACTTGGTGCGCGCTTACACGCGCACCTATGGGCTCTCGACCACGCTCTCCAATTGCAGCAACAACTACGGGCCGTATCAGTTTCCGGAAAAACTGATCCCGCTCATGATCTTGAATCTGCTCGAGGGCAAATCGTTGCCCGTCTATGGCACCGGCGCGAACGTTCGTGATTGGCTGTACGTCGACGACCACGCGGAGGCCATCTGGACCATCGTGCGGAACGGCAAACGGGGTGAAACGTACAACGTCGGCGGTGAAGCCGAGTGGGCCAACCTGGCGCTCTTGCACAAGCTGATCGAGGTCGTGGCTAAGGCTTCGGACCGCGACGCGGAAGTCCTAAAAAAACAGATCACGTTCGTCGCCGACCGTCCCGGTCACGATGCTCGTTACGCGATCGACTGCAGTAAGCTGAAGCGCGAGCTCGCTTGGTCGCAGCGGCACGACATCGAGAGCGGCTTACTTGCGACGGTGCGTTGGTACTTGGAAAATCCGGAGTGGGTTGCGCGCGTGAAGAGTGGCGCGTACCGCGAGTGGTTAGACAAGAACTACAGCGGCCGCGGTTAGGTTGACCGAGGTCCCGGCACCCGTCGAGCGAGCTATGCCCCCGCGCATCGCTCTCTTGATCGTCCAAGTGGGGACGGCAGAGTCGCTCGAGCAAGTGTGGTCTCGGGTGCCCGAGTCGGTGCGGCCTCAGGTGGCCGAGGTGATGATTTTCGACGGTTCGACTCAGCGCGACGCGGGCTGGGTCAAATCCGAGCAATCTTTGCTGCAGGCAGAGACCGAGCTCAGCGTTTTTCGTGGCGGCGGCGATTTGGGCCGCGGCGGCGCTCAGATTCTCGGCTTCAAGCGCGCGATCGCGCGCGGTTACGACATCGTGGTCGTGCTGCGCGGTGATGGCCACGACGCGCCCGAGGCGTTGCCCGAGCTCTTGAGCCCGCTCGAATCGGGCGCTGCCGATGCGGTCTTCGGGTCACAGGTGCTGCGGGGCGGCGGTTTCTCGCACGGCGCAACGGCGCTCGAAGCCTTCGGAGACCGAGCGCTGTCCCGTTTCGAAAGCCTCATGCTCGGCACCTCGTTGAGCGAGCTCAATCCGGGCTATCGGCTGTATGCGCGCCGCGCGCTCGAGCGCGTTCCGTTCGAGAAGAACAGTCGCCGAGCGCAGTTCGATACGCAGATCATCATTCAGCTTCGTGGCGCGGGTCTACGTATCCTGGAAAAGCCGGTTGCGGTGCAAGAGCGCGCCGAACGTGGGCTCTCGAGTGGTCTTCAATACGCGGCGCAAGTGTTGAAATCGGTCGTCGACTACGAGCTGCACGAGTTCGGGCTCCGGCATCATCCGGAATACGTGGTGCCGCCGGCGCATACGATGAAACATGGTGCGTTGTCGTCGCATTCGCAGCTGCTGGAGCTCGTCGGCTTCGAGCCACGTCGGATCCTCGATATCGGTTGTGGCCCGGGCGAGCTCGGGCACGTGCTTCGGGAACGCGGGCACTACGTGTTTGGCGTCGATTGGTCGCCTCCGCGCTTCGCTCTCGACGCCTTCGTGCAGGCCGACATTAGCCACGGGCTGCCGAGCTCGATCGACGGCAACTTCGACATCGTGCTGCTCGCCGACGTGCTCGAGCACATGATCGAACCGATGAAATTGCTACTTGCCGCGAAGCAGCGGCTGAGTCCGGGCGGCTCGCTCTTGGTTTCGCTGCCCAATGCCGTGCATTGGTCGATGCGTGCCCAGCTCGCTGCCGGCCGCTTCGATTACACGAACAAAGGCCTGCTCGATCGCGGGCACCTCAGGTTTTTTACGCGCAACTCGGCGTTGCGCATGTTTCGAGATGCGGGGCTCGAGGTGCGGACGAGTCGGAGCACGCCAGTGCCATGGGAGAACGTGCTGCCGCGTGCGCTCGGTTCGACCGTCCGCGACAAGGCGGAGAAGGTCGATCACTTTCTCACGCGTTTACGCCCGAACTTGTTTGCGTATCAGCATCTGTTCCAATTGCGTGTGGCTGCCCCGGCGGGGTCGTGACGCTGCCGCGCAAGAGCCAAAGCCCGAACGCACACGCGAGGGCTGTCAGAACGAGCTGCGCGGCGTAGCTGACGAACACCATCGCCGCGCCCGACGAGACCAACGTCGCCTGCGAGAAGTAAAGCGCGAGACCCGAATAGATGGCGATCTGATACGCACCGAAGAAGCCCGGACCGGCCGGCACAATCGCGCCCAGGCCGAGTACGCCCAGCGACACGCAGGCTTCGGCAAAGGAACCCTGAATCCCGCAGCCGCGCATGAGCACCCATTGCCCGGCGAACGTCACGCCCCAATACGCGACGGTTTCGAGCGAGAAGCGGATGCCGTTCGCGCGCGACGCCAAGAAACTGAGACCGTCCGAGAGCCGTTCCAAGGTGCTGGTGACGAAGTTCGCCAACTTCGCGGACACGAGGCCGAGCACCGCCTGGGTAACGCGCCGAGCGAACGCGCGCGCGCCATAGAATACGGTCATGGCTGCGAATGCCCCCGAGAAGACAG
>Ga0210388_10004704_pt1 | contig 10674 bp, 6 predicted proteins | sample IncBWC19OmetaG_FD_155485 | JGI IMG/M metagenome (GOLD analysis project Ga0210388, IMG submission 155485) | Forest soil microbial communities from Barre Woods Harvard Forest LTER site, Petersham, Massachusetts, United States - Inc-BW-C-19-O ...
CGGCATCGCCGCATCGAGTCCGGTAGCCCCCGCCGTATAGGTATACATGTTCGCGGTTATGCGCACACCGGACGCGCGCGCCTGATCAACGGTGGCAATAACCTTGTCGATTTTGCCCCAGTTGTCCTTGCCCGAAATTTTCAGGTGATAAATTTCAGCCGGTGCACCGCTCGCCTTTGCTATCTCGATGGTTTCTTGCAGTGCGGACTCGATGTGGTCGCCCTCGCTGCGCATGTGAGCGGTATAAATGCCTCCGCAGCGCGCCGATTCCTGGGCGAGCGCAATCAGTTCAGGAGTCTTGGCATAGGTTGCAGGCGCATAGATGAGCATGGTCGTGAGGCCCAAGGCCCCCTCCTCCATGGCCTGGTGAACCAATCCGCGCATCTGCTCGAGTTGTTGCGGAGTCGGCTGCACATCGGCTTCCCCGAGTACATAAGTTCTCACCGTTGGCGCGCCGACAAACGAGGCAACGTTCGGCGCGATGCCTTTGCGCTCCAACCCATCCAGGTACTCGCCGAGCGTGGTCCAGGTGACCGGGAATTTGATGTCATCCTGACGCGCCACCATCAGTTCCTTCATCTTTTGATTGAGCGGGCCCATGGAAAATTCGCCCATCACTTCCAAGGTAACTCCCTGCGTGAGGTCGCTCAACGCACGGCCATCGACCAGCAGCGATTCCTCCGGATGCGCCAGCATGTTGATGAATCCCGGTGCTACGGCTTCGCCATGGACATCGATGGCCATGCGGCCGGCCAAATCCTGCTGCGGGCCCACATACACGATGCGATCGCCGTCGATCGCGACATCGCCGAGATAGGGCTTGCCGCCCGAGCCGTCGTAGATCGATCCACCATGCAGCACCACATCGTGAACCTTGCCGGCTTCGGGCGCAGCCGCTGCTGCCAGGGCCAGATTCGCGGCGAAAAATATGGTCGCCGGCATCACGAACTTTGATTTTGAAAATGTCATCGCCTCAACCCCTTTTGAAATTCATATTGGCTAGTTCGCCCCATAGTATTGGGTGAGGTAATCGACAATTGGCGCTACCTCGTTTTCCGCAATTGGGGCGCCCATGATCTTCATCATCTTGCGAACCTCCGCATCCCAGACCGTGCGCGTCAAGAACGGCGAATTCATCACAATGTAGTCCAGGCTGTGGCAGGTGGAACAACGCAATTGAACCAGCGCGGCCTGCCCGCCACCCGCAAGTTTGATCGACGGCTCACCGCAATACGCCGATGCCGCGATCAGGCTGAAAACCAGCGCCGCGCCGAACCGCCTGGTTGTGGTCACAGCAATCCTCTAGACAATATCGAGCGCGATTTTTTGCACTACGTTGTTATGATAACCCGGCCCGTTGAAGATGAGCTCCGCCGGCTGCACGGTGCCCTGCGTGTTGCTGGCACGCGCCATCACGGACAGGCGGCCGGCGGCCCGAGGCGGACACGTGAATTGCCAGGTGCGGAACGAATACTTTCCGAGACTCTCGCCGAGCGCGGCGCGTTGCCAGGTGGTCCCATCGTCGACGGAGATCTCGACGCCGCGAATGCCGTAGCCGGCGTCCCATGCAATGCCTTTGCACTCGAGCGCTTGGCCGGCCGCAAAGCGCTGCCCGGCGCTCAAATTGGTGATTAGGGAATTGACAAGGATCTCGGTGATCGGTGTCGTGGTGGCCGATTCCTGCGATGTAAATCGATCGATGATAGGGAATTTGCCTATCGGAATTCGATAGGCCGTATTCATCCAAAAGCTGGCCAGCGGCTGCGACAACGCGCGAATGCTGGCCACCTGTTTCATCCAGTAGGTTGCCGACCATCCCGGCACCACAATCCGCGCCGGAAACCCGTTCCAATGCGGAAGCGCGGCGCCGTTCATTTCGTACGCCACCAGCGTGTTCTCATCCATCGCCTTCCAGGCCGGCAGGCTCTTGACGAATGCCGGGGTGCTCGCGAGCGGCGCGCGGTCGCTGCCATTGAAGGCGATCTCCACGGCATCGTTTTTCAGGCCAGCCCGCGCGAGAATGTCCTTCAATCGCGCGCCCTTCCAGCGCGCATTGCCCATCGCGCCGGATCCCCATTCCACTCCCGCAACGTGCGGGGCAGACAAGCCGCGCCGGTTGCCGGCGCACTGGCAAACGGCTACGAGTTCCGCAGGTTCGAAATCGCGCTTCAATTCGTCCATGCTGAGGTCGAAGCCGCGTTCGGCCGCCTCGCCGCCGACGTTGAGCCGCCAACTACGAACGTCGATGCGCGGGATATCCGCGAGGTGCCAGCGAACGAAGAATTTATCGTTGGGTGTGAGGACTTCGTCGAAGAATTCCGCCGGTGATTCGTAGTTCGGCGGCCGGTACGAACGCTTGATGAGCGGCTGCTTGCCCGGCAGCGTGTCGCGAACCTCCGAGTCCAAGGTTCCCTGCGGCAGCTCGGCCCGAGCCCAGCGCCCAATCAAGCCGCCTTCCGCGAGCGCGATGCCGCCTGCCGCCATGGCTACGAACGAGCGTCTCGTTTGCGTGGGCATTGCGATCCCCTTTGTTGTCTCCCAATTCGAGTATAGCGCCGTCGCCTAGACGCCAGCCACGATCCGCATATCTCGCACAGCGCCGCCGTGCAATGCCGCCAGGGCCTTCTGATAGCCCGGGCCATCATGCACAGCGACCGCTTGGGCCGCCGAATCGAATTCGATGACCACGGTACGCTCCAACTGGCCGGCCTCATAAGCGTGAGCGGGAATTCCCCGCGCTAAAAAGCGCCCGCCGCCGGCCTCGATGGCCGGACCCGCGAGCTTCGCATAAGCGGTAAGCTTGGCGGGATCCGAGACCTCATGATAACAAGTGATCCAATACGCCTTGGCCATAAAACCTGTCCTCGTTGTGTTGTGAAAACAAGATCCTGGCAAGCGCCGCTAGGTAATGACCTCGAGCACCTGCTTGAGCGCGCGTCGCGATTCCTGGGCAGCGCGCCCCCAGCTCTGCCTGCCTGAGAGTTCGCTGTGACCGAATGCGATGCGGCCGTAGCGTTCCCGTATGACTTCCAAGGGCGCTGGCTGGCCCGCGGTCCCGAAATAAAACCCGGGCTGCGGAGCGATATAGGCATGCCCCCAGCGATTGATCACGATGCCGGCGATGTCGCGCTTGGCGTTGAATCCCGCGGCGCCGAACATCAGCTGCAGCTGTCTGCGAATCTGCAGTTCGAAATCAGCATACGTGGTGCCGAACAGGCGGGCGCGCGCGCCGCTGGTTTGCGCATCGATGGGCACGCCGGATTGCGGGAAGCCGACGTACATGGTGAGCATCGCGGGCTTGGCGGGATCCAGCGGCACCGGAACCCCGTCGATCTTCATCGGCTGCCGAACGTTCACGAAGAAACCGAATCCGTCGAACCAGTGCGCGGCCGAAATTCCGAGTTTCGCGAATGCCCTCCAGTTGCGCACTGCTACGTTGGCCACGAGAATCGGTCCATGATGAAACTTCGCGTAGGCCGCAGCATATGCGGGCGGCAGATCCCGCACGATGCGCCGGGCGATCCAGCCGCCGGCCGCCACGATCACCGCCTGTCCGCGGACGCGCTTCAGGTCACCCCCAACGGCATAGGTCACGTTGATACTTTTGGATTTCTCGGGCTCCCCGTCGTGCCGCACGGCCACCGCGGTCGCGCCGAGTCGAATGCGCGTGTGCTGCGGCCGGTCCAGCGCGCCGAAATCGATCGGCGCAAATAGCACGTCCGCGAATGAATTCGAACCGGTGATCGCGTTCGGCAACAGTGCTTTGACGATGTGCCGCAGGATCGCAGCATTGCCGCCGGGAAACGAAAACGCATCGGTGGAGATCACGTTTTCGTCCGTGCCCGGCAGGCCGAGCAGTTTCGCGCCATAGGCCGAGACCACGTCCGAGCTCACGCCATAGTCGCCCGTCGCCACCAGCGGATCGGATAGGCGGAATACGTCCCTGGACAAGCCCAGCTCGCGAACGATCAAATCCCCGTACGACATCGTGTCGAGCCAGCGATTCGTTGCCGCTTCATCGCCGCGCGTGAGAATGGGCGAGTGCTTCTTCCACTGCACCCAGTTGCGGCGGATGTCGGGGGAAATCGGCGCGCGCCGTAGATCGTCCGACCAAGGATCGACCACCCACGCCTGCTTGGCCGCAAACGGCACATTGAAAAAGTAGCCGAGCGAACCCGCGTCCTCATTCCAATACATCGGGTCGTAGTTGTCGCGTGCGAATTTCAGCGACGCCGCCGTTCCGGTCGGATCGACGTAATCGTACGATCGTGGCATCCCGATCTCGTCCCAGAGACCTACGACGTGCGCATAGGAATTGTCTGCGCGCGGCACCACCGCGTCGTTCGAACCCTGCGGTCCGGTCAGCATCACACCGTCCACCAGCATTTGATTCTGTTTGGCTTCGCCGCCGAATACCGGATGATTCTCGAGAACCAGACAGCGCCCGTTGGGGTGCGCCTTGCGAAATTCGTAGGCCGCGATGAGTCCCGCGAAGCCGCCGCCGACGATGATCAGATCGTAAAGCTCGTCGATGGCCGGCGCATCATCGATCCGCGCCTCGTAGATTCCATCGCGAATGCCGTGCGCCGCATTGACGACGGAGGCAATGTTGCCGTTGGAGCGCGCGTAATCACCGATGCCGGCGTAGCCGTTCCACTGCGAGGTGAGGTTTTGCGCGAACGCCGGCGCGGCCGCGCCCAGCAGAATCGCCCCGGACCCGATGAGCGTAGACCCCAAAAAGTCGCGCCGCGTAATCTGGACATTCAGCCCGAGGGATTCCAACTCGTCGGTATCAGCCATACTCATCACATCGAGTGCGGGTTTTCACGCTACTTGCCAATATAGCCGGGAATACCCTTGGCGTGGGGACTGCGGGCCAGCTTCTTCGCCGCCTTTACCGCATCGTGAAAATTAGCCCGCACGTCCTCGATGGCTACGTTGCGCCTGAAATAGTCAGCCCAGATGAATTCCGCAAATGCGGTTGGGGTCTTCTCATAACCGCCGGCATCGCGAACATAGCCTGCCAGCGACCGATAGACGTCGTCGACCAGGTCCATCAAATGGTATGGAATCGAACTGTAATGATGGCGCACCCCATTTTCGTCCAGCGGGTGAACCCAGAGACGAGTGTCCATTTCGAGCCAAAAATCCTGCGGCGCCTTGAGCTTGCTGAGGTCCGCCTCCACCATGAAACAGGCGGTCTGCACATTGGCCTCCAGCGCGGCACGGGCCAGATGATGATGGTCCGTGATATAGAGCGCTTTGTCCGGTCCAATCACCGCGGGCATGGGGTGAGCCTGAAGGAACTTCTCCTGCTCCTTCGGTTTCATGGCCGCAAGTCTCTGTTTCTTCTCCTCCACTTCGAGCTTGCCGATGGTGAGTTGAGTCGGCCGAAGTTGAGCGATGACTGCCGTCTGATGTTTTGACATGATGGTCTCGATGTCGCGTGCTTCTATAGTACACCGGCCAACAGACAATCTAAGATCGGCCGTGCTTGATGAAGCGTTCGTCGATTTCGATACAATGCTCACCTCGCCGCTCTGGAGCCTAAGACAATTCGCAATCGCTTAATTCGCAACGGCATCCCGTGCCGATCAGTGTGATCAGCGCCAACTGGCCGCTGCTGTTCGGCATGGGCGTGCTCATGCTGGGCGCCGGGCTGCAGGGCACGCTGCTCGGCGTGCGTGCCACTCTCGAGGGATATCCCCCTTATGTGACCGGCCTCATCATGTCGTCCTACTACGTCGGATATCTCGTCGGCACGCGCATCGCACCACCATTGCTGCGCCGGGTGGGACACATCCGAGTTTTTGCCGCGCTTGCCGCCGTGGCATCGGTGGCGGTGCTGACCCAAGGCACCTTCGTCAATCCCCCCGTATGGGGCGCGATGCGCCTGCTTTCGGGAGTGTGCTTCGCGGGCATTTACGTGGTTGCGGAAAGCTGGCTCAACGATCGCGCGAGCAAGGAGAACCGTGGCAGGTTGTTGGCGATGTACATGCTGGTGTTGTACGTGGGGCTCGGGGCTGCACAATTTCTGCTGGTCTTGTCGAATCCGCGCACCGCCACGCCGTTCATGCTCGTTTCGGTGCTGATTTCCCTGGCATTGGTGCCGATAGTGATTTCCGCACAGCAAGTACCGGAGCGCGCCATACCGTCCAAGGTACGTCTGCTCGATCTATACCGCAATTCACCGCTCGGCGTGGTCGCGGTCACGTTCTCCGGTCTGATTTCGTCCATCATTTTCTCGATGGGGCCGGTGTATGCACGGTTGAGCGGATTGCAAACCCACCAGGTGGCGTCATTCATGGGTGCGAGCATTCTTGCCGCCGTCGTTACTCAGTATCCCATGGGCAGGCTCTCCGATCGCATGGACCGGCGTACGGTGATCGCCACCGTCTGCATTATTGCGACGCTTGTGGCCGGCAGCATCGCCGTGTTCCGTGACATCCCGCATCCGCTATTTTTGCTGCTGGCGGCATTGTTCAGCGGTTTTGCGTTGACGCTGTATTCGCTCTCGGTATCGCACATCAATGACAAGCTGGAGCCCAAACAAATGGTTGCCGCGAGCGGCGCGATTCTGCTGCTCAATGGGACCGCGGCGGCGGCGGGGCCACTGCTTGCAGGAAGTCTGATGGCCGCTTTTGGACCGCATGCCTATTTCGCGACACTTGCGACACTTACGGGACTGCTGCTGGTCTATGACGTGTGGCGCAAGTCGCGGCGCGGACCGGTGCCTGCCTCTCTCAAAGCGCCGTTTGTCGGCTCGGAGCCCAGAGCCTAGATGGACCTCGCCCCCTCGTTGCGGATAAGCGCATGGCCATGGCACCGGACCGGGTATCCGTGCTGCTCGCTTTCTCGGTTGACGGTCGCTGAGCACCCGCGCCGAACAGGGATTTAGTGCTTCTGCAGCGCTTCGCGAAATCCCTGATTGCTGAGCGGGTTGTAGCTTGCGCGCAGCACCATAAAAAAGGCCCCGGACTTTGATCAAAGTCCGGGGCCACATCTTTGGATATTTCTTCTATTTTCTATTCTGCAGCTTCTGTGTCCCCCGCCGGTACCGCATCATCCGCATCGCCGATTCCGCCGCTCACATCCATGAAACTGCGGCGACGACTGTCGTCCGAAGCACGTCGGCGTCGCGCATGATACGCGAAGCCAGTGCCCGCCGGTATCAGGCGTCCCACGATGACGTTCTCCTTGAGTCCGCGCAGATCATCCTTGAGACCGCGCACCGCCGCCTCGGTGAGCACGCGAGTGGTCTCCTGGAACGAGGCCGCCGAGATGAAGGACTCAGTGGCCAGAGATGCCTTGGTGATACCCAACAACAGCGGCTCCCAGGTCGACTGGTGCTTACCCTCGGTTTTCTGCTTCGCAATGACATCAAGCAGCCTGCCGCGATCCATCTGTTCGCCCCGCAGCAGCGCCGAATCGCCGGCATCGAGCACCTCGATTTTGCGCAGCATCTGCCGCACGATGACTTCGATGTGCTTGTCGTTGATTTTCACGCCCTGTAACCGATAGACGTCCTGAATCTCCCGCACCAGGTAGTTCGCCAGCGCCTCGACACCCTGCAGCCGCAGAATGTCGTGCGGGTTGGGCTCGCCGTCGGCGATAACTTCGCCCTTCTCCACTTGTTCGCCTTCGAACACATTGAGATGGCGCCACTTCGGGATCAACTCCTCGTACTTGTCGGTCGCTTCATTGGTGATGATCAAGCGGCGCTTGCCCTTGGTTTCCTTGCCGAAGCTCACGGTGCCGCTGCGTTCCGCCAAAATCGCGGAATCCTTCGGCTTGCGGGCTTCGAACAGGTCGGCCACGCGCGGCAGACCACCGGTGATGTCGCGGGTCTTCGAAGACTCCTGCGGGATACGCGCGATCACATCTCCGACCGACACCTTGGAACCGTCCTCCAGGCTGACGATCGCGCCCGCAGGCAACGCGTAAACGGCCGGAATATCGGTATTGGCGAAGGTGACTTCCTTGCCCTTGGCGTTGGTCAGCCGAACCACGGGGCGCAGGTCCTTGCCGCCCGAGCCGCGTTGCTTGGGATCGAGCACCACCGTGCTGGTCAGACCGGTGACATCGTCCACCTGTGTCGTGACGGTGATGCCGTCGACGAAGTCGGAGAACTTGATCATGCCGGCCACTTCCGTGACCACCGGATGGGTGTGCGGGTCCCAGTTCGCAACCGACTGGCCCGCCGCGACGACATCGGCATCGTTCACGGTGATGGTGGCGCCATACGGAATCTTGTAACGCTCGCGCTCGCGACCGTACTCATCGACCACACCCAGTTCACCGGAACGCGACACCGCGACCAAATGGCCTTTCTCGTGGCGCACGGTCTTGATGTTGTGCAGACGAATGGTGCCCTTGCTCTTGACCTCGACGCCATTGGCCGCTGCCGCTCGCGAAGCTGCGCCGCCGACGTGGAAGGTACGCATGGTGAGCTGCGTGCCCGGCTCGCCGATGGATTGCGCCGCAATGACGCCCACCGCCTCGCCGATGTTGATGCGATGGCCACGACCCAGATCGCGCCCATAGCACTGCGCGCACACGCCATAACGGGTTTCGCAGGTGATGGGCGAACGCACCATGACCTGATCGATGCCCATCTTTTCCAGCAGTTTGACCAACTTCTCATCGATCAGCACGCCGGCCTTGACCAATACTTCGCCGCTGGACGCTACCACCACGTCCTCGGAGACCACGCGGCCTAAGACCCGCTCGCCCAAGCCCTCGACCACATCGCCGCCTTCGACAATCGGGGTGATCGACAGGCCGTTCGCGGTGCCGCAATCGACCTCGGTGACCACCAGATCCTGTGCGACATCGACCAGTCGGCGCGTCAGGTATCCGGAGTTGGCGGTCTTCAGAGCAGTATCCGCCAAGCCTTTGCGCGCGCCGTGCGTCGAGATGAAGTATTGCAGTACGTTCAAGCCTTCGCGGAAATTCGCCGTGATCGGCGTTTCAATGATCGAGCCGTCCGGCTTTGCCATCAGTCCGCGCATACCCGCAAGCTGACGAATCTGCGCGGCAGAACCGCGAGCGCCCGAATCGGCCATCATGAAAATGGAGTTGAAGGACTTCTGACGGACCTTGTTGCCCTTGTTGTCGGTGACTTCATCGGTTCCGAGCTTTTCCATCATGGCCTTGGCCACTTGGTCATTGGTACGCGACCAGATGTCCACCACCTTGTTGTAGCGTTCGCCGTTGGTGACGAGGCCTGAGGAGTATTGCTCCTGTATCTCCTTCACTTCCTTCTCGGCGGTTGCCAGGATCTTGAGCTTCTGCTGTGGCACCACCATGTCATCGACGCCGATCGATACGCCCGCGCGCGTCGCATATTGAAAGCCGGTGTACATCAGCTGATCGGCGAATACGACCGTTTCCTTCAGACCCACCGTCCGATAGCACGCGTTGATCGTCGCGGAAATGATCTTCTTGGTCATATCCTGATTAATGGCATCGAAGGACAAGCCGTGCGGCAGGATCTCGGACAGCAACGCCCGGCCCGCGGTGGTGTCGACCACCCGAGTAGTCTTGACCAACTCGGCGCCCTTCTCAGCGCGGGTCCATTCGGACAGACGCACTTTGACCTTGGCCTGCAGATCGATGTTGCGGCTCTCGTAAGCACGATGCACTTCGGCGACGTCGCTGAACGCCATGCCTTCACCCTTGGCGCCGACGCGCTCGCGGGTCATGTAGTAAAGCCCCAGCACCACGTCCTGCGACGGTACGATGATGGGATCGCCGTTGGCGGGCGACAGGATGTTGTTGGACGACATCATCAAGGCACGCGCTTCGAGCTGCGCCTCGATGGACAGCGGCACGTGGACGGCCATTTGGTCGCCGTCGAAATCGGCGTTGAACGCCGTGCAGACCAGCGGATGCAGCTGGATCGCCTTGCCCTCGATCAGTACCGGCTCGAATGCCTGAATACCCAAGCGATGCAAGGTGGGCGCGCGATTCAGGAGCACCGGATGTTCGCGGATCACCTCTTCCAGGATATCCCACACTTCCGGCCCTTCGCGCTCCACCAAACGCTTCGCCGCCTTGATGGTCGAGGCTTCGCCGCGCAGCTGCAGTTTGGAGAAGATGAATGGCTTGAATAATTCCAGCGCCATTTTCTTCGGCAGCCCGCACTGGTGCAAACGCAGGGTCGGACCCACGACGATGACCGAGCGGCCCGAGTAGTCGACGCGCTTGCCGAGCAGGTTCTGCCGGAAGCGGCCCTGCTTGCCCTTGATCATGTCGGCCAAGGATTTCAGTGGCCGCTTGTTGGTGCCGGTGATGGCGCGGCCGCGGCGGCCGTTGTCGAGCAGCGCATCCACCGCTTCCTGCAGCATGCGTTTTTCGTTGCGCACGATGATGTCGGGAGCATTGAGCTCGAGCAGCCGGCGCAGGCGGTTGTTGCGGTTGATGACGCGGCGATACAGATCGTTCAAATCCGACGTCGCGAAGCGGCCGCCATCGAGCGGCACCAGGGGACGCAGATCGGGCGGCAGTACCGGCAATACGGTGAGCACCATCCACTCCGGTTTGTTTCCGGACTCCATGAACGCCTCGATCAGCTTCAGGCGCTTCGACAGGCGCTTGATCTTGGTCTCGGAATTCGTGTTCGCCATGTCCTCGCGAACCTTCACGACTTCGGAGGGCAGATCCATGGATTTG
>Ga0210388_10004705_pt1 | contig 10671 bp, 5 predicted proteins | sample IncBWC19OmetaG_FD_155485 | JGI IMG/M metagenome (GOLD analysis project Ga0210388, IMG submission 155485) | Forest soil microbial communities from Barre Woods Harvard Forest LTER site, Petersham, Massachusetts, United States - Inc-BW-C-19-O ...
GGTATATGCAAAGGCTATAAAACGCATTAAGGCGACTGCACCTGGGTTTGTAAACACATCGTTAAATGAATTAATAGTGCCCACTCCAAATACATCGGACATACTCTTATTAAGTATTGTAAACAGGTCATATGATCTTTGAATATAAGGGCTTGCAATATGAGATACTGTATTTGGCTGAAATATAAAAAAGGTGGCAGAGCATAGTATAAACACACCTACTGAAAGCATACCCGAAAAGCTTTTACCTCTTAATGCACCATACAACATAAATATTCCGGTAAACAAGAAAACATGCATTATGGTCGGCAGAAACAAACCAAATATAATTTGAACCGGAAGCACCTGATTAAGGCCGAAGACTGCAAAAAGAGAGAAAACAAGAAACAGAGCGACAAGCTTAAAAGTAAGTTTATCTACAAATAATATAATGAGTGCAAATACAAATGCTGAAAATATTAACCCTGTAGTGTAGTTGTTAATTTTAGAATGGATATTGAGCGCCCCGAATAGTATAAGAGCTGTTATTACAGCAAATGCCCATACATCGTTACGAGATTTTATGTAGAAGTTTTTTTTCTGCAGCCAGGAAATCTCAGTAAGATAATGCAAAGGGCCAAGTATAGCATATGCCAAAAGGAATAATTCAAAAGGAATAAGATAGGCAACCCAGCAGCTAATTATCATCAAACCAATATTGATATAATTAATACCCGCCACACTAAATAACGGAGATGATGTTTTAATAGAAGCCTCTTTAGCCATAGTAGTAAACCTGATTCAAATATACTCTGTTTTATATTATGACTTCTCTCATGATTAAATGGCTTAATAATTTCTATTTTTGAATACGTTAATACAGATATTATGGCAGCAAGAATAACTTCATTTGAAGAATATAATAGCGAGTATAAGAAAAGCGTTGATAACCCGGAATCCTTTTGGGCTGAGATAGCGGAGAATTTTACTTGGAAAAAGAAATGGGATAAGGTATTAGAATGGGATTTCGTTAAACCGGATGTTAAATGGTTTCTAGGTGGAAAACTAAATATTACCGAAAACTGCCTCGACAGGCATTTACAAAAAAGGGGAAATCAAATTGCTATAGTATGGGAAGCAAATAATCCAAATGAACAAGACAGAAAGATAACTTACCATGAACTCCATTTGCAGGTATGTCACTTCTCTAACCTCTTAAAAAAACAAGGGGTAAAAAAAGGAGACCGTGTTTGTATATACATGCCTATGGTACCCGAGGCAGTGGTGGCAATGCTAGCCTGCGCAAGAATAGGTGCAATACATTCAGTAGTATTTGCAGGATTTTCCTACCAGTCCCTATCAGATAGAATAAATGATTGCGGCTGCGAAATAGTAATAACCAGCGATGGTGCATACCGCGGTGCTAAAGCAATTGATCTTAAGAAAATTGTAGATGAGGCTGCCGAGCATAGCCCAATAGTTAGAAAGACTATAGTATTAAAACGAACTGGCGGCGATGTAACCATGAAGCCCGGAAGGGATATTTGGTGGCATGAAGAACTTGCTAAGGTACCTACTGAATGCCCAGCAGAAGTGATGGATTCAGAGGATATGCTTTATATCCTATATACATCGGGCTCAACGGGCAAACCTAAGGGAGTAGTGCATACTGTTGCAGGATACATGGTTTACGCATGGTATTCTTTCATTAACGTATTTCAATATAATGAAGGTGAACTTTACTGGTGCACGGCAGATATTGGCTGGGTTACAGGGCACACCTATATTGTGTACGCACCTCTATTAGCAGGTGCTACCATACTTATGTTTGAAGGTATACCTACATACCCAGATGCAGGACGTTTTTGGCAGGTTATAGATAAGCATAAGGTGAATATACTTTACACTGCCCCTACAGCAATACGCTCACTCGAAGCAGCCGGATTAGAATATGTAAAGCCATATAAACTCGATTCATTAAGAGTTTTAGGCAGTGTTGGCGAACCTATAAACGAAGAAGCCTGGCACTGGTATCACGGGCATATTGGCAAAAACCGTTGCCCCCTTGTAGATACCTGGTGGCAAACAGAAACAGGTGGTATACTTATTTCTCCACTTGCCGGAATTACACAAACCAAGCCAAGCTTTGCCACTTTGCCACTACCGGGTGTACAGCCCGTAATTGTTGACCACAACGGAGTAGAATTAAAAGGCAATTCAGTAGAAGGTAATCTTTGTATTAAATTCCCATGGCCCGGGATTATTCGCACTACATATGGGGACCATGAGAGATGCAGGCAAAATTACTTTGCACAATTCCATAATATGTATTGTACCGGCGATGGCAGTAAGCGAGATGAAGATGGTGATTACCGTATCACTGGCAGGGTTGATGATGTTATAAAAGTATCAGGGCATAGGCTAGGCACAGCAGATATTGAAGATGCAATTGATGAGCATCCTGATGTTGTAGAATCAGCAGTTGTAGGCTATCCTCACGCCATTAAGGGGCAGGCTATTTATGCTTATGTAATTTGCACAAAGGAAAGAGAGGATATAGAATCGTTGAGAAAAGAAATAATCGAGGTTGTAAATAAATTAGTAGGACCAATTGCAAGGCCAGAGAAAATACAGATAGTACGGGGACTTCCGAAAACCAGATCGGGTAAGATTATGCGCAGGATATTGAGAAAAATTGCAGAAGGCGATACCGGTAATTTAGGGGATACTTCTACCCTACTTGACCCCGCTGTGGTAGATGATATAAAGCAGGGAGCAATCTCCTGAGTATATTTGCATATAATATGACGAAGGGTAAGATATATTTTGCATCAGATTTTCACCTCGGAGTTCCAAACAGGGAAAAGAGTTTAGAGCGCGAAAAAATGATTGTCCAGTGGATGGATGAAATAAAAAAAGATGTGGGCGAACTATATCTGATGGGCGATCTTTTCGATTTCTGGTTTGAGTATAGAACTGTTGTCCCTAAAGGCTTCACAAGATTATTAGGTAAGATAGCAGAGTTCTGCGATGCAGGAATTCCCGTATCTGTTTTCACAGGCAATCACGATATGTGGATGTTTGATTATTTGCGTGAAGAGTTAGGAGTAAACATTTACAAGAAACCTATTGTAAGGGAATTTTATGGCAAAAAATTCTTTCTTGGGCATGGCGATGGATTAGGACCCGGAGATAAAGGATATAAATTCATAAAGAAAGTATTTGCGAACCCGCTTTGCCAATGGTTATTTGCACGCATACACCCAAATGCCGGTATTGGTATTGCCAATTTTTGGTCACGACGCAGCAGGGTAGCTAATGAAGAAAAGGAGACGTTTAAAGGCGAAGAACAGGAATACCTTATAGCATTCGTAAAAGAGACCTTAAAACATGAGCATTACGACTATTTCATTTTTGGGCACAGGCATTTACCTCTTGAAGTAAAAATTCAAGATTCTACATATATTAACTTAGGTGAATGGGTGAATTACACCAGCTATGCCGTATTCGACGGCAATAAGCTGGAACTAAAACACTATAAACCTGTTACAGCTTAAAGGCTGGCTATCTTTTCGCAGAGGTCAACCAGGCGGTTTGAATAACCCGATTCATTGTCGTACCAACCGCTGATCTTTACCAGATTTCCTATTACAGCTGTAAGCCCTGAATCAAATACACATGAGTGAATATTGCCCACTATGTCCATAGATACAAGCGGCTCATCGGAATACTCAAGAACACCTTTCAGTGCACCTTCAGATACCTTTTTGAATGCAGCATTAATATCGGCTACAGTAGCTGTTTTCTTAACTATAAAAGTAAAATCAGTAATTGAACCATCGGGAACAGGTACACGGATAGAATCGCCGGTAAGTTTGCCCTTCAGTTCCGGGAATACTTCAGCAATTGCCTTAGCTGCACCTGTTGAAGTAGGAACCATAGAGAGAGCCGCTGCCCTTGCCCTACGCATGTCTTTATGCGGAGCATCATGCAGACGCTGATCACTTGTGTAGGCATGTACAGTGGTCATGAAGCCCACTTCAATACCCCAATTTTCATGAATTACTTTTGCCATAGGAGCTGCACAGTTCGTTGTGCATGAAGCATTTGATACTACTGTATCGGTGCTCTTAAGGTCCTTATCATTTATACCTATAACAATAGTCTTAACATCGGTTCCCTTAGCAGGGGCAGATATTACAACCTTCTTTGCACCAGCAGTAATATGCTTCTCTGCACTTGCCTTATCAAGAAATAAACCAGTAGACTCTATAACAACATCTACACCATACTCTTTCCATGGCAAAGCAGCAGGGTCCTTCTGTGAAGTGATATGTATTTTATGTCCATTTATGGTAATGGAGTTTGCATCGGCAACAACAGTTCCGGCAAACTTTCCGTGAATAGAATCGTATTTAAATAGGTGCGCAAGAGTTGCACTGTCAGTAATATCGTTTATGGCAACAACTTCAATATTGTTTCTTTGCAAAAGGGCGCGGAGGGTAACTCTGCCTATTCTGCCAAAGCCATTAATGGCTACTTTTAACTTTGTCATATGGTGTTATTTTAAATGAGGGCGCAAATTTAAACTTACTGTACGTATCCTGCAATACCTAAAACGAAAAAAGCCCCTATTTTATAGAGGCTTTTTTCAGAACTTATTAACTATTTTATCTTTCTACAATAAAGCGTGCTGATTTACGGAAATCGCTTCCGGTTAAAGTAGCTATGTAAGTACCCGCTGGCATATCAGTAACGCTGAAGGTTACAGTATGGGTACCTATAGTTGAATTAGATGCAGGAATACTCTTCACAAGCTTGCCTTGTATATCATAAACATCTACGCTTATTTTATCTGCCTTAGTTAAGCTATATTCTATAGTACCCTGCACATTCATAGGGTTAGGATATACTTTCATTGAAGATCCTTCAGAGTTTGAAATTTGAGGCACAGCAGTAGGGGCAACAAAGAAGTTATCACATACCCATATTCCCCTTCCATGTGTTCCCAAATATATTTTACCTGAATTACTGCACATCCATTGCGGAGCAGTTTGTTGCCCAATAGCAAATGATAATACATTAGAAGCCATTCCATTATCATCAGTACTCCATGTAGGTGAAGCCACTGTTGCGTCAGGTGTAGAATAAATACCATGTTCGGTAGCCAATATTGCCCCATTTGGGTATGAACTGTTTACCAAACCAAATACTGAACCATATACAGGCATTGAAGGCAAGCCTGAACCTTGCAATGCTTTAGGTGTAAAAGGCCCGGCACTAAGCGCATTTGTTATTTCATATACATACGTTGTAGAACCATAATTACCCAATGTGTAAATAATATAATTAGGGTTATTCTGGTCAACACAAATACTTAACACATCTCTGCCAGGGCTAGCTAATTTCGTTACCTGAACTATACACTTAGGGTTTGCAATAAATTTACCACCATGTATTGAAAACACAGCTCCATTAGAAGTATCTGTTATAGCATTAAGGTTCGAGAACCTGTATACATTACCACCCTCTGTACCTACAAATAACGCATCTCCGTCAGGTGACCATGCCATGCAATGTACAGGGTTCCCATCTGTAAAACCATTAAGAGTACCTGCAATAGGAATCCATATAATAGCATCAGAAAAATCTATAGCTCGCATGTTGATCCATACATAAGCTGCTCCATTAAATCCTGTAGCCATTCTCGATTGTACCCTGTTCTGTACTTTGAATGTATCTTTCTCAATTGAACCAAGGATATATGGATAAGTTAGACCTCCATTCGGGGTATGCGGATAAATTGTATCACCCGCCTTAAATGTACTATCACTATAGTACCATATTGAATCAGCTGTATTCAGATCGTATGAGTTTTCATATAATGCCAGTGGCTGAACAAAACAAACTGCAGCACCTATAGCCGCATCTGTTCTTATAGCACCTATTAAACTATCATAAGCATTACCAGGAGAACCCAGACCACTCAAATTAGACCCTCTCAATAACTGATCTCCATCCGTGGAAACAAAATATGCATTTGGATTAATGTAAGAGATAGATGCTTGTCCGCCATCACCTCCACCTAAATCAAGAGCGTCACCAATATTTGGATCAGCGCTGTATGGCCCTGATATATAAGGCGAACCATTATCTTGTGTACCTCCACCTGCTCCGCCAATATCGTTTGAAGGCGGATATGGCCCAAAAGTTACAGCATAATACTGTGTAACATCGTAGTTACGATTCACTGCAGCCCAGTCAAAACCACTATTTACGCTCTTATATATACCACCATCACAACCTAAATAAAGCACATTAGAATGATAAGGATCATATACCAAGGTATGAGTATCAGGATGGACAGATGTTGGAGAGTAAGGATATCCATAGTATGTAGTAAGGCTTGTCCATCCACCCAAGGTATCTGATGAGGAAGTTTCCTTCCATTCATATAAAGTTGTTCCGCCATATACTGCCCTTCCTTCGTTAGTAGGATCTACAGCAATACAATTATCATAATATCCTTGATATTGTCCACCAACACCATAAGGGTCAAATGCTGTGCTGCCACCAGGCGCAATGCAATACCAGTAACCACCGTTACCGCTGCTTACTGCAGTTTTGGTCATATACTCACCTACCAATTCGCCAAGGCTATTTGAATTAACTACAGAAGCATAAATGCGGTTCGGGTTAGTTGGAGATATACCAAACTCAATCCTATAACTTGCAGGTAATTTACCATTACCAGAAGCCTTCATTTTAGTGAAAGTAACAGCCCCGGCACTATTTGGGTACCCATAATAACCGGTACCACTTGCACAGGCTACAATTATACTTGCATCATTTGCTATTTTCAAATCAAAGCAGTTAGTGCCTGTAATCAGTTTAGTCCAGGTATTACCTCCGTCAGTACTTTCAAAAACTCCACCATTTGTAGCAGCATACACAACACTGCTGTTATTAGGTTGAACAGCTATTCTGTTAACATATGCCCAGGCTGCACCGGCATTATTACTAGGTGTTGGTACCGTATTGGTAAGAACTGTAAATGTATTACCACCATCGGTTGATTTAAAAACACCACCACCCAAAGCACCTTCACTGAATTGGGTTCCGCCACCGGTAACAAAGCCTTCACCTGTTCCAAAATAAATAACACCAGTATTATCTTGTGTTATGCAGGTTACATTCATATTAGAAAAATTGTCATTTATCATATTCCAGGTTTGACCGGCATCTGTCGATTTCCATAAGCCACCGGAAACACCACCTGCAAAAAGGGTATTGCCGGTATTATCCTGGTTATATACTAATATTGCCCTTGTTCTGCCACCAATGTTATTAGGCCCCATATTGGTCCATGTAAGCCCCATATTCGAGGTTAATTTCTTACTGGCATTTGCCTTGCGTATTGCATCTTCCGTAGCCATCATGGAAACGTAATCCAACGCATTTGTTATTATATTCTTACGTGCATTAAAGAAGAATTGTGCCATACCCATAGCATCCGAACTTTCTTCAGTCTCGGCCTTTATACCGGGAGAATACTGCCTGATTTGAGACTGATGATACAGGAATAAACCTGATACCATTGCTGCTCCTATCAAAATACTTGGTAATGAGATTGAAGAGCGGATAAGGTGTGACTTATTTTTCATAATAAGGGTGTTTCTTTAATATTTACAAATATATATACATTATGATTATGACATACCATTTTAACAGGTAATTTATAATAAATGCCTATAGCCATAAGCATTCCTATTTTAAGTCACCAAAAAAAATCAAGCCCTGCAAGCTCTAATTTGTAAATAATTTAAATTTACCTTTCAACAATAAAGCGAACCGATCTGTGAAGATCGTTACCAGTAAGAGATGCTATATATGTTCCCGCAGGCATATCACTAACTTTAAAAGTTACCGAATGCGAACCGGGGCCCGACTCAACCGGAATACTCTTCACAAGTTTACCTTGAATATCATAAATATCTAAACTTATTTTATCGGCTTTAGTAAGGCTATATTCAATTGTGCCCTGAACACTCATTGGGTTTGGATAAACCTTCAAATCAGGCATTTGCGTATTTGCAACCTGCTCTGCAGCAGTGGGAGCCACAAAAAAATCATCAGCCACCCAAATACCCCTTCCATGTGTTCCAATATAAATTTTACCTGAATTACTGCACATCCATTGAGGAGCCGTTTGCTGCCCTATTGCACACACAATAGTATTAGCCATTCCTGCATTATCTACAGTCCAAGCAGGAGAAGCCGCAGTTGCATCAGGTGTTGAGTACACACCATGTTCAGTAGCCAATATTGCACCATTAGGGTAGCTGTTACCCGACTGGTTTTTGTTTACGATACCAAATACAGACCCATAAACAGGCATTGCAGGCATACCTGTACCCTGAATTGGAACAGCAGGATTCGGAGTAGCAGCCAATGCATTTGTAATTAAATACACATTATTTGCGTATCCATAACTACCAAGTGTTACAATCACATTATTAGGGTTATTCTGGTCAACAGAGATGCTCAACACATCTCTATTACTCATATTACCCAGCTTAGCTTCTTTAACTACACAATTTGGGTTTGGCCTTTGTTTCCCGCCATGAATAGAAAATACGGCTCCATTAGAAGTGTCGGTTATTGCATTAAGATTCGAGAACCTATAAACCCCACCACTTTGCGTACCAACAAAAAGGGCATCTCCGTCAGGTGACCATGCCATGCAATGTACAGGCCCTTCGGTAGCGCTGAATCCATTAAGCGGACTACCTATCGGCATCCATATTATAGCATCGGAAAAGTCTATGGCACGCATATTCAGCCATATACCGTTTGTACCGTTAAAACCGGTTGCAATCCTCGACTGTACCCTATTCTGAACCTTGAAAGTATCTTTTGTGTTTGCCACAGTCATTATATAAGGGTAAGTAAGCCCGCCATTAGGTGTATGCGGATAAATGGTATCGCCCGGTTTATAAAGACTGTCACCGTAAAACCATATTGAATCGGCTGTATTTAAATCATATGAGCTTTCCCACAATGCAATAGGGTCAACAAAACAGCCACTTCCCTCGAACGTATTTAATATGCTATCATAAGCATTGCCAGGTGAACCCAGGCCAATTAAATTTGCAGAACGCGATAAACTATTATTATCGAAAGAAACGAAATATGCATTTGGATTTATATATGATATAACTCCTTGACCTCCGTCACCACCGCTTAAATCAACCGCATCTCCTATATTAAGATCAGTACTGCTTGGCCCCGGTATATAAGGAGAGCCATTGTCTTGTGTACCGCCACCTGCTCCGGCTATATCATTTGGAAGCGGGTATGGGCCAAAAGCAATAGCATAGTATTGTGTAACATCATAGTTACGATTCATTGGAGCCCAGTCAATGCCATTGTTTACACTTTTAAATATACCACCATCACAACCTACATAAACTACATTAGGGCTATTCGGGTCAAATACAATAGCATGTTCATCAGGATGGATTGATGTTGGAGAATATGGCCAGCCATAATATGATGTAAGGCTTGTCCATCCGCCAAGTGTATCGGAAAGAGATGTTCCCTGCCATGCCCATAACGTTGTTCCACCAAACAATGCTCTTGCTTCATTCTTAGGGTCCACACCTACTGTGTTATCATAATCACCCTGGTTACCTCCACCTACGCCATACGGGTTAAAAGCTGTGCTGCCACCCGGCGCAATACAATACCAGTATCCGCCATAACCGCTGCTAACAGCGCTTTTAGTCATGTATTCACCTATCAAAGCTCCAGTACTATTAACAACCGAAGCGTAAACCCGCTCATGGTCCTCAGGAGATATTGCAAACTCAATCCTATAACTATTAGGTAAAAGACCTGCACCCGATGATTTCATCTTGGTAAAGCTTGTAGTTCCTGAACTGGTAGGGTATGCATAATAACCAATTCCATTTAATGATATTACCACCACACTTGCATCGGCAGATATTTTAACATCAAGACAATCTCCTGAAATTGCTTTTGTCCATGTATTACCTCCGTCTGTACTCACAAATAAACCAGTATTAGTACCTGCATAAACAACACTTGGGTTATTCGACTGTATGGCTATTCTGTTAACATAAGCCCATGCCACTCCATCGTTATTACTAATAGTTGGTTTGGTAGATGCAAGCAACGAAAAAGTAGCTCCATCGTCAGTAGATTTAAATATACCACCTCCCAAAATACCTGTACTAAATCCTTCGCCCTGGTAGTATAATGAAAAGCCTTCACCCGTACCATAATAAATATTGCCATTTATATCCTGGGCTATACACGACACACATATATTAGACGCAGTGTCGTTGATATAGGTCCACGTTTGTCCGGCATTGGTCGATTTCCACAAACCACCCGATACACCACCTGCAAAAAGGGTATTTCCGCTATTATCACGATTATCTACCAATATCGCTCTTGTTCTTCCACCAATATTGTTTGGCCCCATGTTACTCCATGTTAGGCCCAGGTTCGACATCATTTTCTTGGTTGCGTTGCCTTTCTTTATAGCCTGGTCAACAGCAAGCATCGATTTATAATCCATACTATCCGTAGCTGCATTTCTGCGGGCAGTAAAAAAGTATTTTGCCATACCGGCAGCATCAGCATCTTCTTTATTAGCCTTTATAG
>Ga0210388_10004706_pt1 | contig 10671 bp, 7 predicted proteins | sample IncBWC19OmetaG_FD_155485 | JGI IMG/M metagenome (GOLD analysis project Ga0210388, IMG submission 155485) | Forest soil microbial communities from Barre Woods Harvard Forest LTER site, Petersham, Massachusetts, United States - Inc-BW-C-19-O ...
TACCTTTTCCTTCGACGTAGCGGTACTCATCGAGCAGAATTCGACGTGCCCGTCGTTCCGCGAGGTCGTCAGCAGTCAATCCTTGCATCCCCATTTCCATGGTGGGCGTAAAGTCAGATTCCTCAATGCGGAGACGAACCTCCCATCGATCTTGACCTCCCTTGAGGACGTGCAGCACATCTTCGACTCGGCATAATCCGAGATTACCCTTGAACGCGACGTAGACCGAACGCCGCGAGTCCCGGAGCGCATCCAAAAACGGGCCGTCGCTCGGATCATCTGGCTGGAGCATGAGCGTTGCTTCTTGGCGCGCCCACGTGCATTCTACGACAGGGATATATGCTTGCAGACTCTGCTCTGGATCAAGGATGCACGCACGCGGAGAAGTACTCAATGGTCGTATCGGCTCGATCGGCGCTCCCGGCATGTTTCCAAGTTTTTGAAGGATCTGGTTGCAAATGCCGGCAGGCCCGTAGTCCTGAAACTTAAGGTAGGCCACCGTGCTCGGCAGGCCCGGGATTTCTGTGTCATCAAAACGAACGGGCAGAATGTACTCGCTCTTTTGTTCAAGAGCGCGCGCTTGGGCGCTCCGCCTTTCGTGGGTCGTCCAGACCCTGGACGCATACGACGCGGATACGAGTATCAAACAATAGCGCGCTTTGTTTTGGTAGATGTCGGCCAGGTGCTCATAGAGGTTCTTTCCCCAGAGGGAAGCTGTTTCATACGCGTCGTAAAAGACCTTCACGCCGGCGGCTCTGAGGCATTTTGCGATCGCTTCGGCTTCAGGTCGTTGCTCCCCAGCAAAGGAGATCGCGATGTCATATTCAAAATTCGGCATAGCCAGCATCCTGTGTCCGGGAATTGTTTAGTCCGCTCCGCGTTTCATCTCGAATCCCCTTCCAGGCTTCCGCTCGGAAGAAACTCGCGAATGCGTTCCAGCCGTCCCGCAGAGACGACTCACTCGCCCTGCCGCACGCGCCTCCCATCCGGGCAGATACGCGTTCATCAAGCTCTTGAACAGCTTCCCGTGGTTGGGCACCAGCAAATGCAGAAGCTCATGAACGATCACCACTTCGCGGAAGCCCGCCGGCTCAGTCAACAATTCGATGCTGAAACAAACACGTCCATTCGTAGAACAGGACGCCCACTTCGTCGTCATCCGCTGGATCTGAACGCGCCGCGGCATTACGCGGATCTTCGCCGCCCAGTGGCGAATCTCCTCGCGCATCCGTTCCTTCGCCTGCTCCACCGTTCCTCTCACGACCTTTGTAACTCCAGTAGCCGTTTGACTACGCCGACCATGACCTCTTTGCCCACCGCCGGGAGCACCAGCTTGTATACCTCCGCCTTCAATTGCCGCTCCTCCGCGACGTTGTCCCGGTAATTGGGATACTTCCGAAAGGCCGCGTCAACCTTGGGCGCGACCTGGTCCGCTTCCCGCGCGCCGGATTGCTTCAGAACCCAAAACAGCGTGAACGTGTTGATATCGAATCCGGTGCGATCCCTTTCACGCTTCGCCTGGAGATACTCTTCCATCAACTTCGCGAGCTGTTGAAGCGCCGATTGAGTAGTGATCTGCCGGTCGTCGTAACCTTCAAGAATGGCTTCGGTCCGCTCACCAATCGGGATGAGATACGGCTGATTATTTGCTTCTTCGCTGATCGCGGTTAGCAAACTCTTCCCGAGGTTGATCACCTTGGGCGGCTCTCCACCCTTCTCCGTCTTCAGTGCCTCGACGGTGTTCTCGTCGATGCGAACTATCTTCAGTGCCGATTCGAAGCCGATGCCGGTGGCGGTTTTCTTCACCAGATGTTCGGTTTTTCTCATCAGGTCTTTGATGAGAGCCACTTTCTTCGAAAAAGCGTTCGTCACGATCTGGTACAGCAGGGAAAGCTTGCCGTAGTTCTCGATGTGGGGACGCAAGAAGACATCAGGCGAGATGATCTCGTACAGCATTTCGAGCTCTTTGAAAAGCTTATAGAATGCTTCCCGGCGCTCCTTGTCCTCAAAGACCTCGATCGCCTTTTCAAGTGTCTTGTCATCGACCGGACCTGAACAAAGTGCGAGGTACGGCGGCGCCTGTTCGTCCATCAGTGTCGCGAACTGATGCTTCAGGACATCGATATTCTGGATGGCGCTGCCAACAATGTCGGAATCGAACGCCAGCGCCCGCTCAAGCTTTTCGAAGATGCCGACGAAATCGAGGACGTAGCCGGCGGGCTTCTTGAGGCCATCTTCGTCTTCGTAGGGCCGGTTCACGCGCGCGATCGCCTGTAGGAGGGTGTGGTCGCGCATTGGCTTGTCCAGGTACATGCAGTAGAGGATCGGCGCGTCGAAGCCGGTGAGCAGTTTCTCCGTCACGATGAGAATCTTCGGCTGACTATCACGTTTGATGAAAGCGCGCCGGATGCGTTTCTCTTCATCCTCATTCAGTTTGAATTCGGCCAGCAGTTGGCTGTCGTTATGGACCGATGTGTACACGACCGCCGAGTACTCAGTCGGCAGGTATTTGTCGAGCGCGTTCTTATATAGCGCGCACGCTTCCCGGTCGACACCGACTAGGAATGCTTTGTATCCAAGCGGTTCGACGTTTTCGCGGAAATGCTGCGAAACAAATCGGGCGACCTTGTCGACTCGATCGTCAGACTTAAGGAACGTCTTTAAGTTCACGGCGCGGTCCAGGATCTTGTTCAGTTCCTCGATATCGCTGATTCCCTGCGCATCCGCCAAATCAAGGAATTCCTTCTCCAACTGCTCGCGTGGAACGCGGATGTCGTTCGGCGCGAGCGTGTAGTTGAGCGGTAGCGTAGTGCCGTCCTCGATCGACTCAGCGATCGAGTATTTGTCCAGGTAGCCCTTCTCGTCATCCTTGCCGAAAACCTTGAATGTGCCTTTGCCGTACGCGATCTTGTCGATCGGCGTGCCGGTGAAGCCCAGCATGGTTGCGTTGGGTATCGCCGCCACCAGGTAATTCCCGAGATCGCCGCTGGTGGTGCGGTGGGCCTCGTCTACCAGCAAGAAGACGTTGTCCCGAGTGCACATGTCCGCGTCGGCTTTGTCAAACTTGTGGATCATCGAAACGATCAACCCGCGGTAAGAGCTGGCGTGTTATCGCCCGGGCGCTCGATCTGCCGATGTCCACCGTGATTGACGCCTGCCGCGACCGTTCGGAAAACCCTCCCCGGAGCTAGCGCCGATAACGGCACAAACACAACCCCTTAGCTACCAGCGGCTTGGCGTTCGGAAAACAGGTGATTTCCGAACGCCCAAGAGAACGCTTCACTTAGGCGCCCTCTGCTGCCCGGGATCGTGTGAAGCTGGCCGTCCTCAGGCGACGCGCGGACCACCCGGTTGCGACGATTCTCTCAAGATGCTTCGTCCCCTCTGTTTCTTGGTCTCTTTTTAAAGTGGTGCCACAATCAAAGGCCGGCTTGCCTTCATTATTGTTATTGCGGTATTGATGCCGGCCGGACTCTGATATTCTGTCTTCGGTGGCACGCGTCTTTGTAAGCTATTCGCATCACACGCCCGACCAGTTGTTAGCACAAGCTCTCTCCGCAAGCCTCGCCCAGGAGCATGAGGTTTTCATAGACACGAATATTGTGGGCGGCCGAACGTGGGGTGAAGTCATTGAACAGGAACTTCAAACCGCAGACTTCATCATTCCCCTGCTTTCCGCCTCTTCGATGGCGAGCCCGATGGTTGTCGCCGAGATCGCGACAGCGCACCAGCTAAACGTAAACCGTGGCCGGCCGGGTATCATTCCCGTCCGCTTGGATGACACCACGCTTAGATATCCGGTGACGGCATACCTGAGCAGGTTTCAAGAGATCTCCTGGGCCGGTCCGGGCGATACGTCGCGGGTAACTCGAGAGACGCTGCGCGCGCTCGATCAGAGATCTGTTTTATTTGTTCAATCTCCTGAACGCCAGCAGATGATTCAACGCGTTCGAGCTGACTGGATTGAGGGCATTCTCCGCAAGTCTCTCTACGGGATTGCGCCAATCATCCCCGACGTGCAGGATCAGCCTCATTCGGTTGAGCACCGTGTCGACGCCATCATTCAGCGCCCGGAGGAGGAACCAGTTCCGCTTAAGTCCGGCACGAAGCTGATCTCGGTATTCGACGAACATTTAGGGCAGTTGCTGATTCTTGGTGGCCCCGGGTCGGGCAAAACTACCCTATTGTTAGAGCTTGCGAGCGAATTATTGGAACGGGCCGAGGCGGATTTTAACCGGCCGATACCCGTGGTCTTCAACCTCTCGTCCTGGGCCGATCGCCGTCCTCCGCTTGAGGAGTGGCTGATTGACGAGCTTCGGCTGCGAAGCGACGTTCCACGCGAAATCGCAAAAAAATGGATAAAGCAAGACCAGTTATTATTGCTTCTCGATGGCCTGGATGAGGTCGCTGCGGCACATCGCGATGCCTGCGTCGATGCCATCAATACATACCGTGGCGAGCATGGCTTCGTGAAGATCGCGGTTTGTAGCCGGGCAAATGAGTATCGCGATCTGACAAAGCAACTGCGCCTGCCTGCTGCTGTCCTCATCCTGCCTCTTTCCCAAGCCCAGGTTCTGCAGTATCTCAATCAGACTGGCGCGCCTATGCGGCTGGAGGGAGTCCGTAGCGCGCTGGACACAGACCCGGGCCTCTGGGCTCTTCTGGAAACACCTCTGACGTTGAGTATCGTAGCCATCGTCGGTAAGAAACTTCAACCCAAGGAATCCGGCGCGGGCACCCCTCTGGATCAGCGTCGCCAGGAGTTATTCGCTTATTACGTCGAGGCAATGTTCAAACGCCGCACGAAGGAGGAACGCTATACACCCGACCAAATGCGCCTCTGGCTTACGTGGCTTGCGAGCGCGCTGGTCAGGCGAGAGCAGACGTCATTCCGTATCGAAGACTTGCGGCGCGGCTGGCTTGAAACTAAGGCTCAGCGGTTCTGGGTCATGGCTGTGATGACGATTTGCGTGTCGCTAGCCAGCGGATTAATAGGCAGCATTTTCATGATTGCGTTCTTTGCAATCCTCGCAGAGGTACGCCAAAGTGAGTTGTTCGCTGTCGTGGAAACAGTAGGGCTCTATTTCTCGCCTTTCTTAGTGCTCATCGGCCTTCTACTTCCTCTGGTTCGCGGCAGGTCACAAAAACCAGTAGATCTTGTAGAGGTGCGTTGGCCCGGATTTCGCAGATTATTCCGTGCCGCATTGGAAGGAGGAATACTGGGAGGGTTGCTGGGTTTCGTCTTCGGTTGGGCCGGTTGTCAGCTAATGAACAGCGTCGAGGGGAACACGACCACCGATGACGCGATGAGCCCGGCGAAGTACGCTCTTATGGCGGCGATCGCATTCGGATTGGGAAGCGTCATAAATTCGCTAGCACGAACGCGGGATCTCGAAATTCGGCCAACCCCCAATTTCGCTCTCTCCCAGTCCGTCCGTAACACGCTTGCATACATCGCTATATCGCTGGTACTCGGCACGGCAGGAATCCTGCTATTGATCCCGCAGGCGGGCGCGCCCAAAGTGACTATGGCGGCCGTCGCCCTGGGCGGTCTGGGATTCCTAGGATGGGTGGGTTTTTTCTTCGGATTGGAAAAGGGCGGTTACTTCCTCCTTGACCATTACATAACCAGGTTTTTCCTTTGGAAGCGCGGGCGGATTCCCTGGAACTATTTGCGATTCCTCGACGCCGCAGCGGAACGTGTGCTTCTTCGAAAGCTTGGAGCTGGTTACGTCTTTATCCATAGAATGCTGCTCGATTATTTCGCGAGTCACGGACGAGTGCCAGAGTGATTGAACCTCACGCTTTCCTCTAATAAACAGGTCTCGTCATGGTGCCGTACGTTGAAGTTAAGACCCTTGCTCTGGGCCCAGTCCGATTACCCGTATTTGGCTCCCTGCTCGTAACGGCGATTGTTGTCGCACGGTGGAGACTTCTGCGTTCGGAACGTGCTCTCGGGCTGTCCAGGGAGCGCTCTATGGCGGTTCTTTGTATCGTGATGCTGATTGGCGGATTGTTTTCCGCACACATAGCCAAGGTTGCGCTCGACGACATATCGATATTCTTGGCCCACCCGGCGGTGGTCTTAAGAACCGCCCAGGGAATCCGGTCGGCGGGAGGCTTGTTCGGAGGACTGCTTGCCGGTATCGTTTGGTGCAGGCTGCGGGGAATCACTGGCAGGGAGACTTTCAGGATGCTGGACCGGATCACGTTTGTCCTTCCCTTTTCATGGATGATTGGCCGGCTGGGATGCGCGTTGGTACACGATCACATCGGACGGCCTTCCCGTAGTTGGATGGCGGTCGCGTTCCCGGACGGCCGGCTTAACGACCTGGGACTCATCGAGTTCGTGTTCTTAATCCCGCTGTCGCTGTTGTTCTGGGTGCTCGGGCGTCGGTCGAGGCCTGTGGGGTTCTTCTTTGGCTTGTTCGGGTTACTCTACGGCGGGTTTCGCGCTTGGCTGGACACGTTGCAGATTCATGCGTTCGGATGGCCCTTCGGTGCAGCGCTGGCCGGCATGGCTACTGGACTTGCCGGTTGGGTTGCGATGCGCCACTATGAACGCCGATCCCCACAGGCGGGCGCGTCCTGAGTCGTAAACATTCGGGGCGCCGACGGCTTCTCACACTCCACCCCATTTTATTAATTGCGTTCGCAACGATTTTGATTCACAATAATGCAACCTGGCGTTGATAGAATCGGCGCGGTTTCTTAAGGTTTAGAAAATAACTTATTTCGAGGAGACATGCGGATGTCGGCTAATCCTGCGGCGGTAGCACAGAAATTCACGTTTTCACTCGATAACAACTTCGCCGCCGGGGCGATTCAGATCGATCCGTCGTCGCATCCTGAGTTGCTGGCCGTCATGGCAGCGGGCGGCAAACTGCCGGACGGCGACGTCCTGCTAGTGGGCGTTGATTTGCAGGTAGCTCTGGCGGATGGAGGTTACTGAGTGGAACAGGACGTTGACCTTTTCCAGAAAAATCTGCTTTTGCACCTCGGGCCGGGTGATGCGGTCGAGTTCGTCGACGATGATCGCGACGTCCTCGTAGCCACCGTTCTCGCGCAACGACTGTTTGGCCCTCCCTAGGACCTCGCGATTGATCAGGTCGTAAATCGTGGGAAGCTGCCCTTCCAAGAGTTTCCGCATTCTTGCCCGCACTCCGGCAATATCTTTAAAGGCCATGCCAAACTCAATCGGGCCGGGAATCTTGACGCTATTCAGCTCGACGTCAGCGTTGAGGACTTCCTGGAACTCGCGAAAGAAGCCCGTGAATTTTTCCCAGCCAAACGCGAATCCCTGATCCCTGAGGTCAGTCACCAACTGCCGAACCATATGGAATATCACGTCTGGAGCGTCCACGTCATTCAGATCCAGCCATTTTTCACTTTCCACGTACGATACAAACAGCTTCCGCGGAGCGTGGCCGGACCTCAACCGATCCGCTACGCGCAAAAGCTCGGTGGTCTTTCCTACGCCACGATGGCCGGTAAGCAGGCGGTAGGTGGATGCTCCGCGGCTCCGCGCAATCGCTTTGGTCAGCTTGGATTTAGTGTCGGAGGGGCCGAGTTCATTTTGCCAATCCTCGTACAGGTCGCCCTGATCCGCGGCAAGCGGCCGGGTCGGATCAAACTGCTCCCATAGCGCGTCGAGGACATCTGCCATTTAAGTCGATTATCGCGCGTAACCCTTCTTGCGTGTCGAGCCCTCATTTGTCGCACCTCCTAGGGCCCTCGGGTTTGCCTCCAGCCGTCGCCAGCACGCGACGCAGGGCCGCCAGCTGCCTCCGGCACCCTACCTAACTCGTGGCACCACTCATGCGGTTAGCTCCTGGGGACGCGCCCTTCGACCGAGCCGTTCACGTTCGGTTGTTTCTGGAACACGTTGAGGAGGGCAGCGCCGCGCCTACTCAGCTCGACGTACTCAATCGAGTCATCCCAGTTCCATCCCTCTCCGGACGTGAACTGGTCGATGTTCATGAACCTAAATACGCCGTACACGACGAGCCACCAGTATGCGGTGTCGGCAGCAGAGTTTCCCCACTTCCTACGAATGGGCGCCATCAAATCCATCGGGTCGACACCAGAGTGCCACGGCAGGTTCCGCGTATGCGCCGCGAGCAACACCATGTGCCCGAGGACAACCAATCGTCGCTTCCCGTCCTTGAACTCGCATTCATCCAAAATCTGGCGGAGCGCCAGCAGCTCATCGTACGCGGTGCGGGGAGCGGGACCGAGTTCACGGATACTCGTCGCAATCTGCTGTGCCGCGACGTCTATGTCCGCCTCGCCGTTGCTGCCACTCTTGCGTCGCTTCGTGATGCGATAGTTCGCTGTGAGGAGCCCATCGAGGTCGCTGGGCGTCCTCAGGCTATGACCCAGGCCACGGGGCACTACGAGAAATGTCCGCTCGTGACCCAGCCCACCCATGAATACGCCCGCTTCAAAGAGGACGTTGTCCCGAACCGTCATCGCCGTCGGCCGTCCAGGCCCGAGTCGCTTGCCGGAGCGGGCTTGTTGCCCCCGGATAAGGAGGACATCGTCGGCGGCGAACACGAAGATTCCAAAATCGTACTCTTGGACAAGGCGCACGATCTGGCCGAGGAGCAACTGGCCTGGCCGGAAGGCTTCATCCCAAACCGTTACGGCCGCCTGCGGCGCGATTGCAACGAGCGCGGTTTTGAGCTGCCGCGCGAGCCCCAGGCTGGTCGAAGAGGAGCCTATGAACACCCGCGCTAATCGTCCTGCTCTCTCCCTGCGGCTTGGCATTACGGACCCGTTCCTTCTGTCACTAGCCCATACCCGGGCCTTACAAGGCAGCGACTCGAAATCTTGTCGGTGCAGCGATAAACAAAAGTCAAACATGTTGTCTAATCGTTGGCCCATCGGTTGGACAACAAAACAGGAATTAGGAATCTATACGACCCGTCAAGTGCTCAACAATATAAACCAAATCGCCACTATACGGCGTGAGTTCTTTCGGTGTCCGTTCATCGATGCACATTGTCCCGTGTGCGGACCGCTCCGGCTCTCCGGTACAGCGGGTCAAAAAGCAAAAGGTGAATGCGCGCGACGAGCCAGCCGATCGACACCATGATCAATCCGGTGACAAAGATTGAGAAGTTCTTGCGCTGCCACAAACTCACCACCCCGACAATCGCCAGTACGCCGATCAGCGACAGCGCGACCAACTCCGTCACTCCCACCCCGCCGATCTTGTGTGCGGGCAGATTTCGGAGCAACGGGACCACCACATACGCCAAGCCAGCGGGGATTAACATCAAGAGTACCAGCCGCGTCCAGGCGGCTACCGGCCGCGCGCGAAATGCCTTGAAAGCCAGATTGCCGCCGATCGAGAGCATCTCCCGAAGACGTTCATGCTCGGGCTCGAAATCGGTGGCGCGATCGACGGTGGGCTCGATCGATTGAAAGCTCCACACCTTTCGCGCAGTCTCGGCGACGGCCAGCGCCGCCAGGGCGCCTTGGGTCTGCGATTTGAATTGCTCCGCGATTTCGGTGCTGGCCATGCGATAACCGCTGAGCATCAGGGCATAGGCTTCGGCGTCGCCGAAGCTATCGAGATCGGTTCGCACACCCGCCAGCAGCGTCTGAACGCTCTTGGGCATTCCATAGCTGGTGAGCGTGGTGGCTCTTGGCGCTTCATACGGGTCCTGGCAATCGATCCAATCGACGTGCTGCATATCGAGATCCTTCTTGAGATGCAGGAACATCAGGCTGGCGAGCGCGGAGGAGCGACGCAAGGTGTGGAGCTCCCGAAATTCGGCCTCGCGGACGCGCGCCATGGAGACGCTGTTGGACCGCGCCAGCACGGGAACAATGTTGCCGCTGGGGCTGCGCTCGGAATTCATCTGGCCGCTCGCGTCGCTGACGATCACCACCGAGCATTCCTGCTCGATCAGGCCGGCCACGCCCTGGTTATCGTGCACACCGCCGTCGACCAAACGCAGGCACCGGCGCGGGAACAGATCGTTGAGCTCGATGGGATCGAACAGCGCAGGAACGCAGGCCGACGCGGCCACGGCGTAGCCAAGTCGCACGTTCTGGTATTTCACCGGCGCCTCGGTGTAGTACATGCGGCGCAGCAGGTCGTTCGAATCGACCGACGCCGACGCGCTCTGCGGCGGCTCGCCCATCCAGTTCACGGCGAACTGCCAGACATGGCCGGTGTTCAGCGTGGTGGCGTTGAGCAGCAGAATGGGCGCTTTCGCCCCGCGGCGCCAATTGTCGAGCTTGGGATTGAAATCATGCTCGGCATCCATGGGCTTGATGGTGAGGGCGTTCAGGCGGCGCTCTTCGGGCTCGCCGTCGTCGACGCGGGAATAAATAAAGCGCTCGAACAGCTCGCCCAGATATTGGGTGCGCGTGTAGCCGCGGAGCAGTAGACTTTTCCAGTTCGCCACCCATCCCGCGAAAAGGCGCGCGCGGAGATTTCGCTGGACGCCGGCCAGAAAATCCCGCTCCAAACGTTGGACGATGTCGATGTAATCCGCGCGGGCGACTTCGCGGGCGCGCTTTTGCTGCAGCAGGCGGCGCACTTCGAGGTAATAATGCGCGCCGATGATGGACCCGCCGGAGACGCAGGAGAGCACTTCCACGTGGCGCAGCAAATCAAGCTCTGCCAGGCGCGCCAGCACGCCAATATGAAACAGA
>Ga0210388_10004707_pt1 | contig 10670 bp, 6 predicted proteins | sample IncBWC19OmetaG_FD_155485 | JGI IMG/M metagenome (GOLD analysis project Ga0210388, IMG submission 155485) | Forest soil microbial communities from Barre Woods Harvard Forest LTER site, Petersham, Massachusetts, United States - Inc-BW-C-19-O ...
CCACGATTCAGGAGCAGACACGGCAATGTTTGACGAATGTAGCCGGGATTTTAGAGGCCGCTGGAACATCACTGGACAAGATTGTCAGTGCAACGGTCATTCTGGCGGACGAGGATGAGTTCGCAGGTATGAACGAGGAGTGGATCCGATGGTTTCCAACAGATCCACCTGCTCGCCAGGGCGCCAAACTCCCCGCGCGCATTCCGGGCCTGAAGGTTTCTGTCGCCGTCATCGCTGAGGCTTAGGAGACCTGCTACTACGGCCAGATCTTATCCCAGAGCAAGTTTCCGAAAAGCCGACTTTACGAGCACTTCAAGGATAGCTTCCGTTTGCCGGTATGGGTGGCGGGCCACCCATAACCGCCTTCTCAGGGTGACTGAACCCCATCTTCAGCTACTGAAAGAAACTCATGCCGCGGCTCTCCCAAGGTGAACCGGATGTAGTTGAATCGGATCCGCAGGTTTGAGACGCTCAAAAAAAGGGGCGTCCCTTAGGACGCCGCCTATGTTGTGTTAAACAGTTAGAAGAGGAGCTTGCCACCGAATGTCATGTTTCTGACACCCGTGCCGGTACCAATGAGACTGCCACCAGCCGCTGAGAAGAGTTGGGTGTTGAAGGAGCTGCCCGTGTCACCAATAAAGTTATCCGGGGTGCCGTAGTAGGAGCGATTCAGGATATTGTAGGCAGTTGCCTCAATGCGAAGCGTAAAACGCTCAGTCAGTTTCGTATTTTTGTAGACGCTCGTATCCACGTTGTTGAAGGTGTTTCCGCGGAGCAGGTTGCGGCCCCATCCTGGGTAGGGTGTGCCTGCAAGCAATGCGGCGTATACGTTGTTTGAGATCCAGTGGACCTGACTGGGTGTAGTCGGGTTGCCGGTGGCGTAGTCGACCAGGAACGGAGCAGAGTTGACTCCACCGGTAGTCGTCGTAGTGTAGAGACCGACGGTTGTTACAGGGGCTTTGGGGTTGGATACGATGGGACGAGAGAAATCAACTCCACTACTGAAGGCGGCAGATTCATTGGCATCGCCGAGGGACGTATACGTATTGGGATCGTCCGGGTTTGTGTTAGGCGACGAGTTCGTGGTGAAGTCGTAGTCGGTAAACGGCTGACCGCTGTTGTAGATCCAGATCGTATTCATCTGCCAGCCATTGACCAGCTTGCCGACGAGAGTGTTGGCCGGTCCGAACGTTGGCACCGAATAGCTGAAGCTGATGCTGGCGACGTTCGGGAACGAGATGCCGCTCTCAGCACGTTCGCCAATATTGTTATTGAACGGGTTCTGGCTGAAGGTAACGGTGTTACCACCAGTGAAGGTGCCGAAGATTTCGCTCGAGTTATCGATGGTCTGGCTGTAGGTATAGGCCGCCGTTGCGGTAATGCCATGGTAGCTCTTGGTGGTCAGGCTGGCCTGCAGACCGTTGTAGATGGAGAAGGCCGTGTTTGCGCGGGTACGAACGTTAGTTTCACCGCAGTGAAGATATCCGACATCGGCATGGCCGGGCAGTGTGCTAGCGGCCGTTGAGCAGAGGCTGCTTGGGGCGACTACGTTCGGGAAGGCGGTAGCGACCGGGAGCAGGTAGGGATTGGCGTCCAGTGTCTGGAAGTTACCCGAGGTGTGATTGCCGGAGTACCGGATTTCAGCCACCATGGAACGTCCGATCTGATACTGCACGCCCAGAGTGTAGGTTTCGGCCATCGGCTGGCGGAAGTTTGAACTTACGAAGGTTTGGCTGTCTGCCCCGGGGCTGCCGCCAGTCGGAACGTACTTGCTAAGACTCGCCTGGACCGTCGCAAGGGTGGCTCCGCCGCTCGGCAGGCAGCTGGCGGGAGCGAGGGCGCTCGCGGTGCCGGTGCAAGCAAAAGAACCTGAGTTCACCACGGGGGCTGAACTGGCCGAGTTCAGGTTGATGTTATAGAAGCCGGGATCGACGTTGATGGCGAAGCCGCCACGTACAACCAGGTTCTTATTGTATATGGGGCTGTAGGCGAAGCCGATACGGGGCTCCCAGTTACGGTAGCTCTGCGGAATCTGGGGGAAGGTGGTCACTGAGAGTGGCAGACTTGTTGACCAGAACGGATTGGGGCCAGTTTGTTGCGCCAGAGAACGAGTATGGAGCAGGTTGAGGGCCTGCTGGAAGAACTCCCAGCGCAGACCAAGATTCACTGTAACCTCTGGACTTACCTTCCAGTCATCCTGGAAATAGAACGCGGCGTCATCCTCCTTGAAAGGAATCAAGGGGTTACCGAGCGTCAAATTCACCTTGGCGATACCCGCGAGCAGGTTATTGTATCCAGCAGCTGGACCGGAGCCAGTGAAGATGAAGGTGCCTGCCGAGTTGGGAAGGAAGGTGTTGGGGGAGTTCTGATAGTCGAATTCTCCGCCAAAGGTAATGCTATGACGCCCGAAGCTCCAGGTAGCATTGTCCTGGACCTGACCGACCTTGACGATACGGCCTTGTGGGAGGTTGTCAGCCAGGCCGAGGGTTGCATTGCCCGATCCTAAGGAGATCGAAGACGGGCAGGTCGCGAAGGCGGTGATGGTACAGTTCGCAAAGTCTCCACCCTCGAAGGCAAGCGTGCTCTGCTGGAAGCTATACCTGAGTTGATTGATCCAGCGTGGAGAGAAGGTGTGGATCCAGTCCGCTCCGATAGAGTGTGTCACGTCGGTTACGTTCACCGTGCCACCTGCTGCCGTCGGGTTGTCCGGGATATCCGGGTTCTTCTGGTAGATGTACCGGCCACCGATGCGGTCCTTGGTCGTTGGCGTGAAGTCGAGCCTGCCGAGGTACTCCTGATCCAAAACCGAACTGGGGAAGTTACGCGCAATCTGCGTGAAGGGAATTGTCACGCTAGTACTGCCGAGGGTCAAGGTGCGATTGACCGGGCTGCCGGTGGCGTGCGGGTTACCCTGAAGCTTGAACGGATTGAGCTGATTCAGAATCGCAACGCCATTGTTGTTCGGAAAGGTCGTATTCAGGGTCGCAAGGCCATCGGGAGTCGGAACAAGGTTTACGCCCGAAGAGGTCGCGCCACCGTTCTCGAAGAAGCGGGTGCCGTAGACGCCGGCGGACGCAAAGACCTTGTCCTTCCAGAGCGGTGCGGTCAGGTTTCCACCGTAGACGTTGTAGACGTAACGCGGGACAACCGGGGGAATGCAACCGTCGGATGAGTTCTCACCCGGAGCGCAGAAGCCGAACTGTGCCCCCTTCGAGACGCCCGTGGCTAGGGAGCTGGTAAAGTTGCCCGAGTAGCGGTAGAAGGCCGAGCCGTGGATGCTATTCGTACCGGACTTCGTAACATAGTTCACAACAGAGCCCATGTTGCGGCCGTAGGCTGCGCTGAAATTGTTGGTGATGACCTGCACCTGCTCGATCGCTTCCTCGTTTCCGAAAAAGAATTGAGGACCGGCAACCGAGTTGTCGTTGTTCGACTGGCCGTCAATTTCGAAGTTATTGGAGCGACCACGCTGTCCGTTGGAGGAGAAGCCGGTGCCGTTGGTATTCGAGAAGTTGTTGGCGTGAGTCGCGACGACTCCCGGGACCAACAGGGTCAACTCGTCAAAGCCACCACCGACGGGTAGGTTCGCGACCTGCTGGGTGTCAAATGTCGTCGATATCTGGGCCTGCGTCGTTTCGAGCAGGGCCTCATTGGCGTTGACCTCCACAGTTGTCGTGGAGGTACCGGTCGTGAGCTTCTGGACCCCCAAATCCAAGGTGTGATTGGAGTCCACGTGCACATTTTCCAGCGCGCGGGTGGAAAAACCCGGAGCTTCAAATTTGACGTTATAGATACCCACCGGCAGATCGTTCAGAGAGAAGTTTCCGTTGGCTCCGCTTGTCGTTGTGAATACTGCATTTGTGTCCGGCTTGGTCACGGTGATCTTTGCTCCAGGGACGACCGCACCTGTTGGGTCCTGCATCGTACCGGCGAGATTTCCCGTTATGATTCCCTGGCTCCAAGCGAGACTTCCACCTAAAAGGACACTTGTGCAGATGATTACTGTGAGCACCATTCGATGCCAAATTATTATCTGTTTCATTGTCGTTCCCCTTGGCGATTGCCGAATCTAGCCCTCGGTGCAAAGCACGTCGATGGCCAAATCATGAAACCCATGGATTCCGAAGAATGTGAGACTCTTAACAGTTATTCGAAGAATTTCTTCTATGAAAAGTTGGATAATTCTGGGACGAAACCTACTAATTCAGTGACGAAATCCAGGATTTAAGTGACGAAGGTCCATCGATTCAGCGATGAAACCTTTTCGGCGGAGAAACGCGTCTTTTACGGCCTCGAGCGTCTGCGCAAATCCGCAACGACCTCGGCATCGCCGACCTCCCCGCCGAGCTCAAAGCGGCGCTCAATTCGAGGCGCCTAACCGACCCATCCTGAATTGGCAAGTGATCCTGCGAAACGCGCTTATGAGGGGTGAAAAGCCGTGCCCGTCTGATTTGCAGTACCCGAAAAACAGGGTTATCGGCAACTAGAATCCTCAGATTCAAAACGACCCACCACTTGTATTTTTGCGCTCTTGCGGCGAATCATGCACACTGGCTCCACGGTTTGGGGAGCCTTCGTTGATGAGCCTGCGGCGTGTCTTATTTGTGCTGGTCGCTTTATTTTCGGTGGCGATGACACCGGCCCGGGCGCAATGGACCACGACTCCGACCGAGGCGCTGGCGTTGCGAGAGGCAGCGATCAACCATACGGCCTATACGCTGTCGCCCGAGAAGCTGAAGCAGGCCGAGGAGTTGTTTCGGACGCGTACCACGCTGCATTTTCTGGGTGAGGGGTGGGCGATCCTGCAGCTCGTGTTGCTGCTGGTGCTGGGTGTGCCGGTACGGATGCGAAACCTTGCTGAGGGCCTGACGAAGAACCGGTGGGGGCAGTGTTTTGTGTTTGTGTTTCTTTTTCTGCTTGCGATTACGCTGCTGGACCTTCCGCTGAGGGTCTATGGGCACCATATGGCGGTGGCGTATGGGCTGTCGGTCCAGGGGTGGGGGAGCTGGTTTTGGGACCAGACGAAGAGCTTCTTGTTGGCGTGGGTCGTGGGCGGCCTGCTGGTGATGATTCTGTTCTGGGTGATTCGCCGGTCGCCGAAGCATTGGTGGTTCTGGTTCTGGGTCCCGACGATGGGGGCGGTGCTGTTCGGGGTCTTTGCCTCGCCGATACTGGTCGATCCGCTGTTCAATAAGTTTGAGCCGCTCGAGCAACGCAATCCGGCGCTGGTGGAGCAGTTGGAGAAGGTGGTGGCCCGGAGCGGCGTGGGCCTTCCGCCGGACAGAATGTTTTTCATGCGGGCGAGCGAGAAGGTGACCGGCCTGAATGCGTATGTCACGGGTTTTGGGCCCTCGAAGCGGCTGGTTCTGTGGGACACGACCATCGCGGCGGCGACTCCGGATGAGTTGTCCGGCATCTTCGGGCATGAACTGGGGCATTATGCGCTGCATCACATCGTTTTGGGCGTGCTGTTTACCGCGGCGCTGCTGCTGGTTGGGTTCTTTGTGGGGCAACAAGCAACGCAATGGCTGCTGCGGCGTTTTGGACATCTGTGGCAGATTCGGTCGCAGAGCGACTGGGCGTGCCTGGCCGTGCTGGTGCTGGTGCTGAATGTTTTGAGCTTCTTCTCCGAGCCGATCGAGAATGGGTTCAGCCGGTCGATCGAACATGCCGCTGACGTTTACGGGCAGGAGGCCATTCACGGGATCGTGGCCGATCCGCAGACCACGACGCAGCAGGGGTTTCAACGGCTCGGCGAGACGTCTCTTGAGGACCCGACCCCGCATCCGTTTGTCGAATTCTGGACGTTCAGCCATCCATCGACTGCCAGCCGCGCGGCTTTTGCAGAGGCTTACAACCCCTGGACTTCCGGGCAGCATCCGAAGTATTTTCAACCATGAAGATCAAGCCGAGTTCCCCTACATCTTCCGACTGCCTGTTCTGCAAGATTGTCGATGGCACCATTCCTGCCAGCCGCGTGTACGAAGACGAACTCTGCATCGGCTTCCCCGACATCAATCCGCAGGCGCCCACTCATCTGCTGGTGATTCCGAAACAACACATTGGCTCGACGGCGAAGGCGCTGGCTGAAGATACGGCGTTGATGGGTCACCTGATGGCCGCGGCGGCTGAGATCGCACGCAAAGAGAAGCTCGACAGGGGATACCGGATCGTCGTGAACACGGGGAACGATGGCGGCCAGACTGTGCACCACCTGCATCTCCACCTGCTCGGCGGCAGACATATGAAGTGGCCTCCCGGCTAGATCACCATTCCCAAAACGGGAATTAATCAAAAATAAACTTGAAATCCATGGCATATTTTCCGACCACCAAAAGTGAGCGTCAACAGGCCACGATTCACCACGAATCCACCACAAATTCACCATCAAAAAACCACGTTCAATCACCCGTTTTCGCCAAAACCCCCAGTAAAAACGCATAATCACCACGCTAAAAATAAAAGGCCCGATAGAAACTCTATCGGGCCTTTCTTTATAAATTTTCGTTCTGCAGATGGCCAGCCAGGTTACTGGTTGAAGTTGGGCTCTTCTTCCTCTTCCATGCCGTAGCGGCGGAGGAGGTTGGGCAGGTTCTGCGAGAAGGCGGCGCGCGGCATGACCGTGTCGCAGCCCGCTTCTACGGCCTTGGCCTTCAAGTCTCCCTGCAGATGCGACAGGAAGCCGACGATTGAAGTGTTGCGCTTGAGCTTGGCCTTGAGCTTGGGGATCAGGGTCAGGGGCTTGGCGTTCGCATTGTTGAGGTCGAAGACGATGAGGCCGGGCAGGTCCTCTTCTTCGCCGGCGGTGAGGGCAGCAATGGCGTCCTTCTCGTTTTTGACGAAGGCGACCTTGACTCCCAGCTTACGGGCAGTCTCCTGGATCTTTGCGATGAAGAAGAGGTCTTCGATGAAGAAGAAGATCTTGGTCGGGGCGTTCTCCGGGATGGGAATGGGGCGGCCCTGCGAGTAGTCGATGGGCTGAGAGTCGCTCTGGTAGCTGCGTCCTCCACCGTGGCCGTTGCTGCGTCCGTAGTTGCCGTTGCCGGATTCGATGGTGGATGGCGGGGTCTCGGCGAAGTTGCCGTTGACGGCGCGGTAGCTGTGGTCCATGGGGCCGACGAAGCTGCGAGGACCGCGCTGTTGCTGCTTGCCGCCTTTGCGCTTGAAGCCGCCGCTGTTATTGCCGGGCTGATGCGTGTCGCGATCGCGATATCCGCCACCATTGTTGCTGAAGCCGCCGCTGCCACTGGCGACGTTGCCGGGGTTCTCCTGAGAGCGCTGACGGTCGCGGTCGCGGAACTTCTTCTTCCAGCGTTTGCCGCCGCCGGAGGGAGCATTTTGTTGCTGGCCTCCGCCGGCCTGGAAGCTCTGTGGCTGCGATGTCTGGGCGGCCGAACCCTGAATGGCGGCAATGGACTGGCCAGCGCCCTGGTCGCCACCGGGTTGTGCGCCCTGCTGGGCATCGCCGCCCTTGTTCTTGCGTTTGCGGCGACGACGGCGGCTGCTCTTGGACTGGCCCATGCCGTGCTGCACGTTTTGTGGCGTGAATTGCGCCTCCCCGTCCTGCTGGCCGGGTGAGATTGTCGAACCCTGGTGGGACTCCACTTCGGGTGCATTCTGCTCTGAAGTCATGCTTCCACTTCCTATTGCTCTAGATCGCAATTAGCGGTTCACTCTCCCACGGCACAATGGTCGATTTCTCCCCGTGTCTACCACGGAGAATGAACCAAACCGGTATTGCAGCGTCGGAGGAAACGGTCTCAAGTTGTACTCGAACGGACGTCTTCTATTGCTATTGGCTGCGACCGAACCAGTAATTTACCGGCTACGCGCAGCCCGGAGCGCCTGACAGCGGCGAACCTTCGTTTTTTCACCCTCTACCTGTTTGCGACAGAGTCCGACAAATTCGGTCCACTGTAATCCTGTGTCTTTGTTGCCAAACTGACCCTGACGGGGGAACTTCTTGGCAGCCACACAGCGATCGGCACCCACAGCCGGTCCACAAGGCAAGTCTTAGGGTACGCGTAAAGCGAGCGATTGGCAAGGGCCCTCTTCTACGACTTCCCGGTAATTACCTGGGCGGGGCAAATTTCGACAAGGAGGGGCCGCTTCGTGGAAGCGACCCCTTTGCTTTGATGGCCAGTCACTGGCCTCCTGAAAGCTTCCGATAAGGGAAGTAGAACTCCGGGCTGATGGGCCACACCGTCGTTCGGGTGCAGCTTCATTTCGAGCCGGGGGCCGACACACTCCGGACTTCCGTCAGCGTGTTGCCCCTGTACGAGGAGCAATCCAATCGCCAAATAAGATGGGTATTTTCCGGGGCAAATTTCCCTTATGTGATGTTCGTACGTCTAAAAAACCGGAGACTGCGAGGCTAGCGCTCCGTATTTTGGGAGGCTGGCTCGTGGAAGGACTCTGGAATTGACCCTTGCCGGGCGGGGTCCTATAATCTGATGTGTTCCGGCAGCTCTCTCGTTTTGCTGCCGATTTGCTGGTATGGGAGTCGGGTGGATCGAGGATAGATGGTGGGCGCGCTCCCTGAAGTGAGCGCGTCGATCCAGGATATCAAGGGGCGTGCAGGGACGGCTGAGAAAGCACGCGATGGTGCGCCTAAGGCCGGATGAGTCAGGACAATCCCCGAAGGAGTACCACACACCGAATGAATCGTACCGTTGCACTAGTCACCGCCCTTGCTGCGGGAATGACGTCCGCCGCTGGAGTGGCCCAGACTGCTGGCCCGCAAGCGCCGGCAACTGCCACCGCACCTGCAACTGCTCCGGCCGCTGCGCATGCACCAGCAGTTCTCCAGGTCGTTCCGGCGAAGATTGCCGTGATCGAATATGAGCAGGCCACTGCCGCGACGAACGAAGGTCAGCGCGCGCTTCAGGCGTTGCAGAAGAAGTACGAGCCGCAGAAGAACCAGCTACAAACGTTGCAGAGCGAGATCGAATCGCTGACCAAGCAGCTGCAAAGTGCGCCGGCGACGATGACTGACGAAGAACGCGCGTCGCGGGCAAGGACGATCGAGACGAAGCAGAAGCAGTTGCAGCGGGACGGCGATGACGCAACTGCCGCGTTTAACGCCGAACTTCAGGAGACACTAGGTACGGTCGCCAAGAAACTTGGACCGATTGTGATTAAGTATGTGCAGGACAATGGCTACACAATGCTTTTAGATAACACCGGCCAGCAGGGCGGACTGTCGGTGCTTTGGACGCAGCCGGGCACAACCGATATCTCTCAGGCCGTGGTTGATGCGTACAACGCTTCTTCGGGAGTCGCAGCGCCTGCTGTGCCTTCGGCACCTTCAGCGACTCGTCCGCGTCCAACGACTACGACGCCCGCGAAGCCAGCGACAACGACACCAAAGTAGTAAGCGCTGTATGGATTGGCTATAACTTTTGGTTGCGATAAGGGCCTCTCGATAGGCCCCTCCGCCAGAAGAAACTGCATGGGATTGCCGTAGTCAAAGCTGATTAAGTTCTAACGATCTTTCGAAGGAGTACTACAAACCGCATGAATCGCACTCTAGTTCTTGTCTCCGCCCTTGGCGCGGGATTGATGACCGCAGCCGGAATGGCCCAGACACCTGCAGCCCCGGCACCAACCACAGCTGCTCCTCAGCCCGCTGCAGAGGCGACGCCTACACCGACACCCGCACCGCCGCAAGCCATTCCCGCGAAGATTGCGCTGGTCGCGTTCGAACAGGCCGTGTTGGCCACGAACGAGGGTCAGCGTGCGATACAGGACATTCAACAGAAGTACAAGCCGAAGAAGGACCAGATCGACGCGCTCTCCAACGAGGTCGATACGCTGAAAAAGCAGTTGCAAAGCGCACCGGCTACGCTGACCGACGCAGAGCGTGCAAACAAACTGAAGGAAATCGACACCAAAGAGAAGCGCCTTGGCCACGAAGCCGACGACGCGCAGAAGGCCTACAATACCGATCTGCAGGAGGTCTATGGCAAGCTCGCGCCTAAGGTCTCTGCCGCGTTGAAAAAGTATGTCAGCGACAATGGTTTTACGATCCTGCTCGACGTCAGCAGCCAACAGAGCAATGTGATGTGGATCGGGCCGAATATCGATGTGACACAGGCCGTTGTGACCGCGTACAACGTCTCCTCTGGCGTCGCTCCGCCTGCACCGGCTGCGCCGTCCGCACCCGCGGCGGCCCGTCCACGCCCGACGACTACCCCGAAGCCCGCAGCGCCGAAGTAATAGCCCCCGATCGGGCGGCGCTACCCTGAGTCGTCAAATTGACGAGGAGGAGACTTTACGAGGTCTCCTCTTCGTCTTTGCTGCTCGAATGTTGTATCCCCGACACAGAACACCTGTGGAAAAACTTGTGGATCGCGGGTGAAGAGTTGGGCAAAAAAGTGGTTGACGGGTGGCCCCTCTGCAATGGGGCCACCTTGGGTCATCTGTCTAACTGCATGTAAATGGGTGGGTTGGTGAGACGACCCGCATAGTTTGCCTCCTGCTTCTTTCAGGGAGCCAGCAACTATAGCTGTTTCAAGGGTTTCCACAGAACGAGGTTACGAGCAGGTTACAATTTTGCGGATCAAACCCACAAAATTGCTGCACCTGGACGCAATTCGATAGCCGGAAGATTTGTTTTTCGAGGAGTTTTGTCCGACTAGCGGCGTCTTTCCGGGTCAAAAAAATGCCGA